>ERZ887851.44-NODE-44-length-104384-cov-15.476636_pt1 | contig 104384 bp, 79 predicted proteins | sample MGYA00521100_ERZ887851 | MGnify/ENA primary metagenome ERZ887851 (study PRJEB32303, sample SAMEA104408602) | aquatic metagenome | biome: Brackish water; feature: Pelagic; material: water | place: Baltic Sea | collected 2014-06-06T16:11:00 | depth 11,444 m ... | reverse complement strand
GAACTCTATCTTATTTTTTAAGCCAAAAAGTTCAAATATCGCTGAAGACCTACAAAAAAAACGCCCTGAAATCGAATAAAATCACGATCATCAGGGCGTTCAGTATAGATTGTAGTCAGTTACTTATTCTGACTTTCCACTTTCACATTTTCCAGCTTCACATTTGCCTTCTTCGCATTTGTGATCACCGCTTTCGCATTTACCCTCTCCACATTTCATTGAAGAACATTTGCTTTCGCATGATGTTGCATCTGATTTGCATTCTGCAGTGCAAGCTCCTTCATGAGAACAAGCTTTTTTACAAGAATATTTTTTAGCACAACAGCTTTTTCCTTCTTTCCACTCGCCTTTGCATGATTTTTTGTCACAAGCTTTTTTACAATCAGCTTTGCACTCTTTTTTAGATCCATGTGCTCCATTTTCACCACCAGAATGACCGTTTCCTAAGATTGGTGCAATTACCAAACCTACCAAACATGTCAATTTGATCAAGATGTTCATAGATGGACCCGAAGTATCTTTGAAAGGATCACCAACAGTATCTCCAGTTACTGCCGCTTTATGCGCTTCAGAACCTTTGTACGTCATTTCACCATCAATCATAACTCCAGCCTCGAAAGATTTCTTAGCGTTGTCCCAAGCTCCTCCGGCGTTGTTTTGGAAGATTGCCCAAAGAACACCAGAAACTGTTACACCAGCCATGTACGATCCAAGAGCCTCAGCTCCCATGAAGAATCCAACTAATATAGGCGTAACAATCGTGATGATTCCAGGAAGCATCATTTCTTTCAATGCCGCTTTCGTAGAGATGTCAACACATTTTTCGTATTCTGGCTCTGCTTCCCCTTCCATAATTCCAGGGATTTCTTTGAACTGACGACGTACTTCTTTTACCATCGCCATTGCTGCCTTACCTACAGAGCTCATTGCCATTGCAGAGAAAACAACTGGAATCATACCACCAATAAACAAGGCAGCCAATACGTCTGCTTTGAAGATGTTAATTCCATCGATACCAGTGAAAGTAACGTAAGCTGCAAATAACGCTAAAGCCGTCAATGCAGCAGAAGCAATTGCGAATCCTTTACCAACCGCAGCAGTTGTATTTCCAACAGCATCTAAGATATCTGTTCGCTCACGTACTTCAGGGTCTAATTCTGACATTTCAGCAATTCCCCCAGCATTATCAGCAATCGGTCCGAAAGCGTCAATAGCCAATTGAAGAGCAGTTGTTGCCATCATTGCAGAAGCAGCGATAGAAACTCCGTAGAATCCAGCACATGCATACGCTCCCCAAATCGCACCAGCGAAAAGAAGAATCGGAGCAGCTGTAGACATCATACCTAGAGACAATCCAGAAATAATGTTCGTTGCAGCACCTGTAGATGAGTTTTTGATGATTCCCATTACAGGACGTTTCCCCATTGCTGTATAATACTCAGTCAACATTGAAATCAATCCACCTACAGTCAATCCAATTAATACAGCGTAAAATACTCTGTTATATCCGATGATTTTCGTCCCTTCACCAAAGAATTCCATTTCCATTTTCGCTGGAAGCATCCATTGAATAATAAAGAAAGAAGCAACAGCTGTAAGTACAAGTGACCCCCAGTTTCCTAAGTTAAATGCAGCTTGTACTTGCTTTTCTTTTGCATTGTTGTTTTTAATACGAATGACCCATGTTCCGATAATAGAGAAGATCAATCCAACTCCAGCGATCAATACTGGCATGAGGATAGGTCCCATTCCGTTGAACTTTTCGTAAACGGCAGTCGTATCATTAATGATCAAATAGTTACCAAGAACCATTGCAGCTAGCATTGTTGCAACATACGAACCGAACAAATCAGCTCCCATACCTGCAACGTCACCTACGTTATCCCCTACGTTATCAGCAATTGTTGCTGGATTTCGTGGATCATCTTCTGGAATTCCTGCTTCAACTTTACCAACTAGGTCAGCACCAACGTCAGCTGCTTTTGTGTAAATTCCACCACCAACTCTTGCGAATAATGCGATACACTCAGCTCCTAAAGAGAATCCAGCTAATGTTTCAAGAACAACACTCATTCCTTCTCCGTCAATCTTTCCAATTCCCCCAGCATCAATCAAAAGGAAGATGAAAATAGTAGACAGTCCGAATACAGCCAATCCAGCAACTCCAAGTCCCATTACGGTTCCTCCACGGAAAGCAATTTTCATTGCGTTTGGTAAACTTGTTTTCGCAGCTTCTGCCGTTCTAACGTTTGCTTTAGTAGCGATACGCATTCCGATATTTCCAGCTACTGCCGAGAATACCGCTCCAATGACAAACGATACTACTATAAACATCCCTGCTGGTATTAATTCCAAAGCAGACAATGTTGCTAGAGCACCACCAGCGATTAAAACGAATATTGCGAGCATTCTGTACTCCGCTTTCAAGAAGGCCAAAGCACCATCGGCGATGTACCCCGCCAATTTCTTCATCTTATCACTACCAGCGGATTGTTTCTTAACCCATGATGAAAGGAAAAGCATGTAAAGCAAACCGATCACCCCAAAGGCAGGCAGGATATAAATTAGATTTTGTTCCATAATTATTCTTAAAGTAATTTGAGGGGGCAAAAGTAGATTTTTCTTACTTATCTCACAAATTTACTACGGAATAAAAGGATATTAAACAGGACAATACGCTGAATTGCAATGATAACAGGGTGTTACAGCATGTTAAGAGTACAGAATTTCTTAAAGAAAAGGCTTGATTTTAGACTTTAATGTCTGCAAATCCATTCCACCGCTCTGACGCCAGCGCAATTCAGAGCCTTTGTACAATATAAATGTTGGAACACCTCGAACTTGATATTTCTGCGCGATTTCTGGGTTTTTGTCGACGTCGATTTTTAAAATTCGTACGTTAGAACCCATTTCATTTTTCAATTGATCAAGCACGGGAGCCATCGCCTTGCAAGGGCCACACCAAGTCGCGTGAAAGTCAATAAGCGTTGGAGTTTCCGAATCTATTATTTCTTTAAATGAAGCCATACCGCAAATTTACAAGTGGATTTTATTTTCCTTAGTAACCTAAGTTACGAATGAATCTGGCTCCAAAGCGCATTATAGCTATTTTTGTCTCGTGAAGATTTTAATTGTTCGTTTCAGTTCTATCGGTGATATCGTTTTAACCAGCTCTGTGGTGCGATGTCTGAAATTACAATTGCAAGATGCTGAGATCCATTTCCTCACGAAGAATGCCTTTCAGTCGATTGTTGCGTCAAATGATCATATAAACAAAGTATTTTCCATAAATAAGTCGATTAACGAAGTTCTTGCTGATCTAAAAGTGGAAAATTACGACTGGGTGATCGACCTGCACAACAATGTTAGAACGAAAGGATTGAAATGGAAACTTCGCAGGCCCAATAAAAACTTCAGAAAGTTGACGCTACAAAAACTACTACTTGTCAACTTCAAGAAAGATACAATGCCTGAACTCCATGTTGTAGATCGCTATTTCGAAACAGTGGCTCATCTTGGAGTGAAACCGGATGGAAAACCTGGTGATTTTTACATTGATGCTTCCAATGAGATTGATCCGAGAGTGTATGGTTTACAACCTTTCAAATATGTAACTATTGCAATTGGTGCTCAACATGCAACGAAGCGCTTGCCCGTTGAAAAATTAGTGGCATTAATAGAGTTGATTTCCCAGCCTATCGTTTTGGTGGGTGGCCCTACGGATATAGTCGCTTCTGAAGAGATTTTGAGGTTGTTATCCAAAAAAATAATTGATACTTGCGGAAATCTAAATCTTCAGCAGTCTGCCAGTATAGTGAAACAAAGCGCACACTTGATAACACACGATACGGGAATGATGCACATCGCAAGTTGTTTGGGAGTAAAAATGTCCACTATTTGGGGCAATACGGTTCCTGCTTTTGGAATGACGCCGTATGTTCCCAATGATACGTCCTTATTTAGTGTTCATGAAGTGAAAGGGCTTTCGTGCAGACCTTGCTCAAAAATCGGTCATGAGAAATGCCCAAAAGGTCATTTTAAGTGCATGATGGAACAAGATCTCCAACGAATAAGCCAGTCTATTTAAACTATTCGCCTAAAAATAACTTTTTCAATTCTGTGGCTTTGCTTGGTTTCATCTTTCCCGCGAGGATAAGACTTAACTGTTTTCTGCGCAGCGCACCGTCGTATCTTTCAATTTCCTCTTTTGTTTCGGGAATCAATTTTGGGACTTGAATCGGACCGCCATTCTGATCTACAGCCACGAACGTGTATATTGCCTCATTACTTTTGTCGCGTTTTCCTGTAACTGGATCTTCCACATAAACATCGACAAATACTTCCATAGAAGAGGTAAATGCGCGGGAAACCTTAGCCTCCAAAGTCACAATGGAAGAATGTGCAATCGGTTGTTGGAAAGAGACATTGTTCACAGAAGCCGTAACGACTACACGTTTGCAGTGACGATGAGCAGCAACACTCGCGATAACATCCATCCATGCAAGCAGTTCACCTCCAAAAAGGTTTCCTAGTGTATTGGTGTCGTTTGGGAGAACAACTTTTGTTGTGATCGATAGCGTTTCACTCGCTTTTTTGGCCTTCATCTAAATATTTTTGGCAAAGTTACGAAACTGCTCTTCATTTTATCATTTATTAGGTAAATTCTTTCCTTCAAAAATAACTGGGCTAGGAATGTTTACTAACTTTGAAACCCTATAAAATATGAAGGTCGCAGGGTTCACATTTGTCAAAAACGCTATCATCTATGATTACCCAATCGTAGAAGCAATTCGTTCCATTCTCCCTATTTGTGATTATGTACTCGTTGCTATAGGAAAGTCTGAAGATGATACACTTCAACTCATTCAATCCATCGCCCCAGGAAAGGTTCGAATTATTGAAACGGAATGGGACGAATCTTTAAGAGAAGGCGGACGGGTACTTGCACTGGAGACAGACAAGGCATTCGCAGCGATTGAGACAGACGTCGATTGGGCTTTTTACATTCAAGGAGATGAAGTCGTGCACGAAAAATATCTCGAAACAATTCGGGACGCAATGATCCGATACAAGAATGTTCCCGCAGTAGATGGACTACTTTTCGGTTACAAACATTTTTATGGGTCGTATGATTACGTTGGTGCATCTTCTAGTTGGTACGCAAATGAAATCAGAGTGGTCAAACGCAATGCAGGAATATACTCTTACAAAGATGCTCAAGGCTTCCGTAAGAATGACAACCAAAAGTTAAATGTCATTCCAATCGATGCCTATATTTTCCACTATGGTTGGGTGAAAAAACCGGATGCGATGCAAAAGAAGCAGGAAAACTTCAATCGGTATTGGCACGATGATTCTTGGATGGACGAAAACATTGAGAAAACCGAACAATACGATTACGAAAAACACCTCCGTGTTTTGGAGCCATTTAAAGACACACATCCTAAAGTGATGAAGGAGCGAGTGGAAAGGTTGAATTGGAGATTTCAGTATGATAGCTCGAAAATTAACCCCGGATTTAAAGAAAAGTTGAAGCGTGTTTTGAAAAAGATGGGATTCCAACCCAACTATGTAAACTATAAGATCGTAAAATTGCAACAAAATCGAATAAAAAGAGTAAACCAAAATAAAATTAGAATCATGGACATGAAACAACTCATTGAAGCTTTTCCTTCAAATATTACGGAGGCCATAGAGATCGCTAAAAATGCGAATTTGAATGGTGATTATTCACAAATCGAAAATGTGTTGATTTGTGGAATGGGCGGATCTGGGATTGGTGGAAGCATGATTCAGTCTTGGTTGTCCAGTGAGTTGAAAGTTCCTGTTTCGGTGGCAAAAGATTATACGATTCCCAATTTTGTTAATAAGAAGACACTGGTAATTGGATCGTCTTATTCAGGGAATACAGAAGAAACGTTGACTGCTGTGGAATCCGCACATGAAAAAGGCGCAACGATTATAGGGATCACTTCTGGAGGAACAATGGAATCTTTTTGTAAGTCGAATAACTTTGATTACATAGTAGTTCCAGGTGGAAATCCACCTAGAACGGCATTGGCTTATTCCTTGGTGCAATTACTTCATATTTTTGCAGCGATTGGCATGGCTTCTTCAGATCGACTTCTAGAAATGGAAGCTGCAAGAAATCTAATCGATTCAGATCGAGATGCAATTCACGCAAAAGCGAAAGAGTTGGCCAATTTTCTGCACAAGAAAGTAGGGATTATGTATGGAACAACAGCTTATGAGCCTGTTTTAGTTCGTGCACGCCAACAATTTAATGAAAACAGTAAGTTTTTAGGCTGGCATCATGCCATTCCAGAAATGAATCATAACGAGCTTGTTGGCTGGGGAGGTGGAGATGAGCGATTTGCTCCTGTTTTCTTTATGACCAAAGGAAATCATCCAAGAAATGACAAGCGAATTGAAATTACTCGAGCGAAAATCTCTGAGAAAGTAGCCATTTTTGATTTGCACTCGAAAGGAGAATCTGTGATCGAACAGTCCATTTATTTGATCAATATCGTTGATTGGGCTTCTTTCTATCTCGCAGCGATTGACGATGTAGATACGATTGATATTGCCGTTATTGATTATTTAAAGTCAGAGCTTTCTAAATTTTAATGAGTCCAGAGGTTCATTATGAAAACCTGGGGCTGATCGATTACAAAGAAGCCTGGAATTATCAGGAGAACCTGTTTAAATCAACCGTGGATCTCAAAATTCAGGTCCGCAAGGGTGAATCTGAGGAGGCAACAAAGAATTACCTTTTATTTTGTCAGCATCCGCACGTGTATACCCTAGGTAAAAGCGGAAAAAAGGACCATCTACTTCTTGACGATCAAGGGCTTCAAGAGAAAGAAGCACGCTATTATGAGATCAATCGTGGTGGTGATATAACGTATCACGGACCAGGACAATTGGTGGTCTATCCAATCTTCGACTTGGATTACTTTTTCTCTGACATTCATAAATATTTGCGATTTCTCGAAGAAGCAGTCATTAACACGCTTTCAGAATATGGTATTAAAAGTGGTCGTGTAGATGGCCTCACTGGTGTTTGGATTGATGGAGATACAGATCAAGCACGAAAAATTTGCGCAATGGGTGTTAAAAGCTCTCGATGGGTAACAATGCATGGTATTGGTTTTAATGTTAATTCGGACCTTACCTATTTCTCACATATTATTCCTTGTGGTATTGATGATAAAGCAGTAACTTCAATGGAACATGAATTGGGGAAGCCCGTCGATCTTAATGAAGTCTCCCAAGTTTTGAAACGGAAACTAGCAGAACAGTTCGGATTTACCTACGTGAGTGAATGAAATTTTTGAAAAAAATAACTCGGGTGATAGTATTATTTGTCGTTGGTATTCTCATTGTCGTAAATGCTGTCATCATTCTAACGGGACGGTTTTACATTTACAACGGCATCGCGAATACATACATAAAGGGTCGCACAGGTCCAACAATCTATGATTTGGAAACTTTTCACACGGTCAAAGTGGCAAAGTCAGGCGAAGCTTTTGAATTTCCAAAACATCCCAATTACAACAAACAAAAAATTCCAGATGATTATCGAAAATACATCGAAGACCTGGATACAAGAGCACTTTTGGTGATTCAAAACGATACGCTTGTCTACGAAGAGTATTGGGGAGATCACAGTGCAACAACTCTTTCGAATTCATTTTCTATCGCGAAAACGGTGGTCGCTATCTTAGTGGGAATCGCCATTGATGAAGGTAAGATCGGGAGTATTGATGATCCTGTTTACAAATACATTCCTGAGTATAAAAGCGGGTCACGAAATAAAATTACAATTCGACACCTTTTGGAAATGGCTTCTGGGCTGAGCTGGACGGAAAGTGGGATCAATCCTTTTTCTGATAATGCTGAATCGTATTATGGCACAGACCTCGATAATTTGGTACTGCGACAAAAGGTTGTTTCAGAACCAGGTAAGGTATTTAAATATCAAGGGAGTAATTCCATACTTCTTTCGATGATTCTTGAGAAAGCGACAGGAAAAACGGTGAGTAAATACGCTTCTGAAAAACTGTGGAAAAAACTAGGCATGAATTCCGACGCATATTGGAGCATGGATAGAAAGGGTGGACAAGAAAAATCCTTCTGCTGCCTTTATGCTCAAGCTGGAGATTTTGCCAAAATTGGAAAGCTTTTGGTGCATAGAGGTAAGTACAACGGAGAGCAAATTATTCCGCGCTGGTTTTACACGCAAATGGTGAAGCAAAACGACTTAGTAACGGAAGATGGTTTTCAGAATTACGCGTATGGATATCATGTGTGGACCTATCGCGGAAATGCAGATGAAGTCGTGTATTGTCGCGGAATCTTAGGACAATACATTATCACTATTCCAGATAGAAACCTCGTTATTATACGATTGGGGATGAAGCGAAAGCCAGATTTTGAAATTCCCAAGCATTTAAAAAACGATCAACAATACGTGGAATCAGTTAAATACGAGGTAGGTCACTGCTTAGGAGTCTTCCAATACATCACCCTCGGAAAAATTCTTGCTAAAGAAGCGGAAGAGTTCGAATAGAATCATAAAAGTGCTTTTTCATTCGTGCGAAACTTCAAGCCTCAAGAGTTCGTTCAATTCAAGGATGTTCGTAATTTTGTGCCGAAATCTGGAATGAAAATTAGCACATTCATAAAATAATTTAAATGCGCGAAGAATTAATGGGCCCAAAGGTCGAAAAAGTAGGTGTTGCCGTGATTCAACAACTTGGAGAAAACAACGAGAAAATCTACAATGTTTATCTGTTGAACCTTCGAGAAGATATCATGGAAGGCATTATTATCACAAGTAAAGGTTACGGTGTAAATGCCAATACTGGTGAGAAGGTGCAAACTTCGATGCTTCGCCATTGCTTAGAAATTCTTTTGCCTAACGAAGCTGCTAAAATTGAACCGATTATGGAAGATGTGTTTGGTTTGGCGAATGAATATTGGGTCAGTTTTTGGGTCAATGATGTGATGTACGACAAAAAATTTGTTTTCCTCCCGGAAACAATTTCCAAGGAAAACATGCAAAAGATTCCAGTTGTCGGTGAAACTGGTGTCTTGATAATGTAATTTCACCATCACTCGAATCGATTTTGTATATTTGCACAAGTGTTTTTTTAGAATGGTTTTAATTTCCTAAATATGTTGAAATCTGTCGCGTTTAAATTGTTTGTGTTGCTTTTATTTGTTGGTGTTGGACTAACGAATACTTCTTGTTCCGACGATGATAAAGAATCGGAGAAAGAGGATACGATTTCAATCGATGACGACTACTACGAATTCCAAATGGTCGACTTTTCGAAATATGGAATTAACGCATACATTCAATTGCCAGATGAAACAGCAAACATTGGAGCATCAACCAGACCAGAAATCATTCATCCAGAAGAGCATATTTGGCAAGTAGATGTAGGTCGAAACTTTACGCTTCACATTGAAGACATGGCAAATATTCGCGACAATGTCAAAGAGGAAAAACGCGAATTATCACGCAAGAAATTTTTCAAAGTAAAATACTTAATCGATGAGCCTGATATGATTTTATATCAACGCGAATTGATCGTTAAAGGTACAGATAGGGCAGCTTCATCCGTAGGTGTTGAACACAAATCTTACCATGTCTTCGGACAAAAAACAATTGATGGGATTACGTATGTTCTGGAATCAAGAGAGGAAGGATACGAGAAAATCATCATTGAGTTAATGGCAAAGTCTATTAAGTCATTCAAGCCGAAAAGCGCGAAATAAATCGCAACATCAATGGAATTACTTCGAGAAAATGTATTGGAAGTATTGGGTAACGTCATGGAACCTGATCTTAAAAAAGATATCGTATCCGCAAACTTAATTGAAAACCTGAAGATTGAAGAAGGCGCCATTTCTTTGAGAGTTTTGGTTTCGAATCCAGCTTTGCACGCTCGTAGAAGAATGCAAGAAGCCGTAGAGTTTAATCTTAAGAATAAGTTCGGGAAAGAATTACAAGTTACTTGTGAAGTTGCTGCTTTAGATTCAGAAGCGCGCGCAGAGCAAGTGCAACGCAAAATTTTACCCGAGGTGAAGCACGTAATCGCAGTGGCTTCAGGCAAAGGAGGTGTTGGGAAGTCAACGGTAACAGCGAACCTAGCAGGTGGTCTTGCAAAAGCTGGATACCGTGTAGGGATTGTTGATGCAGATATTTATGGTCCTTCCATGCCAACCATGTTTGATGTGGTAGATCAACGTCCAACCATGCTTGATATCGATGGTACACCGAAAATCAACCCAGTGATTAGCTACGGGATTAAGATTCTATCCATAGGCTTTTTTACAGAACAAGACAACGCTGTTGTTTGGCGTGGCCCTATGGCCTCGAAAGCGTTGACTCAAATGTTCACAGATGCATATTGGGGTGCCTTGGATTATTTGTTGATCGATTTACCTCCTGGAACAGGTGATATTCACCTTTCTTTAGTACAAAATGTGCCATTGGATGGAGCCGTAGTGGTTAGTACACCGCAAGAGGTAGCTTTGGCTGATGCTAGAAAAGGAGTAAACATGTTCCGATTGGAATCAATAAACGTTCCAGTGATCGGTATTGTGGAGAACATGGCTTGGTTTACACCTGCTGAATTGCCAGACAATAAATATTATATTTTCGGTAGAGATGGAGCAAAAAACCTTGCGCATGGTATGGGAGTTCCTTTCCTCGGGCAGCTTCCACTGGTTCAAGGTGTTCGTGAAGCAGGGGATGTTGGCAGACCAGCAGTATTTCAGGAAAACACGCCAATTTCAGAGGCTTTTGACGAATTAGTTCGTACCTTTGTGAAGCACGTAGATGCGCTAAAGTCTTAGATTATGGCACTAAACAAAACACTTATCGCAGAACAGGTTCAAGTTGCTCTTGAGCAATTGCGTCCTTTTTTAAATGCAGATGGAGGTGATATGGAACTTGTTGAGGTCAGAGATGATGCGACAGTTGTTGTCCGTTTACTCGGAGCATGTAGCGATTGTTCGATGTCTATGATGACACTAAAAGCAGGTTTGGAAGAGCAAGTGAAAAAAGCTGTTCCTGAAGTGAAAAGTGTAATTGCTGTGAACATGCCCGAAGTGGTGTAGTCCACGGAATACTATTTATCCAAAAGTAAATACGGCAATAACTGCCGCAAACAGACAAACTGTAAAAATCAATAGAGTTCTATTCGTTACGAGGCTTTGCATGGGTCTTTTTTTCTATAACTGAATCTTTAAAATTCGGTTACGATTACACAATCAACCAGTCAAAAAGTATGCCGCAAAAAAAGTGCCTCCCAAAGAAGACACTTTCCATTTCATCTAATTAGATTGCTTTTACTTCGCAGCCTCAAAGTTTGCAGAAACTTTATCCCAGTTAATAACGCTGAAAAATGCGTTGATATAATCCGGTCTTCTGTTTTGATAGTTCAAGTAGTATGCATGTTCCCAAACATCTAATCCTAAAATTGGCGTTCCTTCACAGCCCAGTCCCATAAGCGGGTTGTCTTGATTCGCAGTCGAACAAACTTCTAGTTTTCCGTCTTTAACACAAAGCCAAGCCCAGCCCGAACCAAATCGAGTTGCCGCTGCTTTTGAAAAGCTTTCTTTGAATGCCTCAAATGATCCAAATGCTGAATTAATCGCGTCATTCAATGCTCCTGAAGGCGTTCCTCCACCGTTTGGCGACATTACTTCCCAAAACAAGCCGTGGTTGTAAAACCCACCTCCGTTGTTTCGGACAGCTGCGTTGTCTGCGCAGTTCGCTAAAATATGTTCGATTGATTTTCCTTCAAGATCAGTTCCTGCAATCGCGTTGTTTAAGTTTGTTGTGTATCCATTGTGATGCTTCGAATGGTGAATTTCCATCGTTCTAGCGTCAATATGTGGTTCCAATGCATCGTATGCATAAGGTAATTTTGGTAATTCAAATGCCATGATATATTTATTATTTAGATTCATTCCAAATATAATAAGATCATGACGAATTCGGAAATTTTCTGGCAACTAATCAAGCTAAAAAGGAAACAATTTTGATTCGTTAACCTCAAGTAATATTAACGGTTCAAATGTTTGTGATCTTTCGAGAGAATGTAAACCTTTAATGTATGAATATCCCACGTGTAGATTTACCCAGAATTGTCGTGATTGGATGCGGTTTTGCCGGACTCAAATTTATCCAGACGATCAATTCAAAAAAGTATCAAATTGTCCTATTAGACAAGAACAATTATCACACGTTTCAACCGCTAATGTACCAGGTGGCAACTTCTGGATTAGAGCCAGATTCGATTACGTATCCAATTCGAAAAATCTTCAAGGGAAAGAAACGGTTTCATTTTAGAAAAACAGAGGTTATCAGCGTAAACACTGAAAAAAAGGTGGTTGTTACGGATAAAATTGGTGAGGTTTCGTACGATCATCTGGTCATTGGAATGGGAGCGACGAATAATTTCTTCGGGAATGAAGACTTTGAGAAGTATACTGTTCCGATGAAATCACTTTTGGAATCGCTTGATTTGAGAAGTATGATCCTCCAAAATTTTGAAGAGGCACTGAATTCAAACAGTATCGAAGAACAAAACCGATTGATGAATTTTGTCATTATAGGTGGAGGAGCCACGGGAGTGGAATTAGCTGGAGCTTTAGCTGAATTGAAAGAACATGTACTTCCTAAAGATTATCCAGATTTGGATGTACGTCGCATGGAAATAAATCTTATCGAAGGTTCACCAAGCCTATTGAGTGCGATGAGCAAGAACGCCTCAGAGAAATCATACAAATTCTTGAAGAGTGTAGGTGTCAATATTTGGTTGGGGACAAGGGTTCAAAGCTATGATGGTCAAACGCTCATCACGGATAAAGAATCCCTCGAATCAAGCGCAGTTATTTGGACCGCAGGTGTCAAAGCGATTAAAATTGCAGGTGTCAATACTGGAGACTCCAAATCAGGTAGAATTCTCATCAATGAATTTGGCGAAAGTACAAGTCAGAAAGACGTCTACGCGATCGGTGATATTGCAGAAATGAGAACGACGAACGATCCGAAAGGTCACGCGATGCTGGCTTCCGTAGCAGGGCAACAAGGACAATGGTTGGCACGGAATTTTAACCGAAAGGCGATGGGGAGAAAGGAAACGCCATTCAAATATAAGGACCGTGGGACGATGGCAACGATTGGAAGAAATAAGGCTGTTGTCGATCTTAAACATTTTCAATTTTCAGGATACATCGCATGGCTCACATGGATGTTTGTACATTTAATGCTTCTTGTAGACTTTCGTAATCGTCTTGTGGTTTTCGTGAATTGGAGTTGGCGTTATATTAAATACGATCGCGGTTCACGGCTGATTATTAGAGACTTCAAACGGCAGAAAAGACGATAAAACAACTTTTTTGATTCCAAGAATTACGATTTTTAGCGCGCGTTTTCGAAAGCTTGTGTTTTACATAAATCGTATCTTGCTTGCATGTTAAAACTCCTCTTTCTCTCCAGTATTCTAATGTTAGCTTGTGCTCCTTTGCGGGCTCAAGAATCGGCTAGAAACTATCTCATTCACTTATCTGATGGTCCTTTTCAGTTTCAAAATGATTTGCAAACGAATTGGATACGGTTAAAAACGGATCAGCAAGCATTCGTCGAGGGAAGGGTTTATAGTCTGATTCAATTCAATACTATTCCAACCAACACTGATAAAGCCGCGATTTCAAATCAAGGAATAGAATTGATTAGTTACATTCCTAATTATGCCTGGATAGCGAAACTAGACACCTCCATCCAAGCCTCCATGTTGGCGAACTTAAACATCCGAAACATTGCCAAAGTCTCAAGTTTATGGAAAATGAGTTCGGAACTCAGCTCGGGTATTATTCCAGATTATGCGGGAACGAAAGAAAATGTAAAAGCCAAAATTTTGTTCTGGAAGGAGCAAACCAACTTTGATTTGTTGGCGATTTTAAATGATTACAATGTATCCATTCAAGAGGTGAATATTCAAAATAGTTGGGTAGAAATGGAAGCATCTTGGGATGATTTGATCAATTTAAGTCGACAACCGCGTGTTCAGTTCATAGAATTCGCAAGTCCACCAATAGAAAACGAAGGCATTCTCGATGAAGCGGAACGAATTATAAGTACATACATCTCGGACAATCCGGGTAAAAACTATTATTTCGATGGTTCTGGCGTCATCATTGCCGTGGAGGAAGGTGGAAACATTGATTCCCTTCAAAACCCGAACTTCAGAAATCGTTTGGATCGAAACAACGAAGTCGGAACCTCCATTAGTGGGCATAAAACAGGCGTTGCCCTGAGAATGGGAGGAGCTGGAAACATCAATCCGAAAGAAAGAGGGACAGCTTTTGGTGCAGAGGTCCATTCTGGTGGATTTGATTTTGCAACCGCCGCCGCAAATGACGTAACGATCATTAATCGTTCGGTTGGCTGGGGATGTCCTTCGGGAACAGAAACGTACAACTCTTCTTCGGAAAGTTACGACAACCTTGTTCGAACAAACCCTACGTTTATGATCACACATTCGGCAGGGAATGCTGGAGGATCGAATTGTTATGCTGGTGCAGCGAGCTGGGGAAATATTACCGGAATGCCGAAAATGGCTAAAAATATTTTCGTTGTTGGTTCTTCTGGAAATGACGGAGCGCTCACGGGGTTTAGTAGTCGCGGACCAGCAAAAGATGGCCGAATCCTTCCCAATATTATTGCTCCTGGTGGCGGCGGTACTTCACATGCATCTCCAAATCTAGCGGGCGTTTACGGGCAATTAAATCAAGCGTATCGCTTTCACAATGGTGGCCTCCTACCAAATTCAGGACTGCTAAAGGCCATTATTATGAATACAGCTGATGACATGCTGAATCCAGGGCCGGACTTTAAAACGGGATTTGGAAGCGTGAATGCGCGCAGAGGCTATGAGGTGATCCGTCAAAATCAATTTTTATCTTCCTCGGTAGCGCAAGGAATCAATAACATGCATTCCATTTCAGTGCCTGCCAATGTTCGTAAGTTGAAAGTACTCGTATATTGGGTAGATTGGGAGGCAACTCCAGGAATCACGACACGATCTATTGTGAATGATATTGATATTGTTTTGCAGGATCCAACTGGTTCTAACTATCAGCCTTGGGTACTCAATCCAGCATTTGACGTCGCTACGCTTGATAATCCAGCTGTTCGAGCAACAGATTCATTGAATAATGTGGAACAAGTAACGATTAATGATCCTTCAGCAGGAACTTATTTCTTGATGGTTTCTGGAACGATGATTCCCCAAGGCCCACAAGAGTATTTTGTTACGTACGAGTTTGTAATGGATGATATTGTTCTAACACATCCACATGGAGGAGAGAAGTTTGTTCCTAATGAAATTGAGAGAATTCGCTGGGACGCTTGTGATAGCAATTTGAATTTTAATTTATCATATTCGTTAGACAATGGAAGTTCTTGGAATCCAATTGCGTCTGGATTGAGCCCAGATAGCCGCTATTTCGATTGGACGGTACCTTCCGTTATAACCAATCAGGCGAGAGTAAAAGTGGAACGTGGAGCAACCCTAGGTATTAGCGATACCACATTTAGCATACTGGGTCAACCGACTGGTTTGGAACATATTTGGACGTGCGCAGATTCTTCGCTATTCAAATGGGATGCTTTTCCGAATGCAGATGGTTATGTAGTCTATCGAGTTGTAGGAGATTACATGGACTCTGTTGCCTTTACGACTACCAATACTATCATCTTAAATGGACTTTCGATCACGGAGTCGGAATACATTTCTATAGCGGCATTCGTAAATGGTGTAACGAGTAGACGCGTGATCGCATTGGAAAGAGTGCCTTCTGATGTAAACTGCGATTATTACAACCTAGGTTCTGTGGCAATTATCAGCCCAGGCGTGAATGTTTTGCCGTCTTGTATGGCTGGTACAAACAGTGAGATTGTATTACACGTCCAAAATTGGGGTGTAAATTCAGTGGATTCTATTCCTGTAGTCTACAGTTTGAATGGAGGGATACCAGCACTGGACACCATTTTTTCGGTGATGCCTTCAGGATCAGATCAGATTTTTACCTTTTCAACATCACCTAACTTCATCATTGGCACCAACATCCTCAATGTTTGGACAGCTTACCCTGGAGACCTTGTTTTCTCCAATGACACACTTTCAACAACGTTTGAAGTATATCCTAGTTCAAGTGCAGTCTTGCCAATCTCTGAAAACTTCGATAGCTTTACAAATTGCAGTACTGCTTGGGATTGTGAATTGGTGAATTGTGCTTTGCAAAACGGCTGGTACAATGTTCCTAATGGTTCGGGAGACGATATCGATTGGCGAACATATGAAAATGCTACAGGGTCGGTAAACACAGGCCCTACTAATGACCATACCTCGGGTTCAGGAAAGTACATCTATCTCGAAGGATCAGGGCCTTGTGTTAACAGCACGGCGCGTTTGTATTCTCCATGTATCGATATGACAGGTGTCAATCAAGCAGCAATGTCTTTTTGGTATCATGCTTATGGTTCTGGAATTGGCGAATTACATGTGGATGCCATTGCCGACGGAATACTTCACGAAAATATAATGACACCTGTAGTGGGTGATCAAGGAGATCAATGGATCTATCAATCTGTCGATTTAAGCCAGTTCTCCAACACGCAATTGGTTGTAGTGCTTCGTGGTTCTACGGGAGGTAATTATTTTTCTGATTTAGCGCTGGACGATATCAATATTCAACTATCTCCTGTGGTAGATTTCACAAGTCCACAGACGCAACTTTGCGAATTTGAGATTATAACATTTGACAATACAACCACCAATGCTGATACCTATGAATGGAGTTTTTCACCGAATACAGTAACGTACTTTTCAGGTACTAACGCCAATTCTTTCGAGCCAACAGTCAGTTTTAATAATCCTGGAGCATATACCGTTCAACAGATCGCGACAAACACATCGAGTGCAGACACTTTGGTTTTGGTGGATCATATTTATGTGTGGGACAATGATGTAACGATCACAGCAGCCACAGATTACTGCGTTTCTGATTCAGTAATTGTCTTTGCAGATAATAATGGTCAACCAGTGGATTATTATTTGAACGGAGTTATTCAAATGACAAGTACAAATTCGAGCTACTATTACCCAACTGCTTCGGATGGCGACACGATTTACCTTGCTTATAATGTCAACAGTAATTGTACATTAATTTCAGATTCCATTGTCATTACAGTTACGAACGTTAATAATGGGATTACTCAAAGCGGGTTGGTTTTGAATGCTTCGGCAATGAATGCGATGTATCAATGGATCGATTGTGGCAACAACAATACAATTATTCCTGGAGCCAACAACCAATCCTATACGCCTATGTCAGATGGTGAATACGCGGTAATTATCATTGAAAATGGTTGTGCTGACACCTCAGATTGTTTGGTATTTAGCACGAATAGTCTTGACCAATTGAAAGGGTTGACTTTGAACTACTATCCAAACCCAACATCAGGACAACTTACGATCGAACTGGGACAATCTGTAGCGAAAGTTGAAGTGGTCGTTAGAACGGTTCTAGGACAAATTGTAAGTCAAACTTCATTCGAAAATGAATCGGAATTATCCATTGAAATTCAGGGAGAGCCTGCTGTTTATTTTGTGGATCTTTTAATTAGAGATCAAAAACAAACCATTCGTGTGGTGAAGAAGAATTGATTCCTTTGCCTTGAATGGTTTGAAGATTTTTCTAGAAAAAAGAGAGAAACGAAAAGAGTAAGAAGAAGTAGATACTACTCTTCGTATTTCTTTTTGTATTTCTCATAAAGCTCCGTTTGATGGTTCTCCATAGTCACAAATTCACCATCAATAAGTGCCACAATGACATTGTTTGTTCGCATATCAAGTGCATTTCCCTCAGAAACAAATAGGGTTGCTGATTTTCCTTTTTCGATGCTGCCGTAGTTCTTGTCAATCCCCATGATTTGGCACGCGGAAAGTGAGATGGAACGAATCGCTTGTTCCTCGGTTAAGCCGTAAGCCATTGCCGTTCCTGCTAGAAAAGGAATGTTTCGTGCGTTCATTGCCTCCATATCGCCTTCGTTCTGAATACAAAATTTCACATTCCCTTCTTGAAGAAGTGCAGCAAGTTTGTACGGTAAATCGACATCATCTTCCTCATTTTCAGGTAGACTATGTGGTCGCACTACCATCACTGGAATATGTGCATCGGATAACTTTCTCGTGATGAGATGAGAATCGTAACCTCCAACAATCACAGGGAAAGGGATTTCATATTCTTTTACAAAGTCAATAACATCTTGTAACTGTTGTAATTCGTTGGCATGAATGTAAAGTCTCTTTTTTCCAGAAACACAACCGCGCATGGCTTCCCATCTTCCATCTACAACCTCAGGCGTATCTTCCTTAGCATAGGCCTTTGCGTTGGTGAAAAATGCACGTATTTTCTCGAGTTGTTCAGGGTATTTTTCGTTTGCTTTTTTCGGCTCTGGTTCTGCCCACCATCCGTTTGACGTCAGGCTAGAAGGCCAGTTTAGATGAATACCATCGTCCGCAGCAACAGTTGCATCTTCCCAGTTCCAACCATCCATTTTCATCACAGAAGAGCTTCCGGAAATCCAACCTCCTTGAGGCGTAGATTGCGTCAATAAAACGCCATTTGTTCTAACAGTACTGATCACTTTTGATTCTGCATTGAAGGCAATTTGAGCACGAACGTGTGGGTTAAAAGCGCCAACTTCGTCGTAATCTCTCGTCGCACGAACAGCGTCTATTTCCGTCAATCCCAAGGTAGAGTTTGGCGCTACGAATCCAGGATAAATATGCGCCCCCTTAACGTCAATAATTGTGTCGTAATAATTGGGGTCATAGCGATATGCCAATGAGTTTCGAACGAGTTCAATTTGTCCATTTTCGATACCGATACACGCGCTTTCCAGTGTTTCTCCATTTCCGATGTGAAGAAATCCATTGGTGATCAATATCTTTTCTGACTGTTGTGCTCCTGCAATTCCAGACAGTAAAACAGCTGTAGCGAAAAATATGCTTTTCATCTTAATGGTGATTTTGTTCTTGTGAAGCCTCTTCTCCCATCGTATCACAATGGAAATGGCCTTTCTTTATTTTAATAAATGGACGTTTTGCACCTCCTGCATTGTTGTCATCAAGCATTTTCGAAATGATTCGTGCTTTCTCAGCTTGATTTGTTTTACGTAAGGCCTCGTCGCGCTCCGTGTCAAAGAGGATATCCCCGTCTACAATAGTTTGATCTACTTTCGCTGTGATGGAAAGAGGATGGTCGGACCAAACGACAATGTCAGCGTCTTTGCCAACTTTCAAACTTCCCATTTTGTCATCAAGGTGAAGTAACTTAGCTGGATTTAAGGTCACCATTTTCCAAGCATCCTCTTCTGACATTCCACCGTATTTAACGGCTTTTGCCGCTTCTTGATTCAAACGTCTTCCCATTTCGGCATCATCTGAATTGATGGCTACAACAACACCTTGATTGTGCATTAAAACGGCATTGTAGGGAATCGCGTCATTCACTTCGTATTTGTAGGCCCACCAATCGGAGAAAGTTGATCCTCCAACACCATGTTCGCGCATTTTATCGGCAACTTTGTACCCTTCCAAAATGTGTGTAAAGGTATTCACTCGAAATCCCATGGAATCGGCGACATGCATTAGCATATTAATCTCTGATTGAACATAGGAGTGACAAGAAATGAAACGCTTTTCGTTTAATATCTCAACCAAAGCCTCCAGCTCTAGATCAACACGTGGTTCAGTGCCTTTCTTCGTCGCGTTGTATTTTTTCCATTCCGCTTCGTAAGCTTTCGCGCGCTTGAATCCATTGTAATACACTTGCTCGACTCCCATTCTTGTTTGAGGGAAACGATCCGAATTTCCCCAATTGGAACGTTTAACGTTTTCTCCAAGGGCGAATTTTATGAATCCAGGAGCATCGTCGATCAACATTCCTTCAGCGTCAGACCCCCATTTCAATTTAATCAATGCCGACTGTCCTCCAATCGGGTTTGCAGATCCATGCAGTAATTGTGCAGCGGTAACTCCACCCGATAATTGGCGGTAAATGTTAACGTCTTGTGGGTTTACGACATGACCTATACTAACTTCTGCAGTGATCGATTGACCTCCTTCATTAACTCCTTTGGAAATCGCGATGTGCGAATGTTCATCAATAATGCCAGACGTGACGTGCTTCCCTTTTGCATTGATTTCGATAGCATTTTTAGGACTTGGCGCTTTCCCTATACCTACAAAGGTGATTTTACCGTCTTTCACAACAACGGTTGCGTTTTCTAGAATTCCTTCTTCTTCGTTCGTCCAAACAGTGGCATTTTTAATCACTATCGGTTGACTTTCAACAATAGTATGGAAGCCGTAAGCAAGATTTGGGAACCAAGTATAATTGGTAGTGTCTGCCAATCTAAATTCTTCTGATTTTTTATCTTTCTGATCGGTCTTTTTCTTGCGAATTGCAGACCACTTCACCCAATTTCCATTCGGTAAAAGTCCTTCACCTTCAAAAACACCCATTTTGGTGTTCACCTTCCCTCGAAGTGAGACGTTGCCATTAAAGTTTTCGTTATGTAGGATGAATTGAAGGGTGATGTTGTTCTCAGAATAGCTCGCAGAAACATTTGTAGTTGTATCTACTTTCTCTTCATGATCTTCAATTTTGACTTTATAGGTCAATTTTCCTTTAAGCTGGCTTCCTTGTGCCGTTAATGTAAGCGGGTAGCTTTGGCTCTCAAAGGAAACAATATAATCGCCCGCCACTACATCAAGATCTGTTGGCGTGAATTTAATCTCACGATCTCCCAAAGACCAATACTCTAAAATGGTAGCACTCGCTTCAAATGGGTCAGTGTCGTAAATCACAAAACTCGCAAGCATTCCTTTTTCAAGTGTACCCATTTTATTATCGACACCGAGAATTTTTGCTGGATTGACTGTGAGTCCATTTAATACGTCATTTTTAGCAACTCCATGCGCAAGTGTTTTGCGAATGTTCGCCCAAAAGTCTTTCGATTTCGATCCATATCCTGTAAAACAAATGTCAATCCCATTTTGTAAGAGAATTCTGGGGTTGGACGGAGCCATTTCCCAATGTTTCAAATCGCTAAGCGGTATTTGACGTGATATATATGGATTTTGCACATCGTAAGCTTCTGGATAGTTTAAAGGAAGAATGATTGTAGTATTCAGGTCTCCAATTGTTTGAATGGATTGATACTCCTCACCAGAACCAAGATACATGAAGTTTAGGTCAAATTCGTTCCCAATTTTATTGGCACGAAGAAGTTCCAAATCATCTTTCGTTTTGAAGATCATTGGCCCCGATTTTTGATTGTTTAGTGCCTCGTATGAGAGGTTTAACTCGTCGTGATTGTCGATATACCATTTTGCATCATAAAATGCTTGGCGAAGTAAGGCGATGCAACCCATTTGTGAAGAGGGATAATCTTGTGGGTTTTGTCCAGGGCTGAACGAAAAGTAACTAGGTACATTTGGAGCATACATTCTCGCTTCTGGAGAATTTTGAAGCGCAATTAAAGCTCCTGTGCCCTGAGCTACGCCATCATCGGTATGCGTCACAGCAAACCCAAATCCTTTTTCAGAAAGTTCCTTGATGCCTTTTTCCTCAAACGAATAGGCATCCGAAGCGCTTGCCTCTGGATGAATCGAGTAATTCCAATGAACTGCACCTGATCGTGTTTCGCTTTTAGGTCGTTCTACCTCAGGCATACCTACTGAACTGAAAAGATCGATAAAAGAGGGTAGAATTACCTTGCCTTCACAATCAATCTCAACAGCATTTTTCGGAGTTTTCATTAGGGATCCGCTGCCCACTTCTAGGATTTTATCTCCTTTAATAACGAGGGTTGCTTTTTCCAAAAAATTTGTTGGAGAGACATAAATCGTTGCATTTTTCAACACGTAAGCCGGAGCTTCGGATTCTGCTAGTCCATTTTCTGGTCGAATTTGCGCGTAGGAATTTCCAAGAAATAAGAAAATCGTGGAGAGGACGAGTATTTGTTTCATAAGAGTATTGTTGTTGCCGTGAAATTAGAAAAAAATGAACGGATTACAACACAAATAGGCTCGTTCCATTTTCGTACTTTTGTAAAAAAAATAGAATGGACATTTACAGCATAATGAAACACGCTCACTCTGGATTGCGCTGGGTGATATTAATTTTATTGATCGCGGCGATTTTGAATGCAGCGCGTTCTATCGGCTCAGGGAATTATTTAAAGAAAGATAAAATGATCAATTTGTTTGCAATGATCTTTCTTCATACGCAATTTTTAGTGGGTTTGATACTCTATTTTTTAAGTCCAAAAGTATCTTTCGAAGGTGGATGGATGAAAGATCCAGTAAGTCGATTTTACGGATTAGAGCATTTATTGATGATGCTTCTTGCAATTGTATTAATCACTATCGGTAGAAGTCGAGCAGAAAAGAAATTAGAAGGAACCCGTAACAAGCATCGAGCGATCTTCATTTCATACACGATAGGGTTATTAATTATTTTAGCGTCTATTCCTTGGCCATTTGGACCTTGGGCTTCGCTTGGAGGACAGATGGGCTAATGCGATATTTGCTACCACTTTTTTTGATCTTAACGGTATCCTGCGGAGGCGGAGAAGAAATCAATGAATTTGATCCTCCTCAAGGTTATGAGTCACGATCAGGTATTAAGATCTATCAACGCCATTGTGAAAAATGTCACGGGCCAGATGGGAAGATGCAAAAGGGAGGCGCTTCAGATTTGTCTATTTCTAAAATGGATTCAACAAGCGTTGTCAAAATTCTGAAAAATGGTCAGAATGGAATGCCCAGACAAATGCAACATATCAAGTCAGATCAAGAGCTTGATAATTTAATTGAACATCTAAAATCACTCAGAAAATAAATGGGGCAAGGACACGTACTTGTAGACGCTGTTGAAGAAACCTGTGTTTTGGTAGGAGTAATTACTTCCGAAGTTACCGAAACGCAAGTGGAGGAGTATATCGATGAGCTAGAATTTCTGGCGATGACTGCTGGTGCGGTTACGAAAGCAAAATTTCTTCAGAAATTGCCGGTAGCCAATCCAAAAACGTATGTCGGTACAGGCAAATTGGAGGAAATTCGACTTTATGTGGACTCTAATAACATCGAAATAGTAATTTTTGATGATGAATTGAGTCCTTCCCAGTTGCGAAATGTGGAACGAATCCTGAACGTCAAAATTCTGGATCGAAACAACTTGATTCTAGACATCTTTGCCAGCAGAGCAAGGACATCTCATGCCAAAACGCAAGTAGAATTAGCGCAATTGCAATATTTATTGCCGAGATTAACGCGGCTCTGGACACACCTTGAACGACAAAAAGGAGGGATTGGAATGCGTGGACCTGGTGAAACTCAAATTGAGACGGACCGCCGAATCATTCAAAAGAAAATCTCTTTGTTAAAAGAGAAGTTGAAGGAGATAGACAAGCAAATGTCTGTTCAGAGAGGCAATCGCGGGCAACTCGTCCGTGTGGCTTTGGTAGGATATACGAATGTTGGGAAGAGTACACTCATGAATCTTCTGAGTAAATCAGACGTTTTCGCTGAAAACAAACTTTTCGCGACTTTGGATACCACCGTGCGAAAAGTGGTGATTGAAAACCTACCTTTCCTGTTGGCGGACACTGTTGGATTTATTCGCAAGCTACCGCATCAATTAGTAGAGTCGTTTAAATCAACATTAGATGAAGTTCGAGAAGCTGATATTCTCATACATGTGCTCGATATTTCGCATCCCAATTTTGAGGATCATTATCAGGTTGTCAATGAAACATTGACGGAAATCGACGATAGCGATAAGCCTGTTATTATCGCGTTTAACAAAATCGACGCGTACCATTATGAGGAAAAGGAGGATCATGACATCGATGCAGATAATGTGCCTGTTTCTTTGGATGAACTCAAGAAAACATGGATGGCGAAATTACCGGATGCACAATGCGTCTTTATCTCTGCTCAAAACAAGACGAATATTGAAGAACTTAGAAGCGTCATGTACGAACAGGTAAAAGTGATTTTTCAAGATCGTTATCCGTATCACAATTTCTTATACTAAAAAAAATCCCTGCCACTTGAAATTATTCAAGTTTGACAGGGATCTCTATATCGATTAAGAGTTTCTTAGTTTATCTCTCTAAGTGCAAGAAACCGTGACCTGAAATCATGTCTCCTGAAACTCCGAAAGCTTCGTACTTGTAGAAGTATACACCATCGCCGGCAAGTTGACCCGCTTGAGATTTTCCATCCCATGCTGGATTTACGCCTTCACCTTGGTACATTACATTCCCCCAACGGTTCGTGATAACGAGTTTAATATTTACCGTATTCGTTGCATCAAGTGAGAACAAGTCGTTCGAGTCGTCTCCATTTGGTGTAAACACGTTTGGTGCTACGATTGATGGAACAGGGTATGTACAACTTCCGTCATCAACTTGTGCGGATGGGTCAAAGTTGTCTGCTGTTGGATCCGTACAACCACATGGCAATACGTCAATCTGAGCATCGTTGGTATTGGAACACCCGCTAGCATCAGTAGCTGTAAGTGTCACAATTGATGTTGACGTAAAGGTATGATTAACATCTGTGGAAGTAGAGGTAGGTGAACCGTCGCCGAAATCCCATACATAAGTTGTCGCATTCTGACTTTCGTTAATGAATACCACACTAACAGGGTTACATACACCATCTATGGTGAAAGTGAAATCTGCTATCGGAGCGTTATCAATATCGATGAACACACTATCCTGAGCTGAACACACATCATCTTCAACGGTGAAATAATACCAACCTGTTGGAATGTCAATAATTGCTGTAGCATCTACGTTATAAGTTCCAGAACTCCCTGGGCCTGTCCAGTTATAAAACGGCTGTCCTTGGGTTGAAGTTACCCCAGTAACCGTCGCAGAAGCCCAGCCATCGGGTAGACATGCACTTGCATTCTGCGTCACAATCGTGTCAACTGCTAAGGTTTGATTGAGGCTGACCGTCACTGTATCAGTTCCAGTATAACCACAAGCATCGGTCACAGTGACAATATAATCTATTGATCCAGTCATTGCTCCAGTTACAGTTGAAAGATACACAGTATCGCCTACTTGGCTATTCGGATCATCCCAACTGTACGTATAAGGCGGCTGACCACCATTGGAATTAACTACGACTTGCACCGAGTCATTTTGACAAAGTTCTAGTGGGTCTGGTTCGTTAATATCTATTTGAACGGAGTCCAAGATATAGAGTGTTCCACTTGAAACAATGGTATCCCCACAGACCGTTATAGTGGTGGTTGTAATCGTAACATACTCCCAGTTATCTGGAATTCCATCAAAAGTAGGATCGATAACCAAAGTAATGGTGTCTTGACCTGGTAAGAAAGTAACTGGGTTTGGTAATAATGGGAAATCAACGCCATTAATCGCTGTCCCTGTAATGTCGTAGTTGACTATTAACGTATCTCCTATCTGAGTTGCTGGACGGATAAATTGTAACTCTGCAGTAGAGCACCCCTCAATTACCGTTGTATCTCCAGAAACTGTCGCAACAGCAACCTGAATCGCCTCTGAGGCAAAAGAGTTTGCTTGAAGGAATACACCGGAATCATAAGCCTGATCACCAACATTACATATCGCTAATTTAATATGATAGGTTTGCCCACATTGTACTGACGCATTCGCAAAGAGTGTAACCGTGGTTCCATCGTATTGAATGGCAGTGCCATAGGCGGATCCGTTTTGGTTGTCTTGATAATATTGTGGGTATTGAGTTGGTCCAGGCCCTAAGTTATTAATAGTAACCGGAACTGTAGTTCCAGGAATGATCGCAAGATTTTCTCCACCATTTGGATACCCTCCTAATGCGTAAGGTCCTGAAATACCTGGTCCCCAAAGAAAGAATCCAAATGCATCGTTAAAAGTTGAAGGTGAGAATTCAGGATACTCGTCAGAACCGAAAATATAGTTAAACGAAATTGTATCTCCTGATGGAATGAAATCAAACTCTAGAACGACACCATTGGTTGGTCCCGCATTCGCAATCGCGTTCAAATGTGGATCAGCAGAAACATTAGGAGTCGCAGGAAGGTTATCCGTAAAACTACCGCTGCTATTTGGGCCTATTGCACCAACGCCGTTACCTGTAGTCAACAAAACTCCTGTTCCAATCGGGAACGTTGTATTTGTTGCGTCAAAATAAGTCACGTTTCCTTGAATGTTTTGGGCGTTCACTGGAGAACCATTCACGGTGATATTAGATGCCGTTACACCAAAACCAAGAAGTACGTTTTCAACAAGTTCAGCGGGTGTCTGTGTGTTTTGTACGACAATCTGTCCGTAAGAATAAGCAGTCGCTAGTAGTAATAATGCCGAAGCAATAATTCGTTTCATAAATTGAAATTATAAGCAGTTTCTAGTATCAAGACTGGAATAGTCTCAAAATGGTTGCACTAAAATCGAATAATCCGATGAGAATACCTAATAATCCCTATAATTTTGCCAATTTTGAGAATCAAATCAAACAAATTTCAGATGGAAAACACGCAAGCATTTATCAATCAGAACAAAGAGCGCTTTTTAGACGAATTATTGGATCTTCTTAAAGTTCCTTCTATTTCGGCGGATGCTTCGTATTCAAAAGATGTGCATCAGACTGCAAAAATAGTTTCTGAAAGACTAAAAGAAGCGGGTGCAGAAAATGTTGAGATTTGTGAAACTGCGGGATATCCAATTGTCTACGCGGATAAAATTATTGACGCAAACCTTCCGACAGTTTTGGTCTATGGACATTATGATGTCCAGCCTGCAGACCCTATCAATCTTTGGGATAACCCACCTTTTGAACCTGTAGTGAAAACTACAGAAGCACACCCAGATGGAGCAATTTTTGCGCGTGGAGCATGCGACGACAAAGGTCAAATGTATATGCATGTCAAGGCGTTTGAAGCAATGATGAAAGCCAATGAGCTTCCTTGCAATGTAAAGTTCATGATCGAAGGTGAAGAGGAGGTCGGAAGCGTTAACTTAGGAGTTTTCGTGAAGAACAATCATTCGAAATTGGCGGCGGATATCATTCTCGTTTCTGATACTGGAATGCTCGCCAATGATGTGCCTTCTATAACTACAGGATTGCGCGGCTTAAGTTATGTTGAGGTTGAGGTTACAGGTCCAAATCGTGATTTACATTCGGGACTTTACGGTGGATGTGTTGCCAACCCTTTGAATATCATGGCCAAAATGATCGCGTCATTGCACGACGAAAACAATCACATTACTGTCCCAGGTTTTTATGATAAAGTTATTGAATTATCTGCGGAAGAACGCGAAGAAATGGGTAGAGCTCCCTTTAGCAAAGAAGCCTATTGCAAAAGCATTGGTATCGAAGATGTTTATGGTGAAGATGGTTACACGACGATGGAACGTGGTTCAATTAGACCAACTTTAGACGTTAACGGAATGTGGGGAGGCTACATTGGAGAAGGTGCAAAGACAGTTATTGCGTCAAAAGCGTATGCGAAAATATCCATGAGACTTGTGCCTGATCAGGATCCAGAAGACATAACACGATTATTCATGAATCACTTTGAGAGCATCGCGCCGAAAGGAACGAAAGTGAAGGTAACACCGCATCACGGAGGAGAACCAGCTGTGACTCCAATCGATTCAAAAGGCTATGAAGCAGCGAGTATGGCGTATGAAAAAACATTTGGGAAAAAACCCATTCCAGTGCGAAGTGGAGGATCTATTCCTATTGTTGCAATGTTTGAAAAAGAATTGGGCCTGAAGACCATTTTGATGGGCTTTGGTTTGGATTCTGATGCAATTCATTCACCTAATGAGCATTTTGGAGTATTCAATTATTACAAGGGAATTGAAACAATTCCTTATTTCTACAGTTATTTTAAAGAACTCCTTAATAATTGAACATGAAAAAATTAGCCCTTCTCTCCAGCTTAATCCTTCTGTTGACCTCTTGTGGTTGCTTTCAGTTTAGCAGTCCAGAAATGCGCGGTGGGGAAAGTTTCGACATTAAAAAAATAAATGGCAACGAAATCCAATTCAATGCGAAGGCCAACGTCTACAACGGAAATTGCTTTGGTGTAAAATTGAAGCGATCGACATTAGATCTCATTGTTGAAGGTGAGAATATCGGAACCGTCACTTTGAATAAAAAGGTGAAGATGAAGTCGAAACGAGAAACCACGATTGATGCAGATTTAACGGCGACACTCACAAAAGGTGCAATGATGAAACTGATGGCGTATGCTACAAAACCTCAGATTGAAGTCCAATTGAAGGGTAAGGCAAAAGCTGGAATTTTCATCTTCTCCAAGAAAATGGAAATCGACGAAACAAAAACGATTTCAGGATCAAGTTTTAAAATCGGTCTTTAAGACTCGATATAAACGCGATGCACCCGCTTAGAAATTCCTGTTAACACCTCGTAAGGAATAGTGTTCACGGCTTTAGCAAATTTCATTAAAGGTTGATTATCACCAATAATTTCCACGCGGTCACCGGCAGAAACTTGTAAGTCTCCAATATCAACCATAATCATGTCCATACAGACGTTTCCCAGCACGGGACACCAGGTATCATGAATGAAAACGCCGCCTGCACCTTTGCTAAGTGATCGTCGGAATCCATCTGCATATCCAACGGGAATGACTGCAATTCTTGTATCCTTTTGTGATATACCAGCACGACCATAACCAACCGTTTCATGGGCGTTAATTTTTCGGACTTGCGATACAGCACTGTACCAGTGAATGACATCCTTTAAATGCGCCCTATGTTCGGTACTGTTAGAAAAACCATACATCCCAATGCCAACACGAACCATGTCATAGTGGTATTGAGAGTAATTTAAAATCCCTTCCGAGTTCAGGAGGTGACGTTCGAAATGATAAGGGATTTTCTCTTGAATCATTTCACTCAGCTTTTCAAATCGATTTACCTGTTCCAAAACAAATGGTGAATCGAGAGTGTCGGAAGTCGCTAAATGAGAGTATACAGTTCGGATTCGAATTTCTGGGTGGCTTTTTACTGTGCGAATCAATTCCTTGATCTTATCTGCAGTGAATCCCAAACGGTTTATTCCTGTTTCCAATTTCAAATGAACTGGATAGTCTGTTTTTCCATCGTAAATCAATCGTTTAATAAACGTATTCATTTGCTCTATGGAGTACATGCAAGGTTCTAAATTGTACTGAATACAATCTTCAAAACCAGCTTCCTCGGTATTCATAACGAGAATGGGAAGTTTAACACCCGCGTGGCGCAATTGAACACCCTCATCTGCATAAGCAACACCCAGGTAATCAATTCCAATATGCTCTAAAAAAGTACCGATTTCATCAATCCCAGAACCGTATGAAGCTGCCTTCACCATTGCCAAAACTTTGGTGTTCTCAGGGAGTTGTGATTTAAAATAGGACAGGTTCATTCGCAATGCGGAAAGGTTGACCTCCACAAAAGTTTGATGTTTTTTTGCACGAAGACGAGAGGCCATCTGTCCCATATTCAAGTCCCTCTTTCCTTTTACCAGAATAATGGAATTATGAAACTCAGGCAACTCTTCCTTAGCATCTCCGACAAAAATGGGAGTGATGGGTTCGAATGCATTTAAAATCTTTTTGATTTCGTCATGTTTCTCGTTGGTTCCAATAATCACAACACGATTTTTACCTTTCGCAATACTTAATTGGTACTCTAAAGACGATCTAAAAGCATCCAAATCAAGATTGTACGTATCATTGATGATAATGCAGTTATTATTGCCGTCAAATGTTTCCAATCGAAGTGGAATTCGATCTAATTTTGGCAGTTTTTGGAAGAAAACGTCATCTTCGACTCCAAATTCTCTGCTCGCAGCAAGTACCAGTGAGGCATTGTGTCGACTTATTTCGTCATGAAAGGGTAATTTATCCAAGAACGTCGCGTACGCTTTCTCATGCACACAAACAATGCGTTGGTCACGCGGATCAACGGGAATAGAGTGATGAGCAAATATTTTTACGCAATTGTCAAACAATTTCAATTTCTCTGACATTTGTTTATCGCGATTCTCAAAATTCTCTGAATGTGCCGAACCCAATGAGGTGAAAATCCCGTGTGTCGGCTGAATCATGTCTGCCAAAACTTCCATTTCTCCTGGATGCGAAATTCCAGCCTCAATGATAGCAATGTCGTATTCAGAGCTAATTTCAAGTAAAGACAATGCGACACCAAGTTGTGAATTATAGCTCTTGGGACTGCGAACTACATTAAATTTAAAATCTAGGATTTGTCCCAGCCATTCCTTCACAATGGTTTTACCAGCGCTTCCTGTAATTGCGATTACGGGAATAGAAAATTGTTTTCTGTGATTTTTTGCCAAAAGCTGAAGAGCTTTCAACGTGTCCTCCACTTTGATAAAAACAGCTTCTGGATATTCCTTCTGCGGTTGTTTCTGCGTAACGATAAAAGTTCGAACTCCTTTTTTATAAGCATCACCAATAAATCCATGTCCATTTCGAAATTTGCCCGATAGCGCAAAAAATAATATGCCCTTGCCGTCTATAATTCGCCTTGTATCGAATGCAATGGCATGGATAGTTTGATTTGAACTTGGTAGTTTTACTCCAAGTTGATCTTCAAGGTCTTGGTATGATAAAGTTAAATTCAACTAATGCGCTATTTTGTTGTAGCACATTCTGCAAAGCGGTTTGTATTGTTCAACAGCGCCCACAAGCACTTGTTCTTTATCTTTTACCGTTCGATGCGAGAAATGCGCCAAGTCTCCGCAAGATACGCAAATCGCATGTACTTTGGTTACATACTCGGCAATAGAAAGTAACTGAGGCATTGGTCCAAAAGGAGCTCCTGTAAAATCCATATCCAATCCTGCAATAATCACACGAACACCTTTTTTAGCAAGGTCGTTGCAGACAGCTATTATTCCAGGATCAAAAAACTGCGCTTCGTCTATGGCAACTACTTTTTCTTTTTTCCAAAGATCAAAAATAGCAGAAGAATTATCCACACAAATTGCTTCGAAGCTTCGCCCTTGGTGACTTACTACTTTTTCGGCATCATAGCGATTGTCGATAGTCGGTTTAACCAGTAAGATTTTCTGATTGGCAAATTCAGCACGCTTTAAGCGACGGATCAATTCTTCTGTTTTACCAGAAAACATAGAGCCACAAATGACTTCAATCCAACCGTGTTTTCGTCCTTCGCCGGGAAAATGTTCTAAAAACATTGTGCAGTATTGGTATTATTGGGTTATCAACAGAACTTCGAAGAGAAAAAGATGCTAACGTTCTTTAAAAACTTCTATTCTTAACTACATTTGGTAGCTAAATGTCGACATTTTTCAGTTTTTGAAAGGAACTTGGTTAGCAACTTGGCAAAAATGTTGATAAGTAAATTAGCTATGAAGCAAATGGAAGAATACAAATTGATGCTGGCACGATTGAATGCCTTGATTACCGCTCTAGAAAATGGCGAATTAAGTCTCGACGAATTGGTAGAGCTTGAAGAAACAACGCGTAAACTGCACGAGCGAAGCATCATCTTAAAATACAATGCCTTTAAAGATACAGTGCGTTCCAACCAGAATACACCCGAGGACGAATCGGTAGAAGAAGTGGAAGATGAGGCCGCTCCAGAGCCAGAGTTAATTGCAGAACCAGAACCACAAGAGCAAGCATTTGACTTCTCTATTTTTGAAGAAGAGGAAGAAGTTATGTCCGTTGAAAGCGTAAAAAGCGAACCAATCGAAGAGGTTGTTGATGAGGTTGAGATCGCAGAGGTAAAACAAGAAGTGGCGCCAGAAATTACGCCGGAGGCGGCAGTAATTGCAGAGTCTGAGCCAACTTCTGAAGAAGAGGAAGATATTGAGTCAGAACTTATAGAGTCTACTCAGGACGCATCAGAAAGCCCTGCTAATGAATCGGAAGCCGCAAGCAATTTTCTCAACAAGCTAAAGGCGAACAACAATTCTTTAAGTGGACATTTTGCAAAACTTTCCTCTTTAATTGGCGCGTTCGGGTTGAATGAACGTTTGCGATTTATTAATGATTTATTCGACGGGTCAAGCGAAACTTTTTCTGAATCCATAAAAGCGCTGGATGCAATGTCAGACTTGGACTCAGCCCGAAAAAAAGCGGCCGAATTTGCCGTTAAATTCGACTGGGATCCTGAGGAAGAAGTGGTTTCAGAATTTATGCACTACCTTTCTCGTCGTTATGCATAAGCTCCTTTTTGTACTTTTTGTTCTCGTTCAAAGTTTCAATTCTGACGCTCAAATTGACGAGATTAGAAGGATTACAAAACAACTTTGTTCTCCAGAATTTCACGGCCGCGGTTATGTGAATAAAGGAGATTCACTCGCCGCAGATTACTTGGTGAATGAGTTCAAAAAGCTGGGACTTGACCCTTACAAGGGTGATTATTTGCAGCACTTCGCGATCCAGGGCGTCAATACATTTCCAAATCAAATGTCTATTTCACTAAATGGACAAGGGCTCCATCCAGGTGAGGATTTTGTTGTAGATCCGTCTTCAGCTGGGTTTGAAGGTGAATTGAATCCGATGATCATTTCTGGAAGCGATTTCTTTGATGAAACCATTCTTCAAAATGTCCTTGAGGAAGTACTGTACAATGAAAGGTACAATGCTATTGCGCTCGATCTTGCTAGTTTGAGTGACGATTCACTAAAGGAAATGCGCGGAATTTCTCAAGCTTTTGCAGAAATCGTTCCTGTAATTGAAATTACGAAAGAGAAATTTACATGGTCTGTCGGTCGAACGCAACTAAAGAATGTTCTTCTTCAAGTGCAAGCTGATGCTTACAATGGAGAATCCTTGAAAGTTCGTGTGGAATCTCAATTCATTTCAAACTATCAGTCCCAAAACGTGATGGCTTTCATTCCTGCAAAGAAAAAATGCAAGGAGACGATCATGTTCACTGCGCATTACGATCACCTTGGGCGTATGGGGTCAGATACCTATTTCCCTGGAGGAAATGACAACGCGAGTGGAACAGCCATGCTGCTAACGATGGCGAAGTATTTCAAAGAAAACCCATCCGATTATAACATATTATTTGTTGCTTTTGCGGGGGAAGAAGCTGGATTACTTGGCTCAAAACATTTCGTAGAAGAGACTCCTATCAAATTGAAAAAAATTAAGTTCTTGCTTAACCTTGATATTATGGGGTCTGGTGAGGAAGGTATAACTGCGGTGAATGCAACAGTTTGTACTGAGGAGTTCGAATTGTTGCAGTCAATCAATGAAGAACTTAACCTTCTCGCAAAAGTTAAATCTAGAGGGCCCACTGCCAATTCGGATCATTATTGGTTTACCCAGCAAGGGGTTCCAGCTTTCTTTATTTATACGATGGGACCGAATAAAAATTACCATGACATTTTTGATACATACGAGAATCTATCTTTTAAAGAATACGAAGACATTACGCGTTTGCTGGTGACATTCGTAGATCGTTTGTAGTCCAGACCTGTATAACTCAGCACAATTGTGTTCTCTTTTCCTTTTATCAACTGGTTAAATTTCTGTACTTTCGAATTATAAGTACACTACTGATGAAAGGCTTTCTAATATTTATCTCACTTTGTGTTTGCGCTTCCGTGTTCGGTCAAAATTATGCAGGCAAGGACAAACCGATTCTCGCGAACCTACAAACGAAAGGTGCTAACTGTAAGCCGCCTAGCTCGTCAACTTTTCTTGAATTGAACAATGTTCGTGCGATGATTCACACAGCGGGAAACTTATGGCAAATCCCCGGTCAAAACCTAGCACAATACGAAATCCCGAAAAACTCAGGTATTATGAGTCTTTTTACTTCTGCGCTCTGGTTGGGTGGGACAGACGTAAACGGTCAACTCAAATTAGCCGCACTTCGATATCGCGAAGGCTCTGATTATTGGACAGGACCTCTTTCTCAAGGAGCTGCTGAAACTACTTTTGATAATTGTACCAAATACGACAAGCATTTCGTGACGGTTCAAGACGAAATACGTCAATTTGATGCATGGTTCGCGGCAGGTGAGTACGATGCCATTAATGGAACGAACACACAGAGCGAATTTTTCCCAAATTACGAAGTCCCACTAATCATCAAGGACTGGCCAGCCCATGGAGATATCGATCAGGGACAAGATTATTACTTAGCGCCGTTTTTTGATCGAAACGAAGATGGTGATTACAACTGGCAAGATGGAGATTACCCTTGGCACGACATCAATAAAACGAAGGAATGCAACGTAGACCGTCGGGTTTCTCTATACGGAGATTTGAATTTTTGGTGGGTCATGAACGACAAGGGGAATATCCATACTGAAACTGGTGCAGACCCTATAGGAATGGAAATTCGCGCTCAGGCGTTCGCTTTTTCTAGCAATGACGAAATCAACAATATGACGTTCTATAACTATGAGTTGATCAACCGTGGAACGCAGACCCTTTTTGATACGTATTTCGGTTGTTTTACCGATGGAGCGTTAGGCGATCCTTTGGATGATTATGTGGGGTGCGACGTGAATCGAGGGCTCGCATATTATTACAACGGAGATAATTTTGATGGCGATAACGCAGGTTGGTTGGGATATGGAAACAATCCTCCTGCGGTGGGAGTTGATTTTTTTGAAGGTCCATTTCAAGATGATGATGGAATTGATAACGATTACGGAATTGGTCCAGATGAAGCCTTGAATGGAATTGGATATGGAGATGGAATAATCGACAATGAACGTTTTGGAATGAGACGCTTTTTGTATTACTCGAATACAACTTTAGGTGCAAATCCAAGTCAAACAGATCCAACGACAGCCTTAGATTATTACAGGTATTTGCAAGGATTTTGGAAAGACGGAACACCTTTTTATTATGGTGGTTCGGGACATATTTCTGATCCAACGGCAGATCCAGCGGTTCCGTGTGATTTTATGTTTCCAGGTGAAACAGATCCTTTGGGTTGGGGTACAGGAGGACTTCCACAGGCTCCATGGACAGAGCAAACAGCAAATAACCCACCAAATGACCGAAGATTTGTTCAATCGGCAGGGCCGTTTATATTGAAACCGGGAGCGGTGAATAATATCACGGTTGGCGTTGTTTGGGCGCGTGCAAATTCTGGTGATCCTTTTGCTTCTGTGGAAGTATTAACGCGAGCTGATGATAAAGCGCAAGCCTTGTTTGAGAATTGTTTTAAGGTTTTGGACGGTCCTCACGCACCAGACATGTCAGTTCAGGAGTTGGAAAACGAGATAATCCTTATGCTGAGTAATCCTCAAAACTCCAACAACGCGAATGAAGATTATGCTGAGTTTGATCCATTTATTGTTGCTGCAGATACCTCTGCAGATAAGTTTTACCGCTTTCAGGGATACCAGATTTTTCAATTAAAAAATGATGAGGTTTCACCAGCCGACGTTCGTGATCCAAACGTGGCCCGATTGGTCGCTCAATGTGATATCAAAGATGGAGTCGACCGCTTAATTAATTTTCAGTTTGATGATGACTTGCAAGCGAGTATTCCGACCGAAATGGTGGACGGAGAGAACGAAGGAATTCAGCATAGTTTTAGAATAACCGAAGATCAATTCGCTCAAGGAGATCGGCGCCTCGTGAATTTCAAACGTTATTACTACGTGGCGATTGCTTACGCCTATAACAATTATAAAACGTATGATCCAGCAGATCCAAATGGATTGGATGGCCAGAAAATACCGTATATCGCCAGTAGAAAAGCAGCATTTGGAGAGATACGCATTATCGAGGCAGTGCCACACAATCCGATGCCTGAATCGGATGGAACAGGACAAAACATCAATTATGGTGACGGTCCAAGAATCACAAGAATAGACGGCTATGGGAATGGAAATAATGCACTTGAACTCACAGATGCATCCACGAATTACATTCTGTCGAACGGATTTATGGAACGACCTGAGTATAAAAATGGCAAAGGACCTATCGGCATCAAAGTAATTGACCCATTGAATGTTGCGGATGGATATTTCGAATGCGAGTTTGTAGATTATACTTCTTCCATTTCAAATGGCACGGATACAGCGTCATGGGTGATTCATCGTTATGATAAAGAAGGAGGTTCAATTCTAGAATCAATTGGATCAGAACGCACCATCGCATACAACAATGAGCAGTTGATTCCTGAATGGGGTATTTCCGTGCAGATTGAACAGAAAAAATATTACCAATATGACGGTGTTTCTGGAGGTATTGAATCAAGAACAACAGATTTGATCAGTTCTAGTTTGACGTTTGTCGATAGCTCCAAACTTTGGCTGGAATTTGTCGAGGATAATAACGCATTTTTCCCAACGAATTGGATTCGGTCGGGAGTTTTTGAAACAGATCAAAATGCAATACCTTACGAGTGTCTTGACGCGACACTTCCGTCTTATCGTGATTATTTTGATCCGTGCAACTACAATGACTGGTTAGCTCCGCACAACTTTGCCGATCCAGATCGAAATTGGTCCAATATTCTAGGAGGAGGTATTGCGCCGCATAAACTGGTTGGATTTGAAGCTTCCTTCATGCCTATGGCATATTACAATTATTCTTCACCAACGTCTGCAAAAAATGGGGCATCTATCAGCTTTTTACCAGATGTTGATATTGTGCTAACACCAAACACTGACCTCTGGACGCGTTGTCCTGTTATTGAAACAGGTAGAAATGAGAATTTAAACGTTGGAAATGCCGAGCCTGGTGAGTTCCGTCAGAGTCCTTCAGTCGATAAAAATGGAAATTCGCTAAATGATGGTACTATGGGAATGGGTTGGTTCCCTGGTTATGCGATTGATTTAACGACCGGCGCTAGATTGTATATGGCATTTGGAGAAAACTCGTTTTTAGCCACAGAAAATGGTGCTGATATGATCTGGAATCCAACGAGTACGCGTGTTGACAATGGTGGAACCCCAGTGATGGGCGGCGTACAACCGATTTACGTTTTTAGTCACAAAAATGCGGAAATTAACAATTACTTACTTGGGTATGATTTTCCAGCGTATGTGCCATTTGAAGGAGAAAATGATGTCACTAATCACGCGAAAATTTTGTTGGATCAGGTGGTTTCAAATATTAACACTGCGAAAAGAAATTTCTATTCAAGTATTAGCTGGGTTGCTTACCCTATGCTGCGAGCAGGAAGCGAAGTATTAAGTACAGAGGCTAAAATCAGTCTTCGTGTGAGCAAAGAATACAAGAATTTTGTGGCGACAGGGGAAAACAGTGGAAATCCAAAGTACAGTTGGAATATGTCTAGCATCGCAACGGATTTAGGTGATGAAAATCGATTGGCGGATGCGCTGAAACTGATTAATATCGTACCGAATCCGTACAACGCATTTTCTGAATACGAAAGAAACCGTTTGGATACGCGCGTGAAGATTACCAACTTACCGGAACGTTGTACAATTAAAATCTACTCTGTGAATGGAAAGTTGATCAATACATTCAGGAAGGACAATGACTTGACCTATCAAGATTGGAACTTGACCAATTCTAAGAATATTTTTGTTGCCTCTGGTGTGTATCTCATCCATGTGGATGTTCCTGGAGTTGGTGAAAGAACTCTGAAATCCTTCATAGCCATGCGCGCTGTAGACTTGAACGGGACGTGATGTAGTCGAAATGATTTCCGACAGACGATTCCTTTTCAATTAGATTGACGTGCTAGAAAAAAATCAGCTTTTCTTTGGAAGGCTTATTCGAAAAGTTGTTCCTACACCCAATTGAGTTTCAAGAACGAAGACTTTTCCTTTGTGATATTCTTTAACAATTCTTTTTACAAGTGATAAACCTAAGCCCCAGCCTCTTTTTTTGGTGGAGAAGCCTGGCTCAAAAATCGTTTTCACTTGCTTTGGAGGAATTCCTTTTCCCGTGTCTTTGATATCGATATGAACGAAGCCTTCGGAGCTGTGAACGGATACAAATAAACTTCCTTCTGCTTCCATGGCGTCAACGGCGTTTTTTGCGATGTTCTCAACCACCCATTCTATCAGAGGTGCATTGTGTTCAACGATAAAGACTTCTTTTGCATCGATTGTCGTCTCTACTTTGTCAGAAATGCGCGGCTTCAAATAACTCATAACATTGCGAACAGTTTCAGAGACGTCACCTTCTTTGAGTTGTGCACCTGCACCTATTTTTGAAAAACGCTCAGTGACTTTTTCGAGGCGACTAACATCTTTCTGCATTTCTGTTGCGATCATTGGGTCTATTCCTTGCGATTCGAGCAGTTGAACCCATGCCATTAAAGAAGAAAGTGGTGTTCCAAGTTGATGGGCGGTTTCTTTGGCCATTCCTGCCCAAACTTGGTTCTGCTCCGCCTTTCGGAAGGTGCTAAAAATCAAATATCCGATCAAGGCAAATAATCCAATGACAGTAAATTGGATGAAAGGGAAGAATTTTAATTGTCTAAGCTCTGGACTGTCTCCATAATAGAGCAAGTTCTTCTCTCCGGTATGGAAATCAATCACAATAGGCTTTGGATTCAGATCGGCGATAAGCTTTTTGAGTGATTTTTGTTTTTGTTCGCTTTCTGGAATATTCGTTCCAATGATTTCATTCGATTCAGCGTCAATAAGCATTACGGGAACCAAGCCTTCATTGTTGATCAATTCATCGTTAAAGGATTCGATTAAGGAGTCCCGAACATGTTCTAAAGAGTCGATCGCTCTAGAATCGTTGTAATAATAGGTAATGAAAAAGTCGTCGAAAACCTCCACCGTGAAGGAGGGATTTTTCTTCTTCCACTGATCCGCAAGCAGAAGAAGTGAATCATCAAACTTGCCAAGAAGCTCTTTTTTGGTGAGATCAGGATGCTTTCTTCTGATATCGGAAGTGTCGAAGTCGAGATTTCTGTTACCTGAAATGTAGCCATAATCATCTACGGCAATCACAGGAATATCATTGTTTCGCTCGGTGATTCGCAAAGGAAAGTTGTTGTTGAAATCTTGATCGAGCGGACTTTTCTTCGCAGCTTCGGTTGTCGCTTCTACCCACAAAGTCATTTTTTCGCGCTCCTTCGCCCTTAGATTGTCGAAGGTATTGTTGGTCAGTCGAACTAATTCAATCTTTTTACGAATCGCATCCGCCCACTGTTGTGCACGTTCTTTCTCGCGCTCACCAACTTTCGAAACAATTTGATTCGACACAAAAAGAGAAGCCCCAACGAGTAGCAGCGCGAAAATCAACAAGGCGACTTTCCATTTTTGTTTGTTCGAATACAAATTCATTAGCTCTAAGTTAACGACAAATCAGTTCAATCATTGTTTCGGATCAATTTCAAATGCTTTTCTACCTGTTCGCAGACAAGGTTATGATCGTATTTCAGTACAATTTCCTTCAAAATGTCTGGATCGTAGTTAATTTTTTGATCAATGATTCGATCAATTTTATCGGCTAGATCAGTCGCGTTGAGTGATTCAAAAAGCAGTCCTCCGCTTTGATTTTCAAGAATTTCAGGAGTTCCGCCAGCATCGCTTCCCAAAACGGGAGTTCCACATGCCAGAGATTCTATCGTTACCATTCCAAAAGTTTCTTTTTTCGTCGCCATGACAAACCAGTCGATTGCCTTGTAAAACACCTCGGGATTTTTCATAAACGGTCGAATATGAACACGATGCTCCAGATTGTTTTCGTTTATCAATCGCTTCATTTCATCAAAGTAATCGGATCCTTCTCCCAAAGTTGGCTCACCTAATAGAACCAAGTGAAAATTGTGATTTTTAGCAATACGCATGGCTTCTAGAAGCAAAACCTGTCCTTTTTGAAGGTCAAATCGACCTAGCAACCCAAATATCAGGGCATTTTCTGGAATTTCAAGTTGATCCCTCGCTTCGGTTTTACTTGGCAAATTCTCAAATTGCTGCAGGTCCATTCCTGAGGGAATCAAAGCCAACTCGTTGTTGAAGTTCGTTAAATGTTCAACTTGACGCACAAGCCAAGGTAAGGGACAAGACCAAAAATCAATTTTTCGGTAGCGCGAGTTATGCAGTGGATTCGTCTTTTTAACGCCGATTTGCATTTCCATAAAATATGAGGTGTGCAATTTTTCCTTCAATTGAGATTTTGCGTAGGCAGCGATGCTCATATCTTTATTCGACCGGATGATCAAATGTGTAACGCCAACGTTTTTAAGGATTTTCACCAGTTTTCGACCATTCTTAAAATCGTAGTATTTTTTATGTTTGGGAATAATGACAACAGGAAGGTTCCAAGATTCGGCCTCTTTGTGAATTCTCGAGTTCATAACGCAGAACACGAAAACAGTGTGACCTCTCAGTTGCATCCACTGTGCATTTCTAAGATGATTCATTTCAAGGCCGCCCCAACTTTCTGAGCTGCACAAGTATGCCAGTCTGCTACTCATGGTTGTAAAATTAAGAGTAACTTTGATGTGAACAAAAAGGAAGTTAAGAATGTCTAAAGTGTTGAAGCGATCATTGATGATTTTTGGGGTTAGTGTGGCGGTAGTCGGAGCGATTTTCTGCCTTGTTCCTATTGATATGTTTGACGGTGAAGTAACCTGGGAGATCGCTGGGAAGGAGTTTACACGACCGCAACAAATCAGTTTGAGTTACTATTTCGGCATTGGAGTAGATTCTGAACAATTGAAATTTGTCAAGGATTTTCACCTTACAAGAACGGGCTGGTTGATTGCATTTATCATGATTTTCGGAATCCCAGGTTTGCTTTCATATCGCTACTACCTTAAAGCGACGGAAAAGCAAGAACCTAAAGAAGATTAGCCTTGTGCAACTCTAGTTACAATTGCATGCATGAAAATGCTTTAATTTCGTAACATCAAACAGAAAATTATGTTCGGAAAATTATTTAAAAAGACAGATTACCGCAAACTACTTGAGGATGGCGCGGTGATTATTGATGTACGCACGAAAAATGAGTATAGTGGTGGAGCCATTCCAGGTTCTGAAAATATACCGATGCCCTCGATTAGTGGCAAAATCAAACAAATTAAATCTTTGGGTGTTCCCGTAATTTGCGTTTGTGCGTCTGGAATGAGATCTGGAGCGGCAAAAAGTCAGTTGAAAGCAGCTGGTATCGATGCTTATAACGGAGGTCCTTGGACGAAGATGATTCCTTATGTGGACTAGTTATTGGAATAAAATAGTTCAATCTTACGAAGGAAGTTTAGATTACTTCTGGAAACTCGTAACGCATCCAATTTTGGATGAAAGGTTGAACGGATTTTATCTTTTGATTTTAATATCCCTAATTGTCTGGGGATTGGAGATCGCTTTGCCATGGAGAAAAAAGCAAAAACTTGTCCGAAAGGATTTTTGGTTGGATAGCTTTTACATGTTTTTCAACTTTTACTTTTTCAACTTTATATTATACGCAGCGCTTTCCAATATTTCTGTAAAAGCGCTAGGGGATGTACTTAAACCTTTGGGGTATGAAGGCGGTCATCTTATTGATTTCGGTCAAGTTCAGTGGGTTTGGCAATTGGTGATTTATTTTATCATCGCGGATTTAGTGCAATACGGTGTTCACAATTTATTGCATCGCGTTCCATTTTTATGGCGTTTTCACAAAGTTCACCATTCGGTAAGAGAAATGGGATTTGCGGCACATTTACGATATCATTTTCTTGAAACAATCGTATACCAATCGTTCAAGTATATCAGTTTGGCTATGCTCTTTGGTTTCGATTTAAAAGATGCTTTTTATGTGTACAGTTTGCAGGTGATTATTGGTCACTTAAATCATGCGAATCTAGGGTGGGATTACGGCCCATTGAAATATATATTGAACAATCCCAAAATGCATATCTGGCATCATGCTAAAGACCTGCCGAAATCACATCCATATGGAATGAATTTCGCGATCTCATTAAGTGTTTGGGATTATTTGTTCGGAACCAATCACGTTCCCAAAGACGGTCGTGATATTGAACTCGGCTTCGAAGATGTCGAAACATATCCAAAAGGCTTTCTCGGCCAAGTTATCGAGCCATTTAAAAGAAAAAAATGAAAAAATATTTGCCCATGGCAATTATCGGGAGTTTGACATTGGGTCTTGCTCCGTTTACGCCGCACGCGCACATTTGGAAACAATTGAAAAGTTTATGGTTGGGAAGAACAATGACAGGAATGGATTGGTTCGACTTATTATTGCACGGTGCTCCTTGGATTTTCCTGATTTACGTGTTAGTTCAAATGGCACGTGGAAAGTAGGAGTGATATTTCATCAGGTCGCGCTTACTGAAATTCTTCGGGGGGCTTATTAACCCCCTTGAAGACAGAATTTAAGATTCAAATTAAAATTCTTTCACTCCACGAGAGCAAAGTGTGCAGTTGGATAGTTGCTTCCAAGGACTCGATGTAATTCCTCCTGGGATCCCAAAGTATTGAGACCATGCAGATCCATTTCCTACGTTAGAACTCCAATAATTTCTGCTGTCAAATCCAGTTAAATTGAATGTAGATTGATTTTGATAGATCAATTCAAGTTCGGTTTTGGTTGGCAATCGCCATCCAGTTCCACCTGCGTCATACGCTTCCACCTGAGCTTTAGAGTCGCTCCAATTGATATGATTGGCGTAGGTAACCTGATCCACTTTTGCAACGACAAGACCATGTTGCTGCGTAGCATCTAATTCTATAATTATTCCTCCAGCGTGTTCTTGACCAAGTTCATACGTAGTTTGTTGTGAAGCTGGGTCATTTGGATCTGCCAGTTCTTCTTTTTGGCAAGAAGTGAAAACGAAAAAATAGAAAGCAATAAAAACTAAAGAAAGATTTTTCATGTGTAGTAGTGTTGGTTTTATTTAGAGACGCAAGATGTCTTTTGAAAGTTGCTTGAGTGAGACTTTACTACACAAAAAAGGGGAAGCTAAACGCTCCCCCAAAAAATCAAATCAAATTTTAGTTTTTTATTCGTGAATCACTGCGATTCGTTCTGTAAACGTGTTGTTTTCTGTTGTTACAGTAACGAAGTAGATTCCACCTTCCAATTGATTGGCGCTCATTGGAACCGTGTTTTCACCTGACGAAAGTGTCAATTGTTTAGTTTCAATGATTTTTCCACTCGCATCGGTGATTGTCAATTCTGAAGTACCTGCTGGCAATCCATTAATCACAATGTTGTACGCTCCAGAAGCTGGATTTGGGAATACTTCAATTTCATTGGATAAATTAAGTTCATCCAAACCGATAGTGCTAATAGTAACACATGCCGAAGTGTCCGTGCAGCTTCCTTCTGTAATGATTACCGCATAATCACCATTGGCTGTTGCCGTAAATGACTGATTTGTTTCTCCTGTAATTGGCGCATTTCCATTTGTACAGTCAATCCACTGGTATGTTGCGTTCGACTGTGATGCTGTGATCGTATAAACGTTTGTTGACGTAGTATTGTCAATCGATCCAATGGTCAAGTTTAACGTTACAACGCTATCACACCCAGCAACAGTTTGAAGTGAAGCGGTGTACGTTCCTGAAGTGGTGTACGTTTGTCCGTCTGCAGCCCAGATGTAATCAGAACATGAAGACGCTGTTTGACTACTCGCTGCATCGATATTGATCGTAAGGTCAAGTGTGATTATACTATCACAGCCCTGCGCATTTGTAAGTGTGTCGTAGTACATTCCAGAGGTAGTATAAGTTGCTCCATTTTGAGCCCAAGTGTACGTGTTACATGAATTGTCGGTCACTGTCGATGCAGTTGGAGCACAGAATGGACCAAAATTAGCGCGTAGAATATAGGCAATATTGAATCCAAAAACTTCAGAATTTGTCCAGCCACCTTGAGGGTTTGTTGGCCAATCTACCCATGTTTTTCCTGCGGTGAAAATGTTAGTTGATGTTCCAAGTGTTAAGTTGGAATCTGACTCGTTAACAACAACGACATATTCTCCTGGAGTTAGTGTGTAACCTCCACCAACAATTGGGAGTGTCCAAAGCGTGTTGGTTGTTGTATCCATCACTAATGGATCCGTTGAAGCAAGAACTGTTGTAGGCGTTCCCGTCACATCAGTTGCATAAACATCTGCTGTAATAGTTTGTCCTGCTAAAAGACCTGCTGTATTTGCGAGGTAAAATGAAACTGAAGTGATGTCGTCTGTGGTTAAAACGTCGAATGCTTGTCCCAATTGACCACCAACTCCAGCTCCAATTCCTAGAGTTCCCGAAGCATTTGAGTCATCACGAGCATAAACACTGTCGTCTACCAATACTGTATAGGTAAACACGTCGTTTGCAATATTCCCATCTGTTTCGGTAATGCTTACTCCTAAGTTTACTGTGTATAGATCTGCCACTGTTGGTGTGAAACCAGGAACGGAAACAGCTTGAGAAGCTCCGACAGCAATTGAAGCTACAGGTAACGATGTTGCAGAGTACACGTTGTTCAATGATCCATCAAAAATATCAACAGACATGGTAGCGTTTGTAATCGTGCCTCCACCAGCGTTTGTAATTACACCAGCCGATCCAATTGGTGCGACATGGCCTAATGGACTAATTGTATATTCATAAGAGGTATTATCGGAAATAGCGGCATCAAAAGATGCTTGTACATACACCGAGATGTCATCTACCATCAAAACAAATTGGTCCGTTGAATTATTTCTCCAAGCCAAGTAAACGGATTGATTCGAGTATCCTGCGTTTTGAAGGTTTACACTTCTTTGAGTCCACACCGCTCCGTTTTCTGCAGGAATGGTAAATAGAGCAGGGTTTGCATTGAATCCTGCAACGGTAGGTGTTGTCGTAGAAATCCGTAATTCATATCCATCAGGATACGTGGCATCTTGAGCTTCTGCCTCCCATTCGAGAACATTGTTTGTTGAAAGTGGAATTGCAGGAGTGATTAACCAATCATTTGCTGTTCCTGCAGGTGTGTACCAAGAGGTACTCATAGCAACTGTATCTACTATATTGTCAAAATCCTGAGCGATAATCCAAGCACTGTTAAATTGAGCAACATTGGCATTCGGAGTTAATCCATCTACGTTGATAACCGTCCAGCCTGCAGGAAGAGTACCATTTAAATTCGAGAAATCTTCTGAGAAGATCACCTGAGAATTGGCAAATTGACATGAAATCAACGCCGTTAAGAATAGTAGGTGTTTCATAATTAAGTAGTTTGTTTTTTCAAAAGTAAAGAATATATATTTAAGAAATGAACATTATAGTTCTATTATGTTGATTTTGTCAACAATTAAAAGGGATTCGCTATGTTTTTTGATTACTAGCGCAGAAGATTGGTCATAGAAACTTTATCACCAATCATGCCGAACAATTGATCTATACTCACGCGTTCTTGCTCCATGGTATCCCGATCTCGAATTGTTACTGTGTTATCTTCAAGGGTTTGGTGATCGACCATTACGCAGTATGGCGTTCCGATAGCATCTTGACGGCGATAACGTTTTCCAGGTGAATCTTTTTCGTCGTAAACGCAGTTGTGATCGAATTTCAAGGCATCCATGATTTCGCGCGCTTTTTCGGGCAATCCGTCTTTTTTTGTCAATGGCATTACAGCCACTTTATACGGAGCGAGTGCAGGAGGTAACGAGAGTACGGCACGTTGTTTTCCGTCCTCTAAATCTTCCATTTTGTAGGATGAACTGATTACGGCTAGAAACATTCGGTCCAATCCGATAGAAGTCTCTATGACGTAAGGAACGTAGTTTTGATTCAATTCAGGATCAAAATATTGTAGTTTTTTACCTGAATGTTCTTCGTGTTGTTTTAAGTCGAAATCGGTTCTGGAGTGAATTCCCTCCAATTCCTTGAATCCCATAGGGAATCTAAATTCGATATCGCTTGCGGCATTGGCGTAATGAGCTAGTTTGATATGATCATGAAAACGATAATTTTCTTCACCCAATCCAAGTTTATTGTGCCATTGGATACGCTGATCTTTCCAGTATTCGTACCATTTCATTTCGTCTCCTGGACGCACGAAGAATTGCATTTCCATTTGCTCGAATTCACGCATTCTAAAGATGAACTGTCTTGCAACAATTTCATTTCGAAATGCTTTTCCTATTTGGGCAATTCCAAATGGAATCTTCATTCTTCCTGTTTTTTGAACGTTGAGATAATTCACGAAAATACCCTGAGCTGTTTCTGGACGAAGATAAATCGTAGCGGCATCTCCGGCAACCGAACCTAGTTCTGTGGAAAACATTAGGTTGAACTGTCTCACTTCGGTCCAATTTGTTGAACCTGAAATTGGACATACGATCCCTAAATCCATAATTAGATTGTAGACACCCTCAAGATCATTGTTCCCAAGTGTTTCACGCATTCGCGCCTCGATTTCTTCGATTTTTGCTGTGTTTCGAAGTACGTTAGGGTTGGTTTTTAGGAATTGTTCTTTATCAAAGTCATCTCCAAAACGCTTGATTCCCTTGGCAACGTCTTTCTCAATTTTTGTACGATATTTCTCGATATGATCTTCAATTAAGACGTCCGCGCGATAGCGTTTTTTAGAATCTTTATTATCAATCAAAGGATCGTTGAATGCGTCAACGTGCCCAGAGGCCTTCCATGTGGTTGGGTGCATGAAAATAGCAGCATCAATTCCAACTATATTTTCGTGCATCTGCACCATAGATTTCCACCAATACGACTTGATATTGTTTTTCAACTCAGCACCTAGTTGACCGTAGTCATAAGTTGCAGAAAGCCCATCATAAATTTCAGATGAAGGGAATACAAACCCGTACTCCTTAGCATGGGAAATTACCTCTTTAAGATTGTCATCTTTTTGTTCCATGTCGCAAAGTTAAAACAAGAATAAATCTTACGCGCCTTTTACCCATAAAAAAACGCCCACCACAATAATATGGTGAGCGTTTTAACTTAGAACTATTCTTGTTTATTTCAATGTTGATGGACAAACATACTCTGTGGTAGGAATGTTTGTTTTGGATAAAGCTCCAAATCCACCTGAAATATCAATTAGATTGTCATAACCGTTTTTCATCAAAAGTGAAATGGCAATGACACTTCTATATCCTCCTGCGCAATGTACGTGATACTGGGTGCCTTTGTCCAATTTTTCTAGATTGCCATTCATGTAATCCAGTGGATAATGCGTCGCACCGTTTACGTGTTCAGCATCCCATTCACCCGGTTTACGAACATCAATGATGTTTAATTCTGATGCCTTTTCTGCAACGAGTTCGGCGTTTACACTTGTGATTGTTTTTAATGAATGTCCAGCTTTTTCGTAAGTGCTAACACCACCTTTCAAATATCCAACCGCATTGTCGTACCCTACTCTAGATAAGCGCGTAATTGCTTCTTCTTCTTTTCCTTCTGGAATAATTAGAACCATTTTTTGATTGATGTTTTCAATCAATGCGCCTACCCACATTGCAAACGTTCCATTTAATCCTATGAAAAGGGAATCTGGAATGAACCCTTGAATGAAATCAGCTTGGGTGCGGACATCAAGAATGAGTGCACCCGATTCAACTTCCGCGTTAAACTCTTCGAGAGAAAGTGCCTTATTACCTTTCGAGATAACTTCATCGAAAGAGTCGTAACCCATTTGGTTCATTTTTGCATTTTTCGGGAAGTACTGTGGTGGAGGTAAAATTCCTTCTGTGACCTCCTTACAAAATTCTTCTTGGGTCATGTCAGCGCGTAACGCATAATTGGTCTCTTTTTGCTCTCCTAAAGTTCCGATGGTTTCTTTGCTCATGCTTTTTCCGCAGGCAGACCCCGCTCCGTGTCCCGGGTAAACGGTAACATCGTTCGGTAAAGTCATGATTCTATTTCGAAGTGAATCGTAAAGCATTTTTGCAAGATCTTCTTGAGTCAAGTCCGATTTAATAGCTAAATCAGGTCGTCCAACATCTCCAAGGAAAAGAGTGTCCCCGGTAAAGATTGCTGTTTCCTTTCCATTTTCGTCAATCAATAAATACGTGGACGATTCAGGCGTGTGTCCTGGTGTATGTAACACTTTTAAAGTTACATCACCTAAATGAAACTCCTGATTATCTTCCGCGACAATAGCATCATACCCTGGCTTCGCTTTTGGACCATAAATTATCGCGGCACCTGTTTTTTCTGCTAGGTCCACATGTCCAGAAACGAAATCCGCATGGAAGTGAGTTTCGAAAATGTATTTAATAGTAGCACCATTATTTTTTGCCATTTCAATATAAGGTGCTGTTTCTCGCAATGGATCAATGATCGCTACTTCACCGTTGCTTTCGATGTAGTAAGCTGCTTCTGCGAGACAAGTCGTATATAATTGTTCTACTTTCATAATCATTTATTGTTAGTACAAATATCGTGAATCTCTTACATTAAAAAAGTGACTTGAGTCACATAACGAGATTGTAGACTTTTCTATTTCAATGCGTCGTTGATTTGTCCAATGTAGTTCAAGACTTTTTCTTTCCCAAAGTTCGAACTACTTGATGTCGTGAATACGGGCGGTAATTCCTCCCAATATTTCAACATTTCTTTTTTGTATTTGGCTAAGTTTTTTTGAAGAGAAGTACTCGATAGTTTATCCACTTTTGTAAAAACCATTGAAAAAGCAATTCCTTTTTCCCCGCACCAATTCATAAACTCCATGTCTATTTTCTGAGGCTCCAGTCTGGAATCAAGCAGCACGAAGGTGTTTACCAACGTTTTTCGAGTTGTCAAATACTCAGAGATGAATTTTTCCCATTTGAAACGGTTAGTTTTCGATGTCTTCGCATAACCGTAACCGGGTAGATCGACTAAATACCATGAGTCATCAATAAGGAAGTGATTGATCAATTGTGTTTTTCCTGGCGTACCAGAAGTTTTCGCCAATTTTTTATTACCTGTAAGCATATTGATCAACGAGGACTTACCTACATTGGATCGGCCAATAAAGGCATATTCAGGTTTATCCTCTGCTGGACACTTGCTTACTTCCGAATTCGAGATAACAAACTCTGCCTTTAAGATTTTCATTACTTTTTTTTGCAAAAGTACGGTTTATATTTTGCTTAAAAAGCTGAGTACTCATGGACATCTTTCGAGAAAACCGTTTGTTTTAAGCTCAAGTTGATGTATTTTTGAAAAATACAAATGTTGTGGTCATGAAAAAATTAACTTTATACACCTTTTTGCCATTGTTTTTAGTGATGGCTATTTTATCATGTGACACCACGAAAGACGTTGAAAAACCTTCGGAATCAGTTAGTTCAGATAAAGACTCTTCGAAGAAGGGAGAACAAGTTCCAGACGTTACTGCAGACAGAATGTTGGTAGTTGAGCTTGAAGGAATGGTTTGTAAAATGGGTTGTGGAGGCGAAATTCGGAAAGAATTGTACGCAACGAATGGAGTTGAGAATGTTTCTTTTGATTTTGATGAAGAAAATCCTCTGGATGTAGCACACGTAGCTTACGACCGCGACAAAATATCAGCAGATGAAATTATTTCAACTATCAATGCAATTAATGACGGACAATTTAAAGTAAAGGATACCCATTCAGAACCCTATGTGAGTCCGTCGGTTTCGGTGCATGAATCCACAGAAAAATCTGGTAGTACGAAAAAAGCACGCGTTCAGGTAAAATCACCAAAGTATACGAGCGCACCAGACGTTTTCGATATTTTTTCGTTTCTATTCTAATACTGCCATTCTTGGCTTAATAATGTGACAGAAAAGAATTTCCTTTCGTCACGAACATCTATTTTTGTTCCATGAAACTTTACCATCGTGAATTAGGGGAAGGAAAGCCAATGATGATCCTCCACGGGTTGTTCGGTTATTCTGATAACTGGCAAACCCACGCAAAAAAACTTGCTGAGTACTACCGCGTTATTCTCGTTGATCTTCGGAATCACGGTCGTTCGGATTGGAGTGATGATTTCTCTTATGAGATCATGGCGGATGACGTTCTTGAGCTTTGCAACGATCTAGGATTGGAAGAATTGATTCTCGTTGGACATTCCATGGGAGGAAAAGTTGCGATGCATGTCGCTGCCAAAAATGAAGATTTGTTAGAGAAATTAGTCATCGTTGATATGGGAACCAAAGAATACCCGATGCATCACGATCACATTTTGGAAGGAATTAACGCTGTGACACTAGACAATGTTTCTGCGAGAAGTGAGGCTGAAAAGCAGATGGAACCTTTTATTGAGTCTGAAGGCATAAAGCAATTTCTGTTGAAGAATTTATATTGGAAGGAAAAGGGACAGCTTTCCTGGAGAATGAATGTACAGGTCTTGGAAAGAGAAATGGCAAAAATCCTAGGGGCCTTCCAAGCAGACGAAATTCTAACACCGACCCTATTTATTCGAGGCGCAATGTCTAACTATATCTTAGATGAAGATATTTCCTCCCTAGAATTGCAATTCCCGGATATTGAAATGGAAACGATTGAAAACGCAGGTCACTGGGTTCATGCTGAAGCACCCAATGAATTTCTGGAAGCGTTGCTCGGATTTTGTTTAAGATAATGTAACAAATCGCGATTCGGCGCGTTTTTTGAGGTAACAAGATTATGCGACAACTCACCTTATTTTTAATTCTTTTTAGTGCTTCGTGTTCATTCGCGCAGATTACCTTCAACAAGGTGAAACACGATTTTGGAGATTTGGAAGCCTACGATTTTCGTTTTGTCGATATCCTCCTAAAAAATGAAGGCGAAAAGCAAGAGTGGTTGCTCAGCGTTAAAAAACCGATGGAGGTTGTTTATCTCAATTCTGGTCAATTCATCGAGAAGGATAGTACCCTCATCGTTCGTTTACAAGTCAATCCTGGTAAAAAAGGACGATTCTCCTATGATGTAGATATTTTCACGAGTGACCGCGCGGAAGCGACTACTATAAAATTAACGGGAAGCATCAAAGAATTCGATCAAAACAACACGTCCGCTTTTACGGCTTGTCCTAATTTTAGCGATCGTCCAGGTGGGAAAGACCCCAATGCTTTTGATTTAACAGTTGTCACAATAGACAAGGATTCCCGTGAAACACTGAGTGAATCAAGTGTCAGCATGCTGCAAAATGGACAAATGGTTTGGACTAAGAAAACAGATCGAAAAGGAAAAATTGAAGAAGATGCCACATTGGGATTAAGTTATTTTTATGCGACGCATGAAGGCTACAATCCATCGGAATTGGGTGCTTATGTTAACTTTCAAAGAAATTACATCGTTTTGGAATTGGATAAAAATCCAGAAATTGAGATTCCACCTGTAGATACAACTGTAATTGCGGATAATCCACCTGAAATCATTATTGAAATTGAAGCGCAACCTCCAACGGATACATCCACGTTCATCGCAGAAATGCCTCCTTCTTTTGAGGATCTTGATGATGACGATTTCACTAGTGATAATTTCGAGCCGATCAACGTGGTTTTTGTACTCGACATTTCTTCCTCAATGAAGGATGCCGATAAAATGGAATTGATGAAGTATTCTTTGTTCCAACTAACAGATATGCTTCGTCCCCAAGATAAAATTGGGATTGTCACGTACTCCTCAACAACACGGGTAATGCTGCCACCAACGAGTGGAGGCGATAAGGATGCCATTAAAAAGCAGTTAGAAGAGTTAGAAGCTGCGGGATTCACTGCAGGAGGTAAAGGGATCAAGATGGGGTTTGCTCAGGCGAAAAAAGGAAAAATTGAGGACGGAACAAATCATGTGATTATTATCACGGACGGTGCATTCAACCGAGATTCCGATGATTACAAACGATACGTACGCAAGAATAGACGGAAGGGAATCAATTTTTCGGTAGTAGGTATCAAAAACAAGGAGCGAGATCAAGAGGAAATGATGGAGGCAGCTGAGTTAGGCGGCGGACACTATGTTCCAATTTTCGGGCTAGCTGACGCTCAGAATAATCTCAAACAAGAGATTCGAATGCTGACATTTAAGCACTAGCATTTTGCTTGAGTGAAAAGAGAAGCGATTAAAATTTCAATAATCACTATATTATTGGACTGCGGCATTGATCAATGAGATGGTTCCCAAATCTGCGTTTATCTCTGCTTCGACACCGACGGGGACGGTGAATTTATTCACTGCGTGTCCAATTTGAGCTCCATAGAAAACAGGCTTCCCAAAATTTCCAAAATGTTGTTCAAATACTTCTTCCAAAGTGAAAGATCGCTCTGGTTCCTCAGCAACACATTTTCGAAAATTGCCAAGTACGACGCCGTTGACTTGATCGAAAATCCCAGCCAATTTCAGATGCGTAAGCATTCGGTCAATCGAATAAGGTTCTTCGCCGACATCTTCTAGGAAAAGAATTCCAGAAAAGTTATTCGCAAGGAAACCAGTGCCAATGAGACTTGCGATCACGGAGAGATTCCCTCCCCATAAAATTCCAGTCGCGAGACCCGAAGTGTAAGTCACAATTTCTGAATCAGCGCTTGTGTTCTTGTATTGAACTGCTTCACCATTCATTAATGTTTGTCGGATGTAGGATTTTGAATAAGCGTTCCAGGAGGAGTTCCCGCTTGGACCGTGGAAAGTGACTAGATTGGATTTAGCCGTAATGGCATTCAGTAAAGTGGTGACATCGCTGAACCCCATGATTATTTTAGGATTGCGTTCAATGGATTCGAAGTTGATAAGTGGCAACAATCTCGCGCATCCCCAGCCACCGCGTAAACAAAAAATGGCTTTGACAGAGGTGTCTTCAATTAATTGCATAAAGTCTGCGGCACGTTCTTTATCTGTTCCTGCGAAGTAACCGTATTTTTTTGAGACGTTGGGACCGACTTTCACATGAAAGCCCATTTCTACCAAGATTTCTGTGAATTCAGAGATTTCCTCAGTTCTACGCAACGCCCCTGCTGGCGCACAAATCCCAATTGTATCTCCGGCTAAAAGTCGTTTAGGTCGTTTGGGTGCGACACTTAAATTAAGAGCGTTTTCTTTTTGATTTTGTTCACTTGAAGCGATTAGAGTGCCCGCGGCCAAACCAATACCTACTAAAGGTAAAAATTCTCTACGCGTCCATTTTTTCATTGGGAGAAGTTACAAAATTTAGTGGAATTACTTGCGTGCCGTAAAATAGACTTTGTCAGGGTTGAACTGTGCTTTCAAAAGCTCGAAGAAGGCCTCTTGATCTTTCGGTTCGATACAGTTTGTTGGAAAAGAAAGTTGAAGGTCCTTGATATAGTCGAAATAAACTGTTTGTTGATGAATGGTGACTTTTCGCAGTCCTTTAAAGTATAAAAGTACAACTTCACGATCTGCAACGATGAGCGCTTTCGAGGAAAGAGCCACTCTGAAATACCTCGTAGCTGTGAGTAGAATGATATTATCTAACACTGCAAAAGAAAGTGCGATGGCTGGAACCCAAGCACGGTCTGTGAGGAAATACAAGCCCAAAGCGCCAAAAGTGTAGACGACAATCTCTAAAGAAGTATACGTATAGATTCTTTTTTTACGTTGCGAACTGACTGAAGCGCTCCACTTGAATTTTGCTGTTTTACTCACAATTCGAATGGCCATCCAACGACGATAAGAGCGACGGAGTACAATCATAAACATAAGCACACCCAATCCAAGGAAGATTTCATCTGCGTTTTGAAGGTAAGCGCCTGTTGTTCTTAAAAAGCTGATCGGCAAGTCGAAACCGACATAAATTGCAATAAACGCAGTAATAAGCGTGAAGAAAAGCAGAACTGCGTTGATGAATCTATTCATTCGGAATTGATTTTAATTTGCGTTTTAGGGCTTCAATTTTATCTTTTGCGCGATCAATTTTCTTTTCAACATCTTTTTTCAACGTATCGGCGCCTTTGCTGTTTGCGAAGAAACCAAGGTTGTTTTCTAAAAGGTTAATTTCTTTAATCTCACGATCGATTTCTTTGCGAATATCTGCCTTCAACGAATAAAGTTGACGGTCGGCATTAGGTGCAGAAAGAATGGTGTCAAGTTTCGCTTGGAACATGATTTTTTCTTTTTCATCACCTTCCATTTTCAAGGAACCGTAATGTGTGTCCATGGCACTTTTGAATCTTCCGTAGATCGCATCTTTCGCTTTCATTGGGACCATTCCAAGCGCGTTGAATTTTTTTGCAAACTCTTTTAAGTCTGCAATTGCGGCTTTTTTATCTTCTGTCGGCGTATAGGCCTCAATTTCGGTTAAGAGTGCTTCCTTTGCTTTCAGATTGTCTTCAAATTCCTTATCTTTTTCAGCAAAGTGAGACGATCGTGCTTCGAAGAAAGTATCACATGCGGAACGAAATTCCTTCCATAACTTTTGTTCATTGCGTCTTCCCGCATGACCAAGATTCTTCCATTCTTTTTGAAGTCGAATTATTTTGTTAGCTGTTTCTTTCCAGTCTGTAGAAGCAGACAATTTTTCTGCTTGCGCAATGAGTTCCTTTTTTTGTTCAGCAACACCATCAAAAGCAGCGTTCGCCTCCTTGAAAAATTCCTTTTTCGCGTTGAAAAAAGTGTCACAAATTGCTCGGAACTCTTTCCAGATTTGATCGTTTTCTTTCTTTGGACCAAAACCGATCGTTTTCCATGTTTTTTGAGCTTCTAAAACGAGAGATGTTTTTTCATCCCAAGCTTGCACAGACTCAATTGTTTCAAGATTTTCAACTTCCGCTTTTAGGCTGTCGATAATTTCCTGCTTCTTTTTCAAGTTTTCCAACTGCTCAGAACGGCGATCGTCATAAAAACGATTTATGCGATCGTACAATGAGCGAACCTCAGTCCAATACGCGTCTTTAACTTCTTCCCACTTATCATTTGGAACTGGACCGATATCTTCCCAGTCATTTTGAAGGGCTTTTAATTGCGTTTCAACGTCTTTAATGCTTTTTACTACAAACAGTTTTTTCAAGTTTTCAATCAACTCTAACTTAAGTTGTAAGTTTCGATTGAAATCGTGGTCCTTTAATTCTTTGTAGATTTTTATGTTATAGAAGAAATCTTCAATGAGTTTCGAGTATTCAGTTTGAATATCGTTGCGTTTCGCTCTTGGAATGTCACCAATAGTTTTCCATTCTTCCTGAACTTCTTTGAAAGAGGAAAATGCAGCACCAATATTTTCTTCGTTTTGAACAACGTCTCTCAATTTTGCAATCAAGGCCTTTTTTGACTGAAGATTTTGTTCTTCAGTTGCCTTTTGCTCATCTAAAATTGCTTTTCTTTTGATTTTATAGGCGTCGTAAACTTCGTAAAAAGCTTCCTTTCCAAAATCATCTTCCGATTCGGGAATTACCTCACCACGTTCTTTGGCTTCAAGCTCCGCCACTTGTGCTTTGCGTTCTTCTTCCAGCACGTAATCTCCGAACTTCCCTCTCAATTCTTTCACTTCCTGGCTAACAGCAAGAACATCTTCACTTGAAGTCAATTCTTTTAAACGCTCTATAAAATCTGTATTTTCCATCGTCTTATCCAATAACGTGTTCCATTTCAAAATCGGTTAACGCGACAAACTCAGCGATGCGTGATTCAAGATCTGTAGGGCTGATAGTCATCAATCGTTCCGTTCCAAATTGCTCGACACAAAATGAAGCCAAGGCAGAACCGTTGATAATTGCTCGTTTCATATTCTCAAAAGAGTGATCGTCTGTGCTCGCGATGTAGCCCATAAATCCTCCTGCAAATGTATCTCCTGCTCCCGTCGGATCGAAAACTTCCTCCAGCGGCAATGCTGGCGCGAAGAACATTTTTTCATGATGGAACAACAACGCTCCGTGTTCTCCCTTTTTAATGATCAAGAACTTTGGTCCCATATCGCGAATCACTTTCGCCGCTTTCACTAATGAGTATTCACCTGATAGTTGACGAGCCTCTTCGTCGTTGATGATTAACACATCAATCAATTTCAAAGTTTGCTTCAAATCATCCATGGCAATATCCATCCAGAAATTCATGGTGTCCATAGCGATCAACTTTGGACGAACAGTTAATCTTTCAATCACCTGACGTTGAACTTGTGGACTTAAATTCCCTAACATGAGGTAATCACTTCCTTGGTAACTTTCAGGAATCGTTGGGTCGAAGTGTTCAAGAACATTCAATTCAGTAACAAGTGTATCACGAGAGTTCATGTCGTTGTGGTAGCGACCCGACCAAAAAAACGTTTTTTCACCTTGTTTGATTTGTAAACCATCCAAGTTTACTTTTTTGTCGCGCAATTGTTGAAGTGTTTCCTCAGGGAAATCCTCACCAACTACTGACACGATGTTTTGATCGTTATTGTAAAAAGAAGCTGCCAACGCGATATACGTTCCTGCACCTCCGATAATTTTATCTGTTTTACCAAATGGTGTTTCGATTGCGTCAAAGGCCACCGACCCTACTGTTAATAAACTCATTACTTTGTTTTAAATCCAGCGGCAAAGATAATAAGAAAATAGCTAAAGAAAGGGTGGAAACAAGGGTGGATTCTAGAAAAATCGATATTCCACAGCCGTATGAACAAATAGGAATTGAGTTTTGAATTCAAAGAGTGAACACATAGTGGCTTTAAAAGGATTTGATTTACGTGTTTTCAGAAAGGGATTTTATGAAGCTGGATGCTATGATGGGGAGCTTCGTTAATTTTTGAGAAAAAATGATGATAAAATGAAAACCACTCAAGTATAGTGCAACAAATCCCAACAGGAACGCGTTAATAACTAAAAGAACAGTCTCCAAAAACTCGACATTAATCAAATAATTTTGTTCCATGCAGAAAAAGCGTATTATAAAGATCTGTAAGTGGTTTTTCGGAATTCTTTTGTCGCTTTTTTTAGTGATCTCTTTACTTCTGTACATTTTCAAAGACGACATTATAGCTATTGCGATTGGTGAGGTGAATGCCCACCTAAACACGGAAGTGCAAGTTTCAGAAGTAGAACTCACTTTTTGGAGTACCTTCCCGAATCTTTCTGTTGATTTTAACCATGTTTTTATCCAAGATGCTACACCAGGTTCAACGGAAAGAGATACACTACTGTTTTCGGAAAAAATCCGCTGTAAGGTAAATCCATTTGACGTTTGGCGTGAAGAATACAAGGTGAAATCTTTGGAGATTTTTCCCGGTGTCATGAACTTACGAGTGGATGCAAAAGGTGAAAATAACTACGACGTTTTCAAAAAGCCCGATGAGAAATCTGGAAAGGATGAATCGGTTGATTTTCAGTTGAAAGAAGTTCTATTCAAGAATTTCCGTTTTAATTATATCAATCAAGCCACTGCTCAGATTTATAAAACGAAGATCAAAACACTGAAGCTTGATGGTGAATTAAACAAAGATGTCTTCACAACATCAGCCGAAAGTCAGTTACAAATAGTCGCAGCGCAGAGTGGTAACATTACACTTGTGTCCAATAAACCAGCAAAGTTAGGCATCAAAGTTAAGGTCAACACGAAAGAGGGCACGGTCGTGATTCCAAAGTCGACCATTCATGTTGCAAACCTCCCATTTAATTTCGAAGGAAAAGTCGACACCCTTGGATTCAATTTTCAACTTTCAGGGAAAAATATTGGCATTGAAGATGCAGCCAACAACCTCGCCATGCGCGAAACCAAAAACATTAAAGATTTCTCAGGAACTGGAACAGTGCTGTTCGACTTGAATATTGATGGAAAAAATGAGGCTACAAGTCCAGTTGAGGTTTCCTGTAATTTTGGCGTTGATAAGGGAACATTGCGCGATCCTAATAGTGGTATTTCTCTTCGTGATTTAACTCTTGAAGGCGCTTACTCAAACGTTGGCGGTCCTGAAAAGGAATACCTCTCGTTAAAGAAAATTGGATTTAATTCCAACGGAGGTCCTTTCAAAGCCAACCTCATGATTACCGAGTTTGAGAAACCTTTGTTCAAAGGAGATGCTGTTGGACTCATCAATCTATCTGTCGTTCGATCACTTTTTAAACTCACTTCCTTTCAGGAGCTTTCAGGCACGGTGGATGTTTCGTCTAAATTTGCAGTTCAAACAGAAGTGCGAGAGGACGAGTCCAAAGCTTACAATATTCTGACATGCGAAGGGCGGGTAGTTTTAAATAAAATTAAGGCGCAATTAGTTGATGATAAGCGGATATATCGTGATATCGAAGGAATGGTGTACCTCCGCAATGATCGGGTTGGACTGGATGGTATTCAATTGAAGATAGGATCTTCTGACTTTGCATTGGAGGGTGTTTTTGAGCAGGTTGTTGAATATTTCTCGAAGACAGGAAGTCTCATCGCAAAGGTTGAAATCAGAAGTAATCGCGTGGACTTAGCAGATTTAGGTTCTGATTCCAAATCAGAGATATTGCAGCAACAGCGGGCTTTCATTTTACCAGATGACATTGAAGGAGATGTTTTTGTAGATGTCGCAAAGTTGAAATATGACAAGCATTATTTCTATGATTTACGTGGAAATATGAATCTCTATCAACGCCAGATTCACTTCCCGAAATTGGCCGTTTCGAATGGCGGTGCTGATGCAACAGGTTCAGTGACTATTCGAGAGGATAGCCCAGAAATTTTCACGATAAAAAGTCAAATTGTTTCGAATAATATTCGGTTTGATCAACTTTTTAAAGAATGGGATAATTTCGAACAGGATGTGATCACGAGCAGAAATATTTCGGGAACAGCCAAGGCAAACATTAGGTTTGAAGCACCTTTTGATTTGCGATCTGGGATTATTTCAAATGCCATTGTGGCAAATATTGGCATCGAAATTAACGACGGTCGCCTTAAAAATGTAGAGGCATTCAGGGAAATAACGCAAAGCTTGAAAGAAATGTCAAGTGCTCGAATCGCCATTGGAAAGGAGAATCTAAAAATGTTTGAAGAGAAATTACTTGATTTGAAGTTTAGCCGACTCGAAAACACCTTAATCATTCGCGATGGGGTAATCGTGATTCCTTCGATGTCAGTCAAGTCGTCTGCATTGGACCTAGAAATTTCAGGAAAACATACGTTTGACAATAAAATCGACTACCGATTTGGTTTCCGTTTCCAAGATCTAAAACAGCAAAAGGAGAGTGAATTCGGCGAGATTCTGGATGACGGAACGGGTAAGCATGTGTTCATGCGGATGTACGGCGATCTATTAAATCCAAGCTTCGAGTGGGATGCTGAAGCTAATAAAGCGCATAAAATGGAAGAGCGTGAAAAGGCGAAACAAGATGCACGTTCAATCTTCAAATCTGAATTCGGACTGTTCAAAAATGATACTACGGTGAAGGAGTATGTTCAAGAAAGGCGACCACATGAGCGACTGGAAGTGGAAATTAATCCAGTAAAACAGAACGATCAAATTATCGAAAGCACAACTCCGAAACCAGATGGAAAATGGAAGAAATGGTTGAAAGAAAATCAAAAGAAGCTGAAAGAAGAGGAGGGCGGTGGTACTGAGATCGAATTGCAGCTTTTCTAGTAAATCGGAAGTCCGTTATCACTTTTTAAGGTTTTCAATTCTTTCCCTTTCGTATCTTTGCAGCAAGAATGGCAAAAATTCGAGATATAGACTTGGGGGAATTCCCTCTTTTGCTCGCTCCAATGGAGGACGTGAGTGATCCGCCTTTTCGTGCTTTGTGCAAGGAACATGGTGCTGATTTAATGTACACGGAGTTTATCTCATCAGAAGGATTAATTCGTGATGCAGCGAAGAGCGTTCAGAAATTGGATATCTACGAATACGAGCGACCTATTGGAATTCAAATTTTTGGTTCTGAAATTGATTCGATGCGCCAAACAGCGGAAATTGTCGAGCAAACCAATCCAGATATTTTAGATATCAACTACGGATGTCCAGTTAAGAAGGTGGCTTGCAAAGGCGCTGGTGCGGGGATTTTACAGGACATTCCGAAGATGGTTGAAATGACAGCGGAAATCGTTAAGTCTACCAAGTTACCAGTTACCGTAAAAACCCGATTAGGATGGGATGATGATACCAAATACATCGTTGAGGTTGCCGAACGCCTGCAAGATGTGGGAATTGAGGCGATTTCAATTCACGGTCGAACCCGAAAGCAAATGTATAAGGGAGAAGCCGACTGGTCCTTGATCTCCGAAGTGAAAAACAATTCGAGAATGCGGATTCCTGTTTTTGGAAATGGTGATATCAATTCTCCTGAAAAAGCGGTCGAATACAAAGAGAAGTATGGTGTTGACGGGGTGATGATCGGACGTGCTGCCATCGGTAATCCTTGGATTTTCAATGAAATCAAGCATTTCATCGAAACGGGAACGCACAAAGCAAAACCAACGATAGAGGACAAAGCAAAAGCGGCACTGCGTCATCTCGAAATGAGTGTCAAGTGGAAAGGAGAAGCATTAGGCGTGGTAGAGATGAAACGTCACTACACTAATTATTTCAAGGGCATTTCCCACTTTAAAGAAACGCGCATGAAATTGGTGACTTCTTTTGATTTGAACGAGATTCGAGAAATCCTCCAAATGATTCACGAAAATGCCGATGAGTTTGTTCTCATTGATTTATAAATCCTTGTTGGGTTTTTGCTTCTTCATTCTGTAACTCCACAGAACTGCCTTTTCTAAAGAAGTAAAAACTTTTGTTGGTCTCTTTGGCCGATTAAATTTCATGTAAAAATCGGCGATCAATTTTTGAGAAACATTGGAAATTACAATGGCATCTGTCAGTGCAAAAACAGTCCCGTCTGGCTTTGCGCGTTGTGCTCTTAATTCGGGTGAGATATCTCCGAAACTTTCAAAATGAAATACGAAATTATACCGTTTTTCAGCGCCAAATGTAGCTATGAAAGCTTTACCAAGTTCGTACGCCCTTAACGTTAATGTTTGATACTTTTCTACCCGCACGAAGATGATTCCGTTTTCGAAAATGTACAGATCAATTCCGTCAACTTGGGTCTTCCCGATGACAGTACTATCAAAAATATCAGCGTATTCTGTATTTAAGATCATGGAATAATGGCTACCTTTAGCTGACTAAAAATAAGAATAAATGCAACGATATCAAAGTTATATTTTAGGAGAGTGGACTGACGGAGCGGGAGTTGAAACAAACCTCTACAATGCGATAACGGGTGAAAAAATAGGTGAAACGTCGAGCGAAGGGTTCGATTACGCAGCTATTTTGGAGTACGGACGACGCACTGGGGGATCCAAGTTACGTAAAATGACCTTTCAAGAACGTGGACGAATGATCAAAGCCCTCGCGTTGCATTTGTTGACATTGAAGGCTAAATATTATGAAGTAAGCGCCTGGACGGGAGCTACTAAAGTGGATTCTTGGATAGATATCGAAGGTGGAATTGGAAACCTTTTTGCCAATGCATCCCTAAGACGTCAATTTCCCGACCTACCTTATTATGTGGATGGAACTATGGCACCACTTTCAAAAAATGGAACGTTCATCGGTCATCACATCATGACTCCCAAACAAGGTGTCGCGATTCATATAAATGCATTCAATTTCCCGATTTGGGGAATGTTAGAAAAAATAGCGGTGAACCTCATGGCGGGTGTTCCAGCAATTGTAAAACCTTCTGAGTATACGTGTTATCTAACGGAGGTGATGGTTAGAGATATCATCGCTTCGAAAATTCTCCCTGAAGGTTCGTTGCAACTTATTTGCGGTTTGGGTCGTGGAATTATTGACCACGCTGACTCAGAAGATGTCATCACTTTCACAGGAAGTGCCCACACGGGTAAAATCCTTAAAAGTATGCCGCATATAACGGATCGAAGTGTGGCCTTTAACTTGGAAGCAGATTCACTTAACGCCTCGGTTTTGGGTGAAAAGGCAGTTCCAGGTACGGAGGAGTTTGATTTATTTGTGAAAGAAGTTTCCAGAGAAATTACGGTGAAAGCTGGACAGAAATGTACTGCAGTTCGTAGAATTCTTGTTCCAGAAAATCTCATTGAAGATGTTCAAAGCGCCATTTCAAAACGATTGGCAAGCACAACAATTGGTGATCCATCCCAAGAAGGTGTCCGCATGGGAGCATTAGCGACCAAAACTCAAGTTGATCGTGTGCGTGAAAGTGTAGAACTCCTTTCTAAATCTCAAGACATTGTTTTTGGAGATTTGGATAATTTTGATGTCGTTGGAGCTGATAAAGATAAGGGAGCGTTTTTCTCTCCTATTTTGTTTAGAAACAACGACCCATTCAATAAAATTGACGTACACAACGTAGAAGCTTTTGGTCCTGTTTCGACCATTATGCCTTATAAAAATTTGGATGATGCTATTGAACTTGCCCGAATGGGAAAAGGTTCTTTGGTTTCTTCGATTGTAACCCCAGATGATAAAGAAGCACGTGATTACGTTGTTGGCGCAGCGAGTATGCATGGTCGAATTTTGGTTCTAAATAAAGAATGTGCGAAAGAAAGCACAGGACATGGATCACCGATGCCGCTATTAACGCATGGAGGTCCAGGTCGTGCTGGAGGTGGTGAAGAAATGGGTGGAAAACGCGGAATTTTGCATTATTTGCAAAGAACAGCAATCCAAGGGCACCCAACAACTATCACAGAAATTACGCAGCAGTTCCAGGTTGGTGCTGAAATGCCAGAGGCAAATCCTCATGTATTTAGAAAGCATTTCGAGGAATTGGTTATTGGAGAAACAGTCTTTACGCACAAGCATACAGTCACAACAACGGATATCGTCAATTTTGCGAACGTTTCTGGTGATAATTTCTATGCACACATGGATGAAACGTCTCTGGACGGAACTATTTTCGAGCGACGGGTGGCACATGGATATTTCCTTTTGTCCAAAGCGGCGGGGCTATTTGTCGACCCGAAAAAGGGTCCAGTTCTTTTAAATTATGGAATTGATGAAGCACGTTTTACAAAACCTGTGTACCCTGGAGCAACTATCGGTGTTCGCTTCACAGTGAAAGAAAAAATTGATCAGGAAAAGCGCTCAGAAGACGATATCGCCAAAGGTATTGTTAAGTTCTTAGTGGATATTTATGATGAGACAGGCGAAACCGTGGGAATGGCAACCATTTTAACAATGGTGCGCAAACTGGATCAATCTGAATAGACTTTAGTCTTGATTTACTTAACGAATAAAGATCGTTTTAGAGAATTTATTCTCGCTCTGTTTGATTTCAATGAGGTAAAGCCCTTTCATGCGTTCAGTGGATCGTTGCAAGCAGTCGACATCCTCTTGAATCCAAGAATTATTTAAAATTTTCTTACCTGAAACATCATAAATATTAACCTCGGATTTTGAGATTTCTGTGTCACTGCACACAAAAATTGTTTGATCAGAGACGTAGATATTATATGCCGTAGGATTTTGCTCATCAAGTCCAGTGGTTGTTTCATCAAGGATGGTAAATTGAATGGTTTGTGAGCAGCCCAGCGCATCTGAAATCGTGATTTGATACGTTCCAGGATTTAAATCCGTTACGAGATTACCGACCACTGAAGTATCCATTACATATTCAAAAGGAGGTGTTCCTCCCCAAGTAAAGACCTCAATGGAGCCACTATTACTGTCCGTTGCAGGTGAAGTAAAGTATTGTGCTGTAAAAGGTTGAATGGTATTCACTGTGATACTTCCACTCTGAATGCAGCCATAAATTGAAACTATCATAAAATCGTAATTACCGGAAGGGAGTGAGTCATTAAAGGTTCCTACTGAACCGTTAGACCAAATAACAGAGTCGACTAGATTGGGTTGAACAGGAATTATCTGAGCTGAACCTAGGGAGTTGCTACCACATGGTGCGTCTAGAACAATGGTCTGATGTTGAAGAGGACCTTGAAAACTGATCCATACTGGATAAGAAGATACTACCGTATCACCAACGGCATTCCTTGCTGTGAATGAGTAATAGCCTGAACTTGACACAAAAATGATATCAGTTGTATCCCCGGTGTTCCATTGATAGTCAAAGTAACCAGGAATGCCAATAGCAATCGTATCACCCAGGCAAAAGGTATTATTTGGAGAACCCGTGTTTAGAAGAATTTCAACGACTGTTTCTTCTAGTATTTCATATTCTTGATTGGCTTGCAGATTGTATTGCTTCACAACGTTCCCGTTCGGAAAAGTCACGACAACTGAATCTACCTGTGATTCTGCTCCTATTCCAAAAATTTTATGCTGAGAATTTTGGGCATGAAGTCCGCTTCCACAGAATACGGTTTGAGTTTGACATGTGTTGTTTGCATAGACTTGAATTTTAGAACCAAATCCCATGCGATTACTTGCCGTCCCGATAAGCGAGATTCGAACATAATTGTTACTCGTCCCATTATTTAAAAGTAGGTTTGGAGCGGAATTATCATTTAATACAACGATATCGTATGCTCCGTCCCGATTTATATCCCCTTTTACTGGACACCAAGATGTTCTGGTGATATCAGATAAAATGGAATCAGTAGCTAGCTCAAAACTTAACCCTTGGTTATTTTTATATAAAAGTGAAGTATGTGCCGCGTTGTTCGTGGTATCGTTAAATCCTGTAGCGACGTATAAATCTTCGAAGCTGTCATTGTTATAATCTACCCAAAGCGCTCCCCAAGCATAAGAATTTACAGGGATGCCCATTGCAGAAGCGACATTACTAAATGAAGAGCCGTTATTATTTTTGAAGAGTTTGTAATCTCGGTTAACACCAAGCCATGAGCTACCATTTGCGACGTCAGTAGTGAAAACATCTTGAAATCCATCATTGTTAAAGTCAGAGATGGAAAGTGACATTGGAAATTGTCCAGTATTTTCGATGCCGAGTGAAGACGCAAGAGCGGAGTAATTGTTTCCTCCATTGTTTTGATACAGTTCATCGGTAAATTCAACCCTGTCATTAATAATGTGAAGATCGAGTTTGTCGTCATTGTTGAAGTCATACCAAGCGGGCATGAATGAAGTTTTCAGTCCGTTATCGATAGCATATAAGGACGCCATATCGATAAATGTACCATTCCCCTGATTTTCATAGTAACGATTTGTTGTTGGGTTGGGTGTATATCCCAATGATTCGTATGTACAAACATAAACGTCCAAATCGTTATCCCCATCGGGATCCGAAAAAGTAAACCCAGACCCTCGAAATGGAGACGTGTCGAAACCTGCAGCTCCGGTATGATCAGAAAATTGAAAGTTTCCGTTGTTTCGAAAAAGACGAATTCCTTGTCCGTCGAAGGAAATAAATAGATCTAAGTCTCCATTGTTATCATAATCTACCCAGCAAATTTGCCGCACATCCCCCGGCGCATAAATTGACGGGAATCTCTGAACGTAACTGCCAAAGAAGTTTTCATAAAGATAAATGGAATCAGCGTTACTAGGGAATGTTAAATCATCCCAACCGTCCTCATTAAAATCGAAGAATGACATTCCATTCCCCCAAGTGTAGGCGCTATTCTGTGAAAAAGTGATCCCTTGTAATTGTGCTACATCGACAAATGTTTGCGACCAACAACTAAAAGCCAAAATTGATACAAATAAAATAAGACAGCGTCTCATAGTACAATGATTTTAAATTGTTGACTCCCGTTATTCAAATAGTACATGCCAGGCGCCAAAAATATCGGTTCTGAAATATATTTGTCGTTCTCTTTTGTGAACTGAATTGTTTTTACCGATTGACCCATCGCGTCTATACAATCATACGTCAAATTGATTTCCGCAGACGAGCCAATTATGTTTAATGAAGCTCCTGAATTGAAGATGGAAGGGTAAATCAGAGCATTATTACCATTAAGTTCGCTCAAACCGAGAATGGGATGAATTTCGAAAAATTCACTCAACGATAATTCATTTTGAAGGTTCCCGGCAATATCCACAGCCCCATTCATCAACAGATCAAAAATAGTAACCTGAGGCGGACTTCCTTGTAATTGGTAATCTACTGTGTAGTTCAGATTGTTAGACCAGTTAGAGTTTACTTGTGGGAACGTGACAGGTACAAGTGGGGTAAATGTGACAGAGGGATCAATATCAGAGCGCATTGGTTCGTCGTAAATTGCTAAAATTTCAAAAGATTGACCCCATTGATCCAATATATAATCATTCGCATAAATTGAGTTAATCGACGGGTTTTTTGTGTCTAAACTGATAAAATTTGGGATGGTCGCAATCAATTGAGAATTCCCAGCGAAATCTTTTGCGTACTGAACTTTGAGTGATATCGGCGAAACTTCAATGCCTTCATCAATAATTTGGTACACTGCTCTGTAGTTGAATGAATCGAGGAATTGACTGGCCGGCAGATTGTATTGAATCGACCCTGAGATACCTTGTGAAGCGTTATGCATAATCAAAGGAGAAACAGTGGTGTCCATCGGTTCACTAAAGGTGATATCGATAAAATAATTAGCGCTACCAGCTAAACTATCACTGATAATCGGTTTATTCGCGACTTGATTCACAACTTCTGGTGATTTCATGTCACTCCAAATCACAGAGCTCTGGAATCCATTCGTAAGATGATTCCCTTTGGCGTCGCTGACATTCATAAGGTTTAGATCTAGCGAAATCAAGTCGTTGTTGTCCGCGAAAATCAAGAACGGAACAGCAAGTTCATTCGAATCAATCCAAACCGTTTGTATTGTTGATTGAATTAGCGAACTGGAGTTGGTTCCCTGATTTTCTAAATAAGCGTTTGGAATGATGTTCGTATTCATCGCCTCACTAAAAATGATGGAGAACGTAACCAGCGGGTTTAACAAATCAGCTTGGTTGATTAAGGTATCGTCGGGTGTGACAGTTAACATTGTTGGATTTTCAGTGTCTATATTAAAAGGTGAAGCGACACTGGTATTGTCCATCATATTTGCGCGTGAATCGTTTATGTTGGTCAAATCAATCGAAATAGAATCGACCAATTCATCGAAGTCAATACTACTGAAGTAGGCAGTATACGTCGAGTCATCAGTCCATTCAGACAGCAGGGGGTTCAAACTTAAAGTTGGGTTGATGTAGTTCGTTCCCGTGAAGAGGAATGAAGGCATTAATGAGGTGTCACACGTTTCATCAAAGATTACCGTGAGTATCAGATTTTGCGTTGTTACCGCATCGTTGAGTGTGCTGTAATTCGATTGAAGAGAGATCAATAACGGCTTCTTTGTGTCAACAATAAATTGATTGTTTAGCACATAATTTGGAAGTGTCAACCCTGAAGCTGTTTTTACATTTTGAAGTAAAATTGCTGTTTCCAGAATTTCGATGGAACTCGTTAATACGTCAAAAGAGACTTGAAGGTTGAAGGAGTCAATCCAATCAATTCCGTTAATGGCTATCGCACTCGAAAGCATTGGAGTCAACAAAGTCAGGTTGGCCATTATTGAAGAGTCCATCGCGACATTAAATTCAAAATCTATAGTAAATTGATTACCGATATCACTGAAGTTTATCAAAGGATCTGAGCAAGTAGTGGCAATAATTGCTGGGTGAACAAAGGAAAATATGGAATCTGCGAACAGCGAAGCCATTGGACCTACGACGTCACCAATCATTCGTCCAGGAATATCATCAATCGGTGGGTGGATTCCTCCCCAAATACGTGATAAGCTGCATTGGTCTGAGGCGTCAATATACGTTGCCCACTGTAATCGAATAGTATCACTAGGTCCTTCCTCAAATTGCAAAAACTCATTCATTGGAGCGACAAATTCACCCATGCCGCCTGGGAAAAATGCGGATCCTGTAATAAATTCCATGGTATGTGCTGCTGCTCTGGAAAAAGTAGAATGTCCAGAAACAAATCCAGCAAAAGGTGGTGTTACAAATGTTGGTCGTTGGTAGGGCCACCAATCTTCAGCTAAAATCCAACCAACACCGGCAGCATCGGTTAGGGGATTGTTGATGTAATCATGTCCTTTCCAAGTAAATAATTTAATCTTTCCAACATTTTCATTCCACTGTCCTGCCAAGGTATCCCCAATTTGCACGACTTCAATAAAACCTGTCAAAAGCGGAATTCCATTCGGATCGTAATTCAATTCGTTGGTGTCTGAACTTTGACCTTGATCCGCCATGTATCGAATGGCTGAAACAGGACGTAGATAATCATAATAGCCTTTCAAGCTCCAAGCGCAAATGGCAGCGTCGTGCATCGTTCCACCGAGTGTCAATTGAGCTTTTACGTCAAACTCCAACGTATCAAGGATGGGGCCAATACCTTTCCATTTTCGCTCAAAAGTGGGTTGATCTGACACATAATGATAAATTTCGAACCAATGTCCTGGGGGAGTTTCCGAATCGATGCCATCTGCCCAAAACTCAGCTAGAACGCGCGCATAATCGGCACGATGAACAATTTGCGGAGTGTATGGTTGCCCTGTGATTGGGTTAACAGTATATCCAACACCTGGATCACCGCCATTTGTTAAATCATAGAATAGCGGAAACTCTGTTGAATCGGATGGGTACCATGTGTTGTTGCCTAAGGATGCAGGCGAAATGTCCCACATTACTCCGTCATTCGTATCCAAGTGAGATTGCCAAACACTGACTAAGGAATGATTCCATTTGTAGAACGATTCCCATGCAGAAGAGTCGCCAACCTCGAGAAGAGCAGGATGTAATGAGTCAAAATAGACATTATAAGTATCCCCATTCCGAGTCAATTGATTGGCCATTTGAGGTTTCAGTGAGAATGGATAAACATCGCCCCATTCTGGAGATAAATGCGGTTGATTGGTTGTGATAACATTTCCAGATTGATCGATGAGAGTTTCTAGCGCGAGAGGCTGCCAGTGGTTGGGATCTTGGATGTCTGGATTTCCTGGAAGTGCAACTTCCAAAGGCGGATTCAGTTGGTCGTAATAAATATTCTCAAAGTCGTTCAGTTCATTTGACCCGTCTGTATATCCGTATAATTGAATTTGTTCAGCCAAATAATTCCCCAGTTCTGCTGGCCCTCCGTTGATATAATCTGTTGACGTGATAGAGGTGTCATAACCAAATTGAAACATTTGATTGTCAATCAATGATTTTGTTGCAGGATAGTCAGGAGAATTCGCGTATCTATTTTGGATGAAGCGATACGAAGCATAAGAAATGGTCATGTGACGTGCGGCCGCAATATCTGCTGGAATGCTAATACTATCATACGCACAAACATATCCATCAAGCGTATCTCCTAAAAAGAATCGTGTTTGAGAAGGAGCGTAGGCAGCCCAGCCGTCATAAGCGATAATTGAATGGTGGTATAAATTCCTTGCGTGAACTGTTGGTCGCGCAAAGTCATTTCGAATTGATTCTAAGACTAAATTATTCCAGATTCTTGCAGTTGAATTTGTTTGCCCAAGAGAAACGGTCGGAGCTAAAAGCAAAACAAGAAGTAGTGCCGAGATCTTTTTATTCAAAGTAGTACAGTTTACAGTATGAAAGTAATTCTAACAAATGTCGACTATTCAGAGGAATTTTGAAAGGAATCTTTCTTGTTTTGAACGAATTACATGAATTCTGTTGGAAAATGAAATATTCACTTATCGTAGCTATCTTTTCGATATTTTTTCCGTTGTGGCGATGAAAGCAGCAAGAAAAAAAATCGCCGAATTGACGAAACAAAACGGCGATTTTGGAAAATATTTAATGAATTAGTTCACCTTGATGGTAGCAATTTTCATCGTGTTTAAATGACGGATCATCGTTACAATTGAATTACCTTCTGTCAGTGAATAACAAGTATACATGGTATGCCCACAAGATAATTTCAAATCGTTCTTGAATGTCACTGCTGGTTTCATCAAACCACTTGGATCAATTTGAACTGCCACTGGAATCACACTGCTTCCTGCCGAATCTCCACTGTTCTGGTCTTTCAAAAATGCATTTGCAGCCTCTGAAGTATACGGGAATGGGAAGGTATCGAACAAATTATTGCTGATGTTTTTGTTGTTTGCCAGTGCTATGAGTGATGCTTTATCGTCGTTGTTAAATGGTCGGAGGGTTACTTGCATATCGAAATTGTTCTTTTCAAATTTAGTCAATTTCCCGCCCAACAAGCGCTAACTGCTATCCACGGGTTGTTTTAAATTGGTAAATTGCACCAAACTTTATACATGCGACTCATTCTTATTTCGATGACCGTTTTATTCGGTTGGTTCTCACAGGCACAAGACTTTACCATTGATGATTATTCAAAAAGGGAAGTTGCGATTTCAATGCGCGACGGGGTAAAACTTTTCACGACTATCTACCAGCCCAAGGATCAATCAAAAGACTATCCTGTGTTAATGATTCGGACGCCCTATAGTGTTCAGCCATACGGCAAGGACACAATGCCAGATAAACTAATGCACAATCCTGATTTGGTGGCATCTGGTTACATTTTTGTTCGCCAAGACATGCGTGGACGCTGGATGTCAGAAGGGCAGTTTGAAAATACCAAACCTCCGTACTCATGGAAAGACTCCACAAAGACCGATGAAGTAACGGATAGCTACGATACTTTTGAATGGCTGGTTGACAACTTGAAAAATTTCAATGGGAACATCGGCCAATATGGGAATTCTTATTTGGGACATACTAGTCTCGTCTCTGCTGTTTCGAAACACCCGAACTTAAAAGCAGTTTTGGCAATGGCGCCAGTAACTAATTTTTACTTCGAAGATTTTAATCGTTATGGACTTTACGGTTTGAATTACTTGCCAGTGATGGATGTTTTTGGAGTTCAGAAAACAGAGCCAACGCAGGAGTCTTGGTACAACGTAAACGATAAGCCGTTTACTGTAGATGGAAAAAATGGACTTAGGGTAGATTACTACGATTTTTTTCTAAATAGAATGGCGTTGACGGAATTCAATGATGTGATCGCACCGAATAACTTTTTTTGGGAAAACATCACAAATCACCCAAATTATGATGCGTATCGCCAAGAAAGAAATTGGTTACAATATTTGAATGAAGCTTCGTGTGCAACGATGGTTGTTGGTGGATGGACAGATGAGCAAAACTTATATGGAATAATTAAATCATTCCGAACATTAAATTCAAAAGCGCCTAATAGCAGTGCAAAATTAGTTCTAGGTCCTTGGTCGCATGGTCATCCAAAATTGCGGAATGGAAGTTATCGTTTGGGCAATATTTTTTACGGGGACAGTCTGGGTGAAAAGTATCAATCTGAAATAGAATTCCCTTATTTTGAATATCATTTAAAGGGAAAAGGAGAGCCACTTGATTTCACCGCGAAAGTATTCAATATGGGCACTCACGAATGGGAAACCTACGACAACGATCCCTTTTTCCAAGAAAAAGATACGATCACCTTCTATTTGGGTGCGACGGGCAATCTAAGTCAATCAGCATCGCGCTCCAATTCGATTTTCATTTCAGATCCAAAGCATCCTGTTCCGTTCATTGAGGATGATAACTTTCACATAATGGCGCCAAAATATTATATGAATGGCGATCAACGTTTTGCATCGAAGCGACCAGATGTTCTTACATTTACCAGTGATGTTCTCACAGAGGATGTCGATGTATCAGGGGTAATTCGCGCTTTGATTGATTTTTCAACCGATCATGGTGATGCAGATGTATACGTGAAAGTGATCGATGTTCTTCCTATGGATCGAATTGCAGATTCTACTGATGCGGAAGGAGTGAAGATGAACGGGTATCAAAAATTAGTCCGCGTGGGCTATATAAGAGGTCGTTACCGAGACAGCTTTGAGGATCCAAAACCTTTCAAGAAAAACAAAAAATCCGAAGTCGAAGTTCCACTTTTAGAAGTACGGCATACTTTTCAGAAAGGACATCGAATTATGATTCAAGTGCAAAGCTCTATGTTCCCACTTTTCGATTTAAATCCGCAAAATTACGTTGAAAATATCTACAAAGCAGAGAAATCTGATTTTGAAAAAGCGGAGCATACGGTATATGGAACCAGCCGAATTTTGTTGCCTGTTGTGAGATAGAGAAAAATAAATCAAAAAAATAGATGCAGATGCCAAAAACCGCAATCATTCTCGGTGCTACAGGACTTACAGGAAGCCTCGTTCTAGATCAATTACTCTCTGACGATAGGTACGATACCGTTAAGCTTTTTTCGCGATCCAGCTGTGGAATAGAACACGAAAAAATTCAGGAATTTTTAGGCGATTTGTTGGAAATGGAGCAATTCAAAGCTGATTTCACTGGGGACGAGGTTTATTGCTGTATTGGCACTACGAAAAAGAAGACACCAGACAAAGAACTTTATCGCGCAATCGATTTTGGAATTCCCGCGACCGCTGCCCAATTGGCAAAAGAGAATCATGTTCAAGGATTTGCTGTAGTTTCTGCCTTGGGTGCGAATTCAAAAAGTTTGTTTGAGTACAATCGAATCAAAGGCGATATGGAAAAAGCAGTAAAAGAGTCTGGTATCAAATCGACCTATATTCTTCAGCCTAGTTTGATTGTTGGGGATCGAAATGAGCACCGATCTGGAGAAGGATTCGCGGCTGGATTGTTTCGTTTTTTAAAACCAATAATGATCGGCCCACTGAAAAAGTATCGTGCTGTTGAAGCCAAGGATATCGCTGCAAAAATGATTGCTGTCCTGAATAGTGGCGTTCCTTCTCAAACCATTCCTTCACAAGAAATATAGATTCCCATTTTTTAGATTTGGATTCCGCAATTTCTAATTAAAACTTACCATGGTATTCAAATAATTCCGTAACTTAGACAGGCAGTTGAACACGAGACAAAAATAGTGGGATGGAAGGAATAGCGTTTGATTTTGGAAAAGGGTTCACATTCAGCAAACACGTACCGAAGGAAACGTCGCATTTCGATCGCGTTTTCGATATTTTCAAGGAATTATTGACACACACTTCTGGTGATTTGGACGAAGCATTTGATTGGCTCGATACACTAGATCGTGAATACGATATTTTCAACGATGATTACACTTTAGAGGATTTCAAAGCAGATCTTATTAAGAAAGGATATATCAAAGAAGAAATCGATCCAGAAGATGGAAATACTGGAGCAGGAAAAGGAAAGAGTGTTCTCACAGCAAAGTTAGAAGCTGCCTTGAGAAAGTATGCGCTTGATCAAATTTTCGGAAAGCTGAGAAAAAGTGGGTTGGGAAGTCATAAAACGACCAAAATTGGAGTTGGCGATGAAAAAGACGGAGAGAATCGGTCGTATCAATATGGTGATGACATGTCGCTAGTCAACATGACAGAAAGTTTGAAAAATGCGCAGATCAATCACGGGATTTCAGATTTAAGGATGACCGAAAATGATTTGATCGTTGAGGAAACGAAACACAAAGCGCAAATGAGTACCGTCTTGATGATTGATATCAGTCACTCTATGATTCTTTACGGTGAAGACCGCATTACTCCAGCAAAAAAAGTAGCCATGGCATTGGTTGAGTTGATTAGGCGAAAATATCCTAAGGACACGATTGATATCATCGTTTTTGGGAACGAAGCTTGGCCAATTCAGGTCAAAGATTTGCCCTATCTGAAAGTCGGCCCTTATCATACGAATACTGTTGCTGGACTTGAATTAGCGATGGACATTCTTCGCCGAAAGCGAAACACGAACAAGCAGATTTTCATGATCACCGATGGCAAGCCAAGTTGTATTCAACTGCCCAACGGAGAGTTTTACAAAAACAGTAACGGTCTTGATGAAATGATTGTGAAACAATGTCTGAATAAGGCAGCGCAGGCACGGAAATTAAAAATCCCCATCACTACGTTTATGATTGCGCAAGACCCATATTTAAGAAGATTTGTTGAAATTTTCACTGCTCAAAATCAAGGAAAGGCCTTTCTGACAGGACTTTCTGGGTTGGGTGAAATGATATTTGAAGACTACGAAAAAAATAGAATAAAACGGATTTAATTAGAAGATGAAGAAAGAGATTACATTTAAGGAGCTGAAGGATTCTGGTTATAAGGATAAAACAATCAGCGAAGAAATTCAAGCCAATCTAATAGCACGAATTCAAGCGAAAGAACCCGCATTTGAAGGTTTGTGGGGATATGAAGATTCCGTGATTCCACAATTGAAAAAAGCACTTTTAGCTGGACATCATATCAACCTTCTCGGTTTGAGAGGTCAAGCGAAAACGAAAATTGCGCGAAGCATGGTCGATTTGTTGGATGAATTCATGCCTATTGTAAAAGGTTCTGAAATCAATGATAGTCCGTTCAATCCAATTTCGAAATATGCACGCGATTTAATCGAAGAAAATGGAGACGAAACTCCTATAGCTTGGGTGCATCGATCCAACCGTTTCTTTGAAAAGTTAGCGACACCGGATGTCAATGTTTCTGACTTAATCGGAGATATAGATCCAATCAAAGCGGCAACCTTAAAATTGCCGTATTCTGACGAGCGCGTATTGCATTACGGAATGATCCCAAGAGCCAATCGTTCCATTTTTGTTCTCAATGAACTCCCGGATTTACAGGCAAGAATTCAAGTTTCTCTTTTCAATATTTTACAAGAAGGCGACATTCAAATTCGCGGTTTTCAGTTGAGAATGCCTTTGGACATTCAATTTGTATTTACAGCGAACCCTGAAGATTACACCAATCGTGGAAGTATTGTAACGCCATTGAAAGATAGAATTGGATCTCAAATCTTCACTCATTACCCTAAATCGATTGAGTTGGCGCGATCCATTACCGAACAGGAAGCCAAGATCTCTGAAGCAGATAAATCCCATATCTCAATTCCAGAAATGGCAAAAAACTTGTTGGAAGAGGTTGCTTTTGAGGCAAGAGATAGCGAATACGTTGATGCGAAAAGTGGAGTGAGTGCCCGTTTGACTATTAGCGCGATGGAAAATCTTTTCGCAGCAGCAAAATTGCGTTTAATCGAAACAGGTTCTAAGAAAACCTCGGTTCGATTGGTCGATTTTATCTCCATTGTTCCATCCATCACTGGGAAAATTGAGTTGGTATATGAAGGAGAGCAGGAAGGCGCTGATGAAGTCGCGAGGATCCTAATCGATAACGCGGTAATGACGCAATTTGAGAAAATCTTCCCAAGAATTCCGAAGTTAGAGAAGGAAGGAGTGAAAACGCCTTACACCGATGTCATTTCTTGGTTCGATTCTAATTTCTTAGAGCTGAATTACACAGACACGGACGAAGAGTTTAAGTCAAATTTGACTTCTATTCAACCGCTTGTTGATTTGGTGAATGAATTTGGAGCCACGTTAAACGATGAAGACAAATTATTCTGTATGGAATTAGTTCTCTGGAGTTTGACCATCAGTAATAAATTAGATAAAGCGGAAAACGACTCAGCGTTTAAATTCGACTCTGCCATAGATGCTCCATTTTTCGGGAATAATTAAGAGAACGCTATGATACACGATAGCACATACATAGATCCTGAACTCAAACGAAAAATTGAGAAGGAAGTAGGGAAAGCATTCGGTTTACGAAAGAAATTAAGTGGTGAACCTATCGGTTCGCATCGAATGCTCATTGAGAAAAGTAGCGCTGGCTTCGAAAAGATTTTGGAGAAAGCTACGGGTTTGGTGTATTGCAATATTGAGCTTAGACCGATTGGAGTGATCTTACACTTCAACGTTAAAAACACGCGTTACTCTTGGGTGATTCCCTTCCGAAAATTAACTCTTTACGACACAGAAATCTTCAGTTTTCATGCCGATGGTGAGTTCATGCAATTTCACAAGGATCATTACTGGGCGCTCAACAAGAAGTTCCTTCGGAACATGATGACGCGTCGCGCCGAATATTTGGAAAGATTTCAAATGCCGTAGTGGAGTGAGTTTGAATTCATAATTTCTAATTATGAAACTCCTCCCTCTAACCCCCTCCGAAGGGGGAATTGATTTTCCGTTGGAGAAACCAATCATTCTTAACTCATTATTCCTTATTCCAAAAGTCCTCACTCTTCTTATCTTTAAAAAATGGATGCACATCAAATTTCCATTCGGGGAGCGAGAGCCAACAATCTTCAAAATATTTCACTGGATATTCCTCACAATAGATTGATTGTAGTGACGGGTGTTTCTGGTTCTGGAAAGTCGAGTTTGGCATTTGATATTATCGCTTGTGAAGGAACGCAAGTTACATTGAGTGCTATGGGTTCTCAGAATATTAGTTGGAACAATGGTGTCGCGAATAATGTTCCGTTCTTACAAGGCATTGGAACGATGGTTTATACTGTGACTGATGTTCTGTCAACAGGTTGTTCTGCTTCTGATGATGTGCAGATAGAAGTATTACCTAATCCAATCGTTTCAGCTGAGGATATTGTTCTTTGTGAAGGTGATCCTGCAGTATTGAATGGTTCTGGAGCTGTAAGTTATAGCTGGTCCGATGGAGTTCAAGACGGTGTAGCGTTTTATCCGACACAGTCTGGACAGTATACAGTTACCGGAACGGGTGCGAATGGATGCTCCAATATAGCAATAGCTAATGTGACCGTTTGGGAAGCACCAATTGCGGCCTTTACTATCCTCGATCTTTCGTTGACAACATCGACACCAATGACGGGCTTCGATAATCTGAGTTCGGGAGCGGTAAGTTATAATTGGGATTTCGGTGATGGATCACCAAATAGCAATGAGTTTGAGCCAGAGCATTGGTTCCCAGATGATCAGGCTGGTGAGTATGAAATCACATTAACGGCCTACTCAGCACAAGGCTGCCCGGCAGAAGCGATAAAGTATGTACATGTTTTCCAAGATTTCACCATCTATGTTCCGAACGCGTTTACACCTGATGGAAATGGGAAAAATGAGATTTTTAAACCAGTAATGGATGGCTTTAATGAAGATGATTATACCTTATACATTTTCAATCGCTGGGGTGACTTAATTTTCGAATCTCACAACATGGAAGTGGGTTGGGACGGAAAATTTGCTCGACAGGATTTTCAAGTCCAAGATGGTGTATACACCTGGAAAATTGTCACGGGATTGAAAGATTCTTCCGATTCAAAAATGTTTGTTGGACACGTGTCACTGCTCAAATAAAACTCAAGGGGGATTGGCTTAACAGCTCGTCTCCCTTATTTTATGTCAGAATTGTAAATAGACAAATCGAGGTTGCTCGGCTCCAATGGCTTGATAAATCAAGAAAATTATCACGACAATACACACAGCCTGAAGTGGGATAGGTAATGCGGTATATGCACGTTCACCATACTCTTTTATCCTGTTGGGTAACCAATGTAGCACCAATCCAATTACCATGATGATTAAAGGAACGTAGAATAAATCGACGAATTTCACGAAATACTCCCAAGTGAATTCGAATTGATTCCAGATTTTACTTAAAAGTTTCATAGGTAATGCGTCTGCTTTCGCATCCTCCAATCCAGCTTCTTCAAAAGGCGTTTTTCTTGCTTCATCCAACTTGAACCAAATACGGGTGAACGTGATAAAGTTGAAAGTAATCGCAATTTGCCAGAACGATTTGTACATTTTCTTCAGTGCCTCATAGATATTTTGCTGACGTGCTGCTCTGAACACATAGAGGATCAAGCCTAGTAAAAAAGTAAGCTCAAGAATCCCCATGAAAAGTAACGTATTACTTTCTTGTAACGCAGGATCGCCATAAGAAGCGATAAGAATTTCAGATCCAATAGCGAACCCTATCAGTGTGAGAACGGTAAATACAATTATAAATCCGATAGAGTATTTTTTACTGAAAAACTTGCGCCAAAGGAGATAGAAGATGAGACCCACGGCATTTGTAACACTCCAAGCGGCAAAGAAAACCATAAACAGAGTATGGTAGATAAATGGATAGTATTCCGAAGCGAGAAGGTAACTTCCAAGAACAAAAGGTGGGATAAAAAAGTAGTAAAAGCGCCATTTATCATGGAAAAAGGATCGAATTCTACTCCAGTATTTGAAAACAAGAAGTGCCAGTCCATTCATCGCGCCCCAAATCACAAAGTTCTCGCTTGCACCGTGCCACAATCCACCTACCACCATCGTGATGATTAGGTTCAAATCGCGATGAACATATCGTTTAAAATTCTTTACAAATGCGACTCCAAGAAGGTAAATGATCGTTACACCGAGGTAAATCCAAAGGAGATCGTACCACTGCGTGATAAAGATAAGAAAGACAAAAATGATGAATATCGCAATGTACGAACCTATGCTCCCAGTTCTGTTTCCTCCGAGGGGAATGTACAAGTAATCACGCAACCAAGATCCTAAGGAAATATGCCATCGTCTCCAGAAATCTGCAACACTTACGGCCTTATACGGAGAGTTGAAGTTGGGTTTTAACTCGAATCCCATAAGTCTGGAAAGTCCAATAGCTATGTCAGTATACCCAGAGAAATCAGCGTAGATGTGAATTGAGTATGCCCACATAACGATCACGTAAACGAAGCCAGGATATGCAGCGAAATCAAAATTTTCCGTGAATAAAATCTTATCGATAAAATGAACAACTAGGAAATCCGCAATAACAATCTTCTTGGTCAATCCTTTAATTATTTGAATCACCGACCAACTAAATGCCTCTTTCGAAAGGGAAAATGGTTGTGTAATTTGTGGGATGAAATCTCGTGCTCTCACGATTGGACCCATTACCAATTGAGGGAAGAATGTTACGAAAAAGGAGTAGTGGAAGAAGTTCCGAACGGGCTCGATTTCCTTTCGATAAATATCAACGACATAACTGATGTTTTGAAACGTGAAGAAAGAAACTCCAACGGGTAATAAAATTTTATCAACGAAAGTTCCTTCTCCAAAAAATCCGTTTCCAATCTGCGCAAAATGGTTGACGAGTTCGAAATCCGTTTGGAACAACGAATTGAAAGAATCCGTAAAAAAGTACGCATATTTAAAGTAACCCAGTATTAATAGGTTGAATATTGCGGAAAAGGCTATGATCCACTTCCTTCTAAGATCACTCGGCGCTTTGTAAATACGGTTTCCTAGAAAGTAATTGACGCTAATACTAACAACGAGCAGCAGCATGTAAAGCCCCGACGTTTTGTAGAAAAAGAAGAGACTGACGAGTGTTAAAAATAGACTTCGAAGGATCAAGGGCTCGTTCCCACGGATAAAATTGACGACCAAATTTTGGTTCTTTCGAAACATCAAAATCGGCATCAGAATAGCTGCGCCAGCGAATGAAAATAGTTTCGAAATAAGAGAGATGACCCTTTTTCTTTTGCTAAGAACGAAGGCATAAACAATCAGTGTGATTAGGAAGAATAGCCAAAAATCAAGTTTGGTAAAAACCAACGAACTCCCATCGCCAATGTCGAGTGAGAAAATTTTGCTAAGGCGAGTAAACAACTCTAACCAACTCCAATCATTTAATGCTGTTATTGCCGACATCTTATTCTACTTTCATACGACTTTTTCGCTCATTCATCTGGTCCATGAACTTCATAAACGCGTCAAGATACAGTTCTCCTTTGAAATGATAACCCTCTGATGTAAAATGAACTAAATCACTTCGCATCAAATCATTATTCTTCCAGGTTTTACTTGATCCAAGTTCACCCATCAATCCATACAAATCCCAAACGGCCATTTCATATTCAATGGCTAATTCCACAATTACATCTCCCTCACGGGCTATATTTTTGTTCAAATATCTTCGCTTGTAGTAAGAATCATTAGGTACGGTCAAAAGAAGCGCACAATCTGGATTTGAGTTTAAAACCATTTTCATGACTTTTTCTAAATTCTTCTTGTACACCAATGGATTGAATTTATCGTAAGGCACATTTCCGTCGTTGGTTCCCACAGAGAATGCAAAGAAATCGGGTGGATATGTTTTTAGCTGCTCCTCAAATCGAACATTGTCCAAATACGTGTACAATCCAGCTCCGTTAATTCCGATGGCGGTGTATGAAATTCCTGGTAAATCATTCATTAAAATAAATCCGTACAACTCCAATTCAGGAGCGTAAATTCCATCCCTCCGAAATTGTACATTAAGGGTATCGATTGGATCCGAAAACCAAACATCCGAATAACCAAGTTTCGGATTGTGTTCTTTTTTTACCACCAATAATTCATCTTGTCCAAAATGCATCCAATACGGGAATTCGCCTATATTATGAAAAATACGCACATGAGAAATAGGCGGGCGGTTTTCGGTATGGTCGTACTTAAATTTTACCGTAATCACTGTGTCAGAGCAAGTCACTCCAGCGCCCAGTAGCCCATAATCAAAGTCGTATTTGCTAGGTCGGTGTGGAATAGATCGATAAGCTGTCCAGTCGTTTGGAGACGAAAATTCGTAGTTCCAAGGATTGTTTGTTCCTGCTAAATCAAATGGAAATACCCAACCTCTTTCGCCAGGTGTATCCTCCCAGCGTGATTGCAGATTTTCTCGTACATCATTGGTGTAAATATCAGCTTGAAGATGCGATCCGCCAATATGATACATATTCAAACTTCCTTCGCCGTCCTCTGAAAGTGCACGCATTTTATCATAAAATGTTTCAAAATTAGGGCTCTCTTTGGTGTAGAATTTATAGTTATTCAGCGTGTAATCTACAAAAGGATAGGTTGTTCGAAGTGACGTATCCATATCTCTGAAGTCGGGAAACGCGTATGCGCTCAATGAGTCGTTCCAAATGGTGTATTGAGGAACACCAGCGGAAATTGAATCACCTTGACTGAAAGCAAAGAAGGCAAGAAATAAAGAAAGTATGGAGAGTTGAAATTTCAATTAATTGTTGTTGTTTTTCCATTTGGCGTACTCCGCCACGAATGCTTCGTAAAATTTTTGTGAGGCAATTTTTGCGCCACCATTACTAAAGTGGATGTGGTCATTTCCTGCGAGACCTTTTTCGACCCAGGATGGCATGGAATTTTTTCCTCCCATGGCAGCGTATAAGTTCCAGAATGCTCCGCCAGAGTCCATTGCGACTTTTCGCATTTGAGCAACGCAGTATGGCAGGTATTCGTACGTTTCGTATACACCTTCGTTGTTGTCTGACATGTCACTTGGACCAATAACAATCACCATCGCTCCAGGATTCATACTTTGAACGCGTTGAATTTGCCCTTTGAAGTAACTCGCAAAATTGCGTACCTCCGAACTGTCTTTGAAAAAAGGTACGGAATTGCCTCCAAATTGCATGATGACTAATTTTGTATTCAGTTCAGCATACATCGGCTTCGCTGTCCCCTGATTCATCCTACCGAAAACAGTTCCACTCGAACCGCGCATTCCGATATTCGAAACCTGAACTCCGTAGTCACCTTCCAGCGAAAATGCACAAATGTTTGGACTTACTTTCCCAATAAATTCGAATTTCAATTTGCCTGGAGTTTTGGGGAAGTTTAGTTTGATCGAATGATACGCTCCATCTGTTTTTAGTTGCTCCTCGTGGATAAGTGCTCCATTTTCGTACACGTTGAGCTTCACAGGCGATTTACAATCGTTGTAATGCATTTTTACATTATTGAACTCTCTCGCTCTTGAATAAGCAGAAGGCGAACGTTCAATCTCAATCCAGCCTTTACTTTCAGTGAGCGTATCAATATTAATCGAATCGGCATATTCTTTCGTAAATCGGGAAGCTGAAGCCATCACGCCGTATTTCGAACTTGAGAGCTTTTTGCCTCCAAAACTTGTAAAACGTTTAAAGGATTCTGAATACGATTGTTTGAACGAAATTGTCGAATAGACATTCGTAGCTGGAACAAGACCTGGTCCAAATCCTCCGAATTGATTCTGTATTCGATTTCTGATAAAGTTCGTCATACGATCACCTTCAATTTGAGAGTCACCATAATGAAGTATAGAAATTTTTTGCTTGTTGGCAGCAACGCCATCCAAGATTTTAAAAAAGTTGATCAAATTTTGTTTGCCTACATCGTTCATCTGCAATTCCGTTGAGGCATTCTCACTTATTTCTCCTCCCGTAGGTGCTCCAAATGCACCATTAGATCCATTGATATGTTGAATCATCGGATCGTCCACCATGGAAGTATCGACATCCTCAATAATTTCTTCAATATCTGCTTTTACCTGTTCATTTGGGCGAATAAACTTTTCGAAGGTCAAGAACTTTAATTTGACGCTACCGACTTTCCAGCCAGCATCGGTTGTGAAATAAGTTACCGCAAAAAGTGCAGCTAAAATACACCCAACGAAGAGCGGAATTACGTATGGTCTAACTGGTTTCAAATTGAATTAAAGTTTCGTAAAATTAAGGAGTCTGAGCGAACCGATTAAGGACGAAGTAAATATTTATTAAGAATTAACAAGTTGAATACTTCTTTCTGGGGTCAAATATCAGAATAACAGTAGGTTAGAATCTTTTTGCTGCTCGTTTTTTTGCGCCTTTGGAATCTTTTTCTTCATTGATAGAAGTTCCTGTATTTTTGTAACATGGAAAAGTATACCAACGAATTAATCAAGGAATCTTCGCCGTACCTGTTGCAGCACGCGCACAACCCTGTGGACTGGGTGGCTTGGTCAGACGATGTTTTTGAACGGGCCAAAAAGGAAAATAAATTGGTGTTAATAAGTGTCGGGTATTCGGCATGTCATTGGTGCCATGTGATGGAGCATGAATCGTTTGAAGACCCTGAAATTGCCGCAGTGATGAACAAGCACTTTATCAACGTGAAAGTGGATAGAGAGGAGCGTCCAGATGTGGATCAGGTATACATGACAGCAGTGCAATTAATGACACAGAGCGGAGGTTGGCCATTAAATTGTTTTACGCTTCCCGATGGAAGGCCTGTTTATGGCGGAACTTATTTTCCAAAAGAACAGTGGCTGAATATTCTCAAGTCACTGCGTTATACCTACGACAATGACTTGGAAAAAGTACAGGAATATGCGCAGAACCTATACGAAGGAATTCAGAGAAGTGAGTTAATCGTTGAAGCAGCGACGAATCAGCAATTCGAAAAATCAACATTGGATGAATTAATCCAGCGTTGGTCGAAGCAGTTCGATTCGGACCATGGAGGGAATAGCCGAGCTCCTAAATTTCCCTTGCCTTCGAATTATGAGTTTTTATTGGAATTCGCCCTTCTAGAAGGTAATGAGAAGGTTTTAAAGCACGTAGAAACAACCCTCGATTGTATGGCTCTGGGGGGTATTTACGATCAAGTCGGAGGCGGGTTTTCAAGATACTCTGTCGATCTTCTTTGGAAAGTGCCTCACTTCGAGAAAATGCTCTACGACAATGCGCAGCTAATCGGTTTGTACGCGCGGGCCTATTCGATTTTTAAGAAACCGTTATATAAGAGAATAGTGGCGCAAACAGTTGTATGGCTCGAAAGAGAAATGTTGGACGAGTCGGGTGCTTTCTACGCAGCATTGGATGCAGATAGCGAAGGGGAAGAAGGAAAATTCTACGTTTGGAACGCAAAGGAACTCGAAGATATTTTAGGACGACACTTCGCTTGGGCGCGAAAAGTATTCGAAATCAACCAGAATGGACACTGGGAAAATGGAAATTACATTCTTCTAAGACGCAAATCGGACAAGGATTTATGTAAAGAACTGAATTGCTCTTTGGAGGAGTTCGAACAGCAGCTGGAGCGCGTTCAAGAACTATTGTTGTCTGCAAGAGCGCACCGTGTACGTCCGGGGCTTGATAATAAGTGTCTGACTTCTTGGAACGCGATGATGGTAAAAGCGTTGAGCGAAGCTTCTGTAGTTTTCGATGAGGATCATTATTTGAACTTGGCGTTAAAAACTGCAGACTGGTTGCACAAATCACAATTCAATGATGGCAAACTCTATCGAAATTATAACGGAGGGAAATCCACGATAGATGGTTTTTTGGAAGATTATGCACATGTGATAGATGCTTATTTGGGATTGTATCAAGCTACTTTCAATTCAGAATGGTTAAACAAAGCCAATGAACTCATGCAAACGAGTATCGCAAAGTTTGGAGATGTTACCTCCGAAATGTTCTATTTCACCAGTGAAGACTCAAAACTAATCGCTCGGAAAATGGAAATCAACGACAATGTGATTCCAGCAAGCAATTCGGTGATGGCGAGAAATCTATATTATTTAGGAAAATTTCTTCACAATGGAAATTACCTTGCGCGAGCTAGAACCATGTTAGCGAACGTTTACGATGGAATGGAGCAATACGGTTCTGGATATTCCAATTGGGCGATGTTACTTTTACATGAGATATACGGGATCGCTGAAATTGTTGCCATGCCAGAAGTTCAGAACTTTCAGCGTTTGCGTCAGGATGAAATTTCATTTTCGCTTTACGCACAATACATTGAAGGTGCCGAAATCCCAATGACAAAAATCAAAGCAGACGCAAAGTCGAACGAAATTATGGTCTGTTTTGAAGGGTCGTGTAAATTGCCAACATCTGATTTGGAAGAAGTACGAAAGCAGGTTATTCAACGTTGACCTTTAATAACAATTGGTTTTTGCTGGAAAATTGCAGCATCGAATCCGTTAATTTGTAGTGTGAAATTAGTAGTAGTATTTGTAGTGTTAAGTTTCACCTCCTTCGGGCAGGTGTTGGACAATCGAAATGGGAAAGCATTTACCGATGCGCCTTTTTTTAATGAATTGTTCATCAAACAGAACAAAATCAAGGAGATAAAGGGTGAGTTTTCGTACATGAAACCAGGAAAAGGACTCGTTCCGATGAAGTATTTCGCTGATTACTCTTTCGACAAGCAAGGGCATTTGGTGAGTTCTTATGAAACGAGACCCGACGATGGCTCAAAAGATACTACATGGAATTATTATTTCTATAATGACAACAACCTTCTCGAAATGCATCGTGCAACCGAAAGAGAAGGGTTTTTAACGATCGTGTATACTTATGATTCTCTTGGGCGTGTTGTAGAAGAGGAATTCCGAAGAGATCTCGATAGCAATGGGCAAATTGTGCGGTCGTTGGTCTTCAACGAAGAACGGATTGAGTATTTCAATTACGACAAGCAGATCAAAAGAACGCGTTACAACAATTACGATCTTCCCTATTTGGATGAATTTTTCAATTATAATGAATTGGGTTATTTGGTGGAACGCATTGAACGTATAAAGATGACGTCTACCGTTTACACCTATAAATATGAGTACAACGAACAGGGCAAATTAGCGGCAATTCGAAAGTCGAGCAACAAAGAAGAAGGTTTTGTGGAGGAATTTGAATTTTCCTATGATGATCTGGGCAACCTGTCGGAAAAACTGTCTTTTAGCAAAGGAGTATTAAAAATCAACGTTCAAGTTATCTATAACGCGCGCACCAATTTATTGGAATCAGTGATTACTTCTGAGGAAGATACTGGGTTTATGATGGTATTGCGTTTTCGTGAGTATGGCTATTACGAATAACTAATTCAATCTTCCAGAAATAGCGTCTGAAACTTGCTCTTTCAGTGGGATAAATTCAATGGAAATCGCTTGTTTGATCTTGGTAGGATCGTAGGCTTTATCTGAAAACAAATTCTTCACTGTTTCTTTGGTAATATTGCTGCGTTTTCCCGCAATTCCTTTCACAAAACTTAGAAGAAGTCTCACAATAATGACTTGCCATCTTACAGCCTCTTTTTGAGGTGGTTTTATCCTTAGTTGTACAGAAATCTCCGTTGTAAGTTCCTTAAAGGTTTGGTTAGACCCTGTACATAAAAATCGTTGCGCTGAAATATCTGATTCCATCAAAGAAATCATGCAAGAAGACACATTGCGGACATCCACCGTTGCATTGCTTCCTGGAGGATAATGCGAAAGGCCTTTTTCAACCGTACTGAAAATAGCCAAAGAAGATTCTTCCCAACTGCCTGGACCAAAAATCACACATGGATTAATGATGACAGCGTTTAACCCTTCTTCAATTCCACGCCAAACTTCTCTTTCAGCGGCATTCTTACTGAGTGAGTACCCAGAACTAATGGCACCATTTTTCCATTTTGTTTTCTCCGTGATCAATTCTTTTGAGTCTCCTCCAATTGCCGCCGTTGAACTCACATGACAAAGTTTGTGAATGTTTTTTTCCAAACAAGCGTTGACAATATTGGCAGTCCCTTCTCGATTGATTTTAAACAATTTCGAATAATCGTCAGGGTGAAAAGAAACAAGTCCAGCGCAATGATAGACTTTCTGACAACCTTCCATTTGCTCTAATAAGTTCGCAATGTCGAGTATATCGCCCTTGATCCATTCAATTTTTTCATAAAGAGCAATACCGTTTTGTGGATTTCGATAAAGAAAAAACCTTCGCACACGACCTAGTCTTTCTTCGGATCGATAAATGGCACGAATAGGTGTATTACTCAAAGCAAGGTCATAAAGAAGTTGCGATCCGAGAAGTCCGGTTCCACCTGTGACAAATATCATACTTCAAAGTTACTGTGTTTCTTGTAAAAAGCGTAAAAAGTCGACTTAAATTGAAGACTTGAATATTCAGTTTGGAAAATTGATCGAATCACACGTGTCGATTATCATATTTTTTTGAAGACCGATGAAGATGTCGTCACTTTGTAATATGAAATTGACTACGCTACTATTACTTATGTCTGCGGCATTCTATATGTCGTGCACCTCTGAATATGACGAGCGTTTGGAAGAAGCCAAAGAACTTCGTCAGCGTTATTTAATTGTAGAAGAAACCAACATGATGGAACCCAATGAAGAGTTGCTCATGGAGTTGGAAAAGATTGAAAGTGAAATTTATTACTTGGCAAAAGTTTCTGGAAACGAGGTCTTGTTCTTTAAGGATCTAGAGAACTACTAAAGTTTTAACTCTATACTAGGATCCCAAAATACTTCTTGAAAATTAACGATTTGATCGTCTTTTACTGAAATCCCTTCTCTCTCTAAACGTTCCTGCATAATTTCTGGCGGATTGAAGTGCGCTTTGCCAGTTAATAAGCCATTTCTGTTCACCACGCGATGTGCGGCAATGTCTGGCATCGTATGACTCGCATTCATTGCCCAACCCACCATTCTGCTTGATCTCGGGGAGCTCAAATATTTCGCAATCGCACCGTAGCTTGTCGCTCTGCCTTTTGGAATCAAGCGCACTACATCGTAGACATTAACAAAAAAATCTTTGTTTTTTTCTGAAAGCTTCATGAAAAATTTACTCTACTGTCACAGATTTTGCCAAGTTTCGAGGCTGATCCACATTACAGTTTCGCATCACTGCGATATGATAGGAAAGCAATTGGAACGGAATGGTCGCAAGAAGTGGTGCCAAGTTCTCATCCGTTTCAGGGATTTCAATCACGTGGTCTGCTATTTCTTTCACTTGTTCGTCACCTTCAGTTACAATCGCTATAATTTTACCTTTACGCGCTTTAACTTCTTGAATATTGCTCACAACTTTTTCGTAAGATGTTCCCTTTGTCGCGATTACAAACACAGGCATTTCTTCGTCAATCAAGGCGATTGGTCCGTGTTTCATTTCTGCAGCAGGATAACCTTCCGCATGGATGTATGAAATTTCTTTCAACTTCAAAGCGCCTTCCAGAGCAACAGGGAAAGAGCTCCCACGTCCAAGATAAAGCGCATTTCTAGCGTCTTTATATTGTTCTGAAATGAATTCGATTTTTGCATCTGTATCTAAAACCCGCTGAACTTTCGCTGGAATCGCTTCCAATTCACTTATTAAATTGCGGAATTTTAAATCGCTTATGGTTCCTTTTCTTTTCGCCAAAGACAGCGCCATTAATGTAAGAACCGTCACTTGAGCAGTAAACGCTTTTGTCGAAGCAACACCGATTTCAGGACCGGCGTGTGTGTATGACCCCGCATCCGTAATTCTGGATATTGATGAACCGACAACGTTACAGATTCCGAGTATTGTCGCTCCTTTGGACTTTGCCAATTCCAGAGCAGCAAGTGTATCTGCGGTTTCACCAGATTGGGAAACGGCAATAACAATATCGTTTTCGTTAATGATTGGATTTCTGTAGCGGAATTCACTCGCATACTCCACTTCAACATTGATTCTAGCTAAATCTTCGAAAAGATATTCTCCAACCAAACAAGCATGCCAAGATGTGCCACAAGCGACCATAATTATACGCGATGCATTGATCATTTTCTGCTCGTAATCTTTGATTCCACCGAGAGAGACCCAGCCATCAGTGGCATTCAGTCGACCTCTAAAACAATCCTCGATAGAACGCGGTTGCTCGTGAATTTCTTTCAGCATGAAATGATCGTACCCACCTTTTTCTAAGACCTCTAGGTGTAATTCTAATTCTTGAACATAAGGAGTTTTCTCAACGTCATCGATGCTGTAAAGTTTCAAATCATCACCAGCCCGTAAAACCGCAATTTCCTCATCATCCATGTACACTACTTTCTTCGTATACTCAACGATAGGAGTTGCATCTGAAGCACAATAGAAGTCGCCGTTATGACCGATTCCAACTACCAACGGGCTACTCTTACGAGCCGCAATCAACTTGTCTGGTTCTGACTTGGAAATAACAACAATGGCGTACGCACCAATTACCTGTTGCAATGCCAACCGAACGGCTTCACCCAGTTTTACGCCTGTATTTTTTTTGATGTCATCTATCAAATAGCACAGAGCCTCAGTATCTGTATCGCTTTTAAATTCGTAGCCTTTGGAGAGTAATTCACGTTTGATCGAGTCGTAATTCTCAATAATACCATTGTGAATTACTGCGATATCACCATTTTGACTACTGTGGGGGTGTGCATTCCTGTCATTTGGAGCACCATGTGTCGCCCATCTAGTATGACCGATTCCAATTGTTCCGCTTGTATCTTTATCCTCAGCAAACTCCTCTAAGTTGGATACCTTTCCTTGCTTTTTGAAGGTGTTCAATCCATCCTTATTGATTAATGCAATTCCCGCACTGTCGTATCCACGATATTCCAATCGTTTGAGTCCTTTGATGATAATCGGGTAGGCATTTTCGGTACCGATATAGGCTACAATTCCACACATAAGATCTTAAAATTCAGTGTAAATTATTTTAAAGCTTGGTTTTTCTTTATTCACGGTCTCTGGACCATTGAAAACAATACGATCCGCAGAGTTCGAAAACAATGACGGAGAGAGGACGAAACCTGTGTTTTCAAATTCTCCTGAAACAATACGTTGTACGTAGTTGGTGATATCCACTGTAAACTTCTTTCCAGACACATCAAACAATCCAACAGTGGAAAGATCAGAAATCAGCGAAGAGTCCGTAGAGCTTGTAAACAATGCAACACGCAAATTCAAACCCGGCTCAAAAGGTTGATTGGTTTGATACTGCACAGGCAATTCAAGCGAAGCAGAGTGGATAACAGAATTTGATGGGATACTTGACAACCCTGGGATTTTTAGCAGTGCTCTTGTTCGCGGTGATTGCGTGTAAAATTCTTTTTGTCCAAGTGCTGGATTGTTAATTACAGATTGCACCTGCGCACTCTGCGAAATGTCCGTATGGTTGATGTATGGTGCACTCGAGTTGATCACAAGGTCGTATGTTCTTACTTCACCAGCAGATTTATAGAAAATCGTGACTTTCGTGTCTGTGTCCGTCATGTTGAAGTAAAAAATTCCACCTTCACCAGGTTGTTGTGAACCGTTGACCGTTTTAATTTTGATTCCTTTAAAGAACTCAACGAAATTGTCGTTAGACTCAAAAGACGCTGGATTATTGGCAGACTCGTTAAATAATTGCCAAGCAAAATTGGTGTCCAATCGAATGCGGAGTTGAGGCTCCACAATATTTGTATCAATATAACTCACAGTAAGTGGATCCAGATATTGAACCTCATTTCCAGGAACCACTAAATTCGATCCCGTTTCAGGAAAGGTCGTATAAGTGTAATAGGTACTGTCGATATAAAGTCTTTCCGTTCCACCAATTTCGTAGACTTCAATTGTTTGGTCACCGTTGTTGCCATATTTACCTGCGTATACCATTGAAAGAACTACGGAATCAACTACAATATCATTCAAATTACCAAAACTCGGTGAGGTATTTGGCAAACGCAGTTGCGTATAAATCTCATTGTTCACACCACCAAAGATAGGGTCTTCATAAGAACCAAGCATTCCGAAAATCCGATCATTGGCCTTAATGTCAGTAACGGTGAAGGTAGACGTTTGAAGGCTAAATGTATCAATCACGCCTGAAGTGAGAATTTCAGAATCATCCACAACACCTTCTCCAAGTTGATGTTCTTTCTTTTTACAGCTCACTGTAATAAAAACTACTAGTAAAAAAGTAGCGGAAAGGAACCATCCTTTCCGCCACGTCAATGTCGAATTATGCATAGGGCTATATGAGAACTTCTGCTTCAATTACTTTATCCAAAAATTCGGAAACGCTTTTGTTCAAATTCTCTTCAGCTACGAAATCGAGTTTTTCGCATTCAGCTTCATCGAAAATTGCACGTAATTCCGGACTTAATTCCTCACTACCAACGCTCAAACCGTCTGAATATTTCACGATGGCTCTCGTAATGTTTTCACGACTTGGTTCTGCGAATTCATTCGCTACGTCATCTGAGAATCCGTCAAATTTAAGTTTTTCATGAAATCGCTCATCCCAATTATTGTTAAACCCTTCATTGTACATGTTGTACACCACTTTCGTGTTTGCGAAGTGCGGGTCGTTTTTGTAAAGTTTTTTGATGTACATCGGCATTAATGAAGTCATCCAACCGTTACAGTGAATCACGTCAGGCTGCCAACCAAGTTTTTTAACCGTTTCTAGAACGCCGCGACAAAAGAACATAGAGCGCTCATCATTATCTGCATGATGCTCGTCGTTTTCATCTGTTACAGTAGACTTACGTCGGAAGTACTCATCGTTATCTATAAAATACACCTGCATACGAGCAGCAGAGATAGAAGCAACTTTGATAATCAACGGATGATCGACGTCGTCTACGATTAAATTCATCCCAGAGAGTCGAATTACTTCGTGCAATTGATGTCTTCTTTCGTTAATCACTCCGAATCGCGGCATAAATACGCGAATCTCTTTCCCTCCTTCTTGAATTCCTTGTGCTAGGTTGCGAACAGTAGTAGAAATCTCAGATTTTGGCAAAAAAGGTGCTATCTCCTGAGAGATAAATAGTACTTTCTTTTTTTCCATGAAACTTTAATTGATATAAAACGCTACAAAAATATAGAAAAAAAAGCGGAACTTCAACAAAAACGGATAGTTTTGTCCAATTGAACAAGAGCGAACTAATGACAAAGACTCAAGTTTTTACTTCGGTGGATGCGCTGCAAAACTACCTTTCTGAGGCCGCATCTCAACGTTCAGTTGGATTCGTTCCAACGATGGGTGCTTTGCATCTTGGACACATCTCTTTGGTGCGTGAAGCCCAGAGAAAATGCGATATTGTCGTAGTTAGCATCTTCGTCAATCCAACGCAATTTAACGACTCTAATGATCTCGAACAGTACCCAAGAACATTGGATGCAGATGTCGAATTACTAGAGAAAAATGCCGATTGTGTTGTTTTTGCGCCATCGGTGAGAGAAATGTATCCCGAAAATCATTTACCGACAAAAGTAGACCTTGGTAAGGTCGGCGAGGTTTTGGAAGGTAGTTTTCGCGAAGGGCATTTCGATGGTGTCGTGGAAGTCGTGTACCGACTTTTTGATGTTGTTCGTCCGAATTCTGCTTTTTTTGGTGAGAAAGACTTTCAACAATTGGTGGTGATTCGAAAAATGGTGGAGACTCTCGATTTAGGAATTGATGTTGTTGGATGTCCCATTTATCGTGAACCATCTGGGTTGGCTGCAAGTAGCAGAAATCAACGTCTGTCGAATCAAGAAAAGGGAGATGCACTCGTTTTGTATCACTCACTTCTGGAAGTTAAACGTCGTACCCATGAAATGACTCCAAAAGAAGCCAAGCTATTTGTTGAAAATCAATTGGAAAAATCTCCGTTGGAGTTAGAATACATAGAATTTATCGACGCAACCTCTTTTGAGAATGTTACTGAATGGAAGGAGAACACTCAAGCATGTATTGCTGCCTATTGTGGTTCTGTGCGGCTAATTGATAATATGTCGATGGGATAGAATGTTTGGTTGATGCTTTGCCCTTGTAATCGAGGTCGCTGATTTCAACTTCCATTTTCCAATTTTTAATTCTAACTACGGGTTTTTCGTAACTTTGCCGCGTCTAAAATAGAAGACAATCGAATCGTAATAAGATGAATGTATGCTAATACAAGTTGTAAAATCTAAAATTCACCGCGTTTCAGTAACTGAAGCCGAACTTAATTATATAGGAAGTATCACTATTGACGAGGATTTGATGGATGCTTCCAACCTTGTTGAAGGTGAGCGCGTTCAGATTGTGAACATCAATAATGGTGAACGTTTTGAAACCTACGTGATAAAAGGAGATCGAAAAACTGGAACAATTTGCTTAAATGGTCCTGCTGCGCGTCGTGTTGCTGTTGGTGACAAGATCATTATCATAGGATATGGCTTTATGGGTTTTGAAGAAGCGAAATCATTCAAGCCATCTTTGGTGTTTCCAAATGAAGAAACTAATCTAATCGACTAACGTTGAAAGGTCAGCTCATTAAAATTTTAAAAATCGTCATCCCTCTCGGGATAGGTATTTATCTTACTTGGTATTTTATTAGTGGGATGTCGGATTCCGATATCCAACAGGCCAAGAATGCTTTTTTTGAAGCCGATTACTTTTGGATTGTCTTAAGTCTCATCGCGGCCTTTCTTGGACATTTGAGTCGTGCATATCGCTGGCTTTTTTTACTGGAGCCGTTGGGTTACAAACCAAAACTTTCGTCTTCCTATCACGCTGTGATGTCTGGATACATTATCAATTACACCGTCCCTAGATCTGGTGAGGTAGCACGGGCCGGGTTATTGACTTCTAGCGAAAATGTTCCATTCGAAAAAGGATTCGCAACGATTGTCGTGGAGCGTGTAGTGGACGTTCTCATGCTCGGAGCTATTGTTCTTGTCACCTCTTTTCTTCAAGCGAAATCTGAAGAGTTCGATAAAATAATGGAGCAAAATAAACAAGGAGATTCTAATGTAATTTGGTTTATCCTTGGCGGTATTTTTTTAATGGGAGCTATTGGACTCTTAATTTACCTGAAAAACGCTAAGATTAAAGCTTGGGTCAATGAAAAATTACAAGGGTTTTGGGAAGGATTGAAGTCGATCTGGACAATGAAAAGAAAGTGGGCATTTTTGTTTCACACCTTATTTATTTGGGCCACCTATATCTTGATGCTCTGGTTCTCAGCTTTGGCATTTCCACAAACGGAAAACATGCCCATGGAAGCAATTCTCGCCGCTTTCGTGGTCGGTGCTGCAGCTATAGCGCTTCTTCCTGGAGGGATCGGTGTTTATCCGCTATGGGTAACAGGTGTTTTGGTGATGTATAACATTCATTTTGCTGGCTTCGGAATTTTTGTTTGGGTTATGCAAACAGCATTGATTCTCGTGCTTGGATTGTTATCTTTATATCTCATTCAAATGCAAACAAAAGCATCCAAAGCAAAATCCGATGGCACATCGACTTGATTTCGTTACCGATAAAATCGTAGACTTAAAAAAGGCAAAACACCGAATGGCTGTATGGCGAATGCGCGGTGATAAAATCGTTTTCACGAATGGTTGTTTTGATATCCTTCACAAAGGTCATGTAACATATCTTGCCGAGGCAGCTGCTCTTGGGAATCGATTGGTAGTCGCACTGAATACCGATGCATCTGTTAAACGACAGGGGAAAGGCGAAGACAGACCAATTAACCCAGAAGATGCTCGTGGACTTGTTATGGCTTCGTTAGGTTTTGTAGATTCAGTAGTCTATTTCGATGCAGATACGCCTTTGGATTTGATTGCAGACCTTCAGCCCGATGTCCTTGTGAAAGGTGCAGATTATGATCCAGATGAATCGGATCCAGTAAAAAAAACGTACATCGTCGGCTCTCAAGAAGTAAAAAGCTACGGTGGAGAAGTTAAGGTGATTGACTTCGTCGAAGGATTTTCAACGACGGCAATTCTCGCCAAATCGAAAGGTTAATTCATTTTCCATTTCCTGAGTTGGTTTCTTTTTTCTACTTTGTGCTGTAAAGTAAACAGTATGAAATACGGGTTCTCATTTCTATTCATTAGCGCTCTTTTTTTAGGGTGCAATTATGCGAATGAAGAAGATTTTGAGAATTTAGCAGTCGACATGTGTGATTGCTTTTCTGATGTAACCAGTGAACTTTCACCGCGTGGAACAGAAATATTTTTGGATGCCGCGAACGAAGGAAGTGATTATCGAGAATCTTTTAAAGAATACATGTCAGAAGACCCTGACGCAGCCTACAAGGATCAAATAGTGCTGTTGAAAATGGCAGACAAAAAGACGACTAAATGCATCAAAAATCTTGAAAAGCGCTACAAAAAGCTTTACTCCTTGAAAACTGAAAAAGAAATTCAAAAAGAATTAATCCAACAGCTGGACGGAAAGAAAGGGTGCGAGTTAACGCAAGCCATCGCCAAAATGAGTTTAGAGGATTGAATTATCGTTTCAGAATTGATTTCCCAGTCATTTCTGCTGGCTGAGTGATATCCAATCGCGATAAAATCGTTGGTGCAACATCTGCCAAAATACCGTCGTTTAGTTGAAAGTTTTCGTTAGATACGAAAACAACAGGAACAGGATTTAAGGAATGTGCCGTATTTGGAGTACCGTCGGTATTAATTGCAAAATCGGCATTCCCATGATCAGCAATAATCACGAATTCATAATCAAATGTTCGTCCAAGTTCAACAACGGATTGTAAGCAAGAGTCAACTGTTTCAACAGCTTTTTGGATTGCATTGTAATCTCCAGTGTGGCCTACCATATCAGGATTGGCAAAATTCAAACAAATGAAATTCGGTTGATTGCTTGTAATTTCCGTCATAATGGCATCACGCACTTCAGGCGCACTCATTTCCGGTTGGAGATCGTATGTAGCTACTTTTGGAGAGTTAATCAACAAGCGACTCTCGTCCTCAAATGGCAACTCGCGTCCTCCGCTAAAGAAAAAAGTGACATGCGGATACTTTTCTGTTTCTGCAATTCGAACTTGAGTTAAACCTTCATCTGAAATGACTTCACCTAACGTTTTCGTCAAGTTTTCCTTTTCAAAAATGACGTGTACATTTTTAAAAGTCTTATCGTAGTTGGTCATCGTGAAATACGAGATGTTGAGCGGTTGCATCTCGTGTTCATCAAAAGACTTTTGCGTCAACGCAATCGAAATCTCTCTAGGTCTATCGGTTCTGAAGTTGAATGAAATCACGATGTCTCCTTCTTTGATCGTTCCGCTTTTGTCGATGAGACATGGCTCAATAAACTCATCTGTAATGCCAGAATCGTACGAAGCTTTGACAGCCTCAGACGCCGAGCTAAAAACAACTCCTTCGCCACGAACCATAAGATCGTAAGCCTTTTTTATACGTTCCCATCTATTGTCGCGATCCATCGCATAATAACGACCTATTACTGAAGCGATTTTTGTTGATGTTCCAGCAATCTTTAACTCAAGTTCTTTAAGGAAATTCTCTCCACTTTTAGGATCGCAATCACGTCCATCCGTGAAAGCATGAATAAAACTATTTTTCAATTCAAATTGATGCGCCATTTCGCAAAGTGCATACAAATGCTCTTGAGAACTGTGGACACCTCCCTTGGAAACAAGTCCCATAAAATGGATTGATTTGCCAGAGGATTTTGCTTTTTCAAATGCTGCGATCAATGTTGGGTTTTTAAAGAATTCACCTTCCCGGATTGATTTATTGATTCGCGTTAATTCTTGATAGACAATTCTACCCGCGCCAATGTTTAAGTGCCCTACCTCAGAGTTTCCCATTTGGCCTTCAGGAAGCCCAACGTTTTCTCCGCTCGTGAGCAATGTCGCGTTTGGATATGTTGATAACAGTGAATCCATGTAAGGTGTTTTTGCATGGAAAATAGCATCAGATTTGGATTTATCTCCAATTCCCCAGCCATCAAGAATAATCAATCCAACCTTTTTCGACATATCTTAAAGAGTTATTTGAAAATTTGCACCGTCGGGTTCGTTCTCCAAGCAAACCACGTTGCCATTTTGGATATTTACCAATTGCTGTACGATAAATAGCCCCAGCCCAGTACCTTTTTGAGATCGAGTCTCCTCGTTTTGTGCACGGAAGAACTTTTGAAAGATTTCTATTCTTTGTTCTTTAGGAACTCCAGGTCCGAAATCTCGAACGCCAAAAATGCATTTACCTTGATCTTGCCTTGCGTACATAACGATCTCTTTTTCCCGTCCGGCATATTTTACGGCATTTTCGACAAGGTTATTCATGATGGTTTCGATCATACTGCGATCGGCATTCATTGTAGTTCCCTTTTCAACTGAAAGCTGAATGTTCGGGTTGCCACTAAGCGTTTGAAATCGTTGTTGGATTTGAGCAAACACAGTCGCGACCTCAAAAGATTCTAAAATCGGCTGTAAAGCATTGTTTTCTAGACGAGAGGCGTTCAAAATGTTATCGATCATGCGCTCTAGGCGTGTGTTTTCATCAATTGCTTTTTGCAGCAGTTCATTGGATTGTTCTTTCGAAAGCTCTCTTTTCGTTACGGTTTGAATGTAAAGCTTGTTGGCAGCCAAAGGCGTTTTGAGTTCGTGCGTTACAGATAGAAGAAAGTTTTTTTGTCGTTTTGAGAGCAACAAGTCCTTTCGAATCGAGCGGTGAATTTGCCAAATTCCAACAACTAAGAGAAGTAGAAACACAATGCCCTCACCAATCACCATCGTTACCCGTTTGTATGCAACGGACGACTCGGCATGCAGTTGGTGGTTGAGATCAACAAGATGAAAGCCCCACCAAATAAACTGAACAACCACATATATACTCAGTATGTAAAATATGACGGCAGTTCTTCTATTCATGATTCTAATAAGCGCGTTCGTTTTTGCCTTCTTTCCAGTTGATGAAAGCTTTATTCACTACTTTGTTTCCTCCAGCAGTTGGGTAGTTTCCAGTGAAATACCAGTCTCCGGTATGACCTGGACAAGCTTTATGCAAGTTCTCCACGGTTTGATAGATGATTTCCACTTTCGCTTTAATGGTTGGAGGTGTCAACAACTCACTAATTTTCGCAGAAATTTCATCATCGGTAAACGGCGCATAGATTTCTTGCACATAATTCTTAATCTGTTCTTTCGGAAGGTTTTCCTGATCCTTACATTTTCTGTAAACCGAATCGATAACATAGATCATGTTGCGTTCATGTAGCAATGCGATCGTCGCTTCGAAGGCAATAAAATCACCCATTTTGGCCATGTCAATTCCGTAACAATCGGGGTAGCGTATTTGTGGAGCAGAAGAGACTACAACAATCTTTTTTGGATCCAAACGATCGAGAATTCTTAGGATTGATTGTTTCAACGTTGTTCCTCTGACGATACTATCGTCAATAATGACAAGATTGTCTTTACCGCGCTTTACACTTCCATACGTGATGTCATAAACATGAGCTACGAGATCATCACGGGAGTCATCTTGCGTGATAAACGTTCTAAGCTTTGCGTCCTTTATTGCTATTTTTTCAATTCTAGCGCGCTTCAAAAGAATGTCGCGGATATCCTGTTCTTTCGCATCATTTCCTAGAGCGATGATGTCTCGAATTTTATCTTCATTCTGATGGTCCTCAAGTCCCTTTATCAATCCGTAGAAAGAAACTTCTGCAGTGTTAGGGATGAAAGAAAACACCGAATTGTCCAAATCATTTTCAATCGATTCCATTACTTGTGGAACCACATTCATTCCCAGTTGCTTGCGCTCTTGGTAAATATCTTTGTCACTTCCTCTCGAGAAATAAATTCGCTCGAATGAACATTTTGAAGGAGGAGAGGATGGCTCATTGATCAGTGTCTCGGTGATTTTACCGTTTTTCTTCATGATCAAAGCATGACCAGGCTGCAACTCCTGAATTTCTTCGTATTTAAGATTGAATGCTGTTTGGATGACTGGTCGTTCAGATGCTACGACACAAACTTCATCGTCCTCATACCAAAATACAGGTCGAATTCCATCAGGATCTCGGAGTACAAACGCGTCTCCGTGACCGAAAAGCCCAGCCATAGCATATCCGCCATCCCAATCTTCAGACGCATTCTTTAAAATGCGTTCGATATCAAGGCTTTCGGCAATTTTGGAGTAAATCTCCGCATTTGAATACCCTTGAGGCTTCAAACCGTCATACATGCTGTTGTTTTCTGTATCTAGGAAATGACCGATTTTTTCAAGAACGGTTACCGTATCGGACATTTCTTTTGGGTGCTGACCAACGTGTAAAAGAACGTCGAACAATTCATCAACATTCGTTAAATTGAAGTTACCTGCAACGACTAGATTTCTTGTGATCCAGTTGTTCTGACGCAAAAACGGGTGGCAACTTTCGATCGAGTTTCTTCCAAAAGTACCATATCGAAGGTGTCCTAAAAATAGTTCTCCTGTGAAACCAGCATGTCGTTTCAAATAGTCGACATCTTTTAATAAAGCAGGGTTGTCCTTGCCAATTTCTTCAAATTTCCCATTAATGTAATCGAAAATATCTTGAATCGGTTTGCTATCAATCGATCTATATCTGGAAATATAACGTTCCCCAGGAGACATGTCAAATTTAATATTGGCAACTCCTGCACCATCCTGACCTCGGTTGTGCTGTTTTTCCATCAACAAATGCAGCTTGTTCAGCCCATAAAAGGCCGTTCCGTATTTGTCAACATAGTATTGAAGGGGTTGTTTTAATCGAAGGAGTGCGATACCGCACTCGTGTTTGATCGGATCACTCATTTCTTGAACTGTAAATTCGGTACAAATTTAGGGATAATAAACCGACTGAGGGTTAAAAATATCGGTATAGTATTATTATGGTCTAAGGAGCAACCTTTTGTGGCTTGAAACCGTTATATTAGAGGGAGATTTGATGGTTTAATCGAAATTTGTGATACGATAAAATCTTTCAAAATAGAAAATGAAGATAACATCCTTTTTCGTAGCGTTCATGCTTGTGAGCACAACTTTGTTGGCTCAGGAGGTTTGGTTGCACCCGAATGAAGGACAATGGGACGATCGAATTGAATACAAAATCGAGCTAGATTTAGGTGAAATGTTGATCGAAAAAGATCGCTTTTATTACCATTTAACGGACGCTAAAACGCATCAACACGATAATCATAAGGAAGAAGATTCGGATGAAGAAACTCTTTGGCAGGCCATTCAAGCAAATTTTATTGGTTCCAATTGGCAAGGCGAAATAAGTGAGACTGGAAAATCAAATTTTTACAGAAACTACATTCTTGGGAACGACAAAACCAAATGGAAAAGTCGCATTCACAGCTACACAGCCGTAACAATGAAAAACTATTATGCTGGAATCGATATGATTCTGGATGGTCGTTCCAACAATCTGAAATACTCTTTTAAAGTTGATCCTGGTGCAGACGCCAACAGCATTCAAATTCAGTATGTTGGGCACAATGGTTTGAAAATTGAAAAGGATGGAAGTTTGCGGATTTCCAATCGATTTGGAGAGATTATCGAATCAGAGCCGGTAGCGTGGCTAGAAGAAAGTGGAGCTAATGTTGAAGTTGTATTTGAAATCCATGGTGATACCGTTATGTTCAAGTTTCCGAATGGTTATGATACCAACGAAACGTTAATCATTGATCCTAGTCTCGTTTTTTCCACATTTACTGGAGCTACAGCGGATAATTGGGGAATGACTGCAACACCCGATGCTCAAGGTAACTTATTTGCTGGGGGAATTATTTTTGGATTGGGTTACCCACTAACTCCAGGAGCCTATCAAACTGGAAATAATTCTGGAATAGGATCACAATTGGTAGATGTAGGAATCACCAAATTTACTGCGGATGGTTCCAATTTAATTTACTCGACATACCTCGGAGGTTTAGGATCTGAAACGCCAAATAGTATTGTGGCTGCTGCAAATAATGACCTATATATTTTTGGGGTAACTAGTTCTGGAAATTTTCCAATGGCGGGAAACTCCTACGATAATTCCTACAATGGAGGTCCTTCAGCTGGTCTCATTAATGGCATTGACTTTAATGGAGGATCGGATTTATTTGTGGCAAAGCTAAGTGCAGACGGAACTTCCCTGTTAGCATCGACCTATGTTGGAGGAAGTAATACGGATGGTCTAAATATTTCATCGTTGCGATACAATTACGGCGATCAATTACGTGGAGAAATTATTCTCGATCCATTCGAAAATGTATTGATTAGCTCAACCACTAAGTCTTCTGATTTCCCGACATTGCAAGGTACGCAAGGCGCTTTGTCTGGACCACAAGATGCAGTGCTTTTTAAAATGTCGAATGGACTGAATACAATGATTTGGTCGAGTTATTTTGGTGGATCAGGAGAAGAGACAGGAAATTCAATTGCAGTTGCAGGGAATGGTGATGTCTACGTCGCAGGTGGGACAACGTCTTCTTCTATGCCATTTAATAATGGCTTTGACCTTTCATTCGGAGGTGTTGCCGACGGCTATGTGGCGCGTTTTAATGGAAATAATGGAAGCGTTCTTTCAGGAACTTTCATTGGTGATGGTGAGTATGACCAAACATACTTTGTGCAAATTGATGTCGATGATAAAGCGTACGTTTTAGGTCAAACAGAATCCAGTTTAGGGATTACAGGTGGTCTCTATGGAAACCCAAATTCGGGACAATATATTCAGAAATACAACCATAACCTCACAACTCAGGAATGGAAAACAATGGTTGGAGCGAGTACTGGACATGTTGAGTTGTCACCCACGGCTTTCTTGGTTTCTGACTGTTATGACATTTATTTCTCTGGTTGGGGCGGGGACATCAATCTCGGTAGTCCAGCCAATCAATCCACGACTTTCGGTTTTCCAGTTACAGCTGATGCTTTTCAGGGAACTACAAACGGAAGTAACTTCTACATCGGTGTTTTGAGTGAAAATGCAGGTTCTCTGAAGTATGGAACTTTTTTCGGCGGGACAAATAATTTAAGTGATGAACATGTAGATGGAGGTACGAGTAGATTCGATAAATCTGGACGTATTTATCACGCTGTATGCGGCGGATGTCAAGGAAATTCAAATGGATTCACCACCACGGCTGGTGCGTGGTCTCAAATCAATGCGGCTTCGGGTGGCGGTAGTTGTAACCTTGCCGCGTTTAAGTTTGAATTGAACACTATTGAAGCACTGATTAGCACGCCGAATACCGTTGTTTGTATTCCGAATCCGGCAAATTTTACAAATAACAGTGCGAATGGGAATACCTTCTTTTGGGATTTCGGCGATAACAATACCTCGAGCGCCGTCAATCCTTCGCACGTTTATGGTGCAGCTGGAACCTACACGGTCACTTTGATCGTTTCGGACAGTAATGCCTGCTTTACTCCAGATACTGTTGATTTTATTATAAATATTGGTGACTTTGGTGGAGGTATCGTTCCTTTGCTAGGGCCAATTTGTCCGGGAGAACCAGAGCAGCTGGAAGCATACGGCGGAGCGTCGTATTTGTGGTCTCCAGCTCAGTATTTGGATGATCCAACAATTTTTAATCCCACAATCACCATTACGCAACAACAAGTTTTCATGGTGATTATCTCCGATAGTTGTGGTATTGATACGGCTTATATCACAGTCGATGTTTTTGATCCAGCAGGCTCCGTCTCGGACGACATCGCTGTCTGCATAGGAGATAGTACGGTGCTGCAAGCGACTGGCGGCGGAACGTATTCTTGGTCGCCTGCACTCTATTTGGATGACCCTAATGTTAGTAACCCTGTTTGTACACCTCAAAACAACATTCAATACAATGTTGAAATAATAACGCCGAACGGATGTGTTGTAGAGGAATCGGTTAATGTATCCGTTGATTTTACATCACCAATTCCTATAATGCCGGATGAATTAAATGTTTGTCAGAACTCAACTTTTGAGATCTCAGTTTCTGGTGCAACGAGCTACAGTTGGTCTCCGAATGTGAACATTTCAGCAACAGATACAAATTTCGTCACCATCACATCAGGACAGTCGATGTATTATTACTGTTTGTTTAGCAATGCTTGTGATCAGGTTCTTGACAGCGTTTTTATTAATGTTGTACAAGCGACGATTAGTGCAGGAAATGATACTACGATCTGCCCAGGTGAAACGGCTACTATTTGGGCCGAAGGTGGTATTAGTTATTTGTGGTCTCCTGCAGGGGGATTAAGTAATCCATATACATCACTTACAAATGCGACCCCGAATGTTTCGACAACTTACACAGTTATCGGTACGGATATCAATGGCTGTACAAACTCCGATACGGTGCGAGTTGAACTGTTTCCACAACCATATGTCATAACAAACCCGAATGTTTATGCTTTTTACGGCGATCAAGTTCAGCTGTATGCAAATAGTTCTTCAGCAGGCCCATTAAGTTGGTATCCAACGGAGTTCTTATCCTGTGTGAATTGTTCCAATCCTATAGCGAATCCGAATCAAAACTACACATATTGGGTAGAATTTGTAGATCAAAATGGTTGCGTTGCGGTGGATACTGTCAAGATTAATTACGATCCGACGATATACATTCCGAATACATTCACACCTGGCGGGGAAGATGATCTCAATGCCGTTTTTCAAGCAGTTGGCGGGAATATCAAGACTTTTGAAATGTTGATCTTTAACCGATGGGGAGAATTGATCTATACGTTTGAAAGTCTGAATGACAGTTGGGATGGGACTTTCGATGGTAAAGAGTGTCAAGACGGAACGTATGTTTGGAAAGTCACATTCACTGACCTGGAAGATGAGGAGTCTACCATGACGGGGCATGTGAATTTATTGCGCTAGTTTAAGTCTCCTAATCTAAACGACCATTATCTTCATCTTGCAATTTTCTTTCTTCTCTCAGGCTTTTCCTGACACGCCAAATAAGATAGAGTATTAGCAGGGCAAAAAGCATAAAGACGACAATTGCTGCCGTTGGATTTACACCTTGAGTGCTATCGTAAGCTGGATTCTCGTAAAGGATCAAATATAAAATTGAAGTTTAAACAAATCTAGGATCGGTTTCCATGACATGTCCGCAAGCGTCGCAAGTTCTTAGTTCTTCCGAGGCATAAAACTCTCGGAATCTTGATAGGAAATCACGTTCAATATTTTCGAGTGGGAATCTAAATTCATGCAGTTTGTGATTACACTCATCACAGAACCACATCAACCCGTCGGTAAGGTCTGTCCCCTTTCTTACGCGTTCAATAACCAACCCAACTGTATTGGCTCCTCGCATAGGTGAATGAGGGATGTTGGAAGGGAGAAGGAACATATCACCTTCTTTAATGATAATGTCTTTTGCTTTACCATTCTCTTGGATCCTAACAGTTATTTCACCTTCAAGTTGATAAAACAACTCCTCACTCTCATTGAAATGATAATCTTTTCGTGCATTTGGTCCACCAACGATCATCACAATAAAATCTCCAGCCTCTACATATAAGTTTTTATTACTTACAGGTGGTTTCAGTAATTCGCGATTTTCGTTAATCCAGTTTTGAAGATTAAATGGTGCTAACATAACTTTTGCTTTGTTTGCTAAAAATAGCAATTCTTGTTGGAATCCAATAGTAATTCTAGTGCTGGCAATCGATCTTCATCAGGAAGGTTTGTATTGCTTCGTTGCGCGGAAAGAATTAGTCTTGTCGACTGTTAACGTTTTATTGCGCCCATCTAAGTTAACGAATAACTTAAAATTAATTCAGTTATTTATTGGTACAAACGATTCGCTTTTCACAGATTGCTGTGGTCGTTTTAAGGAGATGTTAATTTTTAGAAATAAAAAAGCCCCGACGTAAACGCCGGGGCTTTCATTATAGTTATTTCTATTATTGTTTCACAACTCTGAACGTTTTTTCATCGTTCTCATTGAAGATGCGAATCAAGTAAACACCTGTTTCGAAATCTTCAACATTTACTTCTGTTGTTTGAGTACCATTAATAGCTGCCTCTTGTGAAGCGATAACTTTACCATTAAGGTCTGTCAACTCATAGTTGTAAACTTCGTTTGATCCCGCATTAGAAATGTAGAATACATTCGTAGTTGGATTTGGGAATAACTCCAATCCTTCGAAGTTCACTTCTTGAAGATTCAAGTAGTTACATGTCGCAAGTACTTCCATAATTACGTTTGCAGTGTCATTCGGACAAACTCCGTTACCAGCAATGTAATCATAGTTGAATTGACCTGGTACTTGTCCACCATTAACAGCAGAGCTAGGAAGCGAGCTATTTGTTGGATCATACCAAGTTCCACCTAAATCAACGTTTCCTGACAATCCAGACAACAAGTTCACTGGCTCATTCAAACAAACTGTTACTGTTCCGTCAATTCCTGCAGAAGAAGGAGCATAAACTTCAACTTGAGTAGAAACTGAATCAG
>ERZ887851.42-NODE-42-length-106200-cov-13.844477_pt1 | contig 106200 bp, 95 predicted proteins | sample MGYA00521100_ERZ887851 | MGnify/ENA primary metagenome ERZ887851 (study PRJEB32303, sample SAMEA104408602) | aquatic metagenome | biome: Brackish water; feature: Pelagic; material: water | place: Baltic Sea | collected 2014-06-06T16:11:00 | depth 11,444 m ... | reverse complement strand
TTTCTAAGAATGCACCGTAATCTTCAACATTTACAATTTTACCTTTAACTTTTTGTCCAACTTCAATTTTGTCGCCAAACTCATCCCAAGGATGTTGTTGCAATTGTTTAAGTCCTAATGAAATACGTTTCTTGTTATCATCAAACTCAAGAACTACCACATTAATTTTTTGGTTCAATTCTAATACTTCATTCGGGTGGTTAATTCTACCCCATGAAATATCAGTAATATATAGTAAACCATCAACACCACCTAAATCGATAAATGCACCGAAGTCAGTAATATTCTTAATAGTACCTTCTAATACTTGACCTTTCTCTAATTGAGAAATGATCTCTTGTCTTTGCTCTTCGATATCAGACTCGATTAAAGCTTTGTGAGAAACTACCGCATTCTTAATAGATTCGTTAATTTTCACTACTTTAAATTCCATCGTCTTACCAACATATATATCGTAATCGATAATTGGCTTAACATCAATTTGTGACCCTGGTAAGAAAGTCTCTAATCCGAATACATCAGCAATTAAACCACCTTTAGTTTTAGTTGTGATTGTACCTTTAACGATTTCATCATTTTCGTAAGCAGACTTAATATTAGCCCAAGCACTCAATAATTTCGCTTTCTTTCTAGATAATTCTAATTGACCTTTAAGGTTTTCAGTAGATACCACATAAACATCTACTTCATCACCTACAGCTAAGTCAACTAAGTCTCTAAATTCAGATTTAGCAACTAAACCATCAGATTTGAATCCAACGTTTAATACTACATCAGCAGTTGTCATACTAACAACCGTACCTTTTACTAAAGTATTTTCTTCAAGAGTAGTTAAAGACTTTGTATAAGTTTCTTCCATTTCCGCTTTAACAGCATCCGTGTACTCACTTACATTTTTTTTGTTGATTGTCCAATCAAACTCATCGTGTGGAGTTGGATCAGTATCTTCATAAGATTCCCAAACAGGAGCATCAACACCTTCTTCAGTAGTCACTTCAACTTCTTCAGCAACTTCTTTCGTAGATTCTTTCTTCTTTCTTGGAGCAGATTTCTTAGGCTCTTCCTCTTTTACTTCTTCCTTAGCTTCTTCAGCAGGTGTAGCTTCAGCCACAACTTCTTCTTTAGCTTCTTCAACTGGAGCAGCTTTCTTAGGAGCAGCAGCTTTCTTAGAAGCTTTTTCAGCAGGAGCAGCAGCGGCTAAAGCTTTTGCCTCATCCATCCATCTGTGCCATTCTTCTAGACTTGTCATTGAATCAGCTTCTTCAAGCTTCCCAATATTTCCGTCTGTTAATCCGATTAAATCCGCATAGGTGTTAATCCCTAAAGCATTCAATCTTTTTTCAAAAGCGGGGCCTACGCCATTAATCGCTTTTAAGTCGTCTTTTTTTGTTGACATGTTTTGTTTTTTTGTAGTCCTTTGGCTAACAACCTCTTATAAAATAAATTACAAGCTTTATTGCTAGTTTTTCAAAAAACCAAGTTATAAATAAATTAATTTTGGTCCGCAAAGGTAAGGATTAAGCCTTAGAATACTTAGACTTTATAAATATATTTTGAAGAATTTTAGGCTAAGCTCGCGGTACGAATAGTTCCGTCTTTTAGGTTTCTATAATTCTTAATGGGAATGGTCAGAAATTTCTCATTAGACTTAATAATCAAATCATCTCCCCGCCATTCTGAAGTAGTATTATTTAGGCTCTTTCCCTTATAAATAATACAATATCAATCTTTGTCTGCCGACCAATAAATATCATCATTATTAAATGCCGTAGTAACGGAGGCCTTACGATATTTATGGTACTCACTTTTCAAATACCCTTTAAACTCAAGTACTATGTCCTTTTCAGGATAAAACACAAGCACGCTACCATTATTATTGGAAATTGAACCAAGCCTTTTATTCTCTTTCTCAGATAAAACAAGTAATACCCGGTCTTAAGTCTATACCAAGCGTAATTCATTACCCTTAGCATCCCCATAAGCAAATAACCTCCCCCCACATAGAATAATTCCAAAAGGGATTCACCATAAATCCTTAAATAAAGAAACTGTTACTTTTTCAATGTACTGATGTTCCGGCTTTCGCGGATCAATGAGCATACATAAACCCATTCCTATAAAACCTGAAAAGTAAATCATGTGAACCCATCTCATTTGATAATAATCATCAATTTCTTTTTCTTCTACCGGTAAGTCTTTATACTTGGTCACTGCGAGTCTGAATTATTAGCTTTTTTTACTTTAATTTGCTCTCCTATATTAACATTTAATGTTAGATGATTGGCCGTGCCTGCATTGGTATACTTCCCCATTCCGTATTGGACTCCAATACGCTTGATTTTCAAGCCGAAACCAAAACTAAATCCAGCTAAGCCCCCTTTAGAGTCTAAAGCTAATTCAGCTCTACGATGATGATTGTAGGCAAAACCTAAATTGAATGCTTTTCCAAATTGAAACTCTCCGCCAAAAATAATGTGTCGCATGAAATTATCAAAAAACACTAAAGCCCCTTGCGTTTGCTTCTCTTCCTCTTCAAATATAGTTGCTGTTGTTTGTGTGGCATTGGGGTCATCATAGCGAACATCCAATCTAGTGAAATTATGCCCTGTAAGATTGAATCGAAATGGTAAGTGTTTGAATCGCTTAGATATTCCAAACTGCACATCCGTCGGCATCAGCTCCTGACTCCCTTTTCCTTTGGTGTACGATTTAAGTTGAAATCCTAAATTTCGAATAATTAAAGATGCTGAAAATAATTTAGCCGTATCGACATACATTGCTGACAAATCGAAAGCCATTCCTAAAGATGTATAAGTCTCAATTTGAGAAAAAGCCAATTTAGCATTTGCACCAAACTTAAACTTCTCTTTATATGAACGCCCAGCACCTGCAATCAAAGCAATATCCGTAGCATTAAACAAACCCTGCTCGGTTCCTAATTCATCATACTGAATCAATTTGCCATAATTCATGAATTGAGTTCCAAATTGAAAAGTTGCTAATTTAAAGTCGTGTATATAGGAGAAGTTTGCTAAATGGCTTCCAGCAAAATAAGGTAAGTAAGAAATAGCCATGTGTTTATGCATCGCACTATTTAACATGGCAGGATTACCCAAAGCTAAACCTGCATCGTTTTCATAAAGATGGTTGTATATCCCTCCTTGGGAAGTTGCTCGAGCAGATACTGGCATATCCAGAAACTGAAAAGTACTTCTCCCTCCAATTTGCGCAAAGGCAAACTGCATGATTCCTAAAAATATGATAAAAATTCTCTTCAAAAGACTACACTAATTGTTAGCTAAACGAAACGATATCAAAGATAGTATATTTTCTAAAAGCTTTAAAGTGAATGTCGCATCGGATTATGGATTGTTCGTATAGACTCGCTGCATGAAACAAACTACACAATCATATAAGTACATTAAGCATTACACCTCTACCATTTGAATTATTCTGCAGTTCTTAGTGGTGGCATGACTCCAAGTCATGCCACCACTAAACCTTTTGAATTTAGAGAGTTTCTGAACCAGAAAACTACCCTTCTTTATTTTTATCTGCTAGCAATTCACTCTGCGAAAAGTTGCTCAACAACATCCAAATTAGCATCTTCTATTAGCTTACTATTGGCAAATTCATTTAAGGAGATAAAATTACTATCTTACTCTTTTACAAAACTGAATGCGTAGCCTTTAAAAAACAGGATGCTTAACATTCATTTTATTTGATTTTCTAATGGTTTTTTAATCCATTCTAGTTCCTTTGGACCTCGCTCAGAATCTTCAGTTTCTTTTGTTCGACACTTATCTATGCATCTGTTGCATGGCTCTAACAACTTAGGATCAATCTTCCAGGTATCTTTACTTAAAATAATAGGCGAACTATAGCGAAGGGCAATAGGACTTTTCAATTCAACATTTCGGAATCTAAAGCTAAGAAACTTAGGTTTAGCACCATAAACATCTACTTTAGGCAAAGCATTTTCTTGATAGGTCTTAATAAGAATCTCATCAAGCTTAACTCCATAGACTGCATCAATCTTGAAATGCAAACTCCTGAAATTCGAATGGGACTATCATTATACTTCTCCTTATAACGTGCTGGCTAGTCTTTATCAATTCAACCATCCCCTCATCGTGGATTTCGTTGAAATGCGTATCAAAGTATTGATCAACAAACTGAGTAAATTCAGTTTCCGCTTCAAACAGACCAATCTCAACTAAAGGCTTGATATTAGACACATTGATTTTCATGTCATGCAAGGATTGATGATCCGCCACCAAGTTCAAATGTTCGTTCTTCAGTTTTTCATATTCCTCAGAAACATTTGCTAATCGATCTTTAGATAATGCACCATCAACTCATCATTTTTAATCGATTTCCAAAATCCAATAAATAAGATAATTCCACCTAAAACACTCAGTGCAATAAGCAAGTTGCCAGTCAATTCGCTAAATGCAAATCCAACAATTAAAATTCCGGCAATAATCAGCAATGAATAAACTAAGTTTTTCTTCAAGAACGACTTCAACATAAAGCAAAATTAAGGGTTTTGTTAAAATACCTAGCGAAAATTGAACCAAGTATTTTAGTCTGTTGAACTAAAATCAAATTTCATCAGTTTCTCCTTACCTTTACGGCTATATTATGAAGACAAAAACACTAAAGAAGAATAAAGTAAATGTAGTAACCCTAGGGTGTTCAAAGAACCTCGTGGACTCAGAAGTATTAATGGGCCAACTTAAAGGGAACAACATTGAAGTAGCACATGAAAGCCAAGAAGATGACTTTAACATCGTTATCGTCAACACTTGTGGCTTCATTGATAAAGCTAAAGAAGAATCTATTAATACCATTTTAGATTATGCAGAAGCAAAACGAGATGGAATTATTGACAAGCTATATGTGACTGGTTGCTTATCTCAACGATACAAGGACAACCTCGAACAAGAGATTAAGGAAGTTGATTCCTTTTACGGAACTTTCGAATTACCTGCTTTATTAAAAACCCTAAATGCGGATTACAAGCATGAGTTAGTAGGTGAACGTTTATTAACTACACCCAACCATTATGCCTATGTAAAAATATCTGAAGGATGTAACAGGACATGTGCGTTTTGTGCCATTCCTATAATGCGTGGCAAACACGTTTCTAAGCCTATTGAAGAATTAATTAAAGAAGTAAGTAAATTAGCCGCTCAGGGCGTAAAGGAGATTATGCTGATTGCTCAAGAACTTACTTTTTATGGACTGGATATTTATAAAAAGCGAAGCTTATCTATTCTGTTAGATGCCTTGTGCGACATAGAAGGTATAGAATGGATTCGTTTGCATTACGCCTACCCTTCTCAATTTCCTATGGACATTATTGAGACCATGGCTCGTCAGCCTAAAATATGTAATTACTTAGATATTCCTTTGCAGCATGCAGCGAATAATGTATTGAAGGCAATGCGTAGAAAGGTAACTAATCAAGACACACGTAACACTATCAATGAGATTAGAAGTATTCTTCCTGAAATTGCGATTAGAACAACCATGTTGGTTGGTTTTCCTGGCGAAACCCGAGAAGATTTTGAAGAGCTAAAAGATTTTGTTGAAGAAATGCGCTTCGAACGTTTAGGTGTATTCACTTATTCTCACGAAGAAGGTACACATGGCTACAAATTGGAAGACGATGTGCCAGAAGAGGAAAAAGCACAGCGTGCTAACGAACTCATGGAAATTCAACAAGAAATCTCCTATGAGTTGAACGAAGCTAAGATTGGAAAAACTTTCAAGGTCATCTTCGACAAAAAAGAAGGGGAGAGTTTTGTTGGCAGGACAGAATACGATTCGCCTGACGTGGACAACGAAGTCTTAGTTGATGCAACTAAACAATATGTACCTATTGGCGAATTTGTACATGTGAAAATTACTGATGCCACAGATTTTGATTTATTCGGAGAACTCGCTTAAACCATGTTACTAAAAGAACAAATCAATCTTGATGAACTTGGGATTCTTAATCCCTTAGTCAGCGATTACTTATCTGGCTCTGCAGTTGTTGAAAGGCTTTATAGTCACCATCCAACTATTGAAAGTATTCCTCAGGTAATCAAGGCTAAAGAGAATTTCAGCAATCGCAAAATTTTAGTAGAGGCTCTACAATCTCAATATAAAGGCTTAAAGCTGTCAAGCGCTGCTCAAGAAAACTTGGATGCACTAGCTAAGGAAAACACCTTCACGATATGCACTGCTCATCAACTTTGTTTATTTACCGGACCCAGTTATTTTATCTATAAGATTTTGAGTGCTGTTAAATTAGCCAAGGATCTTCAATCGAAGTATCCAACATATAAGTTCGTACCCGTATACTGGATGGGAAGCGAGGATCACGACTTTGAAGAAATAAGTTCTGCTATGGTATACGGGAAACCAATTACGTGGCAAAACACGGATAAAGGTGCTGTAGGAAGCCATAGCCTTCAGGGTATGGAAGCTAGCATCAATGAATTAGCTGAATTATTAGGACAGCAAGAATATGCTGAACAACTCATTAATGACTTGAGAAAATTCTTTTCAGGTCATCGAAGTTACGGTCAAAGTTTTCAGGCTTGGATTCTGGACATGTTTAGCTCTTATGGTCTTATTGTATTAGATCAAGACGATGCTAAGCTGAAAGGAAGCTTTAAGGCCGTTATGAAGGATGAATTACTTCATAATTCCGTAGAACATGCATTGAAAAAAAATGAAGCCTTTTTAAACAACACTTATCATGTTCAAGCAACTTCAAGAGCAATAAACTTATTCTATTTAAAAGGAGATGTGAGAACTCGAATTGAGCGTCAAGGAGAGTCCTTTTCATTAGTAGATAGTGACATTACTTTTTCAAAAGAAGAAATGCTTGAAGAGCTTTCGAATCATCCAGAGCGAATAAGTCCTAATGTATTCCTTCGACCAGTTTATCAAGAGAGCGTTTTACCTAATGTGGCTTTTGTAGGAGGACCTGGAGAAGTAGCTTATTGGCTTCAGTTGAAAGATGTGTTTAATCATTTCGAAGTAGCACAGCCGCTTATTTTATTGCGCGACATGGCAGTAGTTATGGCTAAAAGTCATTTGAGTAAACTAAGTGAATGGGAAATCCCCTTAGGTGAGTTATTCACCCATTACGATGAAATTGCTAAGGACTTTGTCAAAAGAGAGAGCGATAACGAATTGAGCCTACAAGAAGAACAAGATGCCATTAAAGAGGTGTTTACAAAGATTAAAGCAAAGGCTGTTCAGATTGATAAAAACATGGATCGAAGTGTTGAGTCGGAACAGCAAAAAACATTTAACTCTTTATCTAATTTGGAAAGCAAGCTGATTCGAGCTGAGAAAAGGACCTTTGAACAACAATTAAAACAGTTAGAAAACATCCAATCTAAGCTACTCCCACAAAACACTTTACAGGAACGTTATGATAATTTCTTACCTGTGTATCTAAAAAACAAAGAATCGTATTTTGAGGATTTACTAGCTTCATTTAATCCCTTCGAACAAAGCTTGAAAGTTTTTGAAAACTAAGCCAAATGATTTTTGGGGAAATCATAACTTTCAAATTCCAAGTTAGAAAAACTCGCTTCATTCCAATTATCCTCATCCAAGGTGTAATGGACAATACCTGCGGTGGCCACATGTTGTAGGTTTGCATTTGAATTGAAAGCGAAATCTGTAATCCCAGGATCATGTGTGAAAATGGCAATCACTCTATCTTTATCGTCAACCGCCTTAATCACATCCAAGATATTTGATTTTAAAGGGAGATACAATTGACTATATATATGGATAAGACTAGGTTCTTGGCACATAGTTTTAGCAAAAATAGTAGCAGTATGAAGGGCTCTTATCCCATTACTAGCAAATATTTTATCGAATGCTACTTTCTTGTGAGCTAATTTTTCAGACATTTTCTTAGCAGCTAATAATCCTTTGATTGCTAAAGGTCTATTAATGTCTGCTATTTCACCTGCGTGTTGCCAAGAAGATTTGGCGTGTCGTATAAGATAAATCTCCTTTTTCAAAACTAGAAATTGTACTCAGAATTATCTTCGGAAAAATCTTTAGCAACAAAAGCAGGGTTAACTTTTAGATTGTAGAATGCATACTTTTCAAACAAACCTTGATCATCATGCATTTCTTGATAAATAGGATGATACGTTGCCTTGTCAATATACATGATTGTCTTCTTAGCATAAGAGCTAGGGATTTTAATAGTATTCCCTGCTTTTCCGCTTCCAAAACCACTGAATCCATTCTTATCTACGATCAATTGTTCGCAAAGACTCTTTTGAATGGCGATACTATATAAGCTTTCACCACTCTTAATCGTATAATCTACATAAGTAAAGGTAGGGTCATTAAGTACTAACTTGTAACAAGACTTCCCGTTAAAAGTAACTGTACCAGCTAAGCTGAATACTTGGTCAAATGCGTTTTGAGACTCTGCTCTTCTCTTCCCATCTCTTAAAGAACTCAATAGTAATCCAAAACCACATTCCAATACTGTATGATGTTGATTTTTTCTAATCAAGCTGTTGAATGGACTTAACTTAACTCCAAACAATTTATTGATTAATGCTTTGTTATCTCTCTCTCCTTGAACGTAAAGCACTTGAACTCCTTCATTAGCTCCTTCAATATTGTCAATAAAGACCTTTTTAGGAGAGTATTGAACCTTGGTCATAATTTTATTATTATGCATTTTACCATTAATACGTTCAGACTGAGTCATGGTATATTGGTATGCCTTCCCAGCAGCTAATGCACTGATCATTTTATTAACTACACTTTCTGCTGTTTGCGCTTGGACCTTACTTGATAAGAACGCAACAAGACAAAACAATACTATTTTTTTCATCATCATTATTTAATTAGAATTAGGCAATATTTATGCCAAAGGTTAGATTTTAACACCTACTTTTTTGTAGATAAATTGTAAAAGCCAGGCTGGGCCTATCATAAGGAATTGTAAGTCTTCAAAGAAAGATGGTTTAGCTCCTTCAATTTTATGACCGATGAATTGACCGATCCATGCTATTACGAAAATTGCTAAAGAGATTAAGGCCATCATTCCATTATCCATTCCAATTGCTTGAAACAACTTATAGTTAACAAACAACAGTAGACTTCCTAAGATAAAAAAACCAACAAAGAGGCTAAAAGAGAGACGCAAATAAAAAATTAGAGAAATGAATAATACTAAGCCAGCAAAATTCACATATAAGCCAAAAACACTTTCAGGAAAAGGAATCGCCATTAGCAGACCAAATAGGCTAAACATAATTAATGGAATACATATCCAGTGAATCAATTTATTCGTTCCATTTTGATGACTAGCGCCATAAGCATCAAACCATTCTTGTGCAGTTCTCATAATTTTGATGTTTCGAGTAAAGTTAAAGTACTTAAGTTTAAAAAGCAATAAATAATGTCTATTAAATTGTACCACTATTCCCTTGTCAACAATTATCTATTTCTCGCTATCAATGAATGCTTTTATGTTTGTATTAATAAAACTAAGTAACTATGAAAACTCTGCTTACCCTATGTCTTACTGCTGTAATTGTTTTAGCATTCACTTCGCAATCTCAAGCACAGAATACGGTAAAACAATTGGACAAAAAAACAAAGTCCGAATTGAAGGAGTATATGAAGAACCCTACTTCATATCGAAAAATGATCAAAAACTACAAAGATCAACTTGAGGGTTATGAATTGCAAATTACGGAATTGCAAGAAGATTTTTATAAAGCAGATTACTTAAGAATTCTATACTACGATAGTATCCAAGAATTACGTGCACAAATTGCAGGAGCAAATACTACTACTGTAATTGATACCACAACTGGCGAACCAAGAACTGGATCTTCAATGTTTTCAAATGACGGGACTGATTATAGAGTGCAAATTGGTGCTTATCGCTATTTTGACAACACAGAATTATTGAAGTTTAATCAGCCGATTAGTTTTGATAGAGTTAATGGTGTTATTCATTACTACTTAGGAAGCTGGGGAAGTGCAGACGATGCTTATGACTTCGCATTAGCGATTAGAAAATTAAAAATAGATGATGCATTTGTTACGAAATATGTTGACGGAAGCAGAATGCCATACGATCACATCATGGAAGGACCAGGCACTGCCTACATCCCTAGATAAGTGGTTAAAAACTTTTCGTAAGTTTGATTTAGGAAAGGGCTATCTTGTAAAAGATGGCCCTTTCCGTTTTTCACTTCTTTTATCTTTGCTTTTTCTACAAAAAAATGAATCACTTGTCCATCGATAGTATGTTGCGCGTTAAACTTTGGTGAGCGCTCGAAGATCCAGGAATCCTGCTTTAACGTAGTTACATCGAGTTGAGCATCTAGATCATTTATCACTTTGAAGTCTCCTAATGCAATTAGTCGCTCAATAACTTCATACGGCTTGATATCCTGATTGAGCAGCTTGCTTAAATTACCTGTATGACTTCGTACAGATGGGGAAGCCTTCGATTCTATCTTTAAGGTGCTATCTGCTTCTATAGCCCCTTGTAATGCGCTTAAGTTTGAATTAATGAGTAAGGTACCGTGACTCAATATGTTTTTCCGGTTAGTGAATTGTGCTTGTCCTGAAAGTTTACACCCATCTACTTCAATGGCATTTCTTTCAGTTAATGTAGCTTGTAAACCATAACTCTCGAGAAGCTGAATAATAGGGCCAGCTGCCCAAGTGTATTTATTTACTTTCTTTGTATCAAATTTAGTAATATGCGTCCAGTTAAGATTGCCTTCATCATGAAAGACTGTTCCTCCCCCACTAATTCTGCGAGTGATTTCAATCTTGTTTAATCGACAGTAGCGAAGATTCAATTCTTGGAAAATATTTTGATTTCGTCCGATAACAACAGCGGGGCTATTGATGTATAGAATCAAATAATTTTGTTGAGCAGTATCGAGATTATTCAAGGCCCATTCTTCCAAAGCTAGATTTTCGAAAGGATTATTGCTCTTCGATATGTACAATATAGTTTTAGCCAAAGCTATATACCTCTGCGTTTGATTTCCTTTTTAAGCATGGACAACTCCCTGCTCATTTGTCCATCGACACTAGAATTTTCTTGGGCCCTTCTCATCAGGTAAGGAATTACTTCTCTAACTGGACCATAAGGAAGATACTTTCCTGCATTGTATCCTTTTTCAGCAAGATTAAAAGTTATGAAATCACCCATACCATATAGCTGCGAAAATACAACATTAGCATGGTTAGGAGCAATTTCTAATTCATGCATAAGCTTAGCAGCTAGCAAGTTACTTTGCTCATTGTGCGAGGCAATACAAACGGCCACATGGTCAAGCTTTTTCAAGCAAAGTTTCATGCCAGCGTTGTAATCCTTATCTACAGCTTTCTTATTACTATGAATAACAGAATCTACGTCATGATCTTCTGCCCATTTATTTTCCTTCTCGATGTAGGCGCCACGAACCAATTTAGCTCCGAGGATAAATCCATTCTCCTCAGCAAGGGCTATCGAATCTTTTAAGCAATCAAGCTTATCTTTTCGGTATAGCTGATAAGTATTAAAAATAATGGCTTTTTCCCCATTAAATTCTGCCATGTATTCATCAACTAAATAGTCTATTTCATCTTGCACCCAGCTCTCTTCTGCGTCCCAATATATTGATACGTCATGTTCATGAGCGTATTCGCAGATTTCATGCATACGGTTCCTCATACGATTGTATGCTTCTTGCTCTTTCTCATTCAATTCATCCCCACCTTGCTTTTTTTCCAAGACATCGGAATAACCTAAACTGGTTACCTTACAACAAACTACTTTTACATTCTGTTTTCTGGAAGCAAATTCAATAGCCCCCTTTGTCTTGCAAAGCGTTAATTCAAAGTCTTGTTCCGAATTTTTTATTTCAACACCATAATTAAGGCTCACATCAACTTTTCGTTGCTGCAGTAAATTAATAGTAGGAATACATTCTTTCAAGTTTTCCCCACCACAGAATTGATCAAAAATAATGGGCTTTACAAAAGGTTTTATAGGGAAACGAATAGCCAAGGCAATCTTGGTCAAGGTCGTACCGATATTGGTTAGGAAGTTATTTCCAATCAATTGATAGACACCTAGCGCCTTTTTGAGTTTTCTATTAGAATAATGCGTGTAAGCAATATCCGTATCTGAAAAAGAAATCTTAGTTGGTTTGGATTCCATTTGGAAGATTAATGACTACAAATATAATTCAAACTTGACAATCTATCGGATAAATTTTAGCTAAACCGACTAGCTCTTAATATGGACAATTTTCTTGGTTTCAAAGAAGTCATCTTTGTAGTATTGAGAAATTTTCTGAACCTTGGCCTGATAACCAATCTCTTTAAGTTCTGCGTCTAAATCTCCTCCTTTCAAAAAGAAAAACTCAGTGCTTCCTTTTTCCTTTAGTTTCTTCGTCCAATTTAACAACTTTATTGAAGGAGCAACTGCCCTCGAAACAATGTAATGGTATTTACCACTTAGTTCTTCTACCCTAGCTTTTTCAGCAACTACATTTTCTAAGGATAGTGCTTGAATAATTTCATTAACTACCATTATTTTTTTACCGATACTATCGACAAGGTGAAACTTGCACTTCGGGTAGTAAATAGCTAATGGAATTCCAGGAAAGCCTCCTCCTGTTCCTATATCCAATACTTTCTTATCTCGACCGAAACGCTTGAATTTCGTAATGGCTAAGGAATGCAGTACATGATTAGTTTCAAAGGCATCTATATCCTTTCTGGAAATAACATTAATTTTGTCATTCCATTCTCTAACTACTTCTCCTAAAATTCTGAATTGTTCTATTTGCTTTGAGCTAAGCTCGGGGAAATGTTCGCTTAACATAGTTAGTATTTGTCTCCATGTCCATCAAGAAGCTTAGCTAAGAAATCTTTTGCTCTTCGCAAACGAACCTTAACAGTACCTAATGGGAGGTTTAGTTGTTTAGAGATTTCTTCATATTTGAGTTCATCAAAATAATAAAGATGAATAAGCTCCTTATACTTATCGTCTAAGGTATTGATCACCTCACGCATAATAATGCTTCGTTGCCCCCGTAACATGGCTTGCTCCGGATCTGCATGAGAATCTACAAGCGTTGTGCTTACTGCAGCTCCATTTTCACCGTCATCGTCATATAATCCTGCATCTAAAGAAGTCGTAGAAAGTCTTTTTTTACGAAGGTGGTCGATGGCGTTATTACTCGCTATTCGAAACAACCAGGTAGAAAACGCGTAGCTGTTATCGTAGTTATCTAAGCTTTTGAATGCTTTAGTAAATGCCTGCATCGTTAAATCATCTGCATCATCTTTGTTACTCACCATTTTAAGCACAGTGAAGTAAACGGCCTTTTTGTACTTGTTCATCAAGGTTGCGTACGCCAATTGGTCACCGCGCGTAAGAATACGCTCAACAAGGTATTTATCAATTAATTTTTGATCAGCTCCAGCCATTATTCCCCTTTAGGGCTTTTAGATGATTAAATACTAAGAATAGAATCCAAAATACGTCTAAAAACACAACTTGATACAAGATCTCTATGTTTTTCAGCACTTTAAAATTTCTATAGTTAAACATAACAAACATGATTAACTTAGACAAATATAATCCTAAAACAATTAAAGGGTTAATATCTACCAGAAGTAAAATGAACATCATAATGTAGAAAAGAAAAGTTAGTGTTCCCAAGCCTCCTACAGCCATCATTTTCAATCCTTTATAATATTTTCCTGTACTATAATGTCTATGTTTTTGTTTCATCCATTCACTAAAGCTAATTGGTGGAATGGAGAACACATGACTTTCTGGGTTAATACTAATTGCCGTATTTGTTTTATTTGCAAGTTCCGCAATCATTAAATCATCATCACCTCCAAGGGATACATTGCTTGCCATGAAGACCTCTTCGAACAAAACCTTCTTCCGATAAGCAAGATTCCTTCCCACTCCCATATAAGGGAAACCCACACGGGCAAAAGAAAGATATTGAATAGCAGTTAGTGTTGTTTCAAATTGAATCATTTTATTCAAGATGCCTGGTTTCTTTTCATAAGGACTATATCCTAAAACAATGTCAATTCCCTCTGCGAAATACATACTCATACTGAGTAAATGATTTTCACTAGTTGGATAACAATCGGCGTCACTGAGTACTATGTAATCATAGCTAGCATGTTCTACTCCTTTTAGCAATGCGTGCCTCTTGCCTTTAAGAGATCTTTTAGAATTATTCTCTAGATGTAAAACCTTCAGCTTGTCCGTTTTCTCCTTTAAATCTTCAAGGAACTCTTTTGAGCCATCGCTTGAACCATCATTTACAACAATAAATTCAAATTCAATACCTCTTTGTTTGAGCCAAATAGGCAGATGATTTTGTAAATTTTCAATTTCATTCTTTGCGCATATAATTAAAGAGACCCCAACAACTTTATCTTTTTGTTTGGGAAGATTATGTGGAAGATTTAAACAACTAAGTATTAAATAATAACTTAGCAGCCCGAACAGAAGTATTAGCGTTAAAACGATCAAAGTTAAAGGCATGAAATTCAATTTGCAACACAAAGATAAACTTTCAAAAGCAAGAGCAGGAACTATTGAAACAGATCATGGAATTATTGAAACTCCAATATTTATGCCCGTAGGAACTATCGGTAGTGTTAAAGCTGTTCATTTCAAAGAATTAGAAGAGGAGATAAACGCTCAAATTATTTTGGGAAACACCTATCACTTGTATCTGCGCCCGGGTTTAGAAATTATTGAAAAAGCCGGTGGCCTGCATAAGTTTATAGGATGGAATAAGCCACTACTAACGGATAGTGGAGGGTATCAAGTCTATTCTTTATCAGGAACCCGAAAAATTAAGGAGGAAGGTGTTAAGTTTCAATCTCACATTGATGGTTCAAGACACCTCTTTACTCCCGAAAGTGTAATGGACACTCAACGTACTATTGGAGCAGATATCATTATGGCATTTGACGAATGTACCCCTTACCCATGCGGATATAAGTATGCTAAAGATTCTATGCACATGACGCACAGATGGTTGGACAGGTGTATAGACAGATTTGACACCACTGAAGGCAAATATGCTTATAAGCAAACCTTCTTTCCAATTGTTCAGGGAAGCACCTATAAAGATCTCAGGGTTCAAAGTGCCGAATACATTGCCTCTAAAGATAGAGAAGGGAATGCTATTGGTGGACTTAGTGTAGGTGAACCAGCAGAAGAGATGTATGAAATGACTGATATTGTTTGTGCAATTCTTCCAGTAGAGAAACCCCGCTATTTGATGGGAGTTGGTACGCCAGCAAATATTTTAGAGAATATTGCTTTGGGGATTGATATGTTTGATTGTGTTATGCCTACTAGAAATGCTAGAAATGGAATGTTGTTTACTCCAAACGGATTTATAAATATTAAAAATAGAAAGTGGGCTGATGATTTTAGTGTTATTGATGCAACCAGTAATTCCAGCACGAGTCGCTACCATACTAAAGCCTATTTGCGTCATTTGTTTGCAAGTGGAGAACGATTAGGTGGACAAATTGCCTCTATTCACAACTTAAGCTTCTACATGTGGCTAGTTGGAGAAGCAAGAAAGCAAATTATTGCGGGAACATTTGCTACTTGGAAAGAACAAATGGTTAAGCAAATAAGTACTAGATTGTAAAAAATTGAGTTTAGAAAAGAAAGTTTAGTTGACTTGAAGAAAATTGACCTCTATATTATTAAAAAGTTTTTAGGTACTTTCTTTTTCATCCTATTGTTATTAGTGATGATTGCGGTTGTTATTGACCTATCCGAGAAGATAGATAACTTTATAAAGAGTGATGCAAGTTGGAGCATGATTTTTTCTCAATACTACTTAAACTTTATCCCCCACATATCTGCACTACTTGGCCCCTTCTTTGTTTTGGTGGCAGTGGTATTCTTTACTTCACAATTGGCCTCCCGATCTGAGATTATAGCCATGACCAGCGGAGGAATAAGCTTTTACCGGCTTATGCTTCCTTACTTTGTTGGAGCATTAATATTAGGGGGGATCCTGTTTTACACTAATCATTATTTAGTTCCAAATTCAAACAAAGAACGTTTAGCATTTGAATGGGAGCATCTAACCTCTTGGAAAAATTATTGGTTAATGAATGTTCATCGAAAGATTGATGACAACGCTTATTTATATTTTGCGCGATATACTACGGAGACCCATACTGGATTAAAGATGAGTTTGGAAAAGATTGAAGGAAATGAACTGACTTATAAGTTAAACTCTGACAAGGCTGTTTGGAATGACTCATTACAAACCTGGCATATTGAAACCTATACGATAAGAACCTTTGAAGATGGCATAGAACAAATTAGCCGAGGAGACGCTATAGATACCAGTTTTGGTTTTTCTCCAGAGAACTTAGGTGTGGTTATTTCTTCAAAAGATGAAATGACAACACCAGAATTAAAAGCACATATTAAAGATCTACAAGATGCTGGTCAAGACAATATTGTATTTTACAGTTTAGAGTTACATCGAAGAACGGCCTCAGTATTTAGTTTGATCATTCTAACCCTTATCGGTTACTCTTTAGCTTCTAGAAAGGTACGTGGGGGTTTGGGATTACATATTGTAACAGCCATTATTCTAGCAGGTTTGTTTGAGCTTACTTCTAAGTTTACTACGACTTACACGACCAATGCCGGTTTAGATGCTTTCTGGGGTATTTGGATACCCAACTTCGTTTTTATTGGAATAGCCATCCTCTTTGTTCGATTTGCACAGAAATAGCTTTAATTCTAGCCTGATAATTTTTCATTCACTAAAAGTACTCAATCAAGTTCAAGAGGCACTCATTGGCTCTAGACGAGGTGAATGAAAAATGCTAACTTAACCCATAGTGGTGGCATGACTTGGAGTCATGCCACCACTATAAACGGCAGTTTTTTCTTTTAAAAAAGGTAAGCTTATTTAGAAAGGAGTGATGTCGTCGAAATCGGGACCGTCATCTTCAGGATCATTCATTCTAGAACTTTTAGTGATAGTATTTCCGATATCAAAATCTTGAGGTAACTCCATGAACTGACTATCTAGGTCCACAAACTTAGCGAAGTTTGGAACGAAACGGACCTTAACTGTTTTCAATGCACCATGTCTATTTTTGGCCACAATTACTTCTGCTACTCCCCTACAATCCTGGCCATCTTCATCTTCAGTGATTTGATAATAATCCGGACGATATAAGAATATTACCATATCGGCATCTTGCTCAATCGCTCCTGATTCTCTCAAATCTGAAAGCATTGGTCTCTTTGTTCCTCCACGAGTCTCAACCGCTCTACTTAATTGCGATAGCGCTATAACGGGAACATTTAATTCCTTTGCTATTCCTTTAAGTGATCTTGAAATGTATGAAATCTCTTGCTCTCTGTTTCCATTGCCTTTACCATCCGTTGCACCAGTCATCAACTGCAAGTAATCAATAACGATCATAGAAATATCGTTCTTAGCCTTTAAGCGACGACATTTTGCACGCAACTCAAATACGCCAATTGCTGGAGTATCATCAACAAACAAAGGTGCATTCTGTAAATTATCTATGTTCTTGGTTAAGTGTTTCCATTCCCGTTCCAATAGGGTTCCTTTTCGAAGTTTTTCTGAATCAATTTCAGTCTCCATAGATATCAATCTACTTACTAACTGATTAGAAGACATCTCTAATGAAAAGAAAGCAACAGGTTTATCTAAATCTACCGAGGCATTTCTTGCAAGGGCAAGCGTAAAAGCTGTTTTTCCCATTCCTGGACGAGCAGCTAAAATAATCAAATCTGATTTTTGCCACCCTGCTGTTAATCTATCTAATTCTGTAAATCCAGACCCCACTCCTGTCAACACATCTCCATCAACCGCTCTTAGTCTACGTTGATCAATCTCTTCCAACTCTGCAAGTAGAACAGAGCTAATTTTCTCCGTGTTTTTCTTCATGTTGTTCTCACTAAGTTCGAACAATTCACCTTCCGCTTTGTCTAAAAGATCAAATACATCTACCGTATCATCGTAGGCATCTTTTAACATATCCCCACTCACATTAATCAATTCACGTTGAAGGTGTTTCTGTGCAATAATTCTAGCGTGAAATTCAATATTTGCTGAAGACGAAACTTTGTTGGTTAGAGAAGCTATAAAGTATGAGCCACCCACCATGTCTAAATCTCCAGTTAGCTTAAGCTTTTCATTAACGGTTAGAATATCAATAGGTTCATTCTCTTCATATAGTAACTTCATTGCTCTATAAATTCGAACGTGAGCATCTACATAAAAACTCTCCGGCTTCACTATTTCCACCACCTTGTCAAAAGCCTCCGCCTCTAACATAACCGCGCCTAAAACAGCTTCTTCTAAGTCCCTTGCCTGGGGTAAAATTCGAGCATTTTCAAGTCCATCAGACTTTTTATCTCTTCCTTTTTTAATGGCATTACTTAGTCGTTTGTTAAAGTCTTGGTTTTCTTTCATCGTTGCAAATCCTCGGGTGTTTGAAGTCAAATACGGAGCTGTATATTAACTTAATGATAGTTCGAAATTAGAACTAATTATTCCCGCTTTCTAATAAACATAAGAAAAAAAAAGTAAACATCAAAAGTTAATAACTACTTCAAAATGTGGACAAATTATTTGGCTCAAGTAAAGCCAATTATACATATGAATTACGCATATTTATTCAAGTGATTTTTTTCCTGTAACAAAGAAATAGTAACCAGCGATAGCTGGAATTATAATATTAATAACCCAAATAGAGAATACAGCGAGTACAATTCCCAATTCGTTATCAGTCAATATACTCAACAATAAAACAAGTGCATTCCCTTTAACACCTAAATCGATAAACGGCACAGACGGGAACATGGTATGGATAACTAGCATCGTACTTACTCCCGAGAAGAGTACTTCATAAGGTAAATCAACCCCAAAGAAATACAGCAGATAAACATATTGGGATAAGTAAACCAAATATCTAAAAAGAGTAACTACCAAAATGATTGATAATTTCTTTCGAGGAACATCATACTCTATTGGATACTTTACGGTAATTTTTCGAAGTATGGGAAACTTGGACACTTTAGAAAGTACCCACTTCAAATTAAAGTAGATTAAACTAGTGCAAAGGATAATTCCCAAGGCAAAGGGAATCGTGTAAACATCTAATGATTTCAAATTAGCAAAGTGCACAATGGATCTACCGCCCATATATATTCCGATACTAAATGTAACAATGAACTGGGCTAATCCACCCCAATATCCAGCTGTAAGCGCTCTTGATCGAGATTCCTTAGGCATTAGATTCAGGCGACCTATAAACTCACCTACCCTATTGGGAGAGATGAATCCAAAAAAACTTCCGCACAACATACTTTTTAATGCTTGGATAATATCAAAGTCTTCGATAAACTCATTAACAAACAATCGCCATTTTGTACTTTCTAAAAAAATATTTACGGGCATTAAGAGTAAAGCTGAAAAAAGAAAGGGAAACTGCTTCCAACTAAAGCTTTCTTGAAAATTTTCTAATAAATTAAATTCCAACGAGCGAGAATCAATTTGCCAATAGATTAGACCAAACAATACCACAAAGAGTATTACCTTTAGTAAGTGGGACAATACTTTATGTAGAGTTTTTGTTTTCAAGGCTAGGGTGTTCAAGTCTAAAGATAAATTATTCTATTTAATTATGTGTTTATATGTCAAGTAATGAAACGATCATATTAGGGATAGATCCCGGAACGAGCATTTTCGGTTATGGAGTTATCCGTATAAAAAAAAAGGAAATCGAGTTGATTGCCCTAGGCAGCGTTAATGTAAGTAAGTATAGTAATCATCAACTTAAACTAAAATACATCTTTGAAAGAGTCCGCTATTTGGTGGATGAATACAAACCAGACTTATGTGCCATTGAGGCACCCTTCTTTGGGAAAAACGTTCAGTCTATGCTCAAACTGGGAAGAGCACAAGGGGTGAGTATGGCAGCCGTTCTAACTCGAGATATTCCCATAGAAGAATACTCTCCACGTAAAATTAAACAGGCCATAACCGGTAATGGAAACTCCAGTAAGGAACAAGTAGCAGCTATGCTACAAAGCATCTGTAAGTTTAAAGAAATGCCTAAGAATCTAGATGCCACTGATGGATTAGCAGTAGCTGTTTGTCATCATTTTCAAACTTCCGGTCGAGTGAGTACTTCAAAATCTGGTAAAGGTTGGGAAGGATTTATTAAAGATAACCCAGGAAGGATTAAGTCCTAATTTTAAGCTTAAAAAGCATTTGCAATACTTTCACAAAGCTCAGCCATTTCTTCATTAGCAAATTGTAACTTGGCTTTGGCAAAATTGATATCTCCTATCCCATTTATAGGAACCAGGTGGATATGTGCATGAGGAACTTCAAGTCCAATCACGGCAACACCTATTCTAGCGCAAGGGACAACTTCTTCAATAGCTAGTGCAACGCGCTTAGCAAACAACTGTAAACCAATGTATAAGTCCTCTTCTAGATCAAAGATATAGTCCACCTCTTTTTTAGGTATAACTAAGGTATGTCCTTTTGCTAGTGGATTGATATCTAAAAAAGCAAAATAGTCTGCAGTCTCTGCAATTTTATATGAAGGAATTTCTCCTTTTACTATTTTAGAAAAAATGCTAGACATCTTATAATCGTATTGAAAGAATTTCGAACTCAACACTTCCAGCTGGCACTTGAATTTCGGCCGTATCCCCTTCTTTCTTACCTAATAAGCCTTTTCCAATTGGTGAATCTACAGAAATTTTATTCAGAGATAAATCGGCTTCTGGTCCTGCTACAATTTGATAAGAAAACACTTTATCCAATTTAACATTTCGAACTTCTACTTTACTTAATAGAACTACTTTCGAAGCATCTAATTGAGATTCGTCTATTACTCTTGCCCTTGAAAATGAATCATTTAACTCAGAAATTTTCTTTTCTAATAAGCCTTGTGCTTCTTTAGCTGCATCGTATTCTGCATTCTCAGACAAATCGCCTTTTTCTCTTGCTTCAGCAATAGCTGAAGAAGCCTCTAATCGACCTCTTGTCTTTAAGTCGTGTAGTTCTGCCTTAAGATTATCAAAACCTTCTTTTGTTAGGTAGATGTAATTCATAGTCCTTATATTTTTATAAACAAAAAACGTTTCTACAATATGTAGAAACGCCTTTCAGTTTGTAAAATTAGTAAATTTTTAGTTAATAGAAAGCTCTACTCTTCTATTCTCAGCTCTTCCTTCATCTGTATCATTAGAAGTAACAGGATCAGCTTCACCGAAACCTTTCGCTTTCATTCTATCGCTATCAACACCTTTACCTTTCAAATAAGTCTTAACTGCAAACGCTCTTTCTCTTGATAATTGTATATTATCATCAACGTTTCCAACATTATCTGTGTAAGCAGAAATATTTAAGAATGCTTTTTCCTTTTCTATCATTAAGTCAACTAATTGATCAAGCGTAGCTTTAGAATCAGCTTTTAACTCAGCACTTCCTGTTTCAAAATTAATAGAAGAAGCTACTGACTGAATTAAAGCAGTTTCGCTTTTAGATAATTTTATAGACTTGCCTTTTTTCTTTTTCTCAGAGTCCATAGCATCTTTACCATCTTCTTCATCAGCACAAGGATCTTCACCACCTAAACCGAATCTTAAACCAATACTATGTGTTCCACCAAATGGATTTGATGTTCTATATGAATAATCAATACCTAAAGAAGGACCGTTATCCTTAAAAGGAACATCTACAGACATTCCTGCAGAGATACCTGTATAAGCACTTGTTCTTTCATCAGGCTTCAATAAGCCCGGCTCATAACGGTAACCCGCTCTAACCATAAACATTTCTTTGAAAGCATACTCTGCACCACCGCCGAAATTATCTTTTCCGTAAGTATTAGATGTAAACTGTCCTGTAATAGTTAATCGGTGTAAGTTATATGCATCAGCACATTTATAATCTGGACCCAACCAAAAATCATACGAAGCTCCAATAGTTAACTGAGCAGGAAGTTCATATTTCTGAGTTACTGCAGACTGTGTGCCGTCAAACTCGTTATCGTCTCTTACTCCTCTAAATGTAAAACCGTCACCACTGTATTTCATTGGAGTACCTAAGTTTCTAATACTAACTCCAAATCTCAAGTTTTCCTTCTTACCCAAGATATATTGCAATCCTGCATCTAAAGCAAATCCCATAGCACGTATATTCTCAATACTTTCAGAAATCAAGCGTATTGTAGCACCACCATAAATTCTGTTTGAGAAAGTTCTTGCAAAAGTTACTCCTAAGTTCAAGTATCTTGGCTTAAACGTACCTAAACCATTATTGGGGTCAGGACTAGCAACGGTAGTTCTAAAAAAGTCTCCTGTATTTAAGGACATCATTTCGATTCCTATCACATTATCCTCTCCTAACTTACCAGCAAAACCAACTTGTGTTACTTGAGTTTCAGATCCTTGGAACCACAAAGTTTGTGCTAACACAACTTCCATCTTTTTCACATGCGCTAATCCCGCAGGATTTAATCGCATAGACTCTACTCCAGTAATTCTGGCGGTATACATATCCCAGAATCCTGTGGACCTTGGCCAACCGTTTATTAGCAATTGATAGGCTCCGTTCTCTCCAATACGGTCTGGATTTCCAGCGTAAGTGTTAAACACGTTCGTTGAGATTAAAGCTAATACTACAATTAAAATTCTTTTCATATTACTATTTTAAAAAAGTTTAAATCTATTTAAAAGTTACTTACATCCGTAGGTCTCATGAATACAGCAGCTTTCACTACTTCTTCACCTAATTCGAATGCATCGATATGAATAATATAAGACCCACTACCAATTGGAATTCTTTGAGAATTATTCAAATCCCAAGAGATTGAATTATCTAAATTGATTCCTGAATTTGTAGCTTGTCCATCAGATAACTCTTGTCTAACTGATTCCGTGTTAGCCGCAGTACCAACAGCTCTATCAAACTGACGAACCAATTTACCATCTAAAGTAAAGATGCTTACTTTACACTTATCTGGTAATCCGATAATTTTCACTTCGCTATCCACTTGATTTTCTTCATACGCTGAAAATGCATAGTAAGGATTTGGCACTACTCTAATATTATCCAATACTGACTCCGCCAATTCTGTTTGATTTTCTAAAGGAGCTAATCCTTCAGTACTAAACCTGTATCTAGGCAGCGTGTTATTTCCATTTGACGTAGATGTTTCAGCTGTTGCAAAAGCAGTGAACGGTCTAGCTACATTGATGTCAATTCTCGTCGTAGTTGGTATTACTGGATTAAAAACCCACTCATACTCTTCTTCAACAATTGGAATGAATGTATAAATGATATCGTTATACACATCTGCTATATCAGTTGGAATTACTTGATTTGGAGAAGGATTAATCGTGTTGTTAGTCAACGCAGAAAATGCATCTGCTCCATTATCATAACGTGTTTTAAACACATAAACAAAATGCTTACCACCCCAAATTGGATTATTAAACACACCATCTAAACCAGGGATAGGTGTGTTTACATCTTCAATATCACTAGTAGGGTTCCAAACTTGATCGGTTCCCTTGTATGCTCCCAATTCAGAAGATTCACCAAAGGCAATATTCAAACGCTCACCAGTTTCTACGTTAATAGCATAGCCGGGGAATTGTCCCATACGAGGTCCAGCACCATCATCTGAACGCAGTCCACCTTTAGGTACATTATCACTTGTAAAGGCTAAACGATCGCCAGTTTCAAAAACCACACAATCTGACCATTCAGATGGGTCATTTGAAAATACAATAGATACACTTCTTAAATCATCTAAATTATTAACAGGATTTCTAACTTCAGTATTGGTTCCTGGCACATCCCATCGATCCCAACGGAAAGCTGGACCAAACAAGTATTCTGGACGTCCTTCAGCAATTACTGGAGGATTACCCACACTTGGGTTTCCATAATTAGAAGCCAAACAATAAGGTGCAATACCACCATCTAATAAAGATGTTCCAAACAATGAAGGAGTTGTAATAGTTGAAATATCATAAAACTCATCCGCTTGTGAACCACTCAACTCATCATATTGATGAGAATCGAAAATTCCCCTAAGAGTTGGGTCAGTCGTTGTAACGGCTCCTGCTCCATCTCTAATCCAGTTTGATGGCGATGCAAATCCTTCATCCTTAATGAAGCTTAACCATCTTGCTGTTGGATCTGCAAATGTGATAGAGCTTGTAATCGTTGGATACACATTGTTTCCATTAACTAAATTAACATTTCCAGGTGCAGGAATATCAATATTTACTGAAATTCCATAATCAGCAATTATTTGCTCATATTGCCTATTGAAATCTCTGTCCGCAAATATGGTATCTATTGGAGTTCCTAAATCATTAGTTACAAATATTTTCCAGTAACTACTATCTGAAAATTCAGTCGCAGCTACATATATATCAAGCGTATCAGGACCAATGGCAGTATCATTCACAAATCTGTACGATTCGAATACCAATTCAAAGTTCACATTCTGTAATTTTAATGGATCTACCACTTTTGCACGAATAGGATCCGCACCTAAGTCGTACTCTAGAATATCTTCAAAGTAAAAAGGTGGTTCAAGAATTGCATCTTCTGTAGCCTCAGACAAACGAATAGCAACACCCCCATTACCTTCACCTTCAAAACGGAAAACCGTTAAAGGGTCATTAGCTTTAGCTTGTAATATCGTTCCGCCATTTCTAGAATCAATAACGTGAGGAATTGCAGAATAAATCTTAAAGTTTCCTCTACCCTGCTTGAATATCTCCAATTCTGGTAGTGTTGGAATATTTGGGAAAGGATTGTAATCTGCTGTAGCGTAAGAAATCGCAGCAAAATAATATTTTTTATTATTAACCAAAGCTTTCTCATCAGTAGCAAATGCATCTTCAAGAACAACTAAGGTTCGAGTAATCCCTTCATCTGCCCCAGCTACTTTCAGATTAGCATTATAAAATCCTACTCCATTATTACTGTAGTTATAGATGTCAGCTAAGCCATCTTTTAAATCTCCTTGAAAGATTAATTTCGCTTGACCTGCATCGTCCAAATCTTGAGCAGTTACCTGATCGCTCTTTAATTGATAAACTGCATATCCTTGAAAATCATAAGTGTTACCATTACTTACTACACCATTATCTGGCAATGCGTGATTTTCTTGATAAGATTCACCGAAGTTATTTGAACTTGGCTCATTCACTAGGTTGATTACTAATTCATTTGGCAACTCTCTAATTGCCAATGTTGGAGCATCTGGACCATCAATAATATCAAAGTTATTATCGAACAAGTTTTGAGCTAAATCATCTGCAATACCTAATTCTGCTTCAATATCTGGCGTACCATCATAGTTGTCGGGGAATACGGTCATTGCTCCGATAGAAATACGTTGTGGATCACCCGGTTGTAAGGTAAACGGACCTGAATTTTGTACAAACCTGTAATCATCACCTGTTAACTGAGTAGTCTGAGCTGCTGACCATTGTAATGGACTTGGATCATCTGGATTTCCAGATAGACAATAATTGGTAGGCACTGCACCACCAATTCCTCCACCACCAAATGTAATTGGTGTTCCATCTTTCCATTTTCCTGTTTGAAAGTTTCTAAACTCCGGAGCATCATCCGGATCTTGTTGATTTGCAGGTCCACTATTAATGAAAAATACAAAAGAAGATAAGCCTAATTGATTTCCATCATCATCTAATGGTCCTTCAAAATAATCTATACCTACAATTGGAGGATTAGCTCCGTAAAGCTGATCTACCGCATTTGCGTTGTATAAGAACCCCATTTCTCTAATTGTATCACAACCTACATAATCATCTGTTGCAGTTCCTAAATCTGGATCTACAAAGATCCCCATAAACGTTTCAAACAATGGATTTGGAGATTTCTTAGTAATTTCAAAAGTATAAAAGGTCATGTCATTCAAGGCATCAGCTGTTTGATAAGCAAATGCTAGACAGTTCACCTGAACGCCAATTGGAGTACCACCTGTACGACCGTGAATATTTCCATTATCATTAATTACCCAGAAAATCATTTGATCGGCAAAATTCTCTGTTAACACCCCGTTATCAGAAACTCCAATAACTGGAAAGTCCCCTTTTGTTGGATCATAAATGTCATTTCCGTCTACATCAAAGAAAGGAGCCATTGATGATTCATTGTAATACTTATCAGTTTCATTTTCCAAATAGTAAGGATTCCCTTTCCCAGGCCATCTTAGAATTTCTAAAGGATCACTATTAGGATCTCCTGGATCTTGAATAGCTAAAATCTCCGCTCGAGTAACAGTATTTCCACCAGAGAATAAGCCTCTAAGTCTTGCAATATCCGGACCGTATACCTTGAAATGTTCGTCATACGCTTCACAAACATCAAAAGATACTTCACCAAAATTTCCAGAAAGTGGACCATTGAAAAAATCGTGCCCTTGATTTCTAAATGTTTGAGATGCACATTGAAGATTTCCTCCGTTATCTAATCCAGTGAACCATAGCGCTCCTGCGAACAATACATTTAAAGGTGTTGCTCCTGAAGCAGGATCAACCTTTGGCACTTCGTAACGTGGTGTTTCCACCCCATCCCACCAGAAATCACCACCACCTAATATTCTTGCTCGAACATTATTGATGTCTAAATCGATTTGACTTGCTGAAGGAGAACAATCGAAAACACCTGTTTTCCCACCACCATTATTTACATTAAATGAGCTGTTTCCATCGATATGCTTTTCCGCACTTGCAAGGCCTACAATACTTAGTATTAAACCTAAAAACAATAATTTTTTCATGACTTTCTCTCCTTAATAATTAAAAATTAACTGACGCTCCAAGGTAAATTCTTCTTGGTGCCGTATAATTAGATGGTGAATTAATTCTCGCATTATACAAATCTCTGTATGAGTCGGGCGAAGAAGCAGCATCAATAGCTAACTGTCCAGCTGGACTATCGATAAAACCATCATCGCTAGCAGAACCCGTATAACGGTATACATTTAATACATTTGCTGTTCCTATTATATTGTCAATCCATAGGTAAAGATCAAAGTATAATTTCTTTCCTTCTTTATCTTCATTCTTTTTAGCTAGTTCCATAGAGAATGATTTACTAATTTTCAAATCCGCTCTAAAGTTCCATCCAATTCTAGAACCATTAATATATCCTAAAGTTGTTTTTCTTGAAGAAGTAATCAAGCCATCCGGAGTAGGATTGTCTTGTCTGGTGTAAGGTGTACCTGAACGTGCCTGAGCCAGTACATTAATTCCAAAGTTTGAAAGAATTTGTTTTCCTTTCTTTGAAACAGGTCCGTTGTATTCTTTTCCTTCACTGAAACGATAATCAAATGAAACGTTCATTGAGTGACGAGAATCAAAGTTTAATGGATTTACTGAACGGAAATTAGTTCCAGAGTTTCTAACCACTTGCAATTGAGTTCTATCATCACTACCCGTACCTTCAGCAAACTGTAAAGTATAATTGGCTGTTATTCTAATATTGTTTGTTCTTCTCAAATCATAACCGAATTCAAATCCTTTAGTGTTACCAAAATCTATGTTATCATAAGTGTAGTATAGGTTACCTTGAGCACCATTAACACCACTCAAACGTTTAATCTGAATTTGGTCCTTAAACTCTTTGTAGTAAGCTGAAAAAGTAATCGCTGAAGAAGCAGATATTTTTTGTTTAAATCCTAATTGGAAATCAACAGTTGTTTCAGGTCTTAGATTTGGGTTATTGATTGGAGTTCCTCCAATTTGATCGAAGAAGTAATAATCTAACGGACTTCCTATTGATCTATTAACAACAAATCCACTACTAATTCTTGACTGAGGAGTTTGAGATAATACATCGTAATGTGCAAAGAATAATGCGTTATCTGTAATGTTGAATGAGAATTGCAAACGAGGCATAAACACATAAGCTGCTTTGTAATCTTCAAATGCTAAATCCAAATCAAAGTTTTCATCTCTTGTGTTATCACCTTGATCATCAGACTTCACAGGAACTGCTTGACTAGAACCTAAAGAGTTATAGTTTCTAACTTGAACACCTTCCTTATCAAAGAATGTATCTCCATCTCTATATCCTACAACAGCACCACCAGTGGTTCCATCGCTAGTATAAACCGCATAGTCATCGCCGATATTATCAGGCTTGTTCTCTGCATCGAATTCACCCGCTGTTAAAGAACCAAAAACTGAATACGGATCTTTAAGTACTTTTTGATTAGAATCATATCTATCTACTCTAAATCCTAATCTGAATGTTAAATCCTTTAATTGAAATTTATCTTCAATGTAACCTGCAGCATAGATAGGAGTGAAAGGAGCAATTGCTCTAGTATTTACACCATTCTCATCTGTCTTCTTCCAGAAATCTTCGAAGCTTACTTTTCCCGAAGTTCTGTTTCCATATACATCATAACCTCTGTAAGTTCTTCCTACTGGAGTTATACCATTGTATTCAACACCAATTAACTCATCTGGTGAGAAATATGAAATATCGAATGCTTCTAATGGGAAGTTTGATACATTAATAAATTCATTATCAGCTAAACCATTAGCTTCTCTAAAGTTTTGATCAAAATATGATTGAACTCTATCTCCATCTTCATTGAAAGGAGTACTTGCATACTCATAAAAAATAGAATCACTGAAGTAAATAGGGTCATCTCCTACCGCTGTCAGTACCCCATTGTTATAAAAGAATGGATTATCCGTATCAAAATCCAAATGATTATTCACATTTGCATTTGCTGCATCCCACAATGAAAGAGGAGAAACCGTATACTTTCTCATAACTCTATGCTCATATTCCATACCAAAAGTAAGAGAGTGCTTATTTCTACTTTCAGCACCTGGCTTCAAGATATCAAAACCAGAGTTAATTTGGAATCTATATTTTTCATCATCATTATCTGTACCTACACCATTGTACTGACGACCAGTATTATACCAAATGTTATAAGGTATCTCAGCACGCTCACCATTAACTAATGAAGGAGTCGCTTGTAAAGCAGGAATACCTCCTGCAATAAAATTCTGACCATCAACACCAGGTGTTCCAATCAAATCAAAGTAAGTTGATGTATAGTTGGCTCCTTGTTGGTTAACATCACTTGGGGTGAAATAAACCGCTGTATCAGAGTAGTTACTCAATTCCCAAAACTCTTCATCTGCATTCGGAGAGAATACCGGAGCTCTTTTTACATCAAACTGACCGATGTACCCATATGCCCAATAATCATCACCATGCGTATCATCTTCATAATCTCTTTTGTATTTTTCAAAATCAAACTGTAATTGATAGAATGCATTTTGAACAGCACTTTGCTTTTCACCTTCTTCTAAATCTTTATTAAAGTTTTGAGTGTATCGAACAAAGGTCTTATAGTTTTGCTCTATGTATAATGGATTGTTTTCAAAATTCAATAATGAATATTCTTCAATCCATCTGTGGAAATACTTGTAATCTAAGTTGCCACCAACTGTTAAGAATTTACCGTCTCCTAATCTAAAATCTAACTTACCATTAAATCTTGCTTGATTATCAACCGTATTTCTTTTTACTTTATTTATTTCCAAAGAATCAAAAGTCAATTGCTCTGCTCTTACAATTAAGTTACCTTCTTCATTTAAAGCTAATGGTTGATCTTGAAGACTAGAAAACAAATCATCTTTTATTTTGTACATGTCAACAGAAGATGGTCTAGCATCCTTTTGTCTTTGGTACTCAGCATTAATAGAATAACCAACAACAGTTTGTCCTTCATCATTCTTTACCATTGGACCTGCAAAATTAACATTCACCAAATCGAATCTCCATCTATCTAAGGAAGATTGAGCTTCAACACCACCGGCAAATTGTCTTGCACCACCTTTGGTCGAGATATTAATTACTCCAGAAGTTGAATTACCAAACTTAGCAGGAACTCCACCTGTAATAATATCGATTTGCTCTACTGCAGATACTGGAAGGTTAACGTTACCACTAACACGAATACCATCTACGTAGTAAACCACTCCATCACCTCTACCACCTCTAATGTTAATTCCACCACCTTTATCAGATTGTTGAACACCAGCAGTTGTCGAAGCAATATTCTGAATACTTCTTGTAGGTAAATCAGCAATATCTTCTGCAGTTACTGTGTTTTTAGAAGAGGTCTCACCGGCATCAATTAGAGGAACCTTATATTGAACAACAACTACTTCTTCAATCATTTGCTCAGAAGGAGAAAGTTTTTTATCCATATAAGTAGTCTGGTCATTCTTAACAACAACTCCTACTTCTCGAATCGTAGTATATCCAATATTTGAAAATTGAACATCATATTTACCTGGATTAAGAGGCTTAATAGAATAGAAACCATCGAAATCGGTAGTAGCTCCAGTACCAGTTGGAGATCCATTCTCTACAATCGCTACGGAAGCGAAAGGAACACCTTCACCATTTTCGTCAGTAATCTTCCCACTAATCTCCCCACTCTGTGCAAACAAGCCCAAAGACAGTATCGAAAACATCAGTACTAAAAAATAATTTTTCTGCATATCTAATTGTTTAACATTATTTTAACAACACGCCAAAGTTAAATAAATTTCTAAGAAACAAAACTCATTTAATTGTCAAAATTTTAAGTTTTATTAACACCCCTGAAATTGAACACAGATTATGACAATTCTGTTGTAATCTTTTTGCTCAATATTTCACCGATTTTAAATTTGGACTGATTCGTCCAACCCGCTACATGAGTAGATAATATAGCCTTTCCCGTCTTATTCAAAGCGGCAATCTGCTCCTTCTCCACAACGGAATATATTTGAATTTTTTCATTTTCAAATACATCCAAGCAAGCTCCTTTTATTTTATTTGCGTCTAAAGCCTTGAGTAAACTATTTTGATTAACAATTTTACCACGAGAAGTGTTAATTAAATAGAATTTTTTTTTCATTTTAGCAATAAAAATATCGTCTAAATAATAATGGGTTTCAGCATTATACGGAACATGAAAAGTGATGATATCTGCTTCATTCTGGATTTCTTCTAAACTAGCTGATTTTGCATTTTTGTGCAAGAAGTTTTCCTTGTATTTATCATAAAAAAAGATCTTTAAATCAAAGCCACATAACTTATCCGCTAAAGCTTGCCCCGTATTTCCAAAGCCGATAATTCCCACAGTTTTCCCTTTCAGCTCTTCCCCTCTATTCTCTTCTCTGTGCCAATCAAAATGAATAACATCTCTATGCGCCTTTTGCAAATTATTAAAGAGAGATAGAAGCATTCCAATGGCATGTTCAGCCACCGCATCACGATTCCCTTCTGGAGAGTTTACCACTGCAACTCCACTATTTTTAGCTGCGGGTAAATCAATAATTTCTAATCCGCTACCTAAGCGACCAATTACTTTCAGCTCTTTAGCTAAGCTTAAAAACTCCTCGCCTACCTTAATTTTGCTATTGATAACCAATACTTGATATTCTGCGATTAAGGCTTCGACTTCTTTTTGATTAATATTTGGAAGGTAAGTGCATATAATACCCGCTGCTTCCAAATTTTCTAAAAGAATAGGATGAACATGATCAGTAATTAAGGCTTTCATTTATTCTGACTTTCCAACATGTTTGATAAATTAATAAACCCATCTAAGGATAACTGTTCAGGTCTTAGATTAAAAATTTCTAGTTCTTTGATCTTTGGATTACTCAAGTATTGCTTTAAACTATTACGAAGAGTTTTTCTTCGTTGATTGAAAGCCAACTTCACCATCTTTTTAAAGAAAATTGGATCCACACTAAAGTCTTTCTTGCGCCGCTTCATGACCATCACCCCACTCACTACTCTTGGAGGAGGATTAAACGCTTCCATCGACACATCAAACAAATATTCCGTTTCAAAATAGAGCTGAGTTAACACACTAATTATTCCAAACTCTTTACTTCCAGGACTTGCGCAGATTCGTCTAGCCATTTCCTTTTGAAACATTCCAAGCATAACCGGAACGTCATCTTTATAGTCAATAATCTTAAAAACGATTTGAGAAGAGATATTGTATGGAAAATTTCCAACAACTGCAAAAGGCTTATCGAAAAAATCCGAGGGCTTAGATTGTAAAAAATCAGCTTGAATCACTTTTCCTTCAAGTTCAGGAAATTCTTCCTGAAGATGTTCTACCCATCGCTTATCATACTCAACGAGTTTATAAGCTTCTTTTGCCTTCAAATACTTACTTAAAGCACCTGCCCCAGGTCCAACTTCTAGCAAGGGTAAATCCTCTGTATGATGTAATATAGCATCATAGATCTCCTGTAATACTCCTTCATCCGTTAAGAAGTGTTGTCCTAGAGATTTATTTAATTGGATGTGATTATGTTTTGCCAAGTATTCTTATTTAGGTGACAAATATTGCTATTTTTGCAGACTATTCAAGGATATATATGGAACATTTTAAAGTAATCAACAAATTAGGCAGTAAAACTTCGAACACAATTTTCTTTCTTTCTGACTTGAAAGCGAAAAACAATCTCGAATCGTATCAAGCTAAAACCGTTAAAGACAATACGGATAAAAGCTTTTTCACATTTACAGATGGAGTAGGTACAGTTGTTGTAATTAAGGCTAATGAAAACTTTGAAAAATGTAGAAAGAGTGGAAATGAATTTTTCTCTTTTGCTTCTAAGGAAGGTTCTATGAAATGGAATGTGCAAAGTACTGCCACAGATGAATACACTTTAGCCTTCTTGGAAGGAGTTGGCTTGTCGAGCTATGCTTTTGAAAAATACAAAACAGAGAAAAAAGCTAAAACCGTTGAATTACATGTTGACGGATTAAAAAAAGCAGACTTAGAGGAGTTGAGAACCATTGTATCGGCAACTTGTATAGCTAGAACTATGGTTAATGAACCTCATTCATATTTAAACGCCAGTCAATACACTAAGGAGATTAAAGCTTTTGCCAAAACTTACGGATTCAAGTTGAAAGTTTGGGACAAGGAGAAAATTATCAAAGAGAAAATGGGGGGGATTTTGGGCGTGAATAAAGGAAGTATCCAAGAGCCTACCTTTAATATATTAGAATATAAATCTCCCAAAGCAGTGAATAGCCAACCAATCGTATTGGTGGGTAAAGGGGTGATGTACGATACTGGTGGATTAAGTTTAAAACCTACCGCGAACAGCATGGATATGATGAAGAGCGACATGGGTGGATCTGCTTCAGTTGTTGGTGCCTTTTGCGCAGTAGCTGGACAAAAACTTCCTATTCATATTATTGGATTAATTCCGGCAACAGATAATCGACCAGGACTAGATGCAATTGTGCCTGGAGACGTTTTAACTATGTATAGTGGGAAAACTGTTGAAGTATTAAATACAGATGCTGAAGGAAGATTGGTGTTAGCAGATGCCTTACATTATGCTAAGCGTTTGAAACCAGAGTTGGTGATGGATTTTGCGACTTTAACTGGTGCGGCAGCAAGAGCTGTTGGTCCTCAAGGAGTTGCCTGTATGGGTAATGCTTCAGAGGAAGTTAAAAACAAGTTAAAAGAGAGTGGTGCAAATGTACACGAGCGTCTTCTTGAATTCCCAATGTGGGAAGAATATGAGCCGATGTTAAAATCTGAGATTGCAGACATCAATAATCTAGGTGGAGCTGTGGCAGGTCAAACAACTGCAGGAATGTTTTTACAGCATTTTGTAGATTACCCTTGGATGCATTTCGATATTGCTGGTGCTGCTTTTTTAAAGTCGCCAGATTCTTACCGAGGTAAAAATGGAACAGGTGTAGGAGTAAGATTACTCTATAATTTCTTAAAGAATAGAAGTAAGAAATAATGCAAGATAAAAAGCCAAAAATAGGTATAACAATAGGTGACATTAATGGAGTGGGTCCAGAAGTCATTATTAAAATGCTTTCTAACGAACACATTTTTCAATACTGCACCCCTATCATATATGGTTCAAACCGAGTTTTATCTTACTACAAAAAGCTTCTAAACAATAATACGTTTAGATATAGTGCATTAAATGATTGGTCTAAGTTGATGGACAAACAAGCCAATGTGGTTAGCACTATTGAAGATGAGCCTGAGATTCAAGTTGGACAAGAAACAGCTATTGCTGGCAAATATGCATTAGATGCTATTGATAAAGCATTAGAAGATTGGAAAGAAGGTAAAATCGATGCTTTGCTTACCGCACCAATTAACAAAAACACAGTAGCAAAAGCTGCTGAAGGCAAGTTCACGGGGCACACCGAATACTTAGCTGAGAAAACAGGCGCAGACGATAGCTTGATGATTTTGTTTGCAGATAATTTACGAATGGGGTTGGTTACCAACCATATTCCAGTGAGTGAGATATCTAGTAAGCTTACCAAAATCAAGGTTCAAAATAAAATAGAGCAGTTTAGTAAGAGTTTGGTTGAAGACTTCTTCATCAATAAACCAAAAATTGCAGTTTTATCCTTAAATCCTCATGCGGGTGATAATGGACTATTGGGATCAGAGGAATTAGAAATCTTGATACCCGCGATTAACCAGAGTTACCGAAATGGGATATTGGCTTTAGGGCCTTATGCTGCAGATGGTCTGTTTGGCTCAGGTAATTTTAAGAAATTTGATGGAGTCTTAGCCATTTATCACGACCAAGGTTTAGCACCTTTCAAGGCACTTACTTTTGATGAAGGGGTGAATTTCACTGCGGGATTAGATTTGATTCGCACTTCTCCAGATCATGGAACGGCTTATGATATAGCCGGTAAAAATATTGCCTCGGAACGATCAATGCGTCAAGCACTGTTTGCAGCTATCGACATTTTTGAAAGCAGAACGGAATATAAAGATTTAACTTCTGACAAGCTTAAGCGAACGAAGAAGCGCTATAAGGCTAGAAAGATGGACTAACTAGCTTATCTAGCTAGCTTAGGGAAACGCATACGATAAGAAACCTTAATTTTCCCTTCACTAATATTTCTCAATCTTTTTTGAAGAAGTTTTTTCTTTAAAGGCTTCAAATGATCAGTAAATAGGATTCCTTCTATATGGTCGTATTCGTGCTGGATAACCCTTGCAGTAACCCCCTCGAATGTTCTCGTGCGTTCTTTAAAGTCTTTATCTAAATATTTAATGGTAATAGTCTCTTTTCGGTACACATCTTCTCTAATATCAGGAATACTTAGGCATCCTTCTTCGAATCCCCATTCCTTTCCAGTTTCTTCTATCATTTCTGCATTGATAAAGATTTCCCTTACTCCTTTTTCCTCCTCACCATCTTCCATCATCAAGGTGCTATCAATAATAAACAGGCGTATAGACTTACCAATTTGAGGAGCAGCTAAGCCCACCCCATTAGCATGTTCCATACTTTCTTCCATACTTGTAATTAAGTCTTGAAGACCAGGATAGTCAGCATCAATCTCATCAGCCATCCGCTTTAGCACAGGATCGCCATAAGCTACGATAGGTAAAATCATAATTGTGTTTTTTCCAGGTATGTTTGAAGAATTATTGTAGCACTTATTTCATCTACTAATTCCTTTTGTCTTCTTTTCATCTTTCTCATTCCACTCATCAACATGCTTTGCTTTGCCATCTTAGATGTAAAGCGCTCATCGACCCAATAAATTGGAATATGAGGAAACTGTTTTTGCAATTTTTGAGCGAACGATTCAATGTCTTCGGCAACTTGCGATTTAGAATTATCTAGATTCTTGGATTCGCCTATTACAAAAGATTCAACCTCTTCAGCAGCCAAATAGTTCTTTAAAAAAATAAATATATCCTTCGTTGGAACGGTAGGGAGACCTGTACAGATAATCTGTAAAGGATCTGTAACAGCTACGCCTACTCGACGTTTCCCAAAATCTATGGCTAATATTCTACTCATACTTAAAAAAACAAAAGGCTCTTGAGATAAGAGCCTTTAATTTATAAATTACTTTTTAAATGAAATGGATTTAGGCATTCAATTCTTTAGCTTGACCAATCCAATTATGCCATTCTTCCATGCTTGTCATGCTATCTTTCTCTTCTAGCTTTTCAATTTTAGCATCAGTTAAGGCAATTACATCTGCATAAGTGAATATCCCTAAGGCATTCAATCTTTTTTCAAATGCTGGACCTACTCCACTAAATTTTTTCAAATCATCTCCTTTAACAGCTTTCTTTGCTTTAGGAGCTGCGGCTTTTGCTGGAGCATCCTTTTTAGGTGCTTCTTTCTTAGCTGCAGTTTCTTTCTTAGGGGCTGCAACTACTTTTTCAGCTTTTGGAGCAGCTTTTTTCTTAGCTACTTCTTTAACCATAGTATCACCCTCAACAGGTAATATAGAGATGTAACGTCTGTTGTTCTTCTTAGTAGTGAAAGTAACTAAACCCACTTCTTTAGCAAACAAAGTATGATCTTTACCCATACCAACACCTACGCCAGCATGAAATCTTGTACCTCTTTGTCGTACTAGAATATTCCCAGGAATCGCTGTTTGTCCACCAAACAACTTAACACCTAATCTCTTACTTTCCGATTCACGTCCGTTCCTAGAACTACCTTGACCTTTCTTGTGAGCCATTATTTTTCTTTTTTAATTAATTCTTACGAAATTTTTTCAATAGATACTTTAGTCAAATATTGTCTGTGACCGTTTTTAACTTTATATCCTTTTCTTCTTTTCTTTTTGAAGACAATTACTTTGTCTCCTTTCAAATGTTCTACAATTTTTGCAGAAACCTTTGATTTCAATGTTGGCGCACCAACACTTACTTTGTCGCCGTCAGCTTTCAACAAAACCTGGTCAAATTCTACTTTATCACCTTCGTTACCTTCAAGACGGTGAACAAAAATTTGCTTGCCTTCTTCTACTTTAAATTGCTGTCCAGCTATTTCTACTATTGCGTACATTTCTATTTAATTTTGGCTTGCAAAGGTAATTTATTTATTTTTAAAAGGGGAATGTTTTTCTTAAAAAATAATTAAGAATTTACTCTAGTCGAAATGCTTGCTCAGGCAACTCTTCAAAATACTTTGCAAAGCTAGTAAAACCACTACCCTAATACTGTCGTTTTTGATAAAACACAAAGCCATTTTTTTCCATTATGAGCTCCAATTGTGGATACTTTTCTAAATACTCGTCCTTGCGATCGATCTTAGACACGAAATAAACAGGCTCTTCTATATATTCATTAAGTAGCTCTTCTGTCGTGTACGGCTTTAATTCGATAGCCTTTTGCCCATAAAATAAAGGCGCGTAACTTTTAAAGCCTAAAGATTGGATATAACATTGCTCACTAGCCTTTTCCTGATAAAATTGAATAGCAGCATCTTGCGTGTATTTTTCAATTCTAGGCGTAAACAGAATCACCACTAATTGTATGATTATGCAAGTTCCGATAAACAAAGTTGCTACACCTAAACGAATATGTTTCAGCGCAAACAATACTCCCGCTATAACCAAGACCAAAATATAACTCAGCCCATAGATTGATTCATAATAAGACCAAAAAACTTTAGCTTGCAAGTTAGCCGCCGCAAAGGGATCATTGCCATTGATAATGCCTACAAGCACATCTGTATTCTTACCTAAAACCGGCACTAAGGCAATGGCCGTTCCCCAAACTATTCCGATGAATAGAAACAAGGTGGCATGATACCATCTCCATTTCCGTTTCCCTTGAAGCAAGTAATAGATAAAGTAACTCGCAAAAAAAGTAATTGGGAAATAAGCCAAGGACGAATAATGAATGATTTTGGTTTGAACCAAACTGAACACCACTAATACAACAATCAATAAGCTTAACATCCAACGCTGAAAATTATGCAACAATCCCGTTGAGAAGTCATGGTTTTTGATTCCTCCGAATATGAATACCGAAGCGGGGAAACAACCCAGAAATAATACCAAGAAATGATAAAAAAATGGACCACCATGGCCTGCATCACTTGTAGTCAGCAGATCTATATGCCGCTGAAAGAAGCCTTCTAAAAAGGCAGGTCCATTGACATACCATTCTAATCCATACCAAACTGAAATAGTAGTCAAACAAATGATACCGAAATAAATCATTTCCCATAGCTTGTTTAATCGCTTAAACCTACTTATGGCAAAAAGAACTAAATAGGTTAAGGAGAACAACAACAAGCCCACTGGCCCTTTAGTAAGTACTGCCAAGCCAATAAACAACCCAGCATAAAAAACGGCCTTGTTCCTTATTTTGCGACGCTTCTTTTTAGCTGTAAACTCGTCATTCTCCGTCAATTTACTAGCAAAGTATATCCCAGTAAAAATAAAGAGATTGAAAAGCGGATCAATCAAGGCTGATTTAAAATAGAAATGAGGCAAGAAAGAGGACACATAAATCAACGCCCACAAGGCTCCGAAATGTTTATCTTTTAACCTTTTACCGATTGCCAACAAAGCCAACATGCTTGTAATTCCAATTAAGGCATTCGGCAACCTTGCAGCGAACTCATTCACCCCAAATAGCTTCATACTAAGGGCTTGCATCCAAATAAAAAAAGGAGGCTTCTCAGCAAAAGCTTGAAAATCAATCTGTACTTGAAGGTAGTTTCCAGAAATCAACATCTCTCTAGCTGATTCAGCAAAGTTAATCTCATCCCAATCAAAAAGTGGTGCATTCCCTAAGTAGGGAATAAACAATACCGCCCCAATCAATATGAGGAGTAATTTATAAGGTATTTTATCTAAGCACTTCATTTCTTCAACCAGCTAACGGAATTATTCTTCCAGTTCAAAAATCCTATTCCTTGATACCTATGCAAGATAAACCATATTATAATAGCGCTTACTGAGCCAATTATTGCACCCCAATATACGTCATAAAAATAATGCATAAATAACACCATGCGACTTAATCCAGCCAATAAGGCTATTGCAAAAAACAAAAACTGCAGACTCTTATGCCTCGCCGTTATAGCTAAGGAAGCAAAAAAGGCAAATGCCGCGGTCGTATGCCCCGAAGGTGTACTTAGATTAAACCATAATTGAATCTCCCCTGCACAAGCGATAAATACATCTTCAAAAAAATAGGCGGGTCGATGATTCGCTATTAGTTGCTTAAGAGCAATAGTAATGATGGATGCAATAAGCCAAGCAGCAGCAACGAACAAACCTCTTCCGTAATTAAACATAAACAAAACTAAGGCTATTGGTAAGAGCACTTGTGGCTCTCCTAGTAAGGTAAACCAAGAAAAAATTTGATACCGGGTTTCATCGAAATTTTCGCAAAACCACAATACCCAAAGTCCATCGGTGTAATTATATATTAGATGAAATCCTCCGACTAAAACAAATAGTATAAAAGGAATATAGAATCCTGTTGCCCTTTTAAGTATCTCAACCACCTTTCACCTTCTTTTTTAATAAAAACAGATTCTTGTAGAACCTTCCAGTAAATATAGGTGAATCATTTTTAGCTTTCCAGGTTAAAAACATTCCTACAGGAAGTAATAAGAAAGTAGATAACCATATCCCTTGCCACGGAGCCAACACCATTTGTTCTGCGGTTTTCTCGCCCATAATTGATGTTACAATGTAAATTACAAAGAAGATTACAGCAAGTAACATTGGCCAGCCGAACCCTCCTTTTTTGATAATGGCACCGAGTGGAGCACCAATAAAGAATAACACAATACAAGCTATAGACAAGCTGAACTTTTGATGCATGTACAAACGATATTGAATCAAATCTTTAGACTTAAAATGCAGCATTTCTTGTTTACTCACAATAATATTCTTCATATTCCGAGCCTTGATCAAGGAAGATTTCAATACATCCAGTTTAACAGCATATATCAAGCTATCAAACTCCGTGTAGAAAGATAATGGAAGCAATTCTTGATCAAACAATCCAGAAGTATCTCTTTTTGCCTTCATGAACAAATAATATCTGGAGATATTGGTCATCATCAAATCTCGTTCATCTTGCATTTCATACATAACCGAATCTGCACCGTTTTGTAATTGTCGCAGATTAAGCATTCGATGAAGTTTAGTAAATGCTGTTTGATCTTGGCGTTCTAACTTAAATGCGGAAAGATCCAAATGTTTCTCCCAAGACTTATATCTCGTCACCATCATTTTCGCTGGCACATTCTTTTCAATGGGCATGGTTTCTTCTTTGAACTGCGACCCATTATGTAAGGAAATTGACATCACCCCTCCATCGTTCAAATAACCAAATTCCGCACTATCCGCAAGAATCACATGGTTGTTTCCACGGTTCTCTGTATGGTCATAAATCATGATATCATAAACCGTTTTATCATCATCACTTTTACCTTTTATTCGAATACTGTAGTTCTGAATGTCGTTATTAAAGATGTGTTCTTCAAAGGCCAAAGCGGGCTTCTGTTTTCGGATATCGCTTAGCAAGGTGGAAAATTCTAAATTAGCTACGGGTAAAACGTTATTAGAAAAATAAAACGCCCCGAAGCTCATTAAAATAGTAAATAAAATAAGCGGTCTCATGAATCGAAACAGCGATATGCCAGAAGCTTTCACTGCGGTTAATTCGAATTGCTCACCCAAACTTCCAAAAGTCATAATAGAGGCAACAAGAACAGCTAAAGGGAATGCCATAGGCACCTGAACAGCAGAAGCATAGAACATCAGCTCTGCCAATATTCCGCCATCGATTCCCTTACCAATAAGGTCATCCACATACTTCCATAGGAACATCATATCAAGCACAAAAAGTGCGATACAAAAAGTAAGGAGTAAAGGTCCTAAATAACTTAATATAAGAAGTTTATCAAGTTTTTTCACTCAACTAAGGTAAGGTTAATTGTTCTTGAATTTTCTAAGCGCCGATTCGCTTGCTTAGCGTTTCAATTTGGCTTTGCCAAAGTAATTTTTGATCTTCCACGTCATCATCATCTGCATAATCAACAATCGTTAAGACCGTATCATTACTAATCTCCGATTTGTAGATCGTAAACTCAAACGCTTCTTCAGCGTCTTCGGCATCTTCCCATCTATACTTTACATACTTATCAGCTTCAGTTTCTAACAATACGGCATTCTCTTCGTAACCATCCCAGCCAAACGTGTACACATCTTCATTGATGTCACAGGTGTCGCAAAACCATTGAGCCATTGAAGATCCTGATGTTAAAAAATTATATAATATAGCGGGTGAAGATCTCACCATAAATTCAGTTGTATATTTTATTCTAGCCATTTCGTGCTTCGGTTAAGTGTGCAATTATAATTAAAAATGTATCGGAAAAGCAAATTAATTAACTAATTGTGCAAAACTTAACAGTTTTAAACAATATTTTAACTAGCTTAAAAGTTGAATTACAGCGGGTTTTAGCTTATCTTTGCCCACTAGTTAAAAATCATCAAAAATATATCTATAGATGCGTCAACTAAAAATTACTAAATCCATAACCAATCGTGAATCCCAATCCCTTGAAAAATATCTTCAAGAAATTGGTAAAGTAGACTTACTTACTCCAGACGATGAGGTAGATTTAGCACAGCGTATTCGTGAAGGAGATCAGATAGCTTTAGAGAAATTAACAAAAGCCAATCTTCGTTTCGTAGTGTCTGTAGCTAAGCAATATCAAAATCAAGGATTGTCCTTAAGTGATTTAATCAATGAAGGTAATTTAGGATTGATCAAAGCTGCACAACGTTTTGATGAAACAAGAGGATTTAAATTCATCTCTTATGCAGTATGGTGGATTCGACAATCAATCTTACAAGCACTTGCTGAGCAAAGTAGAATAGTTCGTTTACCGCTTAATAAAGTTGGTTCTCTAAATAAAATTAATAAAGCTTTTTCTCAATTGGAGCAAACTTTCGAAAGAGAGCCTACAGCAGAAGAATTAGCTGAAGTATTAGAACTTCAAACATCCGAAGTAGAAACTACCTTGGGAGTTGCTGCAAGGCACGTATCTATGGATGCACCGTTTGTTGATGGGGAAGACAACTCTTTATTGGATGTATTAGAAAACACAAATACAGACAAAACAGATGGAGCACTTGAGTACAAGGATTCACTTCGAAATGAAATTGAACGTTCTTTAAGTACTTTATCTGAAAGACAAAAAGATGTAATTAAGCTATACTTCGGTATTGGCGTTGAGCATCCAATGAGTTTAGAAGATATCGGAATCAAATTCGATTTAACAAGAGAACGTGTTCGTCAAATTAAAGACAAAGCAATTAATAAGCTTAGAACTACTTCTAGAAGTAAATTATTAAAAGCATATCTAGGAAACTAATTATGCAATTTTAATCATAATGTATATTTTTTGAAAAGTCGGATTATTCTAATAGAGTTCTCCGACTTTTCTATTCATAAATAACCGTAAAAAACCAAAATGAATACAAGTTTCAACTCGGAATTGAAGAATTGGGTAAGTAAAGAAAAACTAGCCTTAGAACTAGTGACTTACGCAAGTAAGCTATACTTTGACAAAAACGTAGAACTCGTTCTATTTAGAAGAAAGCTCGTTGACAAAGGCGTTACTGAAATAATCAATGATCACGCCTACGCTAGAAAGTTTGCGCAAATTCGCGTTTCTTTAGAAAGCTCTGTTGAGTTTGCTAAAACACTTTGCACCATCGACCTCGCTCCTGCTAAGATTGATTTAGGTCGATTAGAAAACGAATGGCAACAAGAAAGTGCCAACTATACAGGCAAAAGTTCTTTCCTAAATGAAAAGCTAGCTAACTATATTGGTGCTGATAAAATAAATATAGAACCTAAGGATGTAGTTCTTTACGGTTTTGGTCGTATTGGTCGTCTTGCAGCACGATTACTTACGGCTCAGGTTGGTGTTGGTGGACAATTAAGATTAAAAGCTATAGTTGTTCGTAAGAAAGGTGATGACGACTTAGTGAAGAGAGCTAGCCTCTTAAGAAAAGATTCTGTGCATGGAAAACTTGCTGGAACTGTAAGTGTTGATCATGAGAACAACCGTTTATTAGTTAACGGTAATGCCATACAAGTAATCTACGCCAATCACCCAAGTGAAATTGATTACACTAAGCACGACATTAAAGACGCTCTTATTATTGATAATATGGGGATATGGAAAGATAGGAAAGCTTTATCACAGCATTTCGAAGCTAAAGGTGCAAGTCAAGTATTGTTGACAGCTCCTGCTGGCGATGATATTGAAAACGTCGTATATGGAATCAATCATGACGATGTTGACTTAGATAAAGAGACTATATTTTCTGCAGCTTCATGTACAACCAATTGTATTGCGCCTGTACTTCAAATAGTTGAAGATAAGTATGGAATTCAGGATGGGCATATTGAAACTATCCATGCCTATACTAATGATCAAAATTTGATCGATAATATCCATAAAAAAGGAAGAAGAGGAAGAAGTGCTGCATTAAACATGGTACTGACTTCTACTGGTGCAGCTAATGCTGCGATTAAAATTTTCCCATACTTAAAAGGCAAGTTAACAGCTAGTGCCGTGCGTGTTCCTACTCCAAATGCTTCTATTGCTATTTTAGCCTTAAACCTAAATAACAAGGTAGAAGGCGGCGTTGAAGAAATGAATGAATTATTCAGACAAGCAGCTTTAACGGGCGCCTTAGTTGAACAGGTGGGCTATGCAGCATCTGCAGAACATGTTTCTTCTGATGTTGTTGGAAATACTAACGCTACAGAAATTGATAGTTTAAATACTATTGTTTCCGAAAGCGGGAAGAGAACCGTATTATATGCTTGGTACGATAATGAATATGGTTATACAAACCAAGTTATTCGATATGCTAAGCACATTGCTAAAGTTAGAAGGCTTACTTATTTTTAGATAAAAGAAGTCTAATAAGAGTGTCAATAATAATAACTAAAAGATCTACTTAGTATGGAGCACTCTATACTAAATACTAAGTATTCAATACTAAAGATATGTTTCAAAATTTACAGGAAAAATTAGAAGGCGCCTTTAAAAGCCTTAAAGGTCAAGGTTCAATTACCGAGCTAAATGTTGCAACTACGATTAAAGAAATTCGTAGAGCTTTAGTGGATGCAGATGTGAATTACAAAATTGCCAAAGAGTTTACCGATAAGGTGAAGGACGAAGCAATGGGTCAAAATGTATTAACTGCAGTTTCACCAGGTCAATTAATGACCAAGATTGTAAAAGATAATCTAACAGAGTTAATGGGTGGCGAAGCGGCTACTTTTGAATTAAGCTCCTCTCCTGCTATTGTATTGATAGCTGGGTTGCAAGGTAGTGGTAAAACTACTTTCACACACAAGCTTGCTCATTACTTGAAAGATAAACAAAAGAAGAACCCAATGATGGTTGCTGGTGATGTCTATCGTCCTGCAGCAATAGATCAATTAAAAACATTAGGTGAAAGCATTGGTATACATGTTTACGCTGAAGAAGAAAACAAAAACCCAGTTGAGATTGCTCGAAAAGCCATTGAATACGCGAAAGAGAATGGTTACGATGTTGTAATCATTGATACGGCCGGTCGTTTAGCTGTTGATGAGCAAATGATGAATGAGATTGCTGCTGTTAAATCAGCAGTGAATCCAGATGAGACTTTATTTGTAGTTGATTCCATGACAGGACAAGATGCAGTGAATACTGCGGATGCCTTCAACAAAAAAATTGATTTCGACGGAGTTGTTCTTACCAAACTAGATGGCGATACAAGAGGTGGTGCTGCATTGACGATCAAGTACACTGTAAACAAGCCTATTAAGTTTGTTTCTACTGGTGAGAAGGTAGACACATTAGATGTCTTTCATCCTGACCGTATGGCTCAGCGTATTTTGGGCATGGGAGATATTATCTCTTTCGTTGAACGTGCACAACAGCAATTCGATGAAGACAAAGCCAAAGAACTACAAAAGAAAATTGCCAAGAACGAATTTGATTTCAATGACTTCTTACAACAGTTGAATCAAATCAAAAAGATGGGTAACATCAAGGACTTATTAGGCATGATTCCAGGAATGGGGAAAGCTGTAAAGGATATCGATATTAGCGATGATGCTTTTGACAAAGTAGAGGCTATTATTAAGAGTATGACTCCCGCTGAAAGAGCGCAACCTGAATTAATGAATGGTGTGAGAAGAAAACGTTTGGCTTACGGTAGTGGAAACTCTATCCAAGAGGTTAATCAGTTCTTAAAACAGTTTGAAGAAATGCGTAAAATGATGAAGAAAATGCAAAACATGGGAGCTGCAGGTAAGATGATGAAAGGCTTCGGAATGGGAAAGTAAGCCCTACGGGAATTGAAAATTAAAAATGTATGATTAATAATAAAATAAACTTTACGCTTGCAGTGTCTCGCTAAGACCTTTGTTTTGTAACATTTTTTTGAGAAAATTGGATTGTAAGGAAACAATGCGACCAGGAAATAAAATAAGAAAAATGACATTTGAGGATTATAGCCAAATGTCTATGTACCGCACAAAGGGCTTTAACAGGCTTACCGAAGGCGGAAACAACTATAAAGTAGATATGTTAGCGATGAAGCAGAATCTAGCTCAGGGAGCTCTTGTAGTTATCGAAATGATATTTGGCGGAAGCTTTATAAGTAACATGATGGGACAATCGGTATGCGCCCTTCGCAAAATAATTATTCCATGCAAGCGGATGAATTAGCTAAAACAGATTATATGGCTGTGGTTATCTCCAGTTCACCTATAGATTACAATGTAATGAATAAGATTATAAACAGTGCTCCAGGCACGAGTTATCAAGCTATAGTCAATAATGCATTAGGTAGCAATCAAGTCAATGGCGTCAACTTTACCAGTGGACAAACCATCGGTTTTAACGGTAAGCTTGAGGCAAATTCCATCGTATCTGTAGTCATGCAAATAGATAAAGATTAATGATTTCCTATTGGGAAAGAGAAAGCTTTCTTAACTATGATTTCATCATAGTTGGTGGAGGAATCGTAGGATTCTCTACTGCTATTAGTTTAAAAGAAAAATATCCAAAAGCCAGTGTTCTAGTTTTAGAAGCTGGCTTTTTGCCTTCTGGAGCAAGTACTAAAAATGCCGGCTTCGCTTGTATAGGAAGTCTAAGTGAAATAGTTGACGATCTACAAACGCATACTGAAGAGGAAGTGATTCAATTGGTTCGCTTAAGAAAAGATGGGCTGGACTTATTGCGTCAACGATTGGGGGATGAAGCCATTCAGTATCAGGCGACAGGTAGCAATGAATTAGTGTTTAAGCATGAAGAAAGACTGCTTAACGAGATCGATTCGGTCAATGCCCTTCTTTCTTCAAGCCTAGGAGAAAAAATCTTTAAAGAGAATCCTTCGGGAATCGAAAAGAACAGCTTAACACCTTCTCTATCCACCTTAATATACAATCGACTGGAAGGAAGTATACATACGGGAGAAATGATGCGTCATTTGATCTTAAAAGCGCTCAGCCTAGGTGTAGAATACAAAACCAAGACGAAGGTTACCAAGATAGAAGATGAAGCCACTAAAGTCGCTGTAATTTTAGAAGATAGTTCTTTTGTATTGCGCGCTCAGAAAGTATTTATTTGCACCAATGCTTTTGCTAAATCTCTAATCTCTTCTATCGACTTGCAAGCAGGACGGGGTCAAGTATTAGTTACGCAGCCGATAGCTGATCTAAAACTGAAAGGGATTTTTCATTTTGATCAAGGCTATTACTATTTCAGAGAAATTAATGGACGGGTATTATTGGGCGGCGGACGAAACATAGATTTCGAAAAAGAAACTACAACAAGTCAAGAGTTGAATGTGTCTATTCAAAATGACTTAGACGAAAAATTAAGACAAGTCATTCTACCTAACACTTCTTTCGAAATTGATATGAGGTGGACCGGAATTATGGCTTTTGGAAAGCAAAAGAATCCCATTCTTAAAAATGTAAGTGACAATGTAATAGCGGGCGTTCGCTTAGGCGGGATGGGTATTGCTATAGGAAGTAAGTTAGGACAATTACTAGCTGAACGTGCTGAAATTTAAGGACGCATAGCCTTCACGATCTTCAGCATCAAAACCATCACCTTCTCACACCTAGCTTCTTTTAATATTGAAAGGCAAAAAATCAGATGCCAACAATAAATGCAAAAATTGCAACTCATATTAAAATAGCACTCATATCCATATTTACACTTTTGCTCCTTGATATAAAGCTTCTCTTCTTTCTACAACGCCCTTGTCAGAGATGTAATCATCATACAAAGTGAATTGCTTATCGATACAACCATTAGGACCAAATTCAAAAATTCTATTTACAGAAGAATGCATGAATGAGTGATCCTGAGTGGTTAATAAAGCTACCCCTGGGAAATCTTTCACGCCATTATTAAAGGCCGTAATTGATTCTAAGTCTAAGTGAGAAGTTGGCTCATTAAGCAAAACAACATTTGCTTGTTGTAACATGATTCTTGAAACCATGCATCTCACCTTCTCCCCTCCTGATAATACTTTTACGCTTTTGAAACTCTCTTCACCAGTAAACAACATCTTACCTAAGAATCCACGTACGAAGGCTTCTTCTTTATTCACAGAGTATTGACGTAACCAATCAATTAGGTTCAAATCATTATCATTAAAGTACTTAGAGTTATTACTCGGCAAGTACGCATGCTTAACAGTTACACCCCATTCGAAGCTACCTGATGTTGGCTCTAATTCGCCACTTAAAATTTGATAGAAGGCATCTACTGCTCTACTATCTCTAGAGATTACCCCTAGTTTATCATCTTTAGTTAACGAAAGGTTCAAGCCAGAGAAAAGCACTTCACCATTTTTTTCATAAGCCAAGTTGTCCAAGGTCAGAATTTGGTTTCCAACTTCTCTTTCTTGCATGAAAATAATAGCAGGATACTTTCTACTTGAAGGCTTCATGTCTTCCACATTGATTTTATCTAAAGCTTTCTTTCTTGAAGTTGCTTGCTTACTTTTCGCAGCATTTGCACTAAATCGAGCAATAAAATCTTTCAATTCTTTAATCTTCTCATCAGCTTTCTTATTCTTAGATGCTCGTTGAGAAAGCAATAACTGAGAACTTTCATACCAGAAAGTATAGTTACCTGTAAACAAGTTAAGCTTAGAAAAATCTATATCAGCAATATGCGTACATACCGCATCTAAAAAGTGTCTATCGTGAGATACTACAATTACTGTATTTTGATAGTCGGCTAAGAAGTTCTCTAGAAATGCTATTGTAGCTGCATCCAAATCATTCGTAGGCTCATCCAATACTAACACGTCTGGTTCACCAAAAATAGCTTGAGCTAACAACACACGAATTTTTTCATTCGCTGTTAAGTCAGCCATTTTACGCTCTTGCTTCGCTTTATCAATTCCTAAATTACTTAGTAACTCGGAAGCATCACTCTCTGCATTCCATCCGTTTAAATCGGCAAACTCAGCTTCTAAATCTCCAGCTTTCAGTCCATCTTCTTCAGAAAAATCAGGCTTTGCATATAAAGCATCTTTTTCATTCATGATACCGAAAAGAATGGTATGACCCATAATTACCGTTTCTAAAGCTGTATTCTCATCAAATTTAAAGTGATCCTGTTGTAACACAGACATTCGAGCGCCCGGCTCTAAATCTACTGTACCACTTGTTGGATCTTGATCACCAGCAAGAATTTTTAGAAAGGTCGATTTACCAGCACCATTAGCGCCAATTACTCCGTAACAGTTTCCTTTGGCGAAGGTTACATTTACTTCGTCAAATAAAACTCTTTTACCGAATTGTAAGGATATATTGTTTGCTGTTAGCATAGCTCTTGAGGTATTTTAATCGTGTAATTATTTAAAGTCTGCAAAGTTAAGGAATAATGCCGAGATTACAAGGCTTTAGAGGGTTCCGAACCCTTTAAGGGTTCGGAACCCGTTTTTTAACCTTCTTTAAGAAAACACCGGTGTTTTTACAACACAAACCCCAAGGTTGAATTGTAGACTAATAAGTATATCGACCTCCCTTCAAAACATACTTGTCATAGGGCTTTCGTCCCCATGAATTATCCCCACCAACGCCGGTATGGCCGTAGTCGATGTTCAACCAAATAAAATCACGTTTAGGGATAATGTGTCCAAGCACTAAAGCTATCAAGGCTCTGGAATTGGACTTTTAATATGCAAACGGGTGGCCAAGCTTCACAAAGGGGACATTTGGCTAGAAGAAACCAAACAGGAAATACCCTCTTTAAGTTTTCCATCTCAAAAAATTTATAAACTCAGTGTTACTAAGGCTCAAACACATCCATCGAGGTTGATATATTATAAAACATGGATTAATTATTGCAACACTCTTATTAATTATTCTTAATTTCAAAAAAATATTACAAATGCCTAGATTTATTTTCACGCTATCCCTCGTTATTCTTTTTGCTTTTACAGCCAATGCTCAAGTTACTTTAAATGATGTGACCTTGCCTTCCAAACTTTCATTCAATGAGCAATCACTTGATTTAAATGGGGCGGGTATCCGATCAAAATTTGTGTTCAAATTATATACCATTGGCTTATACCTTTCTAAAAAGAGCAGTGATGGAAATGCCATTCTAAAAGCTAATGACCACATGGCTGTTCGGTTTGAAATTACTTCAGATATGATTAACAGCGAGAATATGAGTGAGGCTATTAACGAAGGTTTTGATAAAAGCACGAATGAGAATACTTCAGCTATCAGAATAAGAATCGATAAAATGCTAAAAGCTTTTTCAAGCCAGGCAATTAGTATTGGTGATTTATTTGAGATTGTTTATGCCCCAGGCGCTGGAACTGCAATTTATAAAAATGGGAAATTAAAAAGCACCATTGAAGGATTGGATTTCAAAAAAGCCCTATTCGGTATTTGGATCTCAGATAACCCGATTAATAGTGGATTAAAAAAGGACTTATTGAACAAATAGCCCTCGTGAGTGTGAGCATTAACAGCTTATTTTTCATCATGAGAAGAGCGAACAAAACTTCCATCCTATTGCCATTCCTAGCAATAACAATCAGGATTCTTTTTAGCGACTCAGTTAGTCGCTTCATTTTAAACCTTCGAATGGGGCATGCGCGACATTTATTTAAAACTACAGAACTTAAGGTATCCCAAGTATGTGCTCAAAGAGGCCTATCTAGCCATAGTTATTTCGCCAAAGTATTCAAGAATAGGTTTGGCGTATCACCAAGTAAATTCAGGAAATGACTAAAGCACTAACAAAGTACTTCTATTCCATAAGCTACTCTCTTCTTATTTAGAAATAACTATCTTGGCATCAATTAACCAAACCAAAGATAACAGTTAGCCATAGCCGTTATCGCAATTGTAAATAAGATCCCTAGAACTATTCAATAAAATTTGATGCTTAAATTTTAAGAAGAACTATTCAATCATTACTAGTGGTATAATCACTTGATTGATTTTTTTTAAATTGCTATGCTCTATATCTTATTCTTACGGCCAATATGACCTATGAGTAAAAAGAACCTAATCCCATTAGAAGGACTTCCCGGACTCAAGCAAAACTGGAAACAAGACCTTTCAGCCGCGCTAAGTGTTTCTTTAGTAGCCTTACCCTTAGCATTAGGTATTGCCGTTGCTTCTGGTGTATCGCCAATGACTGGATTACTTTCGGCTATTATAGGTGGCGTAGTAACCACTTTCTTTAGAGGAGGACATTTAGCTATTAATGGACCTGCAGCTGGATTAATAGCAGTAATATTAGGGGGACTATTAGCGCTAGACGGGAATATCCATTACGTGCTAGCGGCTATTGTAGTGTCTGGTGCCATTCAGACGCTTTTAGGTTTTTTGAAACTAGGGCGTTTTGCCAAACTACTCCCAACTTCCGTGCTTCATGGTATTCTTGCCGCTATTGGAGTAATCATATTTGCTAAACAAGTCCATTATGCGCTGGGTGTGCCTACAGACGCTCATGGAGCCTTAGACTCTTTGATTGATGCTTTTAGCAAATTAAATCAAGTAAATCCATTTGTTTTTGTCATTGCTCTCTCAAGTTTTTTAACACTCATTTTCTATAAAAAAATAAAGAACAAATTTGTCCAGTTAATTCCAGCCCCGATGTGGGTATTAATCCTAACCTTACCCTTTGTTTTTGGATTCAATTTCTTGAGTGATCATTCTATTTCGCTATTAGATCTCAGCTATGATGTGGGGCCAAAATTTCTAATAGATATCCCACATAATCCCTTAGACAGTTTGATGTTCCCAGATTTTGGCATGATTGGAACCCTACCCTTTTGGTTGACGGTGCTTTCCATTACCACAATAGCTTCTATAGTAACATTGGCTAGCGCTCGAGCGGTTGACATGCTCGATCCGTATAAACGAACCACCAATTTGAATAAAGATTTAGTTGCTGTTGGCTTAAGCACTATGGTTTCAGGTGCGTTAGGTGGACTTCCAATAATTACCGTAATTGTGAGAAGTACAGTGAATGTAAACAACAAAGCCAAAACAAAATGGTCCAATTTCTATCATGGTATTTTTCTTCTCCTATTCGTTCTATTTCTAGCTCCAGTTTTAAAAAATATCCCTTTGGCTGCTTTAGCGGCTATTCTAATGTATACTGGCTTTAAACTAGCCTCTCCCAAAGTATTTAAGCACACCTATCAATTAGGTTGGGAGCAATTACTATTCTTAACGACTACTGTTGTGATTACTTTGTTGAGCGATCTATTATTCGGAATTATTGGGGGAATTTTAGTTACCCTATTTGTGCACTTTTTGTACGCTAAAACAAACCCCTTTAGCTTTTTTAAAAGGATATATCAATCAGGTTCTGAAGTGAAATTAAATGAAGATGGTTCATATGTTATTAATCTCAAAGGGATTAATAACTTTCTATTTGTATTACAACTGGATAAATTGTTTGAACAAATCCCAAGTGGATCACAAGTTCGAATTGATATGTCTCAATCTCAAATCGTCGATTTGACCGTAATGGAAAATATTATGGAATTTAAACGCGTGCAAGACGACCATGGTGGTCATGTTGAGTTGTTTGGTTTAGATAAGCATTTTTCATCTTCTGACCATCATTTAGCTCTAAAAATAGCCCATGAACAATGGGTAGAGTTTTAGAATGTGAATGTATTCACCGATATAAAAAATACTCACCTTGGTGTTTTTAAGAATGAATCATTGCATTAATTACACCACAAAACAAGTCAGCTGTTTCGACCCGGTTCCCAAATTAATCTTCTTCAAATGTAAACTTGTAGAGATAAAGAGACTCGTCATCGTATGCCTTGTCCATGTGTATCATCGCTAATTTATTCTTCACTTTCTGAACCAAGAGTTTTTGCGTTCCTGAAATTTCAGTGAGCTCAATTCTATTCTTTATAGATGTAAAACTGATCAAGACAAAATTCGGATGGTCTACATCTAATTCTACATCACTCAAACTAAAAATTAACTTTTCACTTAACTCTTTGCTTAAAAATAGAAGTGTTTGCTCCAAAACTAAAACTAGTAATTAACACCGTTACGATTATCATTAACTTCTTCATGTTGTTTGTTTTTTTTGGTAATGGCTGGAAGATTCAATTTTCAAAATACTAGTTACCCGTTTATTAAAACACAAATGTATGAGTAGAAACAAGCCTTAGCGTTCCAAATTATAAATCCGAACAACATAGCACCGGCTCTTTTATGATTCAAAGTTTAATTTAAACTCAAATTAACTTAACTTCAAGCTGGTGTGAAGTGGCAAGCTCGGGTAACAATGCTTAGCTGTGACAGATAAAGTCAATTCAATCGATGATAACTAAGCAACACATATTCTCCTTTCTAATCGCGGTAATTATAATTTCTTGTAATTCAATAGTGAAAAACAAGGAAGGTGTTTCACCACCTTCAGCCCCATTAAGAACAAATGAAGTGACATATGACTATATAGGGTATGTGGAAAAATCGCAAGAAACAGAAATTATTGTTAAACATAAATCAGCCTATTCAGAAAATTTCATTCAAGAGCTAAGAGAATTGGGATATGAGAAATTTGAACTCATTGATAGTTTGTTAATAATTGAAGATAGAGACACCGCCTATTTTCCAGCGATTCCTGAAATTGGAAAATATCAAGTGCTAACAGGAAGAATAGACGATCTTACCATTGCAGTATCTGTAGAACGACAAAACTATACTACTATTAATTATAAAGTTGAAATGGTTGAATTTGGAAATGCTATTCACCTTGAAAGCGGACAGGCCGACATCGGTTCAGCGTTCTTTTATGGAGCAGAATCGAATACAAGTGAAAGAACATGTCTTTCGTACTTCGTAACTGAATATAGTGATTACAAAGAAGGGGATTGCTATACTTATATTAGATTGGGATACGAAGAGCAAACTGGACCTTACCTCCTTGGTAAATTGATAAAGAACTGCAATGGGCAGCTAAGCGAAATTACGCTTGACAACTTTCCAACCTTGATAGAAAAATAAAAGCATGGCAAAAGTTACACATCTAGACGAATCAGTTTTTAAGTTTTTAAATGACTTAGAACAAAATAATAATCGCGAATGGTTTGCGAAAAAAAAGCCTACTTATCTAGCGGCCAACGAACACTTCAAGGCACTCGCAACGGAGATTAATGAGGGAATGTTACAGCAAGACAATATTGAAAAAATGAAATTGTATCGCATCTACCGAGATGTCCGTTTTTCAAAAAATAAAGCTCCTTATAAAAATAGTTTCTCTGGTGGTTTTAGCCGAGCAACTCAAGCCTTAAGGGGCGGCTATTACTTTCATGTACAAGCTGGAGGGAAGTCCATGGTTGGCGGCGGGTTTTGGCAACCAAACACCGCAGACCTGCATAGAATCCGGGAAGAAATTGCAGCGGATGATGCTCCACTTCAACAGATTCTTAACTCTTCTAGTTTCAAAAAACACTTTGGAGTACTAGGTGGTCAGCAATTAAAAACAGCACCGAGAGGATATCCAAAAGATCATCCGGCTATTGAATTATTACGTTACAAATCATTTGTAGTTTCTAAGTACTTCACCGATGAAGAAGTAATGTCTCCAGGCTTCTCTAAGGAGGTACTGAAACACTTCAAAGCCACACGCCCATTCTTTGATTATATGAGCGAGGTCTTGACTACAGATAGTAATGGAATCTCCATACTAGATTAGCATCTGATAACACCTGACTACTTGACTAGTGAAAACTATTTCTTAAGCTTCAATACATATTCCGCTACTGCCATTTTAACATCATCAGGAAGATGAGTTTGAGGTGGCATTTCAGGAAAATCTTGTCTTTTATGTATTGGATGGGTAATATAATCGACAATCCCTTGCGGATTGTCTTTGTAGATCATTTGGATGTCTGCAATGGTAGGGCCAACTATCACATTGTTGTATGAATGACAGCCGGCACAAATGCCATAATAAGCCATTTTACCTTTATCCATTTCAGATAAATCTTTTGGCGGAACAGGATTAGGAAGCATGTATGTACGCACTTCTTTAGTATTTACAGATTCGCATTGGGCCCAGCCTCCTACACCTAATGTAACATATCTACCTGGATTCAACATACAGTTTCCTTCACCTCCACCTATAAAACCAACATCTAGTAGATCGATCATGGCTATTTTCATAGCAGTTGCAATATCTCCTGATGGCTCATAACCATTGTTATCCATGAAATTATCCAATATTATGCAGTTATCTGGATTCGGATCTAAACCCTCATCTGTAGAGAAATTAATTCCCCCATTAGCTAAATCAGTAACAGCAATACCGAAGCATTTATTCCCAATAAAAAAGTTATCCTCAACAACTACATCATCGGCTGCTAAAATCAACAATCCAGTACCAGAAGGAATTGTAGAAACCACAGATCCTTCAATAGCAAAATTTTCATGGTTATTATTAATCACATAGTTCCCTCTAAAAATTACATCATAGCAAGTTTTAATAGGTAGACCAGGAGTAATGAAAGCTAAAAGTCCACCAGCATTATCGTGCACATAATTGTTCTCTACTAAACAGTGTCTAGAGTTTTCTATTTCTATTCCCGCTACGCTTTCAAAAACTTCATTCGATCTTACATCTACATTGTCGCACATGCCGATATAAATAGCAGCATCTTCAATTCCAGAAAGTACGTTAAGCTCAACTAAGCCATTCTTACCATACTGAGGGAAAATACCGTACACACCCGTATTGATAATTAGATTATTTTTAATTATAAAGTTATTACCTGCTTGCCCCATTATACCATTACCCTTATAATCGATGATTTTAAAGTTCTCGATAGTAATGCCATTTCCAGAATACAAGAATGCATCATTCAATTCTTTTTTACCATCTAGTGTTGGTCTAACTCCATTTTCTATCACCCCGTAAAATCGAATATTGTCTTTATCGATATACACCGTTTCTGAGTATGTACCTGGATACACCATAATCACATCTCCTGAATTTGCTTTAGCAACGGCCTCTTGAATAGACTGTCCATCTTTTACCTCAAGCGTTAAGCCTTCTGCTAAAACCGCCCTTTCACCACCATCTACCGCATCAGCACTACCATCAAAAAATGTAGGACTAATTACTTGTTTGGTTTTATTGCCAAGCATAAATTTACCGATACCAATTCCAATTAGTACTAAAACGATTGCTCCAATAAATTTCATGATTTTATTCATAGTATGAGGGTGTTTTTTAATGTTTTTGATATTCAAGATGCACAAGCTATTACCAATAATCCAATGCTTGCATTGTAAAGATAATAATTTTTTAAAGATTTAAACCGGAGGGAACTGTTTCCGGAGTTTGGGGTTTAAAACTTTCATCTGTCAAGGTGTGTAAGAAGTCAACTATCCGTTCAATTTCAGTATCAGAAAGGTCTGGCTGCCAGATGTGCCAATGCACAATTAAGTCTAAACTATCTGGCACAGCATGCCCTCGTCCTTTTGTATAAAACTGAGTAGCATCAAACAAATTATCAAAAACACCCGAATGCTCGTAAGGTGCTGTTAATGCAATATTTCTAAGGCTTGGAACTTTAAAGCCGCCATCTAGTGTGCTATCTTTTGTTGTAAACCCTGCTCCTTTATCGAAGGACATTCCTTCTGGCTCTGGAGTACCAATTACAGCTAACTGTTGATTCGTGAAAAGTGGAGGGGTATGACATTCTGCACATCTCGCAACAAATGATCGAAAGACATTCATACCTTCTATTTCTTGTTCATTTAATGCATCGTGATAACCATGTGCATATTGATCGTAACGACTATTTAATGAGATTAAAGAACATTCAAATGCAGTGAGTGCAAAATAGATTTCATTGAGATTAATGTATTCTCCTTCTTTTTGTGGGAAGGCTTCTTGAAAAAGTGCTTGATACTTTTCAATGCTATTAAGTGTCTTCAATAAATTATCGGGATTATTCCCCATTTCTATATCACTATATAATGGCCCCTGCATTTGTTCTTCTAAAGATTCAGAGCTTCCATCCCAAAAGAATTTATCCATAAAAGCTACATTCCATAAACTGGGTGCTGACCGTGGGACTACTCCCCCATTCACTCCTTCGCTTAGGCCTAGACCATCTGCAAATCCTTTATCCGGATTGTGGCAAGTAGCGCAAGAAACATTGCCATCTATAGACAAAACAGGATCGAAGAATAAATACCTTCCTAGGTCAATTTGTTGTGGGGAAAATCCATCTCGGTGTTGAGGCATTCCAGTTTGCAAACCTCCAACACCCTTGTCATTTGATGAATTGTACATTTGATACATATTCCTATTTATGCATTCATTATCCTCATTCAATTCAAAGCCAGGTGGGCAATATGGCTGAAGCACAAATTCAGCGTTACTTTCTTCAAGTTTTAGCTGTGGAATTACGTCCTTGTTGCTTTCTTCAGAGCAAGAAATAATTACAAATAACGAGGCAAGAAAAAGTATGAAATGTTTCACTTGAAAAACTTTGACAACAAATATAGTAAGTTCAAGTATAAGCTTAGACCAAAATTAATTTTTATAGCATTAGATTTGTTTCTCAGATAGTCTGTTACTCAATCCTAAAAGTCCAAGGCTTCACTATCGACCATGTCCATGACTCGTTTCATTTTCTTAAGTATAATTTTGAAGTGATGCTTATCTTCTTCCGTTACAAAAGTAATGGCTAAGCCTTCTGTTTCAGCCCTACCTGTTCGACCAACTCGATGCACAAAGTCTTTAGGTGATCTTGGCAATTCATAATTAATAACATAGGGAAGTTCATTGATATCGATTCCTCTAGATATTAAATCCGTTGCCACCAATACTTGTACTTTACCGGCTTTAAACTGACCCAATGCCTCTAGGCGAGAAGATTGACTTTTCTTTCCATGAATGGATAAAGCATGAATGCCATTTTTATTCAATTTACTAGCAACCTTGTCCGCCTCTTTTACGGAGGAGGTAAACACCAAGACTTGCTTCATATCTTTTTCTAAAATCAAATGCCGGAGTAAAGGACCTTTTCGTTCTTCGTTAACAAAGTACCCCAACAGATTAATCAATTCTACTTCATCTCTTTTGTTGACTATTTCTATGACAACTGGCTTAGTAAGTAAAACCCTGTTTAATCCAGCCAATTGATCACTTAAGGTTGCTGAGAACAACATGTTCTGCCTTCTCCGAGGTACGAGTGAAATAATCTCTTGCATCTCCTCTTGGAAACCCATATTTAACAACTTATCCGCTTCATCTATCACTAGCCTATCTACTTTTATGAAATCGATAGCACTAGACCGATGCAAGTCAAGTAAGCGACCAGGAGTAGCAATAATTACTTCCACACCATTAAGCCCTTTCATTTGAGGGTTGATAGATACCCCTCCATAAACGGCCATGGATTTAACTGGTCGAGGAAGGTTGATAGCTAATTCTTTAAACACCTCCGCTACTTGAACAGCCAATTCTCGAGTTGGAACGAGTACTAAAACTTTGGGTTGTCTATTTCGTATACCTACGGCTATGGTCTGTAAATGATTTAAAATAGGTAAAACAAAACTAGCTGTTTTACCAGACCCTGTTTTAGCAATTCCAAGTATATCGCGCCCTTCAAGTATGGCAGGAATGGCTTGAACTTGAATGGGGGTAGGATTTTTGTACCCGAGAGAAGTAAGCTTCGCTAGAAGCGTAGGGTGGAGATTGAGTTCTTCAAAAGACATTAATATGCTAGATTTGAAATTTAGTTAAATAGACTAGGCATCAATTATAGCGCAATATTACAACTAAAAAAGAAAAGCTTGTAAGAAGTCAGTTTTATTACCCCATCATTCACTTACAACAATAATATCATCAATAAACAACCTAGCATTAGAAGTATTTGTATCATTTGGATCCTTACTTCAATATAAGCAATAAACATCTGGACGACCTAACTCGACATTTTCAGAGTAGGTCTTGCTTATCCCACCTGCAATTAAGGTCTATTTTAGAATGTTTTATGTGCCTTCTTGGGGATGTCAACAGCAGTCATGTTCATTGCTTATAGCATCTACTTCATCGTTTTGCAGAAGTTTGGTATTAAACTTTAAGTATTCAATCTATGTCCAACAACAGCAATAGAAGTCTAATCAAAGAAGAATTTTGAAGGAAGTGTCTAAATCCGAAAAAACAGAGTCAAAATTGATGCTAAAGTCAAAATAATGAACGTTTGACAAGCCAAAAACAACTACATTGCACCATTATTTAGAAAATAAAGCATGATAACAATAGGTCGAGCCGATAAGGCAGATTTTCCTGAAATAAATCTTCAAAACATCAAGGTTAATAATCAAACATGTCGTCAGAAAAAAATAAACCCATAAAATCAAGACTCCATTCTAGGAATAGAAACCGAGAGCAATATGATCTAAGTGCATTGATCAATGTTTCTCCCGAGTTGAAAAACTATATAATGCTGAATAAATATGGGAATGAGTCTGTTGACTTTTCAAAACCACGGGCAGTCAAATTATTAAACCAAGCCATACTTCAATATTACTACGGAATAGAACAATGGGAATTCCCTGATGAAAATTTGTGTCCACCTATTCCAGGAAGAGCAGATTACATTCATCATATCGCTGATTTGTTAGCAGAAACCAACTCAGACAATATTCCAAGAGGGTCAACTGTTACTTGTTTAGATGTGGGTGTTGGAGCAAGTTGCATTTACCCTATCATTGGGGTAAGCGAATACGACTGGAATTTTATTGGATCTGATATTGACACAAAATCTATTGCTTCTGCTCAGCAAATTGTCGATACAAACCCATCATTGAGCAATAAAGTCATTTGTCGATTACAACAAGATTCAACAAGCTTTTTTCGCAACATACTGGACGAAGAAGATAAAATTGAATTAACGATTTGCAATCCACCTTTTCATGCCACCCCAGAAGAAGCTGAAAAAGGAAGTTTTAGAAAAGCAAAAAACCTTCGAGGAAAAAAAGTAAAGAAGCCTATCCTCAATTTTGCAGGAATTCAAACGGAGTTAATCTGTGAAGGCGGAGAACATGGCTTTGTCCATAACATGATTCATGAAAGTGCAAATTTCGCTCAAAACTGCTATTGGTTCACTACCCTAGTTTCTAAGCAGTCCAATTTAAAAGGCATCTATAAAACCTTAGATGAAGTTGAAGCAAAGCAGGTGAAAACGATTCCTATGGGAACGGGTAATAAATCTAGTCGCATCGTAGCGTGGACCTTCCTTACTAAAAAAGAACAAACAGCTTGGCGAGAATCTAGATGGAAAGCCCTAACTTAGAATTAATAAAAACCCTAAGGATGAAAACCACTGCGCTTAAAACTATCAAAAATATATGATAAAGATAATAAGGTGATTTTTTGATGGTGAATTGGAAAATGGAAAGCCTAAATAAGTAAGTTGAAAATGAAAAAAAACTAACCTGGCACTTACAAGTTTATTAAGCCTTGTTTTGAGCATGTGTACATCTCAAAATGAAAGCAATCAGCTACTAGATGATAATAGCTCTGATAGTTTGATGCACATACTTGAGCTTGCTAACTTAAATTCACTAGGTGAAGATCAAGATGTTGATATACTTGATATCGATTTGATGTTTATGAAAATAGGCGCAAATTCATTTGATCAATTTAAGTTAATCAAACTGACCGATGAACAGATCGCACTTTTGCTGAACTATTTCCTGAAAAAGATTTGATAAACTTCTACACAGAAGCTAGATCTTTTCTAAAACGGGATAAGTGAGAACAACTACTAAATCCAAAAAACAATATTAATGAGTAAATATGAAGTAGAAATAGAAGTGCGATGGGCAGATGCTGACCCTAACCGTCATGTGCGGCACTCCGCATATTATGATTATGGAGCTCACGCCCGAATTCGATTCTTCAAAGATTATGGCTTTACTGCTAAGAAACTAGAAGGGCTTAACATTGGCCCAATTATTTTCAAAGAAGAATGCTCGTTTATTAGAGAACTCTCCCCTGATGATGCCATTAAAATAAACATCCTTAAGGGGGCGATGACGGGAAATGCATCTAAATGGGTACTTCATCATGAGATTTTCAATCAACATGGAGTAAAATGTGCACAAATTACCACACAAGGCGCATGGATTGACTTAGAAAAAAGAAAGTTGACTATTCCACCTCAAGAAATCGCAGATGCCATGCATCAGCTGCCTAGTGGTGATTTTTATGTGTATTCCAAAGCAAAAAAATAAGGCTTAACTTTAGACTTCAAAACAAAGCAAATGGAAGTACTAGAAAAATGGTACGAAGGGGTTAAAACTATGAATCCAAGTATCTTGGACGATATACTAGCAAAAGACGTTGTCTTTCATTCCCCAGTAGTATGGTCTCCACAAGAAGGCAAAATGCTTACGTCCATGTATCTCACAGCAGCTATGTTCGTGTTGGGCAAAAGCAATTTTAAATATGTAAAAGAAATTGTTTCAGAGAAATATGCCTGTTTAGAATTCATCGCTGAAATTGATGGAATCACTATTAACGGTGTAGATATTATCTCTTTTAACGACGAAGGAAAAATTATTGAATTTAAAGTAATGGTCCGCCCTATGCAGGGAATGATGAAGCTTAAGGAAAAAATGGCCGAGTTAATGCAACAAATGAATCCCAATAAGTAACAATTGTCACTTAGCATGTAGAACACCAAGGGTAACTTTGTAAAAACTACAATATGAGATTAATTATTACATTTATTAGCATCTTCCTAATTTCCTTAACTAAGGCTCAATCTTCATTTGATTATTTTCTTGAATTAGAGCCTGTAAGCATTAATAATTTGCCTGGTATTCATTCTTACGCCTTTGGTCAATATTCAGGTAATGTTTTACTCGTAGGCGGAAGAGTAGATGGAATGCATCCAAGGCAACCTTTCAACTCTTTTCCCGAAAGTAAAAACAATACCATGCTATATGTGGTAGATATGGAAAGCAAACAAGTGTATTCTACAGATTTAACTAGCTTATCTTCAGATTTACAAGAGCAATTACAGTCAACTAACATGCAGTTTTATCAAGATCAAAATACGCTATTTGTAATTGGTGGATATGGGTATTCCGCAAGTTCTAGCGACCATATTACTTATCCTTTTTTGACAAGTATAGCAGTTCCTCAGCTTATTGAGGCTATAGCTGGCAATCAGCCTATCGCACCTTACTTTAAGCAATTAGAGGACCAAAGATTCGCTGTTACTGGTGGACAATTAGGGAAAATCGATCAAACTTTTTATCTCGTGGGTGGTCAACGATTCGATGGGCGTTATAACCCCATGAACATGTCTACCTTTACCCAAACCTATACGGATAAAATTCAAAAATTCTCTATTAGCACAGCAGGAAGTCAGTTGAGTATTAATAACTACATTGCCATAAACGACCCTGTTCATTTACACAGAAGAGACTATAACCTTTTACCTCAAATCTATCCAGATGGAACAGAAGGATACATGATTTCTTCAGGTGTTTTTCAATTAAATGTAGACTTACCTTTTCTGTACCCTGTAGATATTACAGACAGCGGTCACACCCCACAAACAGGCTTTAACCAATACTTAAGTAATTACCATAGTGCACATACTGCAATGTTTGATTCTTTGCGGAATGAAATGCACATGATTTTCTTTGGCGGCATGAGTCAATACTACTTTAACAATGGCACGCTTATTCAAGATGATGGAGTTCCATTTGTGAAGACCATTAGCTTAGTCACTCGAGCAAGTAATGGTAGCTTAGAAGAATTTGCCTTGCCTATTGAAATGCCTAGTTTAGAAGGTGCAAGTGCCGAGTTTATTCCAAACGAGGATCTTCCATACACTACAAGTGGCATCCTTAAATTACAGGAACTAGCATCCGACACCACTATTGTAGGTCATATCTTAGGAGGCATTTCCAGTAACAGCTTAAATCCTTTTAATGTCAACAATACTAATGATACGGAGGCTTCAAATACACTGTATGCGGTTAAACTGATAAAGTCAGAAACGACAACTGGCATTCGCACGAATATTGAAAACAGCAACTTTAATTTTAATGTTGCTCCAAACCCTGTGCACAAAGAAATTCATTTGAGCTTCGAATTAGAAAAGCCAGTTAGTGTGGATTACTTCATTGTAGACATGCAAGGTAAAATGTTGGCTTCAAAAGAATTGTTTGTACGTAAAGGCTTAAATGAAATTGACATTCCTGTAGATAAGAATTGGGAAACAGAATACTTAATTATTAATTTAAGTTTTGCAGATAAGCACTACGTCATCAAGAAAGTGTTGTTGAAGTAGAACCCATCCTCAACTGGTCATTTCTCCTATCGTCGAAATGACCAGAGCGTTTTGGCTCGGGCAATATGCCTTACAAAGCCCACCCTGTATTCAAAATAAAAAGGGCTCTCACTTGGGAGCCCTTTTTATTCATTAACCACTAACAATTATACCTTGTCAATTAAATCTTACTTCTTCTTCGTACTTCTAATCATTGCTTCTAATTGATCCCACATTTCATTGGGAATCATTTCAAGGTTGTTAAACTGACCAGCTCTAATTTGCTCTCCACCATCTAGTGTTACAATTTCACCATTCATGTAATCTGCAAAATCAGAAACCATGTATGCCGCTAAATTGGCCAATTCCTGGTGCTCTCCTACTCTTTTCAAAGGGACTTGCTTACTGATGTCTAATTCCTCTTTCAAGTGCCCTGGCAACAATCTATCCCATGCGCCTTTAGTTGGAAAAGGTCCTGGTGCAATGGCATTAAAACGGATATTATATTTTGCCCACTCAAAGGCAAGTGATTTAGTCATAGCTACTACTCCACCCTTTGCACAAGCTGAAGGAACCACATAGCCTGATCCTGTCCAAGCGTACGTAGTCACAATATTCAAAACATTTCCTTTGTCTTGTTTCGTATTAATCCAATGTTTACCAAATGTCAATGTGCAGTTAACAGTCCCCATCAATACAATATCAATAATCGTTTTGAATGCGTTAGAAGATAAACGTTCCGTTGGGCTAATAAAATTACCTGCAGCATTATTCAAAAGAATATCCACTTTGCCAAACTTCTCTAAAGCAGCATCTCTTACTGCTTCAACTTGTGCTATTTCACGCACATCACATTGTACAGGTAAACATTGACCACCTGTAGCCTCTTCCAATTCCTTAGCGGTATCTTTTAAGAGTTCAATTCTACGGCTAGTAATAACCGTGTTAGCACCTAATTCCATAAAGTATTTAGTCATTGCTTTACCAAGACCTGAGCCACCACCTGTAATAACAATTGTTTTACCTTTTAGCGCGTCTTGGCGCATCATTCCTTCTTTAATATTCATGGTGTTTTTTTATTTTTTATTGTAATTATTTAAAAGTTGGACACGAATTTTTCCCATCTCCAATTCGAAAGGAGGCATTAAGCATAATGAAAAAATAAGCATCACTATCATCAGAATTCCCTCTTTTAACATCTTCTAAATTTCCCGGATCTTGATTATTCCCTCGATAAGAAAGGGAAATTGCTTCATTGGCTACGGCTTCTACATAGTTCAATTCATAGTAGCTTAAATCGGGGTATGAAGCACTTACATCATCCAAGTAATCTACAAAAGTATGTCGATATTGAAACTCAGCACCGATTGCCCACAACCTTCCGACGTTTACCTTAAACCCGATAGCCGCAGGAATGCTAAAAGCCATTTTAGCATACTTGGCTCTGTCTGGGTATTGAGTCAATCCTTGACCTTCGGTTCCTAAGGGTTGTAGATTTACCCATTGACCATCTAACTTGGCTTTTGGGTTGTAATACACGCCTGCAATCCCTATTCCGAGGTAAGGAGTAAACTTATGCTTATGGTGTCCTGGTTTGTAAGGCAAAATATTCCATTCAAGCATCATCGCAATATCAGTAATATTACTTCTAAAATGTAAATTTCGTTCATAGCGACCAGAAACTCCCGGCTCAGAAAAACTATCATTGCCATAAATTCGGCCAATAGTTAAACCTGTTCTAAAAGACAAAAACTTATGGAAATTATTGCGATAAAAAACACCAAAGGCAGGGCGGAAAGCTTTGGCTCTCACTTGACCAAAGAACCACAGTCCTCGATCTGCTCCAAGATCGCCCAGATAATTCGCCACTCCAGCAGAGAAGCCAATTTCATGGTTACTCGATTGGTATCGTTGAGCTTGCAGGGTGAAGCCTGTAATTAGTAAAAAAATAAAAACATTTTTTTTCATTATACGTATTGATTGGTATTCAACATAACCAGTGTACAAGCTATAACGGGAACAATTCCGTTTTGTTTTAACTTCTTCATAAAAGGCCCATTCTCAGTACCCGGATTAAAGATAACCCGCTTTGGTTGAAGACTAATAATGTAATCCTCATAATTTCCCTGAATTCGTGGATTAATATAAAGGGTAACTGTATGAATATCTTCTAAAGGTTCTTGCTCCGTTAAGAACACCACATCATCTACTTGCCCACGTCTAGAAGCTATTCCAACAACTTCATGTCCGTTGATTCCTAAGCTTTTGATAGCTCGATAAGCATAACGATTAGAATTCTCACTTGCACCAATTACCAATGTTTTCATGACTTAAAGTTAAGCAAAATTTCAAAACTTCCTTGAACTCCATAACTTGATAATACGCTCCAATTTGTTAATAAATTGTAGGAAAAAATAAGGGAAGCGAGCAAAAATAAATCCTAACTTTACGCACTATGAGTTATATCGTTTCTGCAAGGAAATATCGTCCTAAAACTTTTGAAGATGTAGTTGGTCAAGACCAAATCACGACTACGCTTAAACGATCAATTGAAAATGATCATTTAGCACAAGCCTTTTTATTCTGTGGCCCCCGTGGAGTTGGTAAAACAACCTGCGCACGTATTATGGCTAAAGCAGTTAATACAGGGCAAACTGAAAAGTTAGATGAGATTGAAGAAGATTTCTCTTTCAATATTTTTGAATTAGATGCAGCCTCGAATAATAAAGTGGATGACATGCATCAACTCATTGCACAAGTTCGAATTCCGCCCCAAACAGGGAAATACAAGATTTATATCATAGATGAGGTTCATATGTTATCTCAAGCAGCTTTCAATGCTTTTTTAAAGACCTTGGAAGAGCCTCCACCCTACGCTATTTTTATTCTAGCCACTACAGAGAAACACAAAATCCTCCCGACTATCTTATCGCGTTGTCAGATTTATGACTTTAAGCGAATATCTGTGATTGACATTGTGAAGCATTTACAAAACATTGCTTCTCAAGAAAACATAGTCGCTGATGAAAGTGCGTTGCATATCATTGCAGAGAAAGCCGATGGGGCCTTAAGAGATGCCCTATCCATATTTGATCGTCTAGTTAGTTTTTCAGGAGATCAATTGACTTATGAAGCAGCCGTTAAAGGATTAAACGTGCTAGATTACGATTACTTCTTTAAGATTACTGAATATCTTTTACTCAGTGATTTGTCGAATGCCCTATTGGCACTAGATGAAATTTTAAACAACGGTTTTGAAGCTGATCATTTTATCCAAGGATTAAGTGGTCATTTTAGAAATTTGTTAGTTTGTAAAGACCCAAAGACGATAAAATTATTGGAGCTCAGCGAGCGAATCAAGCAGCTTTATTTTGACCAAGCAGGCATGACGCCTAAATCATTTTTGGTGAATGCCTTAAGTCTAGCTTCAGATGCCGACGTAAATTATGCAGCAAGTATTAACAAGCGTCTATTAGTTGAAGGTATGTTAATGAAAATGGCATTTCTGATCAATTTGACTGAAGGGAAATCATTCTTCGGAGACGAGTCGGCTGAAAAAAAAAAGCTTGAACAAAAATTAGGGCAAAGTCGTAATGCGGAAACACATACTCAAGCGCCCGCTCCTGTTGAACCTCCTCTTGAAGCTCATGAACAAGTAAATGAAGAACCTACCCCAAAAGTAGAAGAGGAAATTGTGGCAGAACAAATACCCGCCCCACCTAAGGAAACTAACCCGAAAGCATCTACTCATTTCAGTTTAGACGACCTGGAAAAGCAAGTTGAGGAAGAACTAAATGCTCCAGTAGTTGAGGAAGAAAATGAAATTGAAGAATCCGGACCAGTGGGCACTCTAGAGTTAACTGAAGAGAATCTACAAAAAGTTTGGCACCAGTTTTTGGATAGCTTAGCCGAGGAAAACAACCAAAGTCTTTTACATAGTATTAATGATAAATCTCCCTCTCTTGATGAAGGAAAGATTAACCTTGTGGCAGATAGTAAAGTTGAAGCTACTTTGATAAAGAAAGAGTTACTTAGAATTACCGCTTATTTGCGATCCAATATAGCTGCGACTAATATTGATTTCAACATAGTAGTTGAAGAAAATGAAAAGAAACAAAAAGTAATTCTCAACCAAAAAGACAAATTTCAACGAATGGCGCAAAGTAATCCAACGTTGACGATTTTAATTGACAAATTAGATCTAGAACTAGAAAGATAATCTTCTATGAAAAATTACACCATCTTACTTGCCTTTTTACTATTTATTGTAGCATGCAAGCAATCGACTGAAACCGTTTCAACATATACCCATGAATTTGAAACTACCGAAGGCGACCCAAGCAATACTTTGATTTACACACTGGAAAATGGCTTGAAAGTTTACTTGTCCGTAAATGAATTGGCACCTCGTATTCAGACCTTAATAGCTGTAAAAGCAGGTTCAAAATTTGACCCAGCAGAAACTACAGGATTGGCACACTACTTAGAACACATGATGTTTAAGGGAACCCATGAAATTGGAACTAAAGATTGGGCATCGGAAAAAGAAGTCTTAGATCAAATTGCTGCCACTTTTGAAGAGCATCGACTTAGCGATGATCCTGCTACCAAGACTGCCCTATATGCAAAAATAGATAGCTTGTCTTTGGAAGCTTCTAGATTCGCTATTGCTAACGAATATGACAAGATGGTATCTAGTTTAGGTGCTAAAGGAACAAATGCATACACCTCTAATGATGAGACCGTATACATGAATGACATCCCTTCTAATGAAATTGAGAAATGGTTAAAAGTTGAAGGCGAGCGTTTTCAAACTTTGGTTTTACGACTATTTCACACAGAGTTGGAAACCGTTTATGAAGAATTTAATCGTTCACAAGATTCAGATAACCGCTGGGTTTATCAAGGAGTTTTAGAAGGCTTATTACCTAATCACCCTTATGGAACACAAACGACTATTGGTGTAGGAGAGCATTTAAAGAACCCTTCCATGTACAATATCCATGAGTATTTCGATAATTACTATGTGCCGAATAACGTGGCAATTTGTTTAGCCGGTGATTTAGATCCAGATGCCACTATTGATATGATTGAAGAATATTTCGGTTCATGGGAAACTAAAGAAGTTCCAGCATTTACTGAAAGAGAAGATGTTGAACTAAGTGCTCCTGTTACAATGGAGACATTCGGGCCACAGCAAGAAATGCTCTACATGGGCTATAAGTTTGATGGAGCTGGAAGCGAGGAAACTCGAATGATTCAATTGATTGACATGTTATTAGCAAATTCCCAGGCTGGTTTGATTGATATCGATTTGATGCTTAAGCAAAAAGTGCTTAGTGCAGGTTCTTTCCCTCAAATTTTAAAAGATCATTCTATTCACTTTTTATACGGGGTTCCTAAAGAAGGCCAATCGCTTGAAGCGCTTAGGGATTTGCTTTTAGGCGAGCTAGACAAAATTAAAGCAGGAGATTTTGACGATTGGTTAATAGAAGCTGTGGTCAATGATCTAAAATTAAATAGAGTAAAAGGTCTCGAAACAAATCGAGGAAGAGCATTCTTAATGATTGATGCTTTCATCAATGAGTTGGACTATGAAAGTATTGTTTTCGAATACGACAGCATGGCCTTAATCACCAAGGCAGAAATTGTTGAATTTGCCAATAAACATTATCAAGACAACTATGTGGTTTCTTACAAACGAATGGGTGAATCTGATCGACACAGTGTACCTAAGCCAAAAATTACCGCTGTGGAAGTAGATAGAGATAGTCAATCCAACTTCTATGCTGCTTTTGACAGTATGACTTCTAAAAGCTTGACGCCCAAGTTTGTAGATTTCACAAATGATATTCAAATTGACCAGTTGGATGATATTGAAATGGCTTATGTGAAAAATGAAAACAATCAAATTTTCAACTTGTATTACCTCTATGATGTTGGTAGTAACACAGATAAGAATCTAGCCTTAGCGATTCAATATCTCCCATATTTAGGAACTAAAAAATACAGTGCAGAAGAATTACAAAAAGAGTTTTATCACTATGGATTGGAGTTTGGAGTTAGCGCTGGCAATGACCAAGTCTATGTTTCTTTAACTGGTTTAGAAGAAAACTTGGATAAAGGTATAGCGCTTTTTGAGCATCTTTTAGCTAATGCTCAAGCAAATTCAGCAGTATATGGTGAATTGGTAAATGACATTGAAAAAGGACGCCTAAACGCTAAACTAGATAAAAATACCATACTAAGAAAAGGCCTAGGTTCTTACGCGAAATATGGCGGGAGAAATCCTTTCACAGATCTTTTAAGCAGTGAAGATCTAAGGACAATCGATATAGACACATTGGTGGCTAAGGTAAAAGATCTTGGTGGTTTTGAGCATCGCATTTTCTACTATGGCGAAATGGACATGAGTGAGGCTAAAGCCGTTATAAGCAAACACCACACGAATACCTCTGGATTATTTGCCTTGCCTGCAAAAAAAGAATTTGCTGAACTAGAGACTTCTACAAACAAGGTTTTCTATGCACCATACGATATGCAACAAGTAGAAATGTTCTTTATTGCTAAGGATGAAATTTTTAATCCTGAGATTCTTGCAGCAAGTAGATTGTTTAATGAGTACTTCGGAACTGGCTTGTCTTCTATTGTTTTTCAAGAAATTAGAGAGAAGAAAGCCCTCGCTTATTCTGCTTATAGTTATATTTCTTCACCAAGTGAAAAAGATAAAAGCCATTATGTTAATGCATACATAGGAACACAGGCCGACAAACTAGAAGATGCAACAGGTGCGATGTTTGAGTTAATGAATAACATGCCAGAAGCAAGTATGCAATTTGAATCTGCTAAAGAAGCAGCAGTTAAAAAACTAGAAAGTGATTGGACTACAGGAAAAGGCGTTTATTGGCAATACGAGAAAGCGAAAAAACTTGGTGTCGATTACGACTTAAATCAAAAAATATACGCGCAAGTTCAATCGATGAGCCTAAGTGATTTAAAGGTATTCTTTGAAGCTCATGTTAAAGGCAAGCAATATAGTATTTGCGTTATAGGCAAAAAAGAAAACATGAATATGGAGGTTTTGAAAGGACTTGGAGAACTCCGAGAGTTAGAACTGGAAGAAATATTCGGCTACTAACTAAAAAAAGGTCAACACTAGGTGTTGACCTTTTTTATTTCTAAACTAACTAACTAAAACTAAATAAGAATTACTCTTATTTGGTAGAGGTAACTACTCCTCTGCCATTATATACGAGAGAAGTCTAACTTTTGTTTTCAAAAATTGAATTTAATTTCATTTTTCTTTTTAAAGTCGCACTTAGCAAAACCTCATACAGTCCATTTTGGCTGTTCATTCACTACATTTCCTTTAAAAACATAGCTAGAATTACATTTCCTAAATTTTCCTAGCATAGTCATGGATAAGCCTTACCTTTGCGCTCTTTTTTAGACACATTTTCACAATTATGAAGGCATACATCAAGAATTTCACCAAGAACCCAAAGAACGACATCCTTTCTGGCTTAACCGTAGCACTAGCATTAGTGCCAGAAGCAGTGGCTTTTGCCTTCGTAGCAGGAATTGACCCTATGGTAGGGCTTTATGGGGCATTCATGATGGGAATTGTAACAGCATTATTTGGAGGTCGTCCAGGAATGATATCAGGAGCCACTGGTGCCATGGCAGTAGTTATGGTTCATCTTATCAAAGAAGGAAATGAAGTTGGAGCATCATTAGGTCTTGGGGATGGTTACTTAGGCTTGCAGTGGTTATTCATAACGCTACTCATAGTTGGAGTTGTGCAGATACTTGCAGGTGTTTTTAAACTTGGTAAGTTTGTAAGGTTAATCCCTTATTCCGTAATGCTAGGCTTTGTAAATGGTTTAGCGATTGTCATCTTTCTTTCTCAAATAGATATGTTCAAAACAGGTCCTATGGGCGCTAGAGAATGGCTTCAAGGTCCAGATTTGTTCATGATGCTTGGCCTCGTTGCACTGACTATGGCCATTATGTATGGCTTACCTAAATTTACCAAGAAAATTCCTGGAGCTCTTGTTGCTATTGTTGTTGTAGCTTCAATCACAATTCTAGGAAAGTTTGACGCTGCTACTGTTGGATCATTTATTAAAGATGGTGGCGGTAGCGGACTTCAAGGGAAACTCCCCGTATTTCAAAATCAAATTTTCCAACTTTTCTATACCTTGAAAGGACATTGGGGAACCGTTCTTTCTTCAGCCTTTGTATTGGCTGCTGTAGGATTGATTGAATCCTTAATGACGCTTAATCTCGTGGATGATTTAACTGAAACTAGAGGAAGTGGCAACAAAGAATGTTTAGCGCAAGGTGGTGCAAACATCCTGAATGGCTTGTTCGGTGGAATGGGGGGTTGTGCAATGATTGGTCAATCTATTATTAATGTAAACTCAGGTGGTAGAGGCAGATTATCGGGTGTAGTTGCTGCGCTTGCCTTATTAGGATTTATTCTGTTTGGAGCGCCATTTATCGAACCCATTCCTATTGCCGCTCTAGTTGGTGTAATGTTCATGGTAGTTATCGGAACATTCGCATGGAGTAGTATTAGAATTCTTCATAAAATTCCATTAGCAGATACGATTGTGCTTATTGTAGTATCCGCCATTACCGTATGGCAAGATTTAGCCATTGCGGTAGTATCCGGAGTAATTATTTCTGCATTAGTGTTTGCTTGGAAGAATGCAACGATGATTCGTGCTAGAAAACGGATCAAAGAAGATGGCACTAAAGTCTACGATATTTGGGGCCCATTATTCTTTGGATCAACACAAGAATTTGCAGCTAAATTTGATCCTAATACCGATCCTGACAAAGTGGAAATCGACTTTATTGAATCTAAAATTGCCGATCATTCAGCTGTGGAAGCACTAAAAAATATTGCAAACAAATATTTGGATCTAGATAAAGAGATCAAGCTCATTCACCTTAGTGAGGAATGTAAAGAGATCTTGTTAAAGGCTAATCCAAAATTTGAAAATGTAATTGAACACGCTATTGATGACCCGCGTTATCACGTGGTTTCTGATTACGCCGACTTAGAAGTCTAATAGTAATTCTTATCTTGTAACAACTAAAACCCATTTTATGAAAAGTATAGTTGTTTGGTTTGAAATACCTGCCTTGAATTTAGAAAGGTGCCAGAAGTTTTATGAAAGTATTTTAGATAGCCAAATGCAATACTAACTTCTTAATTTCATCATCTTGAAAGATGTACCTTTAGTCTACCAAATCAAACTAGATGAAAACAAGCAAACAAGAAGCTCTTGATTATCACAGTCAAGGAAGGAAAGGGAAAATTGAAGTCATCCCTAGCAAACCAACAAGTACGCAGCGAGATTTATCTTTAGCCTACTCCCCTGGAGTTGCTGAACCCTGCCTAGAAATTTTTAAGAACCCTGAGGATGTTTACGAATACACGGCCAAAGGAAATTTAGTTGCTGTAATATCGAACGGCACTGCCGTACTTGGTCTTGGGGACTTGGGACCTGAAGCCTCCAAACCCGTGATGGAAGGAAAGGGCTTGTTATTCAAAATTTTCGCCGACATTGATGTTTTTGATATTGAAGTAGATGAGACCGATGTAGATGCTTTTGTGAGAACAGTGAAAGCTATCGCCCCTACTTTTGGTGGAATAAACCTAGAAGATTTGAAAGCTCCAGAGGCTTTTGAAATAGAGAAAAGACTTAAAGCCGAACTAAACATCCCCATCATGCATGATGATCAGCATGGCACGGCTATTATCTCATCAGCTGCATTATTAAATGCCTTAGAAATTGCTGAAAAGAAAATTGAAAAAGTAAAAGTAATCGTGAATGGTGCGGGAGCATCCGCTATTTCTTGTGCAAAACTATATATGTCTCTTGGAGTCAAAAAGAACAATATTTATATGTTTGATTCTAAGGGTTTAATTACCACTAAGCGTGAAAACTTAGACGAACACAAACAGTTATTTGCTAGAAATGAAGCTGAAATTACTTTGATGGATGCTATGAAAGGCGCTGATGTTTTTCTAGGACTGTCAAAAGGTAATGTGATATCTCAGAAAATGGTAAAAGCAATGGCCAACAACCCTATTGTTTTTGCTTTGGCGAACCCTGATCCAGAGATTCCTTATGCAGATGCTATTGCAGCACGAAAGGATATCATTATGGCTACCGGTCGAAGCGACCATCCTAATCAAGTGAATAATGTACTAGGTTTTCCTTTTATTTTTAGAGGTGCATTGGATGTTCGGGCAACATGCATCAATGAAGAAATGAAACTAGCAGCTGTAAAAGCAATAGCTGAGTTAGCTAAGGAAACTGTGCCTGAAGAAGTAAACGAAGCGTACAGTGAAAGAAACCTGAGCTTTGGAAGAGAGCTAATTATTCCAAAACCAATAGACCCCCGTTTAATATCTAGAATTGCTCCTGCCGTAGCTAAAGCAGCTATGGATAGTGGTGTAGCAAAAGCCCCAATTAAAGATTGGGAAAAATACGATTTGGAGTTAAAAAAACGGCTAGGCTTAGATAATAAGTTGATCAAAAATATTACCCAGCGTGCTAAGAAAAATCCTAAGAAAGTGGTTTTTGCAGAGGCCGACAATTACAAGATTCTTAAGGCTGCTTACCTCGCTCAAGATGAAGGAATTGCCATTCCAATTTTACTAGGAAACAAGGAGCGAATTCATGACATGATGAAGGCATATAAGCTCCACTTTGATTGCAAGGTTATTGACCCTCGTGAGCAATCTGAAAAAGCTCGTCGTTCTAAATATGCTAAAATCTTATTCGATAAAAGAAAAAGACGCGGATTGACTTTGTTCGAAGCTGAAAAGCTGATGCATGAAAGAAACTACTTTGGTTCAGCTATGGTCGAAACAGAAGATGCAGATGCTTTAATTTCTGGATTGACAAGAAATTATTCTACCGCCATTAAACCTGCCCTGCAAGTTATTGGTGTGGAAGAAGGCGTATCCCGTATAGCGGGTATGTACATCATGATTACCAAAGATGGTCCGTTTTTCTTTGCAGATACTACGGTGAACGTTAACCCATGTGCTGAAGAAATTGCAGACATCACCAAGTTAGTGGTTCGAGAAGTACGAAAGCTTAATATTGAACCTCGAGTGGCCCTGCTCTCCTATTCAAATTTCGGATCCAATGAAGGCGACGACGCCGTTAAAATGAGGAATGCTTTAAAGTATTTACAAAAGGATAAAAACTTGATAGTTGATGGAGAGATTCAAGCTAATTTCGCTTTGAACACTGAATTAGTCAATGACTTCTTTAATTTTTCAGAATTGGCTAAAAAAAGTGCGAACACCCTAATTTTCCCGAACCTATCATCAGGAAATATTTCCTACAAATTGATTCAAGAAATGGCTCAAGTGGAAAGCATTGGACCTGTTCTATTGGGAATGAAAAAACCTGTACACGTGCTACAAATTGGATCTTCCGTTCGTGAAATATTGAACATGGTAAGCATAGCAGTAACGGATGCACAAGGCAAGGCGTTTAAGTGTGTGGAGTAATCTGGTCTAATAATTCTAAAATAGCAATTGTCATTTCGAACGAAGAGAGAAATCTTCCTTCTTATGATGGAAAATCCATGTGCATTTAAGCTAAGCTCATTCGAACTAATTAGTCATTTAAAGAGCCTAATTGAAGTAGTAATTCTAGTTATATCTGCATAGATGGAAGACCTCTCCTATCGTCGAGGTGACATACAACCCAAAGCACTGTTCTGATTACGACCAATTGTCTTATGACCACTGACCACCCTAGAAGCTTCGGGGCTGAATACTAAAAAACTAAACCACAATATTCACTATTCGTCCTGGAACGAAAATGAATTTGCGTAACTCTTTACCTTCAATCCACTTCTGAACGATTTCATTAGCTAAAACTTCAGCTTTTGCATCCTCTTGCGAAATACCTGCAGCTAAGTCAATCTTTACTCTCATTTTTCCATTAATAGACACCGGGTAATTGATTACTGATTCAGTCAAATATTTCTCATCCACTACTGGATAAGCCACATCTTTCACTACTGAATTCTCATGTCCCAATTTAGACCAAAGCTCTTCAGAAATATGCGGAGCAAATGGTGAAAGGAGTTTAACTAACTCAGTTAACAGCTCACGCTTATTGCATTTCAAATCACCTAAGTCATTCACACAAATCATAAAAGCCGATATACAAGTGTTAAATGAAAAACGTTCTACATCGTCATTAACTTTCTTGATACAAGTATGCAATACTTTCATCTCTTTTTCAGATGGCTTATTGTCAGTAATTATAAAATTATCAGCAGCATCGTGAAATAGATTCCATGTCTTACGCAAGAATTTAGCTACGCCATCAATTCCTTTGGTTTGCCAAGGCTTATGATTTTCAATTGGACCCAAAAACATTTCAAACATACGGAAGCAATCTGCTCCATATTCTTCAATAACATCGTCAGGGTTAACTACGTTGTACTTCGACTTAGACATTTTCTCTACTTCATGTCCTACAATATACTTGCCATCTTCCAAAACAAATTCAGCTTGAGCATTATCTGGACGCCATTTTTTAATAGCCGCTAAATCAAGTTCTCCTTGATCATTTACCATATCAATGGCTACGTGAATAGGAATAGTGTTGTAATGATCTTTCAAATTGAACGATACATATTTATTCTCATCAAGCACCTTGTATTGAAAAGCACTCTCGCCTTGTATCATTCCCTGGTTAATCAATTTCTTGAACGGCTCTTCTGTTGGCACAAAATCCAAGTCGTACAAGAACTTGTGCCAGAATCTTGAATACATCAAGTGACCCACAGCGTGTTCTGTTCCACCAACATAAAGATCAACATCTTGCCAATAATTCAACGCCTCCTTACTACAAAATTCATCTGGATTATTCGGATCCATGTATCGTAAAAAATACCAAGAGCTACCTGCGTTACCAGGCATGGTATCCGTATCTAAAGGCATCCCCTTATATTTCCAATTCTCCACTTTACTAAGCGGTGCTTTACCGTTTACCGGTTTAATATCATCCATAGGAGGTAATTCCAAGGGCAATTCATTCTCGGGCAATTGATGAGCTAAGCCATCTTTATCATAAGCTATTGGAAAAGGTTCACCCCAATACCGCTGTCTGCTAAAATTAGCATCTCTCAGCTTGTAATTGACCTTCAATTCACCTATCCCCTTTTCTTCAAGCTGTTGGATAGCTAGAGCAATCGCATCTTTAACTTCCAATCCATTCATGAAGTCAGAATTAATCATTTTACCCAACTTATCAGATTTCGTAGCATCAGGATGTGCAGACTTATCGCAAATCTCAATGATATCAATACCGAACTTTGTTGCGAATGCATGATCTCTATCATCATCACTTGGAACAGCCATAATAGCACCCGTTCCATAATCGATTAAAACGTATTCACTAATCCAAATAGGGATTGGTTTTCCAGTAAATGGATGGGTGGCATAAGCACCAGTAAACGCACCACTCACAATTTTAGAAGCTTGTCGATCAACGTTCGACTTACTTTTTGCTACTTTTTTATAGGCCTCCACTTCCGCCTTTTGAGCATCTGTAGTTAAGTCATTAACCATCGGATGTTCTGGTGCTAGCACCATGAACGTTACCCCATATATCGTATCAGGACGAGTAGTAAATACTTCAATTTTTTCATCACAAACTTCAAAATATACTGAAGCCCCTTCACTTTTGCCAATCCAATTCTCTTGCTGTGCTTTTAAGCTTTCAGACCATTCTAAATGTTGAATACTATTCAATAAGCGCTCTGCATAAGCAGTTATTCTCAAGCTCCATTGTAATAAGGGTTTTTGTATCACAGGGTGACCACCACGTTCCGAGAAACCATTGATTACTTCATCATTCGCTAGTACGGTACCTAAAGCTTCACACCAATTCACAAAGGAAACTTTACGATAAGCCAAGCGATAATGCATGAGTATCTCTGCTTGTTCCTTCTTGGAGAACCCTTTCCAATCTTCCGCAGAAAATTTTCCTGAATAATCCGTAAAAGCAGCAGTTTTTAAATTTCCATCTTGCTCAAATTGTTCAATCAACAAACTGATAGACTGCGCTTTATCATCTGCAGTACAGTAACAGTAATTAAACATTTTAGTGAATATCCACTGCGTCCATTTGTAGTATTTAGGATCACTAGTAACGACTTCTCTACTCCAATCAAAAGATAAACCAATCAGATTTAACTGTCGTTTGTAGGTTTCTATATTTTCAGCGGTAGTAGCACTAGGGTGTTTACCTGTTTCAATAGCATATTGCTCTGCAGGCAAGCCAAAGGCATCAAAGCCCATTGGATGCAAAACATTAAATCCCTTTAATCGTTTATAACGAGAATAGATATCACTGGCTACATAACCTAATGGATGTCCAACGTGAAGCCCGCTTCCTGACGGATAAGGGAACATGTCTAAGACATAATACTTAGGTTTAGAGATGTCTAACTCAACCTTATAAGTCTCTTCATCTTTCCATATTTTTTGCCACTTATCTCTAAGTGCTTTTGGGTTGTACGCCATGAGTCTACTTTTAATGCTCAAAAAGAGTGTAAATTAATAAGTTTTCGCACAGGGAATGCGTTAAATAGGGAAAGATTTTAAGCAACAAGAAAATTATATGCGACTTGTTTTAATAATTAGTTCTCTCACCCTCGTTGGTTTTGCTAGTTTGGCTTTCTATACCAGGCCTATGCATGGAAACCAAAAGCTAAAAGGTGCCCTTCACAATTTGGCCAAAGAATTGAACCTTTCACCGAATTTTGAACAACGACCTGAGCCCTTAAATCTAAAAGATTATCCGGAAGTAATTAATCATTTCGGGAAAAGCTCGGATTTGAATTGGAGAAAAAGAATGCAAAAAGCGATAAAACTGAGCTAATTTTCACTAAGTACTTGAGCTAAACAGCCTCGACTTTCTTCACTTTTGTAAACCACAAATTTAGCAACACTCCGAGGACCACTAAGGCTATTCCTAATATGGTTGTCCACCCATAGTCATCCTTAAAGAATACATAGCCAATAATAATGGCATAAACTATGGTCAAGTAACGTACAATACTCACCTTCCCTACTTCCTCCATTTGAAGTGCCTTAGTCATATTTACTTGAGCGATTTGAGTAGAAATACCAATTCCAATGAGAATAATTAGCTCTACCCATGTAGGCTGAACCCATTTAAAATAAGTCAATAAACCGGCAATAGGCAAAGCTACTACTGGAAAGTAAAACACTACAACTAATGGATGATCAGTATCCTTCAGTTTTCTTATCATGTTATAGGCCAGTGCTGAAATAAAAGCTGCTAGAATTGCTAGTAAGAAATATAAAATAGGCATGTCAGGGTTAAAGCCTTTAATAATCGCAACCCCAGCAAATGATATAGCAAAGAATATCCATTGCGGCAAAGCCACCCTTTCTTTTAAAATAAAAATAGCTAGAATGATAGTGAATATCGGAGACAACTGCATAATAGTTACTGCAGATGCAAATGGCATTTTTTGAAGGCAAAGAAAATATAAAGACAAAGCGATTACCCCGAAGAGTCCTCTTAAAAACAGTATTGGTTTATTGTTTCCTAAAAAAGAAATCTCTAATTGCTTAATCATAACCGCACTGATAACAAGGGTAACTAAACTTCGAAAGAAAACTATTTCGATTGCAGGAATATTGTCGAGGTATTTCACCCCAATATTCATTAAGGAAAAGAAAATACCAGCAACAAGCATGTGCTTGATACCTTTAGATAGCATTATCTATTTTTTAGTCAAATGAGCGACAAGCCCACCCAAAATTTTACGGGTGTCGTCACTCCACCAATGGCCTAAAATTTCAGCTTTCAAATCCTCATCAAAATGAGAAAAATGTGCTAACAAAGGCTGGCGCATATTTAATTTACTATACTGCCAAGTTCTTTTATTCAAACTCAAATACTTTTCAAGTTGTTCCAATGCAGTAGCTAGAACTTGATCTTCTGGCACACTCACATCTACCAAGCCAGTATCTAGCGCTTCATTGATAGCCAACAATTTTCCTTCAAGGATAAATTGCATCGCCAATTTCGACCCGATAACACTTTCATATAAATGATAAATGAACTTAGGCATGACAATACCTACAGGAACTTCATTAAGTCCAATTCGATATTTGCCATCAGCCATTATTCTATAATCACAGCATAAGGCTAGCACGCAACCACCTGCAGGCGAATGTCCTGTGATAGATGCAACTAGAGGTTTAGGAAAAGAAAGCATCGTTTTAATCGCATTAAATAAAGATTCAAACAACTCAGCTACTTGATCATTATCATAAGCATACAATTCAATTACATCTAGACCTGCTGAAAAGAAACGCTCTTTTCCAGTTAAGACTGCACCATCAACACTATCGTCTTTAGCTAAACCTTGAAAACAGGTATTTAATTCCTGCAACATTTCAATATTGATTGGATTTGCACTCCCTCTATCTAATTGAACAATAGCGTAATTGTTCTCTTTTGTTACTTGAATAGTATTCATTTTTAAATCCAACTTGTACCCATGTTTCTAAACGGCCATGGAATGGTTACAAACATAATAATAAGGGCAATAAGGAAAAAAGTGAAAGTTGTTTTATGCTTAGCTAAATCATCAGTCAATTTCTTAGACTTTATTCTTCCAATAGTAATTAAAGCAATAGCTACTAGCATTCCAAATATATGCTCGATACCATAGAATCTATGCGCACTACTTGCCATCATTTCACCCATACCTAAAGACCAAGCGCCCTTTACAATAGGACTAATAGCGTAAAGCACTATTCCAATCAACAACTGCGTATGTGCAAATATGAAAGTATATAAGCTTAGCTTATTGTCCATAATAGCATAAGGCTTTTTCCCTCGCATTTTCAGAAATGCATTAACGGTTGTCCAAACTAAAAATATCAATAGAACATAGCGTAACAAGCTATGCGTATGTTGCAATCCAGTTAACATCTTGTCTTAATTTAAAATTTAAAATGGTAAATCGTCTAAATCTTCTCTTGCATCTACATTATTATTTACTGGTGCAGCAGGTGCAGCTTCTTGATTGAAGTTTTGTTCCTCAGCAGGAGGAGCTTGAGACATTCCTGAATCGCCTTCAATTTTCCAAGCATTCAAATTTGTGAAATACTTTCCTTGCCATTCTCTTCCTCTTAAATCAAAGTGAACTTTCAATGCATCCCCTTCTTTATAGCTATCTACAATTGCACATCTGTCTTGTGTCAATTGAAATTTTACAAATTGCGGATATTCTCCAGCAGTTTCAATCACGAATTCACGCGCCTTGAAAGACTCTGTTTTTTGCTCCGTTTCAAATACTTTGTGCAATTTTCCTGTTATATCTAATGCCATTATTTATAGTTTTGTGCAAAGTTATCAGTTAATGCAATAATATTCAATCCTATTTAGATTGTTTATGCACATTTGTTACGTATTTTTGCGCTTTAATGAAAAAAATCGAACTCAATCACCCCATATTTCAAAAAGTTAAAGAAGCAGCCGCTATCCTTCAACTTGACACCTATGTAGTAGGTGGATTTGTTCGAGACCAAATCCTTGGTCGCGAATCCAAGGACATAGACTTTGTTTGTGTTGGAAGTGGTATCGAGTTAGCTCACCAAGTAGCTGCTCTTATTTCTCCTAAGTTAAAGGTAAACTTCTTTAAGAATTACGGAACCGCCCAATTCGTATGGGAAGGCTGGGAATTAGAATTTGTAGGGGCTCGAAAAGAATCCTACAGAAAAGATTCTAGAAATCCATTAGTGGAGGAAGGTACTTTAAGCGATGATCAAAATAGAAGAGATTTTACGGTTAATGCATTAGCTGCTTCAGTAAACGAAGAAGACTTTGGTCAAGTAATCGATCCTTTTACTGGATTAGAAGATTTGGAAAAAGGAATTTTGCAAACACCACTTAACCCAGATATCACTTTTTCTGATGACCCATTGCGTATGCTTCGGGCTATTCGTTTTGCAACACAATTGAATTTCACTATTGCTGATGACACTTTTGAAGCGATCAAGCGTAATGCCCATCGGATAGAGATCATCTCTCAAGAAAGAATTACAACGGAACTCAACAAAATCATATTGGCTAAAACTCCTTCTTTAGGTTTTAAGCTTTTAGATGAAGTGGGTCTACTCCCTTTCATTTTTAAGGAGTTAAGTGACTTGAAGGGAGTTGACTATGTTAAAAAACAAGGGCATAAAGATAATTTTTACCATACCCTGCAAGTTCTAGACAACTTAAGTCAAAATACTGACGACCTCTGGTTAAGATGGTCCGCTATCCTGCATGACATTGGTAAACCCAAGTCGAAGCGATTTGAAGAAGGGAACGGATGGACTTTTCACGGCCACGAAGTGATTGGCGAGCGCATGACCAAGACTATATTTAAACGTATGCGTATGCCTCTAAACCAAGAATTGAAGTACGTTCAGAAACTAGTAAGAATGCACTTACGCCCCATTCCCATAGCTCGTGATGAGATTTCAGACTCTGCTATTCGTCGTTTACTATTCGATGCTGGAGATGACATTGATGACCTCATGTTATTATGCGAAGCTGACATTACTTCTAAGAACGAAGAAAAAGTGAAGCGGATTCTGAAAAATTTCCGTGCCGTTAGAGTTAAGCTTAAGGAAATTGAAGAGAAGGATCATATCCGAAATTTCGAACCGCCAGTTAGTGGAGAGTTAATCATGGAGACTTTTGGATTGAAGCCATGCCGAGAAGTTGGGGCAATAAAAAATCAAATTAAAGAAGCCATACTTGAAGGTGAAATAATCAATAATATAGAGGAGGCCAAAGTGCTGATGCTTAAATTGGGTAAAGACTTAGGCTTGAAAACAAAGTGAAATGGATTTAAAAGAATACAAGATCGAACGCTTGCAAGAGCTAAAAGCACTCTTAAACAAAGAGAATGAAGAGCTTCAAGAATTCGTTCGATTAGCAGAAATAAAGAATCGATGGTTTTCTCAAGATCATTGCTGGCAAATGATAGAAGCCATAAAGAGCAATTACTTAGATGCCGAGAAACTAGATAATTGGTTGAGCGACTATTCATTAAACCCTGTCGACAAACAATTAGGGATAATTACAGCGGGGAATATTCCCATGGTAGGCTTTCATGATGTATTATGCGCATTCGTTGTAAACGCCCCTACTCACATCAAGCTTTCTTCCAAAGATGAAGCATTGATGAAATACCTTATTAAACAATTACAAAGTTTAGATATTACATGGAATGCTGAAATCATTGAGCGACTTCAAAATTTTGATGCGGTAATTGCAACTGGAAGTGATAATACGAATAGATACTTCGAGCAATATTTTAGAAAAGTGCCCAATATCCTCCGCACCAATAGAAACAGTTTAGCAATTCTTACAGGTAAGGAAACTCCCCAAGAATTTGATTTACTAGCAAGCGATGTTTTATCCTATTTTGGTTTAGGTTGTCGCAATGTTTCTAAGATCTTCGTACCAAAAGACTTTGATATCATTACCCTGTTTCCTCATTTTGATCTTTTCCAAGAATATGTGAATCATAATCTGTTTAAAGACAATTACGATTACAATCGGACGCTGTTATTAATGAATCTTGATAAGCATTTAGCTAATGACTTTCTTATTGTAAAAGAGGATGAAAGCCTTCATAGTAGACTAGCCACCGTTCACTATAGTTTTTATGAAGATTTAAACGAAGTGCAAGACTATATTATCGAACACCACGAAGACCTGCAAGTTGTGGTAAGTGCACCTACAGACTTATGGAAGAGTGTTGGTTTTGGACAAGCTCAACAGCCTGGATTAGCTGATTACGCGGACCATGTCGATACCGTAGAATTCTTATTATCTTTGTAATATGCCAAGTTATTTCAACAAAGACTATCACAATTTTTTCGAGGAACTTGCTGCCAATAATAATAAAGATTGGATGGATGTTAACCGCAAGCGTTACGCGGAAATAGTAAAAAAACCTTTTGAAAATTTTGTAGAAGCCATTCAACAAGAAGTAAGCTTGTTTGATGAAGAGATTAACATCAAACCAGGCGATGCCATCTTTAGAATAAATCGAGACATTCGCTTTAGCAAAGACAAGACACCCTATAAAACTAATCGTACTGCTATCATCTCTAAATTTGGTAGAAAGGATAAAGTTTATCCAGGATTTTATGTTTTCGCATCTCCAGAAAAAGTAATGCTTGGTGGCGGCACTTATTTTCTTGAAAAGCAAGATTTATTCAAGGTGCGTCAAGAGATTGCCTATAATTTAGATGAGTTTGATCAACTCATTAATGAGAAAAAATTCAAGAAGAACTTTAAGGGAATCTTGGGGGATAAAAATAAAATAGCTCCCAAAGAGTTTAAAGAAGACATTGAAACTCAACCCCTACTGCTCAACAAAGGGTTTTATTTTATGAAAGACCTCCCTGCAAACTTAATCTTTGAAAAAGACGTTATTAAGCAGATAACTACACTTATGAAAACTGCAAAACCATTCAATGACTTTTTAAGAAGAGCCCTTTCTTAATCCATTGGAATTTTTATTTAAAATATTGTTAGCCCCCTTTACTTTGCTCTATGCAATAGGTATTACTATTCGAAATTTCTTGTACAAAAAGAATTACTTTCGAGCAATCTCCTTTGACATTCCAGTGATTAGTGTTGGGAATTTGAGCACAGGAGGAACAGGCAAAACACCACATGTCGATTACCTAATAGATTTACTAAAAACACATTACTCTTTAGGCGTATTAAGCAGAGGTTACCGCAGGAAAACAAATGGCTACTTAGATGTACAAACTAGGCATACCGCACTAGATGTTGGCGACGAGCCCCTACTTCTCAAATGGAAACATCCCGAAGTAGCAGTTGCTGTTTCAGAAGATAGAGCCTTGGGGATCCCTAGTTTAGCTAGTCAAAAACCACATTCATTTACGGTTCTATTAGACGATGCCTTTCAACATCGAAGTATTCGAGCAGGGCTAAGCATTTTATTAACTCCCTATCATGATTTATACACAGATGATTTCTTGTTACCGATGGGTAATTTGCGTGAGTTTAAAAGTGGAGCAGAAAGAGCAGATATCATAATAGTAAGTCATTCCCCTTCCAATCTTAGTCAAAGTGAAAAGGATGCCATAAAGAGTAAAATAGCTCCAAAAGATTATCAAAAAGTATTCTTTTCCTACCTTAAGTATTATCAAACTTATCAAGTGTTTCAAGAAGAAATTTATCCGATAACACCAGAAAAAGATAGTCACATTCTTATGCTCACGGGTATAGCGAATAATTCTAAAATGAAGGACTATTTAAGTACTTTATGCGACAAGGTTTATGAGCGCAAGTTTGCAGACCATCACACTTATTCTGATCAAGATATTGAATCTGTGATTAACACCTATAACGATCTACAAGCACCTAACAAATATATCGTTACCACGGAAAAGGATTTAACGAGGTTATTCCCTTTTGCCCATTTGTTTAATAAAGCAGGGATTAAACTCCTTTGTTTACCGATAAAAGTTAATTTTGCAGCTGAAGAAAAGAGTCGATTTAATCAAGTGATTCATTTTTTTATTGAAAAAACCATTGAAGATTATTTAACACCCGAAGAATAAAAGTATGAGTGTCATAGAAAACATTGATAGTACCGTAAAGTTCATTAAGTCAATTAGCGATTTTCAACCCGAAATAGGTATCGTTTTAGGTAGTGGCTTAGGTAATTTCACCAATGAAATCGATGTTGCCATAGAAATTCCTTACGAGGACATCCCTAATTTCCCGATAGTAACTGTTAAAGGTCATTCAGGAAAACTCATCTTCGGAAAAGTAAGTGGGAAAAGTATTATAGCTTTTAGTGGTCGTTTCCATTATTATGAAGGATATGAGATCGATGAAGTGGTTTTCCCTGTTCGTCTTATGAAGTATTTAGGTTGCCATAGTGTAGTTATCTCTAATGCTAGTGGAGGTATTAATCCTATTCAAAGTGTAGGAGATTTAATGATTATTACTGACCACATTAACTTACAACCTGTTCACCCTTTAAGAGGAAAGAACGATGAAAATCTAGGACCTCGCTTCCCTGACATGCTAAATGCATATCATGACAAATATGTTGCTATAGCAGCTAAAATTGCAGAAGAAAACAAGATTACTTGTCATCAAGGAGTTTATGTTGGAGTGCAAGGACCAACTTTTGAAACACCAGCTGAATACAAAGCTTTCCATTTAATGGGAGGTGACGCTGTAGGAATGAGCACGGTACCTGAAGTAATTGCAGCTAGACATATTGGCTTAAAAGTTTTTGGAATATCAGTAATCTCTGATTGCGGTTATCCACCAGAAGCTATGGTTGATATTAATCATGACATGGTGATTGCTGCAGCCAAAGAAGCTGAACCAAAAATGAGTTTAATCATCAAAGAATTGTTAGCTAGAATCTAAGGAAAATAAGATTGAAAAAATTCTTCCTCCATACTATCCTTTTACTTTGCTCAGTTGTTGGAAATGCCAACTTGTTTGGACAAATAGCTGAAACGAATTACTACTACTATAAAGATAAGCCTCAAGAGCTTATCCCCATTGATACAGGCTTAAACAATATGGAAGCCTACAATTTCATGATTACACCCACATGGGATTATTTCAATTTGGGTAATACGGGACAAGCACATCAGTATCTTGCTTTAGATTGGAACGACCAGAAAGGGTTCAAAAGTGGAATGACTTCTTTCGACCAATATAAATACCGCATCGATAAAATTAAGTATTATAAAGTGGAAAAGCCCATATCCGAAATCACTTACTTTATGGGGTCTAAAAGAGAAAACATCTTTGGAGCAAAGTTCGCCCACAATGTTAAAAACAGGCTGAATTATGGCTTAGACTTTCATCGGGTGCTATCCAATGGAGTCTACAATAACATTCGTGCTAGAAATGGAAACTTTGATTTTTACGGTCAGTTATTTTCTAAAAACAATCGCTATGTTTTAGGTGCAGAAGCAAGCTTTAGCAAACTAAAGTCAGAGGAAAATGGAGGCCTTATTCTAGACTTTGTAAATAACCCAGAATCAGCCGAACCTAATAAAGAATTTTATGCAGTTAATACTGCTCAAGGGCTTACGCAACACAAGAATTTCCAAATAGAAATTAGCAACACTTACCATTTTGGTTTCCACACCTTCGATAGTATAAACGATAGTTTAGCGGTAAGGAAATTCCATCCTAGCTTTAGTATAAGCCATGCCACTGGAACGCAAAAAAACACTGTCGAATATGTAGACAAAGCTGCAGACAACAGTATTTACAATGATTACTTTCAAGCAGTTGATTCAACGTATTACCGACTCTATTATCATCAAATACCGAATCGGATTTACTTCTCCTATTCTGGACTTAAAGCCAAACGAGATAGTGCACAATATATGAACTTACAAGCCGAGGCTGGGGCACAGCACGACAACATAGAACTTTGGCAAAACGGCAATGAGTTCACCACGAACAACCTGCATGTTTATGGTAAGATCCAAGGAAATCCCGCCTCTTTAAGAAAGTGGGATTATCAAGCAAGTGCCTATTACTATTTGACGGGCTATAATCAGAATGATTGGCATACCCATGCAAGTTTTAGTTATGACTTTAATCAATTTGGGCAGCTAGCCGTATCTGGATTAATTGAGCAGCAAGAAGCCACCTGGATTGAACATAGTTATGCCTCATCAAGTTTAAATTGGGAAAACAATTTTAACAAAAAAACGAGAAGTCAAATTGCATTAGATTACACCCTAAGCAAACACCAGTTTCGCATACATGCCGAATACAACACCTTAGGGAATTTCATTTATTTTGATGAAAACTCAAGGGCTCAACAATTGAATAGTACCCTATCCTATTATCAGGCTTATGCGAGTAAAGCTTTACAATTTAAAATTCTTCACTTTGACAATTTCATAGGTGTGCAAGGCAACAACAATCAACAAGCCTTACGTTTACCAAAAATATTTTTGAAGTCTAGCTTATATATTGAAGGCTACATCTTTAAAGGTAAAATGCTAGGTCGCTTTGGTGCGGACCTCCGATACAACAGTAATTTCGCTGCAAATGCTTGGAACCCAATTATTGGACAGTTTCACATTCAAAATGAACAGACCATGCATTATACGCCTGTTTTAGATGTTTTCGTAAGTTTCAAAGTAAAAACCTTACGTGTTTTTGCCAAGGGTAACTATTTAAATGAGGGCTTGATAAAGAAGAATTATTACACTGCTCTTGGATATCCTGATAGAGGAAGGACTTTTGCGGGTGGATTAATCTGGCGATTCTTCGAATAATTAGACGCCTTAATATATAATCTCCTAATAGAATGAGCGTTCTTCATACGATGAACTTTCTCTCGCACTATTACTTACTTCCAGAAAAAGAAAATACAGACAAAGTAGCCGGGAACCTCCTACCCGACCTAATGAGAGGATTTACAAAAATCTATCATCAAGAAATCAAACCTATCCAAGAGATTCACCACACCGATATCGTGAAAGGAATTCACTATCATTTAGAGACAGATGCGCTCTTTCATCAACATCAATTTTTCATAGATCATTGCAAAGATTTAAAACAAATTACGGCATCATACGACCTTCCCATGACGAAGAATTACATTGTATCTCATGTTCTTTTAGAACTTATAATTGATCAATATCTAATGGAAAAGGAAGCCAACTTAGCGCCCGCTTTTTATGAAAGTTTATCTCAAGCTTTAGAAGGTGAGTTAGAGGAGAAAATAAAAATGACAGTATCCCGACAAAATTCTAAAAAAATAATTAGTATTTTTAGGAGTTTTACGGATAGTCAGTATGCCTACTCGCTTCAAAAAAATACAGGTATTCAGGAAGCGCTGCATCAAATCATTGGAAAGAGAATAGGATTAACTTTTCAAGAGGCCAATTGGGGGAAAGCTATTCAAGAGGGAAAAGAAAAAATATCGGAAGCTTTGCCTTCCTTTTTAGAACATTTAAAAGACGAGCTTAATTATGCTGAAAAAGATTAGTATACTTTTTCTACTATGTGGATTGCTTACTGGCATAAATGCCCAGAAAGCACGGAAGTATTCAAACGAGTTTCTAAACATCGGTATGGGAGCTGGCGGTATGGCTATGAGTAATAGTCGAGTAGCTGGTACAAGCGATTTGTTCAGTATGTATTACAATGCAGCTGGTTTAGCGCACATCAAAGACAATTTTCAAATTGGCTATATGCACAGTGAGTACTTTGCTGGTATTGCGAAGATCGATTATCTAGCTGTGGCCATTCCTTTGGAGAGTGAAAAAAGAAGTTTGGGTATTACCTTCTATCGATTTGGGATAGATGACATACCGAACACCTTATTCTTGTTTCCTAATGGAACAGACAATCCTCCTGATTATAGTAGAATTAGTCGATTTACAAATGGAGAATATGCCGTACTCCTTTCTTATGGTCAGAAACTAAAAGTAGAAGGACTCTCAGTTGGAGGTAGTGTGAAAATTATTCACAAGAAAGTAGGTTCGTTTGCAACTGCTTGGGGGTTCGGGATTGATGCTGGGATGCAGTATCGAAAAAAAGGTTGGCGTTTTGGAATCAATGCAAGAGACATTTCAAGTACCTATAATGCTTGGTCATTCAACTTTACCAAAGAAGAAGCCGATGTATTACAAGCAACAGGAAATTTAGTGCCTGAGAATTCATTAGAATTAACCTTGCCGATGATACTTATTGGTGTGGGTCACCAATTCAACATCAAAGACAATTTTTATATCGAACCTGAATTGAATGTAAATATTAATACTGATGGTAGAAGAAATGTACTGTTTAGAACAGACCCGATTGGTTTTGACGCATCTATTGGACTTGAACTTAATTACAAAAACATTATCTATTTACGCACAGGTATTGGCAATTCTCAATGGATTACCCAGTTAGATGGCAAAGACAAATTAAGCGTACAACCCAACATTGGTGTTGGACTAAACATTAAAGGCTTTCATATTGACTACGCCTTTACCAATTTAGGCGATCAAACAAGTGGCAGTGGTCAAGAGCAAGTTTTTTACAGCAATGTAATCTCTGCTCATTTTGGATTTCCTAAGAAGAAAAATGAGACAAACGCTGAAGGATTATGAAAAAAACTCTACTATTCTTTATATTCATCATTTCAAGTATTCAGCTTTGGGCTCAACCCTATGGCAATGAATGGATAGATTATAATCAACCTCACTTTAAATTCGAAGTCGCTATCTATATAGAGGGAATTCACCGTATCCCTAGTTCTGTAATTAATCAATATGGTCTTAATTTTATTGACGCAGACAATTTCAAACTATTTAGAGACGGTCAAGAAGTTCCAATCTATGTTAAGGAAACGAACAATATAGCAGATTACATTGAATTTTACGCTTATGCAAATGATGGGAAGTTAGATACTCGATTGTACAACGACCCTGAATGGCAAATGCATGATAGATATAGTATGTTCTCTAATAGTGCCGTTTACTATCTTACTTGGAATGATGTTGGTGGTAATCTTAGAATAAATGACCTAACAAATAACCTATTAAATCCTCCTGTTAAGGAAGCTTACTTTTGGGAAACAAATAGTTTAATACTCAACCAAACCTTCAGTGTTGGGCGTCCAACCTATATCGGCAGTTCTGGTAATTCAACTGCTTTGTATAATTCTTTGTTCGATCTTGGAGAAGGCTTCTTTTACAACCAACAGTTCAATAATTCTAATTCGACATTATCATTTGATTTGAACACACCGAACGCAATAAGTAACATAGATGCCGAGCTATATAGCGTGGTAGTATCCTGGTCTTCTAACAGCCATGATTTTCGTATCAAATCAGGATCAACAGTCTTATCTAGCCATCAATTTAGTGGTTACAGCATAGAGAAACATACAGATATTATACCTGCTAGTCTTGTGAGTCCAGTTACCAATGTGCAATACGAAGCTATTCCAACAAGCAATGGTACGAATAGAAATAATCCAGCATTGATTGAGATTCGTTACGCTAGAGATTTCAATATGAGCAATGCTAGTTCATTCATTTTCGATTTAGAAGGAAATGGAAGTACTCAGTATCTAGAATTTACAAATTTAGATGACCAAGGTAGCTTCCCTTTACTCTACGATGTAAGTAATGGCTATCGTATAGCTGCCATTGACGCTCCAGGTTCAAATACGCATCGTTTCGTATTGCCTCCGGCTTTAGGCAAAAGAAAGCTTGTTATAAGAGCAGATCAAAGTTCCACATATAATGCAGTTAGTAGTATGCAACAATTGGCTTTTACGAACTTCAATCAAGCTGTCAATCAAGGAGACTATGTTATCTTAACCGGGAGTGCATTTTTTAATACCCCTGAGGTAAATGCATATGTAAGTCATAGAGAAAGTACTAATGGCGGAAGTCATAATGTAGTTAAAGTTGACATTAATCAATTGTATGATCAGTTTTATTATGGCGTAGACAAACATCCTCAATCAATTAGGAATTTCATTGATTTCATTACGGATAATTGGACACCTACCCCTCAGAATTTATTCATCATTGGAAAAGCCCGGGAATATAAAGATTTCAAATACAATCAAGCCATTAGAGATGCTTGCTTAGTTCCTACTTTCGGAAATCCGGGTAGTGATATTCTCTTAGCGGCAGATACTAGCAGCTCAGTTCCAAAGATTGGAATAGGCCGTCTAGCAGCTACAAACACAGACCAAATAGATCGATATCTTCAAAAAATTATTCAATATGACAATGAGTATTACAACTTTGGTGACCCTTACCAAACTATTGCGAATAAAGACTTCATGAAACAAGTCATCCATTTAGGTGGGGGAACTAATCTCTCTCAACAAAATCTATTTAGGAATTACTTAAACAACTATGGGGATATCGCCAAAGGAACGTCTTGGGGAGTAGAGGTCAATTCCGTTTTTAAAAACTCCAGTGCACCTATTCAAACCTTACCATCCGATTTGATTCGAAGTCGAATTAACGATGGGGTTTCCTTAATTACTTTCTTTGGCCACTCATACGCAGGTGGATTTGACATTAGCTTTGATGATCCTGAAAATTATACCAACCTTGGCAAATACCCTATATTTTTAGCCAACGGATGTAATTCAGGATTAATTCATGCAGGCGCTCAAAGTATTAGCGAGCGATTTGTTTTTCAAGATCAAAAAGGGGCCATTGCCTACCTTTCAACCACAGATTTATCGGCATCAACTGCCTTAAACAACTATACAAGTAATTTGTACAATAGCTTAAGTAACTCTCAATATGCTCGTTCACTTGGAGAAGTAATTCAGCAAACTATTGCTAATGTTGAATCTTGCTGTGGTGCTCAGGTGATAGATATGATGATTGCCCGAGAAATGACACTCCATGGCGACCCTGCTATTCCAATCAATCAATACCAAGAACCAGACTACGCAATGGAGGCTCAAAATGTGTTTTTCACGCCAAATAACATTACGACCTCGCTGGATTCCTTTGAAATCAATCTAGTTGTTTACAATCTAGGGAAAGCCATTAATGATTCTATAGATGTCGAAGTTTCAAGAATTTTCCCAAGCGGAAATCAAGAGGTAGTTTCCATACGATATCCAGCACCCTACCATAAGGACACTTTCACTATTAAAATACCCGTTAGTAATGATAACAGTGGTTTGGGATTGAATAAGTTCAACATCTATGTAGATGTCAATGATGATGTTGCCAATGAACTATCAGAAACCAACAACTACTTACTTAATCAAGTAGAAGTATTTATTGGTTCTGATGACATTTTCCCTATTCACCCTTATGAGTTTGCCATTGTGCCTACTCCAACGGTTACCTTGAAATCTTCTACAGGAAATCCTTTCGAAGTTGAAAAATGGTACGTTTATCAATTCGATACTTCTGAACTTTTCACTAATCCTTTAGCTGAGCAGAAAATACTTTCTTCAGGAGGAGTTGTTGAATGGACACCCCCAGTAAACCTATCAGACAGCACCGTATATTATTGGAGAGTAAGCACAGACAGCATTTATACGGGCAATTTCAAATGGAGGTATTCTTCATTCATCTACATCAACAATGAATTCCCAGGTTGGAATCAATCTCATTACTACCAATGGCAGAAGGATAACTTTGAAAACGTCTATCTAGATACTGATCGTGCATTCAAGTTTATTGACGTGCCTAAAGAAATATTGGTTCGGGCAGGTCGCTATCCAACACTTTTCTATGAAGAAATGGAGTGGAAAATGGATGGGGCACAAATGCACAATTGGAAAATGAATAATTGCGGCGGCGGAGTTGGATTCCCTAATGGACTATCTATTGCCCTTATCGATAACGAAACAGGGGTAGCCGTTCCTATAGTTAATAATAGTTCAACAGAGAGTTATGGACCTTATGGAAACATTCACTGTCTAGGAGTTGAGAATGTCATTACGGTAGCTAACTTTAGAGCAACAGGACTTACACCAGCCAATCACCCTACCCCAGGTGTTCCATGGTCAGATTTAATCATGGATTATTTGAACAACGCACCAAGCGATTATTACGTGTTGATTTACTCCATTAACGATGTGAGTTATTCTTCTTGGGATCCTAGCTTGATTAGCTATTTGAATAATTTATCTTGTCCGGTTTCTACAGCTAATAATGGTGCAATGATTTTTGCTTATCAAAAAGACAACCCTGCCTTTACTCCAATTGTAAATTTTGGTCAGAATTATAGCGAAATAATAACGAGTATATTTCAAATCAACGGAACCTGGACATCGGGTAATTTCAAAAGTCCTCTGATTGGTCCATCCCTAGAATGGGGTTCTTTCCATTGGAATTTCGAAGCCTTGGAAGATCCAACGCAAGATGAACAAAGCGTGAGTATCTATGGAATTAGTAATAACATAGAAACAGAATTACTGACCGTTCCAGCAAGTATTTTAGATACTAGCTTATCAAGTATTAGTGCTGCTCAATATCCTTTTATTCGACTTAAATTAAACACTTCAGATATAAATGACCGAACACCTAGTCAAGCTGATTTTTGGAGAGTTTTGTATAAGAAACCACCTGAGGCAGCAATTAATCCGTTGAAATATTTCTCTGTTAACAAGGACACTTTAATGCAAGGTGAAACTTGGAAAATGTCAGTTGCTATTGAGAATGTTACTGATATAGACATGGACAGTTTAACCGTCAAAAAAACGTTGACTGCTACTGCTAATAATGTAAATATTACTTTCAATAAAAATGATTCACTAGGCGGTTTCGATACGCTACATCTTAGTTTTCAACAAAACACATTGAACGGTTTTAATGGGGTAAATAGTTTAGTCCTAGAAGCCAATCCATACGAGCAAGATTATCAATTGGAACAATTTCACTTTAACAACTTTGCCAATTTCAAATTTGTAGTTGAGGAAGATGATGTCAATCCATTACTTGATGTAAGCTTTGATGGACGAAAAATCTTAGATGGAGATTTAGTTTCTGCTAAGCCTGAGATTCTGATCCAATTGAAAGATGAGAATCAATTCTTAGCTCTTGATGATACCACCTTGATTAATCTATATTTTAGATATCTAGGTTTAGATGGAAATTCTCCTGAATCTTTGATTCGAGTAAGCTATACAGATCCATTGACTCAATTTATCCCAGCTACAAGCTCTAGTAAAAATGAAGCCAAAGTGATTTTGAACCATGAGTTTCCACGAGATGGCTTGTATGAGCTCTTAGTGCGCTCAACAGATAAAACAGGGAATACTTCAAGTAGTACGGATAATCGATTGACTGACCAAGTCTATTACGATTACAAGACCTCATTTAAAGTTGAGAATCAATCGAGAATTTCAAATGTATTAAATTATCCGAATCCCTTTACAACGAGAACTCAATTTATCTTTACCCTTACAGGATCAGAATTGCCTAGCAATTTTGACATACAGATTTTGAATATTCGAGGAACCGTTGTTAAGCAGATTTCTCAAGCGGAGTTTGGTCCAATTCATATCGGTTTAAATAAATCAGAATATTGGTGGGATGGGAAAGATGAATACGGCGATGCACTTGCCAATGGAGTCTACTTTTACCGCGTTCGAACTTCTGTGAATAACGAGAGTATTGACCACTACAGCATAGAACAAGTCGATAAATTCTTCGAAAAAGGCCTTGGTAAGATGGTTTTGATTCGATAAGCTTTATTTTTTTATCAGAATTTATTAACTTCCGTGACCTTTGTAATATTTCAAGGCGACACCTAACTGTGCACACACCTTATGAAGAAGTTCATCTTACCTATTCTAGTTTTATTGATTTGTCTTAATTCTTGTAAAAAAGAAGATTTTACCCCAAAAGATGTCGTACCCTTCATTGACGGAGATGTACCGAATGATTTAAAAATTAATCAGATCCAATACTTAGGTAGTCACAACAGCTATCGCTTGAAAACAAATCAAGAATTGTTTGATTTCATTACTGGCTTATCTAATATCTTACCAGCAGAGTTTAACTCTATAGAGCTAGATTATGAGCACCTCCCCCTTCAAACTCAACTTCGAAATTATGGGATTCGTCAATTAGAGATCGACCTCTATTTAGATCAGCAAGGTGGTTTGTTTTATAGCAGACGTGGCAATGGGTTTATTGATCAAGAATTGGAATCAGGGATACCCGAACTATTACAACCTGGCATCAAAGTCATGCACATTCCAGATGTAGATTACAATGCGCACCAATTGACTTTCATCGATAATTTAAAAGAAATAAAAACGTGGTCTGACCGCTACCCAGAACATATTCCAGTGTTCATCTTAATTGAGTTGAAAGAGACTTCGATTCATAGTTTTTTACCAACAGGCGGTTTTGTTCAAACAGAGAGTTGGGAAAACGCTGCCGCACTAGCTTCACTTGAAAGTGAAATCTTAGCTGTATTTGATCGAGAAGAGATTCTTCTTCCAGATGATGTCAGAGGTAACTATAATACCTTAAATGAAGCCGTTTTGAATGATAACTGGCCGACTATTGGTGAGTCAAGAGGGAAAGTAGTTTTTTTACATAACAATGATAACATTACGAATATCTACACGATGGGCGCTCCTAGTCTAGAAAACAAACTTCTCTTTACGAATGGGACTCCAGGAGATGATGATGCAGCCTTTGTAATGAGTAACCAAATTGACTCTAATTTTGGGGAAATCAACATACTTGCAGAACAAGGATACCTGATCAGAACCCGTTCAGATGCGGGAACCTATGAAGCTAGAAACAATGACTATTCTAAGTGGACGCTAGCTCTTCAGAGTGGAGCTCACTTTATCTCTACCGATTACTACAAAGCAGATGATCGTGCAGGAGATGGTGTATGGAGCAGCTTTATGGTTCAATTCAACAATGGTCTTTATCGTCCAAACCCAATTACTGGGCAGTAAGCTTTTTATTTAAAGCTTCTTCTACTTTAACGTCTATATTTAAATAGTTGACTCCTTGCCAAAAACTTTGATCCTGAAACTCCTGGATAGAGGAAGGCAGCACATTGTATGGCGAAGGCAAATTGTAAAATTCTGTTTTAGGAAAGTTATTCAATACGCGATAGTCTATATGCAAGGTTCCGTTTAACACCTCTCCCTTTCTACGAGATACTTGTCCCTTTAAATCAAAGCCAGCATTAGCCACTACCCAAAATCCGTCTTGCTCTTTATATTGAGCATTGAAGGAAATATCTTCGATGTTGATTTTGAATCCCGCAAGCTTAGCCAGCAAGCGAAATTTCAATGGCATAAACTTTTGCAAATCAATTCCTTGAGGACTCAAGCTCGCATGAATATCCGTGATAGCCATGCTTGCCGTATCAATGTACATTTCACCTTGATATAGGGTCTTCTTTACATCTTCTTTTTGATCAAAGCTGATGATATACAGGACCAAGCCGCCCTTGATGGCTAATCCTACATAATTATAATTGTAGTTCTTCAAGGCATTACTTCCAAAGATTCCTTGCTTGTCATCTTGTAAATCATTTAGATCTGGATTAAAAGCCAATAGAATCTCTGCAGTCTGTGAAACGTAAACACTATCCGCTACCAAGTTTTTAGCAACAATCTTTCCAAGCTCTTCATAAGCCGACATATCAATAAATGCACGAGCTTTTTTCATCACTACATTACGGGGTAGTTTCTTCCTGTGAAAAGTATTTAGGAGGTGGTACTTCCCTTCTTCCAAAATACTAAGCTCGCCATTCGTAACTATGCTTTGTCGGTAAAACACTTCTTGACCAACAGGATTTGCATAATAGTTGTCTGGAATCTTCTTAATGGCAGCTTGTACAATTTCGAATGCATTCTTTGGCTGCACAATTACTTCATCTATTTCTTGTTCATCAACAGTTAAAAAGGTTTCTTCATTCTTCATTAGCTCAACTAATCCCAATTTTTTAGTTTGATAACCGACTAATTGAATCGTGAAAGAATTTGTAGATTCATAATTAGGGATCTCTATGGTAAACCGACCTTCAGCATTAGTAGATGTACCCTTTAAGCTATTATCTAATCGGATACTGACGTATTGAATAGGCTCCAAAGATTCTGCATCTTTTACCGTTCCACCAATTAAGGCTTGAGCTTGGACGTAACCGCAAACAATAATGCTTAAAATAATTAGTAGATGCCTATACATTTCTTTAATTTTGTGTAAAAATATTACTATTCTATTCAAATCGCTAATAAAATAACATTGAGCAGCTCGAACTTGGCTTCTTAGAGAAATTTGATACCAATCAATCACCAACATTAAGTATACGGACTATATGAACACTAAGTTTTTAATAAGCATCATGGGCGCCACAGCAACGGGAAAAACATCAATAGCTATTGAGCTTGCGCGGCATTATAATACAGAAATAATTTCTGCCGACTCCAGACAATTCTACAAGGGAATGGATGTTGGAACAGCTAAAGCTAGCCCAGAGGAATTAAGTTTAGTGAAACACCACTTTATAGATGTACTAGATGTGGATCAACAATATAATGCAGGCAAATTTGAAGAAGACGCCTTACAAACCCTTGAAGAGATTTTTAAGACCAATGACGTAGCGATTATGGTGGGTGGCTCAGGACTCTATTTAAATGCAGTGTTATTCGGTATTGACCCCTTTCCAGCCATCACTAAAGAAGCCCGATTAAAAGCATTAAACTTCTACAAAGAGAATGGCTTGCAAGCATTAAGAGATGAATTGCGCCAATTGGATCCTGTCTACTTTCTCGAAGTGGATTTGGATAACCCTAGAAGATTAATGAGAGCCCTTGAAGTATGCTATGCTTCTGGTCAGCCTTATTCCTCTTTCAGGAGCCAAACTCCACAAAAACGGAACTTTCAATCGATAAAAATAGCCTACAATTGGGAACGTCCTTTATTGTATGAGCGAATCAATCAACGCGTAGACCAAATGATAGAGAATCAATTGGTAGCCGAAGTTCAGCAATTTCTACCCTATAGAGATCAGTATGCTTTAGATACCATTGGATACAAAGAGATTTTTGAATTTTTGGATGGGAAATTAGAGAAAGAGGAAGCCATAGAATTGATTAAAAGAAACTCTAGACGCTATGCTAAACGACAAGAAACTTGGTTCAAAAAAGATGAAGAAATCCATTGGATTATGCCCATCACTCCACAAGCTAAGATTATCCATTATTTAGATCATCAAATGAAAGACAACAAAGATGTTTAAGCCCTACGACTGGTTACTTTTTGACCTCGACAATACCTTATTGGATTTTTCTGGTGTGTCTAAAAAGGCATTTGCTGATTTAGTGGAACACTTTGAAATTGACCATGCAGACCCTTACGATGCCTACCACCCTATTAATGCCAAATATTGGACCTACTTCGAAAAGCAAAAGATTGATGCGGAAGCCTTACGCTATGGTCGCTTTGAAGAGTTTCTGAAGCATATAGATTCTAAGGTAGACCATAAACTAATGGCCGATAAGTATCTCGATTTACTCATTCATCATTCTGAATGGATTGAAGGCGCTGAAGACTTGATTAAACAACTGGCGCAAACACACAACTTAGCCATTATCACCAATGGGCTTAAAGATGCCCAGCATGGTCGTTTGGAAAAACACGGCATGAAGAAATACTTCAAACATATTTTCATCTCTGAAGAAATGGGAATCTCTAAACCGCACTCCGCATTCTTCGAACAGGTGCATGAGACTATTAATAAGCCTTCAAAAGACAAAGTCTTAGTGATTGGAGATAATCCTCAATCAGATATTAAAGGTGGACGAAAATTCGACTACCATACTTGCTGGTATGATTATCGAAAAGATAAAAAGCAAAGTGTCAATTCTAATTTAAAAATCAGTAGCTGGCTGAGCTAGTATTATGCCTAGAATCGGACTCATATCAGATACACATTCCTACCTCGACCCACAGGTTTTTGAATACTTTAAGGAAGTAGATGAAATCTGGCATATTGGAGATGTAGGGGATGTAAAAGTATTGGAAGAACTGAGAGCCTTCAAGCCTATTCGGGGTGTTTATGGGAATATCGACGACAAAGACATTCGTCAAGAATTTCCTTTAGATTACCGTTTCGTGATGGAAGACATGGATATTTGGATGACGCATATTGGTGGCTATCCCGGAAGATATCACCCTAGAGTTAGAGACATTCTGCAAGTAAAGCCGCCCGACTTATTCATCTGTGGACATTCACATATTTTAAAAGTTATGCGCGATAAAAAATACAAGATGATGTGCATGAATCCTGGAGCTGCAGGTAAGCATGGGTTCCAAAAAGTGCGCACCTTACTTCGCTTCGATATCAAGAATAAATCCCTCTCCAATTTGGAGGTAATTGAGCTCGGGATGATATAATGAAAAATTTAACATATTTGGAATAGTATTTGCATATACCATATTATTAGTTAACTCAAAACAAATAGCAATGGCTGTATTAAAAGTATTAGAATTAATGGCAAGCTCAGATAAGCGCTGAGAAGATGCATCTGCAAATGCAGTAAAGAAAGCTTCAAAAACAATCAAAGGACTTAAATCTGCTTGGATTAAAGATCAAAGCATCACTGTAAAAGATGGCAATATAACTGAATATCGAGTGACTCTAAAAGTTTCTTTCGCAATCAACTAATTTCCTTTTTTTCCTATAACTGGAAATTGGAAGGTCATGTTTTGCGCAAGCTTAACAGGGCTTTTTATTTTATCCCCATACTCGCCCGAATGAAGTCGTAGGCTTCTTGTACCTCTTGAAATTTTCTTGTAGCGAGCTCTTTACTTAGCTCCGTTTTATCTGGATGATACTTCAGTACCAATTTACGATAGGCCTTCTTCAATTCTGAAGCCGTTGCCCCTTTTTGCACACCCAATGTTTGATAGTACTTTTCTATACTCGTATATTTAAAGAAATCAACGAATGGTTTATTTTCGCTTCTTTTCGTTTGCTTAATTACTTGAAAATCTGCTTGAGCCATGCCCATATTTTTAGCAATATCCTCTAAAATCTCTTCTTGAGCAATGTTGTTATTCAACTCCACTTGCGTCAAGCCAAAAAGAAACTTAACGACTTGAATCTTACCTTGTCGTTGAAGCGTTTTTAAGCCCACTGCAGCTGGGATATAATCTACAGAAGAAGAAAGCTCTTCTTTCAGGTTTTGAAATACATACTTCCCTTTTGTCGTTCCAAATTGGCGATAGAAATATTTGAGAATGAAATGGCTTTCCTTTTTGGTAATCAGGTTTTGATCTTTTAGTAAAGCGGCTAGTAGACGGTTTAGTTTTGTCTGATAGGCACTTAATTTCAGATCGGGGTCATCTTTCCCATCCGAAAAGCTTCCAAACAAGCTCGATTTGCCTTCAATAAGCTCTTCTATGAACAAGCCTAAGAAGAAACCGATAAATGCACCGAACATCTTGAAACGCATGGCTCCAAGAATCATTAGAACCCATTTAATGTATTTACTATAATTCATACTAAAGAACCACTCTCGCTATAAGAACGAAATCTGGAAAGGAATGTTTCTGGAAATTTATTTTTTGACGATTAGCTTCTTCGTTGCAACAGCTCCATTGCTTTCAAATTGAACTAAGTACAAGCCAGATACATACGCTTTTAAATCAAGCTGTGTTTCTATTTCAAAGCTAGTGCTATACAATTCCTTTCCAAGCAAATTAAACACACTCAATCGAATAGGACCTGCTGTCTTCGCACTCACCTTTACCCTGTTATTAGCAGGGTTAGGTACCATACTCAAATCGCTAGCCAGAATTTCTTTGATTCCTGTAGTGATTTCGTAGTACACTTTCGCAGTAGTACATTGACCGGTGTTATTCGGTGAACAGATTTCATAAGTCAAACTATCTACGCCTGAAAAACCAACTAAAGGACTGTAAGAAATGTTTCCATTGCTTTCTACATTAGCCACTCCGTTAAATGGTAAAATCATGATATTAGGAACCGTTCCACAATCATCATCATTGGCTGTTGCATCAAAAACACTAGAATCATTCGTATTTAACGATCTAAAATCATCTACCGCTACGCATAAAGGAATACCAGTTACTGTGATGTACCAATTAGCTGTATCGCATAAACTAGAATCATTACAAACGTAGTAAGTCACCGTATCTAGCCCATTAAAGCCTACGTCAGGTGTATAGTCTAATGAATCGTCTACATTCACTGCGGCTGTTCCATTTGAACCATTGCTCAAAATAATTGGTGTTGGTGCAAGACCTCCACAGAAATCATCATTGGCAACAACATCGCTTGTAGCCACTTCATTATCAAAAATAGCACTCACATCATCAAAAGCTAATGGAGGGAAAATACTTACATCTAAAGTATCCATGTTTAGGTCATCAACAAACAAGACCGAACCATTTTCTCCAGTGTAACTCGAATTCACTGAGAAATTTCCATTGTCAAATGTTGCATCTAAATTACTTGAACAAAAAAGTGTGATAATCGTATCAGGCATAGCACAACTCAAGTATTCATACGCTAACTCAAAAGGTGTCCATGTTGCCGCATTAGGTAAGCGCTTAATTACATAGGCAACCACTACTCTATCTTTAATCAATCCACTAACAAACATGGCAGAATCACCGCCAGCTCCTGTATACTTATAGGAGCCCATTAAACTAGCTGGTTGGAAGTCAATAGGACTTCCTGTGTTCTCATAAGTAAATGGATTTAAACTCGTTAAGTTGGTACTATTCAACAACTGATCAGCAAAAGCATTTTCATCAATGTCCAATTCACCACTTACTATTAAGCCTGGCGCTACATTCTCCACAGAGAAACTTTGCCAGGCTCCTAGAATATTCACTTGAGCAATGATTTCAATAGTCTTAGATTCTAGCTTTACTGATTTAGCCCCTTCCACAAAATCTGAACTCTCCGTTACCAACTCTACCAATGAATTTCCAGTTCCTGGATAAACAATACTGTCCGTTCCTGTTAACTGATTCAAAGAAGACCAACTCACCGCTTCATTGTAGTCAAACTGAGAGTTAATCAGTTCATAATCCACTGTAAAGCCTTGAACAGTAGCTTGTCCTGCTACATTAATTGTATTCTGTTGAATGGTCCAATTCTCAAATCCAGGATTGAGGGTTTGCGCATTTAGCATGCTTGCAGATAGTATAAAAAGACCTAAAATGTAAATTGATTTCATATAAATAGTTTAATAATTGATTATTGTACGGTGGCTCTCAAGCCTCTTATTCCCATGTCTACGACACTCTCATTTGCTGGCTCATATTTCCCATCAACATTCACATCTTCCCACTCAAAACTTTGGTTGATGCTCACTGCCACTTCCACAACAATGTCTTCTGTCTCCTCTCCCGTTTGATCGAATGTATACTGGAAGATTAACTTAGGTCATTTCTCTTCTTCTTTTTTGCACGATGAAAAAGCAATACTTAGGCACAATAAGAGGATAACAACATCGATTTTAGACATTTTTAAGAATTATTAGAGCTATAATGAACAAAAATTTCATCTAAAGAGTTTAAAGCTAAACAAAAGGTTTCATACCTTTGTATAACAGTAATAATTTATAACTCAAAAATCAAAAATAATTATGGGATTAGTAGGAAAAAAAGCTCCAAATTTTAGTGCAACTGCTGTAGTAAACGGCGGTGATTTTCAAGATGAATTTTCATTAGAACAGTATATTGGAAAGAAAAAAGTTGTTTTATTCTTCTACCCAATGGACTTCACATTTGTTTGCCCAACTGAATTATTAGCTTTTCAAGAAAAATTAGCTGAATTTGAGAAAAGAGGTGTAGCTGTTGTTGGTTGTTCTGTTGATTCTCATTTCTCACACTGGGCTTGGTTAAATACGCCTAAAGATAAAGGTGGTATTCAAAGCGTAAACTATCCGTTAGTTGCTGATTTCGATAAAACGATTTCAATGAACTACGGTGTTTTAGCCGGAGAATATACTTGGGATGAAGATGGTAACTGGGGATTCGAAGGAGCACCTGTTGCATACAGAGGTTTATTCTTAATTGATGAAGAAGGAACAGTTCGTCATGAGTTAATCAATGATTTACCTTTAGGAAGAAACGTAAACGAAGCATTAAGAGTAATTGACGCTTTAGCACACAACCAGAAATATGGGGAGGTTTGCCCTGCTAACTGGAACGAAGGTGACGATGCAATGACTGCTTCTTCAGATGGTGTTGCAGATTACTTATCTAAGCACTAATACTTTAAAACATTCATAATTAAAGCCATTCTTGCTTCGATGTATTTCGAACAGAGTGGCTTTAATTTTTTAAGCCGATGGAAGCCATTATACTAGCAAAGCAAGGATGGGGCGACACTTATCAATATTTTCAAGAAGTGGCCTTATGTATCGAACAACATGGATCAAGCCATTAAACAAATAAACACCCCTCTTGGGGATAAAAAATAAAATGAGAGAAGTCATATTTTTTGCTGTTATAGCACTCGTGGTAATTTTCGTAGACCTTTACGCATATCAAGCTATTCGATCGGTTTACCCTTTTAGTAGCGCCTCAGGTAAAATTATTGGAATCGTTTTCTGGTCAATTACCTTTTACCTGCTGTTCTCTATTATGGCATCGGCCATCTTTGGCGTAGAGAAGGTGCCAAGCATATTAAAAAAATTAACCGCGGCCCTGTTCTTCTTTGGATTGTTATCAAAGTTGTTTGCCATATTCTGGTTGTTTGGCGAAGATATCTTTCGTACAGTTAAATTCGGTTACGAGAATCTGTTTGGCAGCAACAACAACGTGAGTTTCGACAGCCGACGAAAATTCATTAGCCAGATTTCAATCTTTTCTGCCTTAGCCCCTTTAGCCATTTTGACTTATGGGATGCTGAGAAATGCTTACAACTACCAATTCCACAAAATTCAAGTGAGCTTGAAAAAGCTCCCGAGCAACTTCAAAGGATTTACCATTGTGCAACTCTCGGATATTCATGCAGGAAGCTTTAACAAAACGAAGCCGATAGAGAAAGCAGTGGAGAAAATAAATGCTTTGAATCCTGACTTGATTCTCTTTACGGGTGACCTAGTCAATAACCGCGCTGAGGAAATGGACCTATACAAGCCCATCTTTGCGAAGCTAAAAGCCAAGCATGGCGTTTATTCTGTATTGGGGAATCATGACTATGGTGACTATGAGTTTGGAAAAGATCCTAGTCCTGAAAAAGAAGTGAATTTCAAAGCCTTTTTAGAAGTGCATAAAGACTTGGGTTGGGATTTATTGAGGAATGAAAACCGCCGTATAAAAATTGGCGACCAACACATTGATTTATTAGGCGTTGAAAATTATAGTTCTAATCCGCGTTTTAATCAAGAGGGCGACTTAACAAAAGCTTATGCGGGATTAAGTCCTGAAAGCTGTAAGATATTAATGAGCCACGACCCTAGTCATTGGGACCATCAAATTAATAAGGAATTTACCGATATCGATTTAACGCTTGCAGGACACACGCACGGCTTTCAGTTTGGTATAGAGACCAAATGGTTAAAGTGGAGTCCTTCGCAGTACATTTACAAGCAATGGGCTGGCTTATACCAAAAAGGAGAGCAATACATTTATGTGAATCGAGGCTTTGGTAACTTGGGTTATCCCGGCCGAGTAGGTATCTTACCAGAGGTAACGGTAATGGAATTGACCTAGTACAGTAGAAATAAATCCTGGTGAAGTTATGATCAAGTTCTCTGCACCAGTTGCAGGTATATTGTCTTTCCAAGACTTAGGATTAAAAGATGAAGATTTAGTATTTGAAAGCAGTTTAATGCGCTTAGTATTCGATTTTGAAGGTATTGGAGAATATCATTACTACAAAGTGCCGGTTATATAAATTTCATGCGTAGAGAATATGGGTGAAATACATTGCAATATGATTTCAACGAAGAAACCATTTTAGACAAAACGGATAACCACAGTCATTCTTCTATTATCCTTTTAAACAGAAATAAATTGAGCGAGCTAGAATACCATCATGAAAACAAGTTAATTGTACACGGCAAATTTCCAGAACCTGCTCATGTTCTTGCAGAGACATTGAATAAATAAAGTATTAATTCTTATATCTAGAATAACTAAAATCCCTAGTTATAAAAACCTTTGTTCAAGTATTCCTCGTTATTTGTCTCCCGTTTTCCTTTCATACTAGCCAAGCTCAAAATTGGGAAGGGCTATTTGAAAGAGATTGGAAAGGCGCTTCTCGTTCCCGCACCACGGAGACTACCAGCGGCTATTTTTATTGTTCCGAATATCTAAGACAAGTCGTCTATAATTCTGACAACAATACGTTTATTGATTATCAAAAAAAAGTGTTGAATTTAGCTGGTATTGAATACCAGAATACTGGAAAGTAACAGGTATAGTAACTGCTGCAGACTATGCACTTACCCTTAAGCCCTAGGATGAACACAGTAGAGATCTATTACCCGGCGGACTATATTGGACACCTGGAAATGTTTACCTCAAAGTTTTTAAGGATCCTGATCACGAAGGATATTTTTTAATTCAGGGTAAATCTGCGAGCATGAGCTACTCGGAGGAGTCATTTACCTTAAGTGATTATCCATATTAATCTTACCTTCATCTCAGAAAAAACTTAAAGAAATAGAATGAATAAAACTTTAATCATTATAGCAAGTCTAATTTTTATAAGTTGCAACTCAAAACCTAAAATAGAAGAGACTATGGAAGATAATAATCAAGGCAAAGGTGAGGAATCTGTAAATAATGACACCATTCCTAAGGTAACGGGAATTGGCGGAATTTTCTTTTTTACAGACGATACGGAAAAAACCAAGCAATGGTATGCTGACAACTTAGGCCTAGAAACCACTCAGTGGGGTTCAAGTTTTGAATTTAGAAATGCCAATCGACCAGAAGAAATCAATTATTTACAATGGAGCCCTTTCAAAAAGGGAAGTGAGTATTTTGATCCTTCTAAAAAAGAATTCATGATTAATTACCGGGTTCAGAACATTGAAGGTTTGGTAAAGAAATTAAAGGCGAATGGCGTTAATGTATTAGACACTATCGAGACTTATGATTATGGAAAGTTCGTTCATCTAATGGATGATGATGGAAACAAAATCGAACTTTGGGAACCAGTGGATAAGGTATTTACAGACATGGATGGTGATACAACAAAATAAAAATATGAATTACAAGACCCTCAGAAAAATACTCTTATCCTCGAATATCCAGGTATTGATTATTACCATCATTGTTTTTGGGATGGGAACAGCCATGCTACTCTACGCTTCATCAGATTCTTTTGGAGGTAGTGTTATCGGTTTATCCTTATTCGGAGGACTCTTTTTCTTTCTTGCAATCGTACTCTTCTATAAATTTTTACCTGCACTTTATGGAGCCTTAAGCGGTTCAGATCCTTTGTTAAAAGCACTAAGAGAAAATGAGAAAGATTACCTCGTTTGGGTATATAGGAAGCAAATAGATACCACTTTAGGCAATGGAGGTTCAAGCATTGGAACCAGTAACAATGTAGTCGTCTACAATAAGGAGGGAAATATGATTGAGCTCGTGCTAGCCGGTAATCGTGACCCAGAAGAAGTGATTCTATTTTTAGCCGATGAATTCGACATCCCCTATTTAGGCTATACAGACGACAATAGAAATGCCATTAATGAAAATTACTACCCTAGAGCTTGGCAAAAAGTGTAG
>ERZ887851.41-NODE-41-length-106277-cov-9.306198_pt1 | contig 106277 bp, 80 predicted proteins | sample MGYA00521100_ERZ887851 | MGnify/ENA primary metagenome ERZ887851 (study PRJEB32303, sample SAMEA104408602) | aquatic metagenome | biome: Brackish water; feature: Pelagic; material: water | place: Baltic Sea | collected 2014-06-06T16:11:00 | depth 11,444 m ... | reverse complement strand
AATTCAAAGGCTGCATCGGCTTTATCTTTAGCGCGTTGCATAGGATCACTGGCCTGATCCCAAGCAAATGTTTGCGTGCCCGGACCAAAAGGATCCCCTCCTTGCCCGCAGAAGCTGTGCCAATAGGCGATCGCAAACTTAAAATGTTCCTTCATGCTTTTCCCCATCACCTGCTGATCGGGATTGTAATATTTGAATGCCAAGGGGTTGTCTGATGTTTTCCCTTCAAACTTGATTTCGCCAATACCTTTGTAGTATTCTTTGTCTCCTGTTAGTATCATTTTAATTATTTGGTTTGTTAAGTATATAATGTAATTCTTTTTTCCATTTGGAATAGGCTGCTTTGTAAGCCGTATTATCTGCTTCCGGCTCAAAAAGTCCAACGCGGTCTTGATCTGAAACACTTTTGCTGTAGGCATCAAATGCATTGGATTGGATTCCGGCTGCCCGTGCTGCTCCCACGGCACCTGTGGTATTATAAATTTCTATGGGGTGACCAATAAGGCTGCAAAGCGTTTTTGAAAATATTTCTGAGCGAAATAAATTGTCGTTCCCCGCACGTATGACGCGAATATCCAATTGATCCTCTTGCAAGATTTCCATTCCATAAGCGAAGGAAAAGGCAATGCCCTCCAAGGCAGATCGAAGTAAATGCCCTGCTCCGTGAAGATTTAGATTTAAATTAGAAAACTGTGCGCCGGGGGTTTTGTTCTCCAGCATACGCTCGGCCCCATTGCCAAAAGACAAGTTCACCAATCCTTCACTACCAATGGGAACGGCTGCCGCCAGTCGATTCATTTCATTGTAATCACTGATTCCCGTGATTTTCCGCAACCAACTGTATTGAATTCCTGCCCCATTTACACATAATAATTTCCCGATGGTTGGGGCTTGTGCAGTATAATTTACATGAGCAAAACTATTGATCCGGCTGTATTCTTTTGCAGCAATACTGTCGGTGATGGCAAACAACACCCCAGAGGTGCCTCCGGTTGCTGCCACCTCTCCGGGATGTAAAATATTGAGCGAAAGCGCATTGTTGGGTTGATCTCCAGCACGATATCGAATGGGGATATTTTCTGGTAAGCCTGTGGCTGCTGCTCCGGCTTTATGCACGCTTCCTTGGTCAGAAAAATTTTCAACTATGGTAGGGGTCAGTGCTGTTGAAATTCCATAATACTCCAATAACCAATCGGCAACCTTGTTTTCCTTATAATCCCAAATTATTCCTTCCGAAAGTCCGTTTTTAGTAGTGGCAATAGTACCGCTCAACTTAAAGGCAATATAATCCCCAGGCAGCATATAGTAGGCTGCTTTGGCATAAAGTTCGGGTTCATTTTCTTTGACCCATTTGAGTTTGGAAGCCGTAAAATTTCCGGGAGCATTCAACAAATGCTTGCCGTATTTTTCTTCGCCCAAATCGGCTGCTGCTTGGGCACCAATGCCAACGGCGCGACTATCGCACCAAATGATGGAATCGCGCAGCACTTTTTTATCGGCGTCCAAAAGCACCAAGCCGTGCATTTGATAAGAAATTCCAACAGCAGCAATTTTTTTAGCATCTATCTGATTTTCGTGGATGATCCGCCGGGTGGCAGTACACAAATGCGTCCACCACATTTCTGGGTCTTGCTCTGCCCAATCGGCTTGAACCGCCCGTATGGGCATTTCTGTGGCAGGTTCACTCACCACCGCTATTTTCTTTTGCGTTTTGGCATCCACCAAGGCAACTTTTACCGAGGAACTTCCAATGTCATATCCAATATTATACACCGTTCTGTTTAAGTTTATAAATATAAAAAATTGCGTCCTTTATTCACATATAACATTCCAATAGACGCTTTAATGTTTTGTTTTGACTAAAAATTTATGAAAATCCGAAGTGTTTTCACACCCAATTTGTTCCATGATTTGTTTGAGTTCTGTCTTGATCAGCCCCATGGTGTGATCGCCTCCTTTATTTCCCAATGCACCGACACCGTACATAAACGAACGTCCCATAAAAGTGAATTCAGCACCTTGCGCCATACTTCTGGCTATATCCGGACCGGAACGAATCCCACTGTCCATCATCAAGGTAATTTTGTCTGAAAATTTTTCTTTTAAATCGCGTAATGCATGTATGGTGGATTGTCCGGCATCCAATTGACGTCCACCGTGATTGGACACTATAATTCCATCAATTCCCAAGGCGATGGCTTTTTCCATATCGGCCTCACTCGCCACCCCTTTCAATACAATTTTTCCTTTCCAAAGGTCCCGTATGGGTTTGATTTTTTCTTCGTTCAAACGTCCATCAAAAGTTTCATCCATGAATTTGCCCAATTGTTTCAAGTCCAAACCTTTGGGCATATAAGGCTTTAATGATTCAAATTCGGGTTGCCCATTGAGGAGCGTTTTTGCTGCCCATTCGGGACGTTTAAATATTTGAATAAAATTGTTGATCGACATTTTTGGAGGCATCGCCAAACCGTTGCGGATGTCGCGAGGACGAAAACCAAAGGTGGGCACATCACTCAACAATACCAAAACGGGATAGGCTGCAGCAGCGGCACGTTTTAACAAATCGTCACGCACTTCGGTTTTTGCTGGATGATACAACTGAAACCAAGCTTTACCCTCGGTAATTTCCCCTATGGTTTCGATGCTACTGGTGGTGACCGTACTCAAAATAAAAGGCAGGTTGTGTTCGTGCGCCGCTCGAGCCAAAATTTCTGGAGCTTTGGGCCACATCAGTCCTTGGAGTCCTACCGGTGCCACCCCAAAAGGGGCGTCATAAGTATGTCCAAAAAGCGTGGTTTTTAAATCTACGCTAATATTGGACTTTAAATATTGTGGAATGAACTCGAGTTCCCGAATCTCTTTGGTGTTTTTTTCTAAATTGACATCTTCATTGCATCCTCCGTCCAAATACTCAAAGGCAAATTTGGGCATTTTACGTGCCGCTTTTGCACGCAAATCCGCTACCGAAGGGTATTTAGAAAGAAAGGAATAAGACATGAATTGGAATATTTATTTGGTGTTGTAATTTTAAAACCTAAAAATATAAAAAAAGTGGTCTACCCCCCTTGGTTTTTATTCAAATTCGACCAAATCTGGATAAAAATTGATCGAAAATCGAATTTTGATTTTATGCGATAAAATAAATCACTACTTTCATGACTCATAATTGACTAATAAATATTAAACAATGAAAAATAATGCGTCTCACTTTTCGAGAAGAAATTTTATAGCTTCCACAGCAACAGTTGCTGCAGGACTTAGCTTAGGGGGTTCAAAAGTTTGGGGAGCTCCCGCTTACATTCCCCATTTATTGGAACCCAATTCCAAGATCAACGGAGTACAATTGGGCACCATTACCTACTCCTTTCGATCCTTAAAAGATCAAAGCGCAGAAGCCACGCTGCAATATGTATTGGACTGTGGTATCAGTGCTGTTGAATTGATGGGTGATCCCGCAGAGACCTTTGCCGGAAAACCTGAAAACCCTGTAGATCGAAGAAAATATTACGGTTTAATGCGCGCCGAAAGAGATGGAAAACTCACCGCCGATCAAGAAAAAGAATTCAATGAACTGAAAGCCCAAGGGGAAGATTATGAAAAACAATTGGAGCGCTGGGACAAGCAGGCGAGCTTGAGTAAAATGGAAACACTGTGCAAAATGTACAATGCCGCTGGAGTTTCCATTTATTCCTACAAACCCGATCGTTTTTTAAGAAAAGGCAATTCTGATGAAAACATCAACTTTGCCATGCAAGCCGGAAAAATATTGGGGGCTTCTCATGTTACCATAGAACTTCCTCGCGAAGCCGATTACACCCTAAAATTGGGGAAAATGGCGGAGCAAAACGGTATTTTAGTGGCTTATCACGGGCACGAACAACAACACCCTGAGTGGTGGGATGTCGCCTTGGAACAGTCGCCCAACAATGCGATGAACATGGATTTGGGACATTTTGTAGCTGCCGGAAACTTAGAACCCTTGCAAACCATTCAGCAAAAGCATCAATGGATCAAAAGTATGCACGTAAAGGATCGTAGAAATCCCGCCAACGGAAAGAGTAATTTGCCTTTTGGTCAAGGGGATACTCCCATCGTAGAGGCTTTACAATTGATGCGCAACCAAAAATATACGTTTCCAGCCACCATCGAATACGAATACGAAACCCCCGAAGGTTCGGATGTGATTTCGGAAATCAAAAAATGTGTTGCCTATTGCAAAAATGCATTAGAATCATAACCCCAATGGTCGACAGGATTGAAATCTTAGCTTTTTATTTAAGCTGCATCCAACTGAAATCGCTGTGAATTTTCAGCGATTTGGTGGAAGGATTCCAATCCAGGTCGGTCAGTTTTGATTTTTTCCCGTCCAGGTTAATACTTTTAGGCTCAAAAGGAAGTCCCACAAATTTCATTGTATACGTATGATGTTTGCTGGTGTATTTTCCTTCCATATGTTGTTGAAGGTGAAACTCCTTTTCATTTCCAATCAATTTGATGGAGCGCAACAAATATTTTCCTTTGGTATAGTCATACCCATCGTTGCTATCCTCAAAAATCATGGATTTTTCAGTACCTTCTTTGAAATACACATCGAGTTTCAAATCGTCTATTTGCTTCTCCCCCACATATTGTTGAATCGGATATTTTGGAATGATCGATCCCGCTTTGATAAACAACGGCATCTGATCGATGGGAGCATCCACCCATAATTCACGTCCGCCAGCCATTTGAGCATCGCTCCACATATTATACCAATCTCCTTTGGGTAAATAGATTCTACGTCCATTAACATTGGGTTCCTGTATGGGACACACCAAGATTTGGTTTCCAAAAACAAATTCATCGGAACGGTAGTGTGTTTGCGGATCTTCTTGATCAAAATAAACCAACGGCTTGATCAATGGGGTTCCATTTTTAAAATAATCATAAAACATGGAATAGATATACGGCAGTAATTGGTAGCGTAATTCTACAAATTTTCGGGTGATGTCCAGCACTTCCGGACCAAAGGCCCAAGGCTCTTGGTCGCCGTGATGTCCCGAAGAATGAACGCGACAAAAGGGATGGAATACACCCAGTTGAATCCAACGGGTGAAGAGTTCACCAGAGGGTTGCTCGGCAAACCCGCCAATATCGGTTCCGGCAAAGCCCATTCCACTGATGGAAAGGCGTTGAATTTGCACATTGGCCAACCACAGATGTTCCCAAGAAGCCACATTGTCGCCCGTCCAAGAGGAAGTATAGCGTTGTCCTCCCGAATAATTGGCACGGGTGATGACAAAAGGGCGTTTGGGATAGGCGTGTTTTTTTACACCTTCATAGGTGGCGCGCGTCATTTGCATTCCATAAATATTGTGCGCTTTTCGATGGCTACAACGGTTGCCATCATAATCATGCCGTACATCGTTGGGAAAGGTTTTGTTGGGCACCTCCATCACAGCGGGTTCGTTCATGTCGTTCCAAACTCCGTGTACACCAATGTCGTGCATCAATTCTTGAAACAAGTCGGCCCACCAAGCGCGCACTTCTGGATTGGTAAAGTCCGGGAAATAACATTCGCCGGGCCAAACCTTTCCTTTCATATAGGAACCATCGGCGCGTTTGCAAAAATAATCTTTCTCCAAAGCCTCTTTAAAAACCTCATACTCATTGTCCACTTTGATTCCCGGATCAATAATTACTATGGTTTTAAAACCGTCTTTTTTCAGTTCATCCACCATTCTTTTGGGGTCAGGAAAATAGTCTTTGTTCCAAGTAAAACATCGAAAACCTTCCATATAATCGATGTCCAAATAGATGGCATCGCAAGGAAAATTGAGGGTTCTAAATTTGGAGGTAATCTCTTTTACTTTGGCTTCTGGATAATAACTCCACTTGCACTGGTGATAACCCAACGCCCAAAGGGGTGGTAGTTCGGGTTTTCCCGTAAGATCGGTATAGGTTGTAACCACATCTGCCATTTTTGGTCCGTAGATGAAATAATAATTCATTTCGCCTCCGTCTGCCCAAAAGCTGGAAACGTTTCTTCTTTCATGACAGAAATCAAAATGAGTTTTGAAGGTATTGTCAAAAAAGACTCCATAAGCAGATTGCTTGTTTAGGGCTATATAAAAAGGAACCGTTTTATAGACCTCATCCAAATCTTTACCGTAAGCATATTGATCGGTATTCCAATTGGAAACTCTTTTTCCTTTGAGGTTAAAACTTGTAGGCTTGTCACCCAAACCGTAAAAACATTCTCCTTCGGGGGAATGCTTACTCATTTTTACATAGTTTCCGCCGTGTTCGAAAGTCTCTTCCCAATGAAACCCAAGTTCATCCTCAAGAATCAGACTGCCATCGAGTTCATAGATGCCCACGCGCAAATCTTTTTTGGAAACTTTGCACTGTACCTTACTGGTAGTGATGATCACTACATCTTCCTGATCTTCAAGATTTAATTCATTGTAGCCATGAGGGTGATCGTCGATGGCATAGGAAAAATCTTTTTCAAAATACCCCTCGGGGGCATAACGAAACCGCAGTATGCTGTCACGAATGACTTCGATCATGAGCTTTACCCCATTTTCAGCAGTGAATTCAATTATATTGGATGATTTTTTAAAGTTTTTTAAGGCCGTTGGAAATAGATTTCCTTTATACTCTAATTCGGTATTTGTAATCATGTACTTATGGTCGTATTAAAAAATTAGTTTGTAAACGTGAATTCCCAAAGGGGGAATCTCTAATGAAACAGAGGCTTTTTGATTATGCGCCGGGCTGTTTTGAATCTCTATAATTTCGGCATAGTTGATTTTTGATCCTCCGTATTTTTCGGCATCAGAATTAAAAATCAATTGGAGCTGTTTTCCTTTGGGTACGCCCAAAGTATAGTCTTCCATATGCCGTGGAGTTCCATTCATCACCACGATCAATTGTTCTTTTTTGTTTTTCCCTTTTCGGATATAACTTAAAACCGCATTTTGATGGTCTTGAAAGTCTATCCATTCAAAACCTGCCGCCGTAAATTGTAATTCATAAAGGGCTTTTTCACTTTTGTATAGTTGGTTTAAATCTTGAATCAGCTTTTGAATTCCTTTGTGATAATCGTACTGCAACAAATGCCAATTCAAACTGGATTGAAAATTCCACTCTTCGCTTTGTCCAAATTCACCTCCCATAAAGAGTAATTTGGTTCCGGGATGTGTAAACATATAGGCATACATCAAACGCAAATTGGCAAAACGCTGCCATTCATCTCCGGGCATTCTTCCCAACAATGACTGCTTTCCATAGACCACTTCATCGTGACTGAGTGGCAACATAAAGTTTTCGGAAAAGGCATACGTCATGCTGAAAGTGATGTCGTTTTGGTGGTAGGAACGGTAGATGGGGTCTTTTTTAAAATACTCCAACGTATCATGCATCCATCCCATCATCCATTTCATCCCAAATCCTAAGCCGCCAATATCGGTGGGTTTTGAAACCATAGGAAAAGAAGTCGATTCTTCGGCTATGGTTTGTATTCCGTCAAAAGTGGAATAGAGATAATAATTCAATTCTTTGAGAAAAGAAATGGCTGCCAAATTCTCTCTTCCCCCAAACTCATTAGGCTCCCATTCTCCGTCTTCGCGAGAATAATCGAGATATAAAATAGAAGCCACGGCATCTACCCGCAACCCATCGATATGATACTGATCGCACCAAAATGCGGCATTGCTGATTAAAAAGGAGCGTACTTCTGCACGTTCATAATTAAAAATCAAACTTTTCCAATCGGGATGATATCCTTTTTTGATATCGGGATGTTCATAAACACAGGACCCATCAAAATTTCCCAAACCGTGTGCGTCCGCTGGAAAATGCGAAGGCACCCAATCCAAAATGACGGCAATATCAGCCTGGTGAAATGCGTCCACCAAAGCGGCAAAAGCCTCGGGATTTCCAAAGCGACTGCTGGGTGCAAAATAGCCCGTGATTTGATAACCCCAGGAGGGATCGTAGGGAAATTCCATAATCGGCATCAATTCCACATGCGTAAAACCCATTTCAGCTACATAACGCACCAATTGATCCGCCAATTCTTCATAACTTAAAAAACGATTTTCTTCTACATTGCGTTTCCACGAAGACAAATGCACTTCGTACACCGAATTGGGTTGATCCAAACGGTTTACTTTGGCTCTTTTTTTCAACCATTTTTGATCCTTCCAACGGTAGTTGGGTTGGTGAACAATGGAGGCCGTATTGGGAGGATTTTCGCAATACATAGCAAAAGGGTCCGCTTTTTCAATACGACGGTCGTCGATATTCGATTGGATGCTGTATTTGTATTTGGTTCCGGATTTTACTTTTGGAATAAAACCTTCCCAGATGCCACTTTCGTCCCATCGCACTTGAAGCGGATGTTCTCCTTCAATCCAATAATTGAAATCTCCCACCACAGAAACCGCTTTGGCAGCAGGTGCCCAAACGGCAAAATAAACGCCTTCTTCCCCTTCTACTTTCATCGGATGCGCTCCGAATTTTTCATAGAGTTTATAGTGCTTTCCGGACTTGAACAAAGCAATGTCAAAATCGGTAAATCGCGAAAAGGTTTTTACAGCCTGTTTCATCATTTTTTTTTGTTTTGTTTCAAGTTGTTTTCATGTTCTTGTCCACAACTTTTTTTATTGGTGGTTCAATATACGGAGAATCCCCTTTAGGGGAATCATCGCCCACTGGGGTCGGGAATTCATTTCATAACCTAATTCATAGACTGCCTTTTCAAGAAGAAAATATTTTAGAAGAAATAAAATTTCTGACAGATACCCAATATTTAAATTTTTTGATTCCACTTTATTGATATAGGTTTCTAAAAAAACCCCGATCAAATAGCGATAAAGGCGTTCCCCCAATTCAAAACGGGTTTTTTCGTCTGCCTTAAACTGTTCTTTTTTGGTCAATAGCACCGAATAGATGGCATAGTGAAAAGAACGGAACATGCCCGCTACATCTTTGAGTGGGGTTTGTTTCACTTTTCGGTCGCGAATGGTACTTTCGGGTTCGCCTTCAAAATCCAGGATGTAAAAATCGCCATCGGTGACCAAAACTTGCCCCAAATGATAGTCTCCGTGCACCCGAATCCGCTCGCTTTTTAATGCCGTCCAATCAAAATCCACAAAACGCTTTCGGACAATTTTTTTGGAGTCCAAAAAAGTTCGCGCCATGGACAGTGTTGCCTCGTCCAGTTTGTGTAAATTATTTTCAATGGTATTGAGGCGATTTTGAAATTGATAGAGCATCCGGTTTTTTAACCAAACACTGTAATCGCCATTGTAATGCGTCGGCGTAAAGGCGGTGTCTTGTGAATCGCTGCCCAAACAAATGTGCATTTCGGCGGTTCGCAGGGCCAGTTTCTTTACTTTCAGAAAAAGGTTTAAACCCACCCAATCGATGATTTCTGCAGGAATTTGTTGAATCTTTATCCGTTCATACAGCGGGGTGTCTGGAAGATTTTGGAGTTTTAATTTTTTTTGATCAAAGGTTTTGAACAATTGCTCAATTTCTTTCAAAAAATAAACCCACGCATCCCCTTGATTGGGAATCAATTCTTGCATCAAGCCCAAGGTGATGACTTCTTTTTCTTCGTCTAAAATATTGATACTGCCCACATAGGCAGGAGTGTTTTTAAACTGTTGCTTTTCCGTCAAAAAACGGTTGATTTCATAATCTGGGTTGCTGTTGAGATAGATGCGTCGGAAAAATTTTAATACATATTTTTCATTAAAGACAATGGAGGTATTGCTTTGCTCCGCTCCCAAAAATCGTGATGTATCGTATTTGATCATTCCCGCCAGCTCCGACTTGTGAAAAATAATATTGGGCAGAGCGGTGCGATTTTTTTCGACGATGTGCTCAAACAATAATTTTCTAAAATCTTCAATATGGAGCGCATCCACCAAATAGCCAACTTGTTTGTTGAATTTTGCCGGGGCAATTAAGGTATTGGTTTCTATCTCTTCATGATGAATAAAACCAATTGGAATAAAATAATTCTGAAAAAAAGCTTCCTTAAAATTGACTTCAATCAGAACGCCATAAAAATGATTCCTTTTGGAATTGAGTTTAATATGGCGAATAATTTCGATGTATTTCAGCGTACTGGCTTTGCCAGCATACCAACGTTTTTTTAAAATATAACGCTCTAAAATCTCGGAAGCAAAGGTTTTGACAAAGTCTTCATTTTCAAATGTTTTTGTCCAGTCCACTGAAAATTCGTACATGTCTGCCGGGGGTGCTTCCAAGGGATTTAAATTTTTATTTTAAACAAATGAAACGGCAAGGCCGGATGCAGTTCAACAAAATTATGGGTACCTCGCCAATGATAACTATTCCCCGTGATTTGATCTTCTACCGTATATTCCACATCTGTGGGAAGTCCCAATGCCTCCAAAGGAATATATAATTGATCATTTTGAGTGTAGTAAGGATCTAAATTTACCGCCATCAAACTGAGGCAGGTCTGTGCATCATCATATTTGAGATAGGCCAAAATATTTTCGTTGGCATTTTGACAAAAACGAATATTATTGGTTTGTTGCAGCGAAGGCAATTGTTTTCTTGCCTCATTAATTTTACCAATAATACGCATCAATTTATTTTCTGCTTCCCAATCCCAATCCCGAATTTGATATTTTTCGGAGTCCAGATATTCTTCTTTGCCGGGAATGGCATCGGAAGTCATAAATTCGTAAATAGGTCCATAAATTCCGGTATTAGAACTCAAGGTGGCCGCTAAAAAATAGCGACTCATATGCAATGCCTCATTGGCTCCTTGCAAATGAAAAGGATTGATGTCCGGCGTGTTGGGCCAAAAATTGGGCCGGAAAAACTCTTTGAGTTGGGTCTTACTCAATTCTTCCACATAGCCTTGCAATTCTTCTTTTCGATTGCGCCAAGTAAAATAGGAATAGGACTGTGTAAATCCTTGTTTTGAGAGTTGATACATGATGGCGGGTCGGGAAAAAGCCTCTGACAAGAACAAGACTTCGGGATGTTTGGCGCGCACCTCGGCCATGAGCCAACCCCAAAAATGAAAAGGTTTGGTGTGCGGATTGTCCACTCTGTACACTTTGATTCCGGCCGTTTCTATCCAATACAACGTAATTTCCAACAACGCGTCCCACAGCGGATTCCAAGCTTCCGTATCAAAATAAATGGGAAGGATGTCTTGGTATTTTTTGGGAGGATTTTCGGCGTATTGAATACTTCCGTCCGGACGCCATTTGAACCATTCCGGATGTTCTTTTACCAAAGGATGATCGGGTGCCATTTGAAACGCCAAATCCATCGCAATTTCAATTCCGTAGTGTTGGGCTTCTTGAACCAAAGCTGTGAATTGCTCCAAATTTCCCAATGCGGCATGGAGGGAACGGTGTCCACCTAGCTTCGAACCAATACCCCAAGGAGATCCCACATCATCGGATTGGGCTTCCGTAGCATTGTTTTTTCCTTTGCGATTGATCTCGCCTATGGGATGAATGGGAGGGAAATAGAGCGTATCAAAACCCATGTTCGCCACCCGAGGCAATAATTTTTTACAGTCTTCAAAAGTCCCATGGACGCCCGATTCCGATGCCGATGAGCGAGGAAAAAACTCATACCAAGTACTGAAAAGTGCTTTTTTGCGCTCTACAAGAATTCCTTGGACAAGACTTTTGGTGACTAATTTTTTTAGGGGATACGTTTTAAAAAAAGCTTCCATAGAGGGATCAAAAAGTGTTTTTGATGCTGCCCTTTGGGTTGCTCGGTCTTGAAGTTCTGCAGCAATTTTTTCCCAAGCCGCCTTCTTTTTTACTTTGTGAGCCGCTAGACATTGTTCAATGTACAAAGCCCCCTCTAAAAGTTCGGAATAAACCTCTTGTTGGGCTTCCAATTTTTTTTGTGTGCCGTAAAGCCACGTAAGGGGTTCGTCCACCCATGCTTCTAAATGAAAATGATAGTTGCCCAATTCGGTCACCTTAAAATCGGCTTGCCAACGATCGTTGGGCAAGGATTCCATGGAAACGACCTCTTTTTGTTGGGAACTGTTGTGGGTAAAAATCAATTCGGCACTCAAGTGATCATGGCCGTCAGAGAAGATGTCTGCTTCCACATGAACACTTTGCCCATGAACCCTTTTTAATTGAAAAATACCCCCGTCAATAACGGGGGTAAGATGTTCAATAATAACTCTATTTTGATTTCGCATATCGGTATACTTCTCTAGGTATGAATACCTCTAAAGTACCAAAAAAAGTGATGGTGTAAAAATTAAAGTTCCAATACACCATTAGAGTCACCAGCAAAATCATTCCACTGATAAGCATCTGCTTGCTCATCATTGCGATATTCGCCGTCAACTTTGTAACGAAATTCAAAAGACTGATTTGCAGGAATATCAAAAGTTCCTTTGAAGATTCCGTTTTTTTGCTTTTTAAGGGCAAAAGCGGTTGCTCCCCAATCGTTAAAATCTCCTACGACTTCAGCAGTGTTTGCTTCGGTTTCTGAAAGAGCAAAAGTTACTTTACAAACAGGTTTTGACTTTAAAAATTTTTTGGTAATAGCCATAAAATTAGGTTTTTAAATTTTTTGCAATGATACTGCAAAATTGAAAATCGGCAATATGCTTTACAGAAAAGAGAGGGGTAACTTTATGGTTTTAGCAAAAGCATAAAAACGAGGCTCTAAAATTCACATTTGTAAATTTTAAGGCTTAAATATTGTGAAAAACGCAATAAAAATTGATTTTAAACGGATTTTTTACGAGATAATGCAATAAAGAAAAAGAGCACAGCAAACGAAAGCACCAAAAACGCCAGGGGCAAACTCCCCAAACCTTCTTCCTGTGCAATAAATCCTAAAGAAGCCGGAAGAACTGCCCCGCCAATCATGGCAGCAGCAATCAAAAAACCAATGATGTTGGGTGCATGTTGCGCACCAAAGTAGGTTTGCACCAAACTAATTAAGGAAGGAAAAACGGGAGCCAAGAAAAAACCCATGCAAAAAATGCCGAAAATACTCAATGTATTGGATACATCTAAAAACAATAAAAGTGCGCCAACAACCACCCCGATTAAAACGCCTAACAACAAAGGAATGGGAGTTATTTTCTTCAATACAAAACCAAAAAAAATCCGCCCGGCTGTAAGGCTTGCCCAATAGACTGTTACCCAAAAACCAGCGGTTGCCTCCAAAACATTACGCGCTGTAATCAAAACACTGTAACTCCATTGCCCTACACTGACTTCCAATCCCGTATAACAGAAAAAAATGAGCATGATCAGCCACACCCATGGAATTTTGATACTGTCCATCAAAGTGATTGATTCCGACTGCTCTTTTTCTGCTTCATCTTGCAGCACCCAAAGTTTTTGTGTACCTATAAAAACAAGGGCAATCAAAAATTGAATACTCCCTACCAAAACATAACCCCAATACCAGTCTTTTCCGTAGACCAACAGCCAAGAAAATAAAAAGGGACCTGAAGTGGCCCCTACTCCATAAAACGCATGCAACCAATTGACTACCGATGCTGAAAATTTTGCAGAGGCATAAATATTGATGGAGGTATCAATTGCACCTCCTCCAGCACCCAGAAAAAAGGATGCGATGATGATTCCATACCAATGTTCTAAAACCACAAAGCCAAAAATGCTGAAAGCGGTCAAAAAACAACTCAACAACAACAAAGTTCCCAAAGAAATCTTTTTGAGAATGTAACTGTTTGCACTACTGGTCAATAAATACCCCCCCAAAAAACTCAATAACAATACCCCCAATTGATCCAGTCCTACGCTTACTTTTTCACTGATGTACGGCCAAGCCACACCGAGCAAGCCATCGGGCAAACCCAAACTGACAAATGCCAAAAAAGAAGTGAGAATTAAAATCTTTTTTTTATTCATAGGATTATTCTTCAATTGGAGAAATCGGTTTGATGTAGGTCGTCAACAATCCCAGCTTTTGGAATTCAGCAACAGCGGCTTTGGCTACTCGATGTGCTCCATAGGAAGACAAATGGGTATTGTCAATTTTCCCTTCCGGATAATACGGATGTTCGCCCTTTTCAAAATGCAAGTGCAGTTTTTTGGAGCCCTCCACTCCAGCCTCCAACTCCAACTGTTCTGTGTGCAATTGCAAATCCACCAAAGCCACGGTCTGATCGGCGGCAAGCATACGAACAACGATTGGACATAAGCCGTGGGTGTCCACCAGAACTCCGTCTTCGTTAAAATTGCGCCGAACGATAGCGGTGGCTAAAATAGCTGTAGCTCCTTTACTCCTTGTTTCTTTAACATAGCGCAACAGATTGTTTCTATAGCTGGTTGCAGGATTGGTAAAGCGTGTAGAATCTTTTATTTTAGCATCATTGTGTCCAAATTGGATCAGCACAAAATCACCTTTTTTCAGTTGATTTAGAATTACTTCCCATCGTCCTTCTTCAAAAAAACTTTTGGAACTCCTTCCATTCACCGCATGGTTTTCTATACGAAGTGGAGGATTGAAATAGGTGGGTAAAACTTGTCCCCAACCGTGTTCTGGATTCACTTCCGGATCTTTTTTGTCGGCCAGCGTGGAATCTCCAATCAAATAGAGCGTCGGTTGTGCATAAGCATTCCAAAACATAAAAAAAACAAGACTAAAAAGCACCCCTTTTACACCCTTGGGAACCGCAAAGGAGAAAATTAAAAAAAGGGTGTTTTTTGTAAAAAAAAGTATTTTTTCACTCATTTTTTAATCCTTTTGGATGTTTTTTGGTGTTTTTTATGTGTTTTTTGGCGTTTTTTTATTTTTGATTTTCCTCCAAAACAGAACTGAAAAAAGCCGACCTATAAAAAGTCGGCTTTGAAGTACCTTGGGTGGGAATCGAACCCACACTCCCGAAAGAACTGGATTTTGAATCCAGCGCGTCTACCAATTCCGCCACCAAGGCATTGTTTATATTTTTTGCGAATTTCGCGTAATTTTTCTTTTCCTACTCCTGATTTCCAATATTTTTCTCTCTCCCTTGCTTCAATTCTAGTTTCTATTATTTCAGAATATAATAACTCAAAAGGAGCGTATGGTTTTGTTATTCTTTCCCTACCGCTATTATGTCGTTTAATTCTTCTTGTTAAATTAGAAGTCAAACCCACATAAATATAATTTCTTTTTAAACTTGAAAGAGCATATACCCAAAACATTTCAAAATATCAATTAGCGCGCCTGCCTGTCGGCAGACAGGTCTACCAATTCCGCCACCAAGGCAAAGATTAGATGGTTGTGCAAATGCCCAACCCGCTAAAACGAGCCCAAAAGTAATGATTTTTTTGGCATACTTTAAATTCAAAAAAATAAATTTTAGGTTTGCCACAAAAATTGACAAAAAACGAAATGCCCTTCCACGGTTTAAAAAAAATTCATAAATTCCTGAATATTCATTAAAATCCCATGAAAGTAATTTTTTATACTAGAGAATACCCTCCTTATGTTTACGGTGGTGCCGGTGTGCATGTTGAATATCTCGCACAAGAATTGTCCCAATTAATGGAAGTTGACGTTCGCAGTTTTGGCGATCAAAAAGAACAACATCCCCAACTCAGTGTTCAAGGCTATCCCTATGAAAATCCCATTTTTGATGCTTCGGACAAAAAATTAAAAGGCGTCTTCCAAACCCTCAGCACCTGTATTCAGATGAATGGACAAGCGGTGGATGCAGATGTGGTGCACTGCCATACTTGGTATGCACAATTTGCCGGTATTGTTTCAAAACTTTGTTATGGCACTCCACTGGTCATCACCACCCACTCCCTCGAACCACTCCGACCTTGGAAAAGGGAACAATTGGGCAGAGGCTATGAAGCCTCCTCCTGGATTGAAAAAACAGCCATAGAAATGGCCGATGCCGTCATCGCCGTTTCCAAAGAAACCAAAGAAGATGTATTAAAATATTTTGAGGTCGATAAAGAAAAAGTAAAAGTGATTTACAACGGGATTCGGCTTGAAGAATACACTCCAACAGCTCAAACCACTGCGTTGGAAAAATATGGAGTGGACAGCAGTAAACCCTATGTACTTTTTGTAGGGCGAATAACCCGCCAAAAAGGAATCATTTATTTGGTCAACGCCATCCAACACATACATCCGGACACCCAGATAGTGCTTTGTGCCGGAGCCCCCGATACGCCCGAAATTGAAAAAGAAATGGAAGCTGCCGTAGCTGCCATAAAAAACACTCGCAGCAATTTGATTTGGATTGCCGAAATGTTGGACAAACCTTCCATCATACAGTTTTATTCGCATGCCGCTGTATTTTGCTGCCCCTCCATCTACGAGCCTTTTGGTATTATCAACATCGAGGCGATGGCTTGCGAAACCGCCGTTGTCGCCAGTGCCGTTGGAGGAATCAAAGAAGTGGTTGTTCATGAAGAAACCGGAATTTTAGTACCTGTTGAACAGCATCAAGTGGCTCCTTTTGCACCCGTTGATCCGGAACAATTTTCCAAGGATTTGGCAGCTGGCATCAATCGCCTAATCGCCGATCCGGCACTTTGTAAAAAAATGGCGGAAAATGGAAGGCGCAGAGTAGAAGAACATTTTGATTGGAAAATCATTGCTCAAGAAGTGAAAAGCTTATACGAATCCCTAAAAACAAACTCATGATAAATAATAAAGTACTTTCCATCATCCTTGGTGGTGGTCAAGGCAGCAGACTCTATCCCCTCACCGAATCTCGATCCAAACCTGCGGTGCCTATCGCCGGAAAATATCGTTTGGTGGATATTCCCATTTCGAACTGTATCAATTCCGACATCAAGCGAATGTTTGTACTGACGCAGTTTAATTCTGCTTCCCTGAACAGACATATCAAAAACACTTTCCATTTTAGTTTTTTTAGTGCGGCTTTTGTAGACGTATTGGCAGCAGAGCAAACTCCCGAAAACAAAACCTGGTTTCAAGGAACGGCAGATGCCGTCCGACAAAGTATGCATCATTTTCTTTCGCACGATTTTGAATACGCCCTCATCCTTTCTGGGGATCAGCTCTACCAAATGGATTTTAACGATATGGTGGAAGCACATATCGCTCAAAAGGCCGAAATCACTATCGCCACTTTGCCCGTTGGTGAAAAGGAAGCGCCTAGCTTTGGGATTTTAAAAACCGATGAAAACAATATCATTACTTCCTTTGTTGAAAAACCAGCTGCCGCTGAACTGCCCGAGTGGGTTACTCCCACCAGTCCAGAAATGCAAGCTCAAAAAAGAAATCACCTTGCTTCCATGGGAATCTACATCTTTAACAAAGATTTATTGGTGGAATTGATGAACGACCCCACAACCATCGATTTCGGGAAGGAAATTATTCCGCAATCCATTCACACCCACAAAGTGCTTAGCTATCCTTTTGAAGGGTATTGGACAGATATTGGAAATATAGATTCCTTTTTTGAAGCCAATATTGGCCTCACCGCCAAGCTTCCCGACTTTGACTTGTATTCCAAAAAAAGTGTCTATACCCGTGCACGAATACTACCCACCTCTAAATTCTCCTCCACCCAGTTGGAACAGTCAATCGTTGCCGACGGTTGCATCATCAGTGCTGCAAAAATTGAACGTTCTGTGATCGGAATACGCTCAAGAATTGGAAGTGAAACCACCATCATCAACACCTATATGATGGGGATTGATCGTTATGAATCTCTGGAAGAAATTCAAAATGAATCCGTGATTCCGGCAGGTATTGGAGAACGTTGTTTCATCAAAAACGTAATTATTGACAAAAACTGTCGTATTGGAAATGATGTACACATTCACGGATTAAAGGATTTAAAAGATATCGAAACGGATTTATATGTCATCAAAGACGGCATCGTGGTAATTAAGAAAAATGCAATAATACCGCACGGGTTTAGCCTAAAATAGGCTTCGATAATCTGTCGTTTACGGCTCTGTTTTGAATCTGTTTTGGTGGGGTTTTCTGTCCCCTTTGAGATGCCACAACTTTATGATAAAGAAGCTATTGTCTAAAAGAAAATAATTTCTAAATTTGCAGACCTTTATAGGCAAGCATTTGGAAACTCCCGTTAAAATATTTTCCTGTACACAAAGCCATGATTTGGCGGAGGCTATTGCCAAAGAATACGGCACGCCCCTGGGCAAAATCAACTTTTCGCGCTACAGCGATGGCGAATTTCAACCCTCCTTTGAAGAAACGGTTCGAGGAGCTCGCTTGTTTATTATTGGTTCTACCCACCCATCATCGGAAAATTTGATGGAAATGTTGTTGATGTTAGATGCTGCCAAGCGTGCTTCTGCCCGACATATTACCGCCGTACTTCCCTATTTTGGATGGGCACGACAAGATCGCAAAGACAAACCCCGTGTTCCGATTGGTGCCAAACTCATTGCAAAATTATTGGAGGCTGCCGGAGCAACGCGCATTATTACGATGGATTTGCATGCCGATCAAATTCAAGGGTTTTTTGAAAAACCGGTAGATCATTTGTTTGCTTCCACCATATTTTTGCCATACGTAAAAGAACTAAACCTATCGGACCTCACTATTGCTTCTCCTGATATGGGAGGTTCCAAAAGAGCCTATGCCTATTCAAAATTTTTGGAAAGCGATGTTGTCATTTGTTACAAGCAACGGGCAAAAGCCAATGTCATCTCGCACATGGAGTTGATTGGGGATGTGAAAGGAAAAAATGTCATCCTTGTTGATGACATGGTGGACACCGCCGGAACCTTGACCAAAGCCGCCGATATTATGATTGAACGGGGTGCCCTTTCGGTACGTGCCATTTGTACACATGCCCTTCTTTCTGGCGATGCTTATGAAAAAATTGAAAAATCCAAATTGGAATCGCTCATCGTAACGGACTCCATTCCTCCACGAAGAGCGCACCCCAAAGTAAAAGTCTTGAGTTGTGCCCCACTCTTTGCGCAAGTGATGAATAAAGTACACTTCAACAAATCGATCAGTTCGAAATTTATTATGTAATCAATTTAAATAAACTATAATGAAATCTATCACAATTAATGGTTCTAAAAGAGAAAGCGTAGGCAAGGTTGCTACCAAAGCCTTACGCAATGCTGGAAGAGTTCCTTGTGTGTTGTACGGTGGAGGGGAACCCCTACACTTTTCGGCGCCGGAACTTGGTTTCAGCAAACTCGTTTACACCCCCAATGCACACACGGTCGTTATCAAACTGGAAGATGGTTCCAAAATCAACGCCATTCTTCAAGACATCCAATTTCACCCCGTGAGTGATAAAATTTTACACGTTGATTTTTATCAATTATTTGATAATAAAGAAATCTCAATGGATATTCCTGTGCGTCTTCAAGGAGCTGCTCCAGGAGTATTGAACAGTGGTGGGGTGTTGCGTTTAAACAAACGTAAACTTAGAGTGCGTGCACTGCCCGGCGACCTTCCCGATGTGATTATTGCCGATATTTCAAAATTAAGACTCGGAAACAAACTTTACACCTCGGAACTTCCTGCGGAAAAATATTCCATCTTGCACCCCGACAATACAGTGGTTTGTCAAGTGAGAACTTCAAGAACCTCGGTCGCTGACACAGGGGACGATGAAGACTCAGATGACTCCAGTACAGCCGCTGAAGGAAAGGCTCCAGCAGCAGCAGCGGAAGCCAACGCGGAAAACTAGACTTCTCGTTTTAATAATTTCTTAAGCATATCGTTTTTTAGCGGTATGCTTTTTTTATTTTTACAGATGTTTTTCTTCCAACGCTTTTTTAAAAAAAACAAACCTCCCTTGGCAATGAAAAAATTTTTAATTGTAGGTCTTGGCAATATCGGTGTTGAATATGAAAACACGCGGCACAATATTGGTTTCCAGGTTATTCACGCCATGGCAGCATTGTTTGATTTGCCGCTCGAATCCCAAAAACTCGCTTTTCGCGCTTTGTTAAAACACAAGGGAAGACAATTTGTGCTTATTCAACCCACCACATATATGAATCTCAGTGGGAAAGCGGTGCGCTATTGGGCGCTAAAAGAAAACATCCCTTTGGAAAATATACTCATCATCACCGACGAACTCCATCTTCCTTTTGGAACTTTGCGATTGAAGCAAAAAGGGAGTGACGGGGGGCACAACGGACTGAAAGACATACAGGCACAACTGAATACACCCAATTATTGCCGCCTGAGATTTGGAATTGGTCAAGAAGAAAAACAGGGAGACCAGGTGCGTTTTGTTTTGGATGAATGGAATGAAGAAGAAAAGGCACAATTGAAAGAACGCATTCAAAAATGTTGCGAAATCATTCTTTCTTTTGGATTGCAAGGCGTCCAACCCACCATGAATGCTTTTAACGGCAAATAGTTCCTTATTTCGTCGTGAAAACAGCTACTCCCGAACTGGATTTATTTCCTACCTCGTCAACGGTAATCACTTCCCAATAGTAGGTGGTGTCAGGATTTAAATTTACTATGACACTACTGTTTACGACCCCTGATTGTTGGAGACTTAAAGAAGTTTCAGAAGTTCCCAAATAAACCTCATAACTTGAGATGTCATTATCCAAATCACTTCCCGACCAAATAAATTCATAATTTCCGGAGGCTGGTAGGGTGACACTCGCTTCATTTTCGGGCTGCAGCAATTCTGCCGGGAAAGGAAGGTGGGTCGCTGCTACTTCCCCCTCTAAAAAAAATTGCCAAACCTCGCTTTTGGTCGTTTCCTCGGTCAAAGCTGAGGAAGAAATAATATACCACGCATAATATGAATTCGCCTCCAAAATTAAATACTGATTGGTAAAAGTGGTTGATTTACGAGATAAAGCCCCTGTGGCTGAATTTTGCACAACCAATTCGTATTGATCTGTATGGAGTGATTCCAACCATTCAAATTCAACCTGCCGCTGGTTTTCATCAATTCGATCGGCCGTTGTACAGGCATTCAAATTTGCAGGAGCCACCAATTGAACCGCCTCTGGAACCGGAATCGGATCCGGCTTGCAGCCGAGAAGTACGAATAGTATTAAAATCAGTGTGCTTCTCATCGTTTTAATAATTTAAAACTTTCTGCATGGGTTCCATAATCCAATTTTACGATATATACCCCTGCGGTATACGCCGACATAGAAAGGGGCAACGCTTGCGCAGCAGTAGGAATTTGGGTAGTCTCCCATAACAATCCACCGCTGCTGTTGTACATACGAATACTGAGTGGGTGTTGTTGCGGTAAAACAATATGTGCCACCTCCGAAACAGGATTGGGATAATATTTGGCCGTATCTTCTAAATTTATCCATTCTTCATAGGTACCCTGACAGCTTTCTCCGGTTGAAACACTAAACTTATTCAGTCCTTTCTTCAAGAAAAATTGAGCATTGCTTGTTGTTCCCGGAAGCGTAAATTGGGTATCATTTATTTGAACATAGTACACGGCACCCCCCGCAAATTCCAACTGCAATTGTTGGGTTTGGGCGAGTACGCTTGCATTAACCCAAAGCCTTTCGGGAGCAGCGATTTCGGTTTCAAAGCACCTTTCATAGCCGGGAACATCGCGTGTTGTGACACAAAGACGATAACTCCCCGCTGCCAAATTACTGATTGTTCTTCCTGTTGTAGTAAAATCATAATTGCGACTGTATCCATTGTCCGCAGTGATTAGAACACTGTAATTGTAGGCTGCAGTTGCCGTCAATTGAATCTCCCCATTGCTTTTGTCCGGGCAGCTGATTTCCTTTCGGCTGATACTGATGTTCTCGGGGGCATATAAATCGCACAAATCTCCAATACCGTTGTTGTTGCTGTCGAGTTGATCGGGATTGGTGATATACGGACAATTGTCCACCAAATCTATTAAAGTATCATCATCAGAATTGGGTAAGACAGCTCCCAACAAACAAAATTCTAATCTAAAATCGATCAATCTACCAACATCCTCTTGGAATTGATCTAGGATTTTGAGCGACCAAACCCCTGCTGCAGAAGTCCCATAAAGTTCGGAAAGATCATCAATAGGGGTATATGTTCCCGTAAAGGGTGGAGTACCGTTGAGCACACTGGTTTGAGCTTCTGCATCAAAAATAGTTTGAGAGAAATCATCTTCTTCTCCCCCCAATTGATCGACGAGTAAAAAAGTTCTTTCATCCGGGGCTACAAGATAAAGGGTCAAATCTTCTAAATAGGTATGATCGATGGACAACAGCACATTCACATCCTTAATCACAGCATCGTAATTCACCATTATAGAAGCAGTTGTAACACCAATAGAAACTTCGTTCGCATCTTTAATGGGTAAGGGCAACTCTTCCTGCTCGAAAGTAACGCATTCCACAACAATTGTCTTAAAACTTCGGGTTTCAGAAAAGCTGCTTTCGCTGCAGGCATTTTTACTTTTTACCCTCCAATAATACTCTGTCCCGCTCAATAAATCATCCACCTGATAGGAGGCCTCGGTTAGGTTGTACTCTCGGTCAATTTGTGAAAAATCTGCGATTTTAGAAAATTGCAAAATATAAGCATTGGCATTGCTATCGGTTTCCCAAGAAAAATTATTGCTTAAGTCAACCTCTTGAGCGCCGTCCGCCAAAATGTTCAAGGTTGGAGCTTCAAATTCCAGATTACGGATTTGGGCATCCACCGCAAAGGGATAGCTTTGGCTGCCTGAGCGTGCTTGAATATTAAAAACGAGTTCGCCGGGATCCTTTCCTTTTAGCCCGGAAAAAGTTACTGTACCGGAAGCATCTGTTGCGGCATATGTGTTTTTGGAAAAAACAGCAGTTACGCCAGTAGGAAGGTCTGACACGGCTAAGCTAATGTTGGAATTAAATCCTGTAGCACGATCGATAGTAAAATTGTAAACTAACCGATTTTCATTACAAGCTTCCAATTCGAAAGCCTCAAAAAACAATGCAAAAGAACGGCTACTGATTGTAAAAGGTGTTGCGTTGACCGCATAATATATTGAATTGGTGGGTTCAATTTTTATTCGTGCCGAACTCGTGTCGATACCATTAGGAACAACAATTTCTTCCAAACCATCGTTGGCCGTGGCCGTCGCCAAAGAGATGGTGAAATTTTGTCCCCCATCTAAGGAAAGCAATATGTCGACCGATGTTGTGCCAATCGTAACTCTGTCCGTATTGGCAACATCCCAGCCGATGACTTGTCGAGACCCACCTTCCCAAAGCGTTGTGGCACTATCTTGGGTATTGATTTTAAAAGGACCTGCATTGGCCACCACAACCAATTGCGTAGCATCTTGTGCAATTTGATATTCATCTCCTACCCTTTGTCTTAGCGTGACGCCCCATTTGAGGCTTCTTCCAATTTCGGAAACGGTTTCCCAGGTGGAAGTAATATCAGGATTGGTTTGGGTTAATTCGCCGGCTAATACTTGATCGATGTTGGGAATGCTTCGCCACGTATTTTCGGTGGGAGGAAGTGATCGAGCTAATGCACCACGGGTGTTGGAGGCTCCAAAATTACTGGACGTAATAATTCCCGCATCCAATTGCTCCCAGGTGTAATTTAGTGCGTCTGCATTTTCAACGGAAGTCGTCGCCTGGAGCATATAGGCTGTTCCCTTTGGGATTTTATAGTCTTGTCCTGCGTCTACATTGGGCGTGCTACTTTCAAAAGTCACGCTGGTTCCACAATTTACTCCATCCAATACGGATGCAATATTTTGAATGCTTTGATAGTGAAAATAAGCATCGCCATGCAACTGAACATTATCTTCTCCTACCAGTCCGGCATAACTCATAATGGTGGTGCCACTTCCCGGTTCCACATTGAATCCAGTAGCTTCAGACTCAAAAGAATAGGTATGATAGGCTCCAAATTGATGGCCTAATTCATGCCCCAAATAATCCAAATCGAAATAGTCGTTTTTATATTCGCCTCCAAATTCATCCACAAAAGGGTGGGTGGTGTATCCACTGCCTTTAAGCCCATCCACACAAACACAGCCAATACAGCCCGCATCGCCGTCCGCCTCGCCATAATCGACCAAATGTCCCACATCATAGCCTTCATCTCCTATTTTTTCGTCTAAAATTTGCTGCAGTTGTTTTGCGTAATTTCCTCCTGTAAATGGATCTGTATCGGCGTCTTCATAAAACAAATCCAAATCGGAAACAATTTCCAATTGAACATTGACATCGCGACCAAAAATTTCATTCACCCGGTTGATGGAACTCACCAATGCAGCAAAAGCATCTTCTTGATTGGTCCCGTTGGAATCGTCGTCGTCTCCCCAAAAATTGGTGTATTCTGCAGTGGCTGCAAGGGCTATTCTAAAAGTGCGCATAGCCGAACTCACCGCCGTCTTTTGGGTGGCTCCCACCCCATTTTTTACCGAAAAAGCATTGGAGCTGGTTTTACACTGAAAGCTATTCGCGTCCGAGGATTTTTGAGTGTAGGCATAATGCAACCCTTTTTGTTTGGTGGAAGGTTGTAAAAAGAAATCTTCTTGGTGGGGAAGTTGTAACCAAAAATTTGTCCCTTGGGGGGTGATGCTCACCCTCACACGAAGTTCGGGGCGCTGCATACTTTTTCCTACAAATGTTCGGAGCTGAGGATACTTTTTTTGCAATTCCGGACTCAAAACAGAAATCGAATGAAGTTGAAACGATTCTTCCTCGCCCCGCTCATTGGGAAACTTCATCACCAGAGCTTCTGAAAAAGAAGAGGGATTGGACTTAGACAACGATTGAGGAACCAAAAGTTGTTTGTAAAACACTCCCTTTTCGCCATCGTTCTTCATTTGTATCTTGTGATCCCTTGGAGCTACTTTTTGCCAAAACTCTTGACCAAAACCCAAGCTCGCACAAAGTAGCACCATCAAAAAAAAGGCACTGTACTTCGAAACTGTAAAATCTTTTAAAATCGCTGCCACTCGAATCCTTCCGTTTTCGTCTAAAAATAAGTAAACAAATTCGTGTTTGCACTAGAAAGGTGTATTTTTGTGCTGCAAAAAATCCTTCGAGCACATCGTATGAATGTTTTTAATCCGTTGGAGCAATACGTTTCTTCAACCCAATCTATTTTGACTATTGGGACTTTTGATGGGGTTCATGTGGGACATCAAAAAATCATTCGTGCCCTGGTAGAAGAAGCGCATCAAAAAGGACTTTTGGCCAATGTTTTGACGTTTTTTCCACATCCTCGAATGGTTTTGAAAAAAGAAAGTAACATCAAGCTGATTGATACTTTGGAGGAAAAAGAAGCCCTTTTGCGACAACTGGGGGTGGACAACCTCATTATACATCCGTTTTCCAAAGCGTTTTCACAACTTTCAGCCTTGGAATTTACAAGAGATATTTTGGTTGAAAAACTGAATATCGCCAAGCTGATTATTGGTTACGATCATCGTTTTGGAAAAAACCGTGAGGCCACCGTTGAAGACTTGATTAGGCTTGGAGTAAAATATAATTTCGAAGTAAAAGTTCTTCCCCCCGAGCAAGTGGATGCAATCACTGTCAGTTCGACCAAAATTCGGCACACTATTGCTGATGGAGATATGGAACAGACCCAAGCGTTTTTGGGGCGTCCTTTTGCAATAACTGGAAAAGTAGTCCGGGGAGATCAAATTGGGCGAACCATCAATTTTCCAACGGCCAATTTAGCAATAAGCGATTCCTATAAAATGATCCCCACCGAAGGCGTTTATATCGTCCGATCAGCCCTCGAGGGCAGCACTTGTTTTGGAATGATGAATATTGGGAATCGTCCCACCGTAGCGGGAACCCAAACTACTGTGGAAGTCCACTTTTTTGACTTAGACAAAGATCTTTACGGAGCAACCCTAAAAGTGGAACTCCTAAAAAAAATTAGAGCGGAAAAAAAATTTGACTCCTTGGCGAGTTTGCAAAAGCAAATCGCCAAAGATCAAGAAATTTGCTTAGAAACAATTAATGAAAACAACTGGCATTAAATTGCTGTATTTTTGAAAAAAATAACATCCTTATGTTAGCACTCCAATTTATTAGAGAAAATAGAGATCAAATTTTGAAGGATTTGGCCAAACGTAATTTTGGTCAGCCCGAATTAATCGATCAAATCATTGCCCTCGATCAAAGTCGTAGAAGTCAACAAGCGCATTTGGATCAACAACTTTCCCGATCCAACCAATTGGCAAAAGAAATTGGGCAACTCTACAAAGAAGGAGCGACTGAAAAAGCAGCTACCTTAAAAGAAGAAACTGCGGTTTTAAAACAAACAACCAAACAACTCCAAGATAGCTTACAACAAACCCTAGCGGATTTGCAAGACTTGCGCACCCAAATTCCAAATGTGCCAGACGCCACTGTACCTGCGGGGACTTCTGAAGCTGATAATGAGGAGGTTTTCCGATTTGGAACGATGCCAAATTTGGATGCTACCGCCAAACCGCATTGGGAATTGGCCGCCGATTATGATCTGATTGATTTTGAATTGGGAAGTAAAATTACGGGTGCCGGATTTCCAGTGTATAAAGGAAAAGGCGCGCGATTGCAACGTGCTTTAATCAATTATTTCCTCGATAAAAATACAGCTGCCGGCTACAAAGAAATGCAAGTTCCGCACATGGTCAATGCCGAGTCCGGATTTGGCACTGGGCAATTGCCCGATAAAGAAGGGCAAATGTATCACGTCCAAAACGACGATTTGTATTTAATCCCCACGGCTGAGGTGCCACTGACCAATCTCTATCGCAATCAACTTTTGGATGTCGCTGAATTGCCCATTTGCTTGACCGGTTATACGCCTTGTTTTCGCAGAGAAGCCGGAAGCTACGGCGCACATGTCCGAGGACTCAACCGCTTGCACCAGTTTGATAAAGTAGAAATTGTTCGTATCGAAACACCCAAAAATAGTGCAGCTGCACTTGAAGGCATGGTGGAACATGTTAAAAATATTTTAGCAGAATTAGAATTGCCCTACCGCATATTACGCTTGTGCGGCGGTGATTTAGGTTTTACTTCTGCGCTTACTTTTGATTTTGAAATTTATTCTGCAGCGCAGGAACGTTGGTTGGAAATCAGTTCGGTGTCCACCTTTAATAGTTTCCAAGCCGAACGCCTTCAATTGCGCTACAAAGATAATAGTGGTAAAAAACAAAGTGTACATACCCTAAACGGGAGTTCCTTAGCCCTGCCAAGAGTGGTTGCCGGCTTACTAGAAAACTGTCAAACCCCCGAAGGAATTTTATTGCCTAAGGCTTTGGTTCCCTACACTGGTTTTGACCGAATATCGCATTAAATGTATATCTACAACCTCACGGCGCAAGTCATTCCCGAACTCGAACAGCAATGGTTGGAATGGGTACACAAAATTCATATTCCTGAAATGCTCGGTCATGCTGCTTTGAAAAAAGTTCAACTCTTGCGAATTCAAGCCGTGCAGGATAGTGCTCAAACCTATGCCCTGCAATACCATTCCCCTGAGAAAGCGAGCTATGAAACGTTCTGGAAAAGTCATGAGGCGATACTGATGGAAAGCTTTCAAAAACATTTTGGAGCGGGCGTGTTGACTTTTGCCACGCATTTGGAATTGATAGCAAATCAACAATGAAGGAGGTACGCGCCAAAAAAAAACTCGGCCAGCATTTCCTCAAGGATCTTAATATTGCCAAAAAAATTGCGCAAACAATCGATCAACAAAGCTGTGAAAACATCCTTGAAATTGGTCCGGGCATGGGCGTTTTAACCCAATATTTACTCCAAGGAAAAGGCACCCTCAAAGCCGTTGAAATCGACAGTGAATCGGTAGCCTATTTGCATGCACACTTCCCCGTTTTGAGCAATCGTATTTTTGAAATGGATTTCCTGAAAATGGATATTTCGCTCCCTTTTGGGGGTGAGACTTTTGCTGTGGTGGGGAATTTTCCCTACAATATATCTACGCAAATTGTTTTTAAAACCTTGGAAAACCGTACTCTAATTCCCTTTTTTGCGGGTATGTTTCAAAAGGAAGTTGCCCAACGAATTTGTGAAGTACCGGGCTCCAAACGCTACGGTATTCTTTCGGTTTTGACCCAATTATTTTATGATACCGAATATCTGTTTACGGTACCTCCACACGTTTTTGATCCCCCTCCCAAAGTAGATTCCGCGGTCATCTCCCTCACACGAAAAACCGATTTTCATTTGGATTGTGATGAAGCCTTGCTGTTTAAAGTGGTTAAAACGAGTTTCCAACAACGTCGAAAAACACTTCGTAACAGTTTAAAAACATTGAATCTACCGCTTAATTTAAGAGAAGATGCTATCTTTGACCTGCGTCCGGAAAAACTTTCGGGGGCAGATTTTGTCCAACTGACAAAACGGATAAGTGATGGCTACATTTCAGATTGACAAGGCGTATATCAGCAGCATCCAGCAACTCATTGCGGAAGAAGATACCCGTCGATTAAAATTAAAGTTGCGAAATCTGCACTATGCCGACATCGCTGAAATTATCTCTGAAATTGAAGTTGAAGAAGCCACCTATTTAGTCAAACTCCTCGATAGCGAAACCACGGCTGAAGCCCTGGCAGAGGTTGATGTTGACATACGGGAAGGCATTTTTGAAAATTTATCGGCGCGCGAAATCGCGGAAGAAGTGGCTGAATTGGATACCGATGATGCGGCAGACATCATTTTGGAATTGCCCGAAGAGCGAAAAGAAAAGGTCATGGCTCAAATCGAAGATGATGAGCATGCCCAAGACATACGCGATTTGTTGCGCTATGACGAAAATAGTGCAGGAGGACTAATGGCCAAAGAATTGGTGAAAGTACAGGAAGACCTCAGCGTACTGAATTGCCTGAACGAAATGCGTGCCCAAGCCGAGAATGTTACCCGGGTACACTCCATCTATGTGGTAGACAAAGACAATAAATTAAAAGGAAGACTTTCGCTTAAAGACCTCATTACTGCAAATTCTAAAGCCAAAGTAAAAGATATTTATATTCCCAAAGTAGATGCGGTCACTGTGGATCAAGACAGTGAAGAAGTGGCTAAAATCATGTCCAAATACAATCTGGAAGCCATTCCGGTGGTGAATAGCAAAAATCAGCTTTTGGGGCGCATTACCATTGATGATATTGTGGATGTGATTAAAGAAGAAGCCGATAAAGACTATCAGATGGCTGCGGGGATTTCTACGGATGTAGAAGCCGATGACAGTATCATCGAATTGGTCAAAGCCCGACTTCCTTGGCTGTTTTTGGGCTTGATGGGTGGATTGGGCAGTGTTTTTATTCTTCAAGATTTTGAAACTATCATGGAGATTCCAAAGTTGCGGAATCTGTTTTTCTATACTCCACTGATTGCTGCCATGGCGGGAAATGTAGGGGTTCAATCTTCGGCAATTATTGTTCAAGGTTTGGCCAATGACAATGTCAAAGGCTCCTTGATCAATCGGTTATTTAAGGAAGTAGGATTGAGTTTGATCAACGGTTTTGCTTTAGCATTACTCATCATCCTTTTTGGGCTTATCATTCAACAAGAATTTTTAGTCAGTATAACTATTGCTGGCTCCATGATGTTGGTCATCGTCGTTGCGGCTTTAGTGGGCACTTTTGTTCCCATTTTTCTTGACAATCGGGGGATCGATCCGGCCATTGCCACAGGTCCCTTCATCACTACGGCCAACGATATTTTTGGAATCTTTTTGTTTTTCTATTTTGCAAAATTGGTGCTCAGTTTTTGATGACAACCTATCGTATTCTTCACGTTGACGACAATCATCCCCTTCTTTTGGAAGGCTTGACAGCTATGGGTCATGAAAACCATTTGGCCTATGATGTACCTCTTGAAACCTTACTCCCAAGCCTTTCCCAATACGATGGCTTGGTCATTCGCAGTCGCTTTCCCATCGACAAAACTTTTATCGATGCAGCAACGAAGCTAAAATTTATAGCGCGTGTGGGTGCCGGTTTGGAAAATATCGATCGGGACTATGCTCAATCAAAAAACATCGCTCTTATTGCTGCGCCCGAAGGAAATCGGAATGCCGTGGGCGAGCAAGCCCTAGGAATGCTGTTGGCATTGACCAACAAACTCCGTCCCGCCCACCAAAGTATTCAACAAGGGCAGTGGTTACGTGAAGCACACAGAGGATGGGAATTAGAAGGAAAAACGGTAGGGATCATTGGTTATGGAAACACCGGCAAAAGTTTTGCCAAAAAACTACAGGGTTTTGCGGTCAACGTCCTTTGTCATGACATCCTTCCAAAGGTCGGCGATGCTTATGCGACACAGGTAGATTTGGCCAGCCTGCAAGCAGCATCTCATGTAATTAGTTTACACATTCCTCAGACACCGCTTACCCACGGGATGATCCATCGAAAATTTATTGATCAAATGCAACATCCGTTTTGGTTGATCAATACCGCCCGGGGCAAAGCGGTAATCACAGAAGATTTGGTGGAAGGACTCAAATCCGGAAAAATCTTAGGCGCAGCGCTGGATGTTTTGGAATATGAATCCGCCTCATTCCACTCCATTTTTAAAGCTCAACAACGGCCTCCGGCATTGGATTACTTGCTTCATGCCGACCAAGTCCTGCTCAGCCCTCATGTGGCGGGCTGGACCTTTGAAAGTCATCAAAAACTAGCACAAACTATTGTCGATAAAATCAAAAACTTAAATGAATAAGAAAAATGTATTGGTACTTTGTACCGGAAATTCTTGCCGTAGTCAAATAGCACACGGCTGGTTAAACTATTTTACAGGAGGTACAGCCCATATTTATAGTGCAGGTATTGAAACCCACGGAGTGAATCCCAAAGCCATCGCCACCATGGCAGAGGCCGGGGTAGACATCAGCCAGCATACCTCCAATTTGGTGGTAGAGTACAACGCTGTAGATTTTGATTTTATCATCACCGTTTGCGATCATGCTGCAGAAAATTGCCCGGTGATTCCCTCCAAAAAGGCAGTACGCTTACATCACAATTTTTCAGATCCCTCCAAAATAGATGGATCAGAAGCCGAAATTAAAGAGGCGTTTCGAGCCACTCGTGAAACCATCAAAAACTATTGCCAAGCTTTTGTAAAAGAGCAACTTTCTTCGGGTTAGTTTCCTAATAATCAGGAAATTATACTATGCCATAACAAATTGAGCGGTTTCACTCGTCCTCTGTTCTAAAAGTACTTTATTCCCGTTTTTCTGAATTTTTTGTATTGCAGTGGCGTCAAAATGTCGGACCGTGTAAAGCGATACATTTTCGGTGACTTCCACATTAAAACGAGAACGCAACACTCCCAAAAGGTCTTCCAAACGATCGTATTTATTGGTAAAACACACGGAAAAACTAATCGCTGAATTTTGAATTAATTCCACCCGCATTTTGTATTGGTGCAAAAGCGCAAAAATATCGCTGATGTTGTCTTCCACAATAAATGAAAAATCTAAAGAAGAAAGACGCAGTAAAACTTGATCTTTCTTTACAATATAACAAGGCACGTGAGGTTCCAGCGTTTTTCCTTTGGAAACAGCGGTTCCCACTGCAGTGGGGTTTTCAAAAGAGCGCACAAAAAGTGGAATCTCTTTTCTTTGCAAAGGCTGCAAGGTTTTGGGATGAATCACAGAAGCTCCATAAAAAGCCAATTCAATGGCCTCGCGGTAGGAAATTTGATGCAATAGTACTGTATCTTCAAAAACACGTGGATCTCCGTTGAGCACCCCAGCAACATCCTTCCAAATCGTAACGGAAACTGCATTCAAAGCGAAAGCAAAAATGGCGGCACTGTAATCAGAACCTTCGCGACCCAAGGTGGTTGTAAAATTATTGGCGTCACTACCGATAAATCCTTGCGTAAAGACCAATTCTTTTTTTGAAACCGAAGCCAAAATGGCTTCTTGGGTACGTTTCCAATCCAAATTGGCTCCGCGGTAGTAATCATCAGTTTTTACAGTAGTTCGGGCGTCTAACCATTGATTTTGAATTCCCTTGTGTTGTAAATACAAATGAATAATCGTTGTCGATAATAATTCTCCGTAACTCACCACTTGATCGTATAAAAAACTGTAATCCGGGGATTTATTGACTTTTAAAAACGCATTGAGTTCTTCAAATAAACGTTGAATATGATCCAACACAGGTGCTGCCTGTGCCTCAAAAAGGGCATGGATGACCTCCAGGTGATACTGCTTGACCTCTAAAATACTGGTGGCCAGTTCCGAAGGGTTTTTAAAATAATTTTCCACCACTAACTCGAGGGCATTGGTGGTTTTTCCCATGGCAGAAACGACAATTAAAGTGTCCTGATAGCCCACGGTTTCCAATATAGAACACACATTTCGAATTCCCTCTGCATCTTTTACCGATGCACCTCCAAATTTGTATACTTTCATAAGTAAATTGATTTGAATTTGCTTGTTTAAAGTCCTTTTTTAAGTTGATTTTTGATTTAAATAATTGAACATCGCCACCCGATCCATTTGCACCGTATCCCAATCCCGAAGGAGGGTTGCACCGCTTTTTTCATAGAATTTGATTGCGGGAGTGTTCCAATCCAAGACATTCCACTCAATCCGTTCAACACCGCGTTGATAGGCTTCTTGAATAAAAGCTTCATACAACTGAGTTCCAATTCCTTTTCCTTTCATGGATTCGGTTACTATCAAATCCTCAAGGTGGAGCGTAGGTCCTTTCCAAGTGGAGTAGCGCGGATAGAACAAAGCCATCCCCACCACAGCATCTGCTACTGTGGCCACAAAGCATTCAAAATGGGGCTGCGTACCAAAACCGTGGTTTTCAATGTCCGAAACTTGAACTATGACCGCATCGGGTTCTTTTTCAAAGTGGGCTAATTCTTGAATCAAATTCAACAATGTCGCACTGTCTTCCCGTATTGCTTTTCGAATGTTGGCTTTCATTTTGTTCAATTGCGCTGCAAAAATACTATTTCGCAGCATCTAAACTATTTTACCAATGGGTTTATCACAATTTTGTTTGGGAATGTTAAAAACCACACTTTAGTCAAGCCAAAGCAACATTTGCTCCGAAAAAAAGTTGGGGTTTTCTGCATGCAACCAATGCCCGGCTTTGGGAACGTTGATCAGGGTTGATTGGGGAAAGTGTTTCTTTATCAGTGCATGATCCTCACTTTGGATGTAGGGAGAAAGTTCCCCGGCTAAAAACAAAGCGGGTCCGGTAAAACAACTATTTTCCGAAAGACCCGCCCCAATGGCCTCGGATACACCTTTTAAAACCTCAATATTGATACGTAATCCTAAACGTTTTTTATCAACCCAATACAAGTTTTTCAATAAAAACTGTCGTGTTCCGGCATCTGTTATGAAATTGGCCAAAGCATGGTCAGCCTCCGAACGACTTTTTACTTTGTCAAAATCCAAGGCGGCAAGTCCTTTTAAAATTTGATCGTGATGGGGAGGATAATGTTTGGGAGCGATGTCGGCAACGATCAATTTACTGACCCGATCCGGAAAAGCAGTCGCCAAAGTCATAGCCGTTTTTCCTCCCATGGAATGTCCCAAAATAATTGGGTTTTCCAAGCCGTAATAATCCATATAGCGCAATACATCCTCAGCTAAAAGCGGGTAAGAAAATTCTGAACTCCAAAAACTTCGCCCGTGATTGCGTTGATCCAACAAATGAATGGCATACCCTTGGGTGACCCAAAATTTTGCCAGCGATTTCCAATTGTCGCCCATTCCTAAAAAACCGTGGAGAACGATAAAGGGCTTTCCTCCCGCTCCCAAACAGTTGGCGTGTAATAGTTCCATCAGAGCAACCGTTGGAGATACATGGGAATCACATTTTCAAAACCCAAATACAGACTTTCGCAAATAAGCGCATGTCCAATAGAAACCTCCAAAAGCTGGGGAATGTTTTGGGCAAAATACTGGAGATTGTCTAAACTCAAATCATGCCCCGCATTGATGCCAATTCCTAGGGTTTTGGCCAATTCTGCGCATTTGATGTAGGGAGCGATGGCGAGGGCGGGATTCTTTACATATCCGGCAGCATAGGCTTCGGTGTAGAGTTCAATACGATCAGTCCCGGTATCTTTGGCAGCTTCCACCATTTTTAGATCGGGATCTACAAAAATGGAAGTGCGTATGCCCTGTTGCTTAAATTCGGCGATGACCTCTTTTAAAAAAGAAGCGTGTTTTAGGGTGTCCCAACCTGCATTTGAGGTAATGGCATCTTCGGCATCGGGAACCAAAGTGACCTGATCCGGTTTAATTTCTAACACTAGCGCAATAAATTCTGGAATCGGGTTGCCCTCTATATTAAATTCAGTGGTGATACATTTCGGCAATTCCCGTGCATCGGAGTAGCGAATATGACGTTGATCAGGGCGTGGATGAATGGTAATTCCTTGAGCACCAAAGCGCTGCAAATCTTTAGTGACCCCTATAAGATCGGGCATATTGCCTCCTCGAGCATTACGCAAAGTGGCTACTTTGTTGATGTTTACGCTTAATGCAGTCATTGCTTTTAATTTTCGGTAAATGTAGGGGCTTCTTTTTTTTCAAGAAAAAAAAATCTCCCTTTTATCTCAATTTCGAGTTTGTGTAAAACCCAGCCCTCCAATACCCACAGTTTTGTACCTTTGTTTTTATAAAAACAAACCCATGACCATTGCTGTCTATTGTGCATATCCCTCTGAAGAAACGCTTTCTTATGTAGCTCAGGTCATCGATTATTTAACCCGCAAAAATCACAAGGTGCTGTTGATTGATCGTTTGGAGAAAAAAATGAGGGCGTCCCAAGGTACTTTCAGCTATTTTAAAAGCGATGAAATACTTCCTGCAGATGTGGATTATTTATTCTCCGTGGGGGGGGATGGTACTTTCCTGCGATCGGTAACGGTGGTGCGCGATTCAAAAATCCCTATTTTGGGAATCAATACGGGTCGCTTGGGTTTTTTAACCAGTCTGCAAAAAGAGTCGTTATTGAAAGGCATGGAATCCCTTTTTAAAGGACAATTTGATTTAATTTCTCGCTCTTTGTTGGAGGTGCACACCAAACATCCGGTGGATGCCCTGCAAGATTTGGGTTTTGCGTTGAACGAGGTCAGTATCAATCGGAAAAACACGACCAGTATGTTGAGTATAGAAGCCACCCTCAACGACCAACCCTTGACTACCTATTGGTCTGACGGCTTAATTATTTCTACTCCTACTGGCTCTACCGGATATTCGCTCAGCAGTGGTGGTCCTATTGTTTCCCCCGATTCGCAATGTTGGATTTTAAATCCCATAGCACCTCACAACATCAATATGCGCCCGCTTATTGTTCCCGATTCCACCAAAATTTCTATAAAAGTCACTGGACGCGGCACGCATCATTTGGTTTCACTAGATTCGCGTATTCTCACTTTGGAAAACGGGAATGATATCGTACTCAAAAAAGCCGCTTTTGATATCAAGACCGTTCAATTACAAGGTGATTATTTTTACAATACCCTGAGGGAAAAACTTTTTTGGGGTCAAGACAGCAGAAATACACAATAAATTGGGGCTTTTGGTGTTTAATTAAGACAGCACCAAAAGGTGTCGTAAAAAGTTTGATCCTCCATGCGCAGCTGTCTCCTCATTTTTTTTATTTTCATACGAGTTTTGGTCGCAAATGGCCAATTTCATGAGATTGGAGCATTTATTGGGGGGAGTAATTACATTGGTGATGTCGGAACAAGAAATTATATCCATCCCAATAATTTAGCCTATGGACTGCTTTATAAATGGAATGTCACTACCCGCTATTCCTTTCGGGTTGGGGTTACCTTCACCAAATTGGACGAAAAAGAGTTTTATACCGATGACATCAATCGATTTAGACGCTCTTATAAAGTGGAAAATCCGCTGCAGGAGGCCGTAATAGGTGCTGAAATCAATTTTATAGAATTCAATTTACACCAAGAGCGCTTTCGGGTTTCACCTTATGTCTTTTATGGGGTGAGTTATTTTAGATATGAACAATTTTATCTTACCCCCAACGGGCCTAATAGTCCTCCCACCTATAATTCATACGGAACTACTCAAAAAATGGGTTTTCCCATTATTTTGGGTGTAAAATTTACTCCCAATCCGCTATGGGTTATCGGTTTGGAAATGGGAGCGCGCTATACTTTAACCGATAATTTGGACGGCAGCAATCCCGAAAACCAATTCAGTAATAATCCGGGGTACCAATTTGGAAATATTGGTAATAAAGATTGGTATGTTTTTACTGGTTTAACAATTTCATTTACCTTTGGCGATCTTCCTTGTTATTGCAAAGAAAAATGAAAATACTACCGAAACATTTAGCGATCATAATGGATGGCAATGGTCGCTGGGCAAAGCAACGCGGCAAACAGCGGATCTTTGGTCACAGCAATGGAGTCAAATCCGTACGTGAGGTGGTTGAAGAATGTGCTCGTTTGGGGATTGAATACTTGACTTTATTTGCCTTTTCTACAGAAAACTGGAGTCGCCCCGAAGACGAAGTAAACGTATTGATGAAACTCTTGGTCACCTCCCTAAAAAAGGAATTTAAGAAGCTGGCAGAGAACAATATTGTCCTCAAAACGATTGGAAATACGGCAGCACTTCCGGAAGTGGTTCAAAAAGAATTGGCCTTTGTGATTGAAAAAACAAAAAACAACAGCGGAATGAATCTCACACTTGCCCTAAACTATGGGGCTCGCGAAGAAATCACCCAAGCATTTCGAAGCCTCGCAGTGAAAGTTAAAAATAGCATAATTTCTCCCGAAAAAGTTGACCAATCCGTCATAAATGAACATCTTTACACCCGAAATATGCCGGAGGTCGATTTGTTGATTCGATCCAGTGGAGAAAAAAGAATTAGTAATTTTTTACTGTGGCAAATTGCCTATGCAGAGTTATATTTTACAAAGGTCTTATGGCCCGACTTTAGAAAAGAAGAGTTGCATAACGCATTGTTAAATTACGAAAATAGAGAACGAAGATTTGGAAAAACAAGCGAACAACTTAATGCTTAATAACAAACTATTATTCCCCCTTATTTTGCTGTTTTTTGGTATAACAGCTCCGTCAATATTTGGACAAAATTTGGATTTTTCTAAAGGTAAAACCTACGTCTTAGATTCCATTTCCGTTTCTGGCTTAAAAACATTTAACGACCAAACGGTCATCTCTTTCAGCGGTCTTCGCAAAGGACAAAACGTGAGTATCCCTGGGGAAGAAATCAGTGCTGTAATCAATAAATTATGGGGATTAGACCTTTTTAGTGATATCAATTTTTATGTCACCAACGTTCAAGGGAACAATATTTCCTTGGAAATTGAAATTGAGGAACTTCCGACCCTGACCGATGTAAAAGTGGTTGGCTTAAAAAAGGGAAAAACCGAAGCAATAATCAAAGATACCGAATTGACTGTTGGGAAAAAACTGTCCGAAAGTTTTGTCACCAACACAAAAAACTACATCCTTAATAAAATGAAAAAGGAAGGTTTTTACAATGCAAAAGTCAACCTGAATCAAATCTTGGATAGTACGGAGAAAAACGGCTACAAAATGGTGGTCAATGTGGATCGCGGGAGTCGAATAAAAATTGGCAGCATCAATTTTGAAGGTAATGAAATCTACACCGATCAAAAGCTTCGTCAAAGATTGAAGAAAACAAGACAAAAAAACTCTTTGCGCTTGTGGAAAAAAGCCAAATACATCGAGGAGGATTACAATGCTGATCTTGAAAAATTGATGGACTTTTACAAAGCGAACGGATTTCGAGATGCGCGAATAATTCAAGATTCCATTGGACTTCAAGAAAACATGAGTCTTGCCGCCTATCTAGAAATTGAGGAAGGTCGGAAATACTACTTTGGAGAGATCGATTTTATTGGAAATACGGTGTATTCGGACTATCAACTGCAACAAATACTTGGTTTGCTACAGGGAGATGCCTACAATGGTGTCGAACTTAAAAAACGTATTGCAGACACTTCCAAACCCGATGCTAACGATTTAACGAATCTGTATCAGAACAACGGCTATTTATTCTCTAACATCAATGCCGTGGAAGTCAGTGCCATAAATGATACCATTGATCTTGAAATTCGAATTTCGGAAGGGAAATTGGCAAGTTTTAATAAAATATCTGTTGAAGGAAATACCAAAACCAACGACCATGTGATTTATCGGGAGCTTCGTGCCAAACCTGGCAATTTGTATCGCAAAGACGATGTGGTGCGGACCGTTCGCGAATTGGGGCAATTAGGGTTTTTTGATGCGGAAAATATTGATCCTCAATTTAATAATGTGAACCCCGATGCCGGTACCGTGGATATCAATCTGAGTTTGGTGGAATCCGGTGCCAGTCAAATTGAATTGCAAGGAGGATATGGCGGAGGCGGATTTATCGGAACCTTGGGACTGTCGTTTAACAATTTTTCGATGCGGAATATTTTTAACAAAAAAGCCTTTAAACCCCTACCGATGGGGGATGGTCAAAAATTGAGTCTTCGACTGCAAGCCAGCCAATTTTACAACACCTATAGTTTTAGTTTTGCTGAACCTTGGTTGGGTGGAAAACAACCCGTACAATTTTCAACCTCGCTTTCTCACACCGTACAATATCGTTATGACTATTTTACTGGAATGGCCGATCGCAGTCAATCCTTCCAAATTAGTGGTGTAAACTTTGGATTGGCAAAACGTTTGCGCGTTCCCGATGACTTTTTCCAACTTTCTCAATCTCTAGCCTATCAATATTATAACCTTAAAAACTACTTTACAGGACTTTTTACCTTTGGGAATGGCGAGGCCAATAACCTTTCGTATACCGTTGCATTGTCGAGAAATAACACCTACACCAACCCTATTTTTCCAACCGGAGGATCCAGCTTTAGTATTAGCGGAAAGTTCACTCCCCCCTATTCCCTGTTTAACGGGAAGGATTATGCCAATTTGGATCAATTGCCCGAATTTCAGGATGAAAACGGCAATCCACTTTTGGATGCAATCGATCAAGAAAAATTCCGCTGGTTAGAATTTTATAAAATTAAATTTAATGGTACGTGGTATACCAACTTGGTTGACAAATTGGTATTGAAAGCGCAAGCTGATTTTGGTTTCTTGGGTGCTTACAATAAGGATCGTGGCAATATTCCTTTTGAACGTTTTTTCTTAGGAGGTGATGGAATGGTGAGCTATGCCTTGGACGGAAGAGAAACCATCGCTTTGCGGGGTTATGAAAACCAATCATTATCCAGCCGTGACGGAGCCATTATTTACAATAAGTTTTCCCTTGAGCTGCGCTACCCGATCACGCTCAAACCCGCAGCCTCAATTTATGGACTTAGTTTTTTAGAGGCTGGAAATGGTTATGATAGTTTCAGAACCTTCGATCCTTTCAACTCGAAAAGGTCGGCGGGTATTGGAGTAAGAATTTTTATGCCCGCTTTTGGACTTTTAGGCATAGATTTTGGATATGGGTTTGATAATCCGGATCCAAATGTGTCAACTCCCAATGGATGGGAAACCCATTTTGTGATTGGACAACAATTTTAAAAAATAACAATTACAAAAAATAAGTACCCCAATTTTACGTTATAACTCTTATGAAAACACTGCTCATCAAAAAAACTCTACTTTGTTTCCTCCTCTTGTTCAGCACTATTTCAATCGCCCAAAGAGGAACACGCGTAGGCTATATTGACATGAACGTCATTCTGGAAAACATGGACGAATATCAAAACGCCAGTAAACTCCTAGACGACAACATCAAACAGTGGAAAAAAGAAATTGAGCTCAAAAAGATACAATTAAAACAATTTCAAGATCAACTCAATGCCGAGCGGATTCTGCTGACCGCTGAATTGATTGCCGATCGCGAATTGGAAATTCAAGATTTTGCATCAGAAGTGATCAACCTACAAGAAAAACGCTTTGGTCCCTCGGGGGATATGATTATTCAACGCAGTAAATTACTTCAACCCATTCAGGATCAAGTCATGGCAGTCGTAAAAATTATTGCAGAAGAAAAGAAATATGATTTTATTTTTGATCGATCTTCTGAAGTAACTATGTTATATTCCGCAAAAAATTACGATATTAGCGACCTTGTTATAAAACGAATTAACAGACAACAACGAATAGAAAATCGACTTAATCAAATCGAATCAATTAAACAACAACCAACCAGTTCCCAGAATTAATTTTAATCCTTATGAAAAACGTTAAAAACTTTACACTAAGCTTACTTTTTTTGTTCGCTCCACTCACTGCCCTTGTTGCTCAATCTAATGTAGCTCACATCAACACGCAGGAGCTTATCAGCGAAATGCCGGAGGTGATTGCTGCACAAAAAGAGTTAAAAAAATTGGAAGATCAGTTTACTACTGAAATGGAAACTTCTGTAAAAGAATTCCAAACAAAAGCGCAAACTTATAGAGGTGATGCTGAAAATCAAACCGATATAATCAACCAACAACGCCAAGTTGAATTGCAAGACATGCAACAACGTATTCAAGAGTTTAGAGAGACTGCTGCACAAGAATTGCAAAAGCGTTCTGCCGATATGATGCGTCCGCTATACGACAAAGCGCGTGAAGCCATCAATACAGTAGCTACAGCTCAAGGATTTCAGTATGTATTAGATTCCAGCCCAGGAGGAAGTGTTATCACTGCTAGTGGTAAAGACCTTATGGTGGATGTCAAAAAACAATTGGGCTTCTAATGGTCTCAACCACTCATTATTAAAAAAAAGCCGCTCTCGAGCGGCTTTTTTTATAATTTAATTTTTTATGTGGCTTCGAACCAGGAGGAATACATCAAATAGTTTTGAGCAATCCGTTCAATCTCTCCTTTTTGAAGTTCCGGATCTATATCTTTTATTTTTTTAGCAGGTACACCCGCATAAACCGTCCCGGGTGGGACTATTGTTCGCTGTGGCACCACAGCCCCGGCAGCAATGATGCTATTAGAGCCTATCACACAATGGTCCATGACTATACTTCCCATGCCAATCAGCACATGATCTTCGATGGTACATCCGTGTACAATGGCGTTATGCCCCACGGAAACGGAATTTCCAATGTGCGTCGCTGCTTTTTGATAAGTGGCGTGAATCACTGCACCATCTTGAATATTGACTCGATTGCCGATCCGAATACTATTCACGTCTCCGCGAATGACCGCATTAAACCAAACCGAACATTCGTCTCCCAAAATCACATCTCCAACGAGGGTTGCATTTTCGGCAAAATAGCACCCTTTCCCAAAAAGAGGCTCAAAACCCCGTACTGTTTTAATCAGCATCTTTATTTCTTTGTTTAAAAATACAAAAAGTATTTTTTGAGTTTGTTTAAAACCGAAGAACTATCCCAAAGCTTTTGTTTATTTTTGAAAAAAAACTATGAGCAGCTATCAAATCACAGCGCATTCGGAAAAGGGAAATGTTTGGGCACAGTTCGAGATCAACACCTCCATTGGAACCCAAAAAACACTTACCTATAACTCAATAGAGGATGCCAAAGAGGCCCCCCTGATTCAACAATTGTTTTATTTACCCTTTGTCAAATCTGTTCGCTTGTCAGAAAAAACCCTTGAAGTGGAGCGTTTTGACATCTTGGAATGGGAGGATGTTTTGGAAGAAGTGCGTCTACAGCTAGAAAACTACCTCAACGAGGGCGGAATTGTTTTGACCGGTCAGGTGAAAGATAAAATTCCTGTAAGCATCTATGCGGAAAGCACTCCCAATCCGGCGGTGATGAAATTTGTGGCCAATAAATTTTTGGTAACAACGACCTGTGAATTCAAAACTCTTGAAAGTGCAGCACAGGCTCCTCTGGCAAAAGAATTGTTCCGCTTTCCTTTTGTAAAAGAGGTTTTTATCGATGCAAATTATGTGTCGATTTCAAAAACGGATGCCCTAGAATGGAATGTTGTTGTCCAAGAACTCCGAGAATTTATCCGCTCTTTTTTGGAAGCCGGGAACGATGTGGTGACGGCAGTGGAAACCCAACTTTCCGGAGCAGCTGTAAAGGAGGAGAAAGAACGCAACTACAACGAAACGGAAAAAGAAATTGTTGCTATTTTGGATGAATACATTAAACCTGCTGTGGCATCCGATGGCGGCAATATTGTTTTTGATTCCTATGATGCCCATGAAAAAACAGTCAAAGTTATTTTACAAGGGGCTTGTAGCGGATGCCCCTCCTCTACTTTCACGCTCAAAAGTGGTATTGAAAATATGCTTCGTGAGATGATGCCCGAAAAGGTTGCTTTGGTAGAAGCCATCAATGGATGAAACCGCAACACAACCATTTACAACATGCATTGAGTCCCTACCTGCTTCAACATGCACACCACCGCGTGGCATGGCAGCAGTGGGATGATAATCGATTTACGTTTACCAACGAACAAGGTCCACTTTTGATCATCAGTATTGGATATGCCGCCTGTCATTGGTGTCATGTCATGGCGCATGAATGTTTTGAAGACGATGAAGTAGCGGACTATATGAATCAACATTTTATCAGTATAAAAGTAGATCGGGAAGAGCGTCCCGATGTAGATCATTACTATATGCAATCTCTAGTAATGTTGACAGGACAAGGAGGATGGCCCTTGAATATTATAGCACTTCCAGATGGTCGTCCCGTATGGGGCGCCACCTATCTTCCAAAAAATCAATGGCTTTCCGCTTTGATGCAACTTCAGAAGATTTACAATGCAGAACCTCAACGCTTGACAGAACAAGCTCAGCGGATTGGAGAAGGCTTGACCTCATTGGTCAATTTGGCAGCGCATCCCACGGAACTCATCCCGCAACAAAATATTCGCGACCATTTATACAGAATTCTTTTAAAAGCAGATCCCACCTACGGTGGTTTTGATGAAGCTCCAAAATTTATGATGCCTGCACAATTGGATTTGTTTTGTGCCCTTGCCTATGAGAAAGAATCCAGTGCTTTTGCAGAGCATTTAGAAAAAACACTCCAAGGAATTGCCAAAGGAGGAGTTTACGATGCATTGGGAGGCGGGTTTTCTAGATATTCGGTGGATGAACGTTGGCATGTGCCCCATTTTGAAAAAATGGCATACGACAATGGGCAATTATTGCACACCTACAGTTGGGCCTACCAAAAATTTAAAAATCCCTTATATCAGGATGTGGTCGAAGAAACCATCACTTTTTTAATTCGTGATTTACGCCATGAAAAGGGTGGATTTTACTCCGCTTTAGACGCTGATAGCCTGAATGGAAAAGGTGTCTCTAAGGAAGGTGCCTACTATGTTTGGGAATTGAAAGAGCTTCAAACCGTTTTGGCAGATGAATTTTCATTGTTTAAAGCCTATTACAACATCAACTCCAAAGGGCTTTGGGAGCAGGACCACTACGTTCTATTTCGCGATTTGGACGATCTCTCCTTTTGTGAACAACACGGACTTACAGTGATCTCACTTCGGGAGCACAAAAAAAAGTGGAAAAGCATTCTTTTGGAATATAGAAATCAGCGACCCGCACCGCAACTGGACGACAAGCAAATTTATGCTTGGAATGCCCTGATTGTTCATGGATTGACCTCCGCATATCGGGTATTTCGAAAGCCCGAGGACCGAAAAACAATTTTGGATACCATCGTTTTTATGGAAGATGCCTTTTTCGATAACGAAGGAAAGTTATTTCGTATTCATAAGGAAGGACAACGCTATACTGAGGGCCTTTTGGAAGACTATGCCCATGGAATCCGAATGTATTTAAATGCCTATACTGCTTTTTTTGATGCTTCTTTTTTGGAAAAAGCGGTACAACTCACCGAAAAGAGTTTCGAGCTTTTCAGCAAAACCGGGGTTGATTTATTTTACAATACCCCCCAATCAAATGCTTCTCAACTGCTCGAACAATTAGAAATTGAAGACAATGTGATTCCCTCCTCCAATGCAATTATGGCTGAAAATCTTTTAGCATTGAGTGTATATTGGAACCGTCCTCTTTGGCGTGAAAAAGCCATACGTATGGTTATGGCTGTTCAATCGCAAGCGGCTTCGTATCCAAGAAGTTATGCCTATTGGCTTCGCATAGCCTATCAATTGTCGCAAAAAGCAACGGAAATTGTGGTAGTGGGAGAAAAAGCGTTTTCCTATATGGAATCTTTGCAAACCTATGCGCAGCCACATTTTTATTGGGCGGCAAGTAAAAAAGAAAGTTCCTTAAGCCTCCTAAAAAATCGCTACGTTGCAGGAGCGACTTATATCTATCATTGCAGTGATAAAAAATGTGATCTTCCCGAGCTTGAGCTCGAAAAAGCGATTGAAAAATTAAAAAATGATTAGTTTTTGTGATTGGGTGGGGTGGTCATAAACTCCTTGAGGTAATACGGCTCAAAATAAGCTAAAGATTCAAATGCTTCTTTTTTAAATTTGTCGAAAGCAAGTGATACCATGTCTTTGGAGGAAGGAAATTGTAATGCCTCCAAATGAATGAAATTGAGCTTTGATTCACGCACAAATTTATTGGCACCCTCTCCAAAAACTGTGCACGGCTGATTTTTGACGGTAGAAAAAAAGGAGTGCTCCTCCAAAACCTCTGCCCAAGTGGGTTTCACAAGAACTCCCTTGTTGTCGTAAATAGCCGTATATACCTCCATTCTTCGTGCATCTAACATTGGGATGAGATACATCGGCTTTTCGGTTATTGCCCGCTGGGTTAGTATTTGCAAAGTGTCCAACGCAATGAGAGGAATATCTAATGCATAGCACATGCCTTTGGCAGCAGCCACCCCAATGCGTAAACCAGTATAGGAACCCGGGCCTTTACTGATGGCAATAGCACTCAATTGTTGGGGCGACAATTGGGCTTCCTTTAGTAATTGATCGATGAAAAGATGTAACTTTTCGCTGTGACTGTAATTCTCGGTTGCATTCTCAACCGTTCCCACCCAGCTTCCGTCCACCGACAAAGACACCGAACAATTCTTGGTGGCTGTTTCAAGATGAAGGATTACGGTCATAGCAATGCTTCTTGCTTATTTGGCATTTAAAGTTAGGCCAAAATAGAATTCCAGTACTTTTAATTTGAAAATATAATCAAATTTGGCTCTGACAATATCGGAAGCTGCAATTTGATACCGTTGTTGTGCTATAATAAAATCAAAAGAATTCATTACACCCGCACTGTATCGGTTTTGAGCAACTTTGTACGCCTCTTCTCTTGCCAATAAAGTCTTTTGTGTAGCTTCATATACTTTAAAAGCACCGCTTGCATCATTATAAGCTTGATTGATGTTGGATTCTAAGGTAAGTTTGGTTTGTTCCAATTGATTTTGAACACGCTCCAAATTAATTTGACTTCTTTTGATGGCACTTCGGGCATTGGATCCGTTAAAAACAGGGATGTTCAATGACAATCCAAAACTGTGTCCGTCATTTTGTGTAAACTGATCTCCAAAAGGCAAAGGCCCCACTACTTCTCGCTGCGGCACTTGCGTCACAACCACCTCGCCACTACTGCGAACAACCCCGATCGGAAAATCTTCAAGAACCCCCGAACTGATCGATCGATCGCTGTAGGAAATACGGGTATTGTAACTGTAAAAAGCATTCAAGCTGGGGAGTAAATTTCCTTTCGCCAAGTCAATATCTTTTTTAGCGATTTCAATATTTGTTTCTCCCAATTTGATGTCGTTTCTAAACGAAAGTGCTTTATTGAAAATGGATTTGGGCGTTTCGTTTAATATTTCTGAAAAGGGAATAGCAAAATCTTCTTCGGCTATATCAAAATTTTCGTAATCGGTGATGAGTAATAATTGCGCCAAACTAATTCGGGCTAAACGATAGGCGTTTTCGGCTTGAATAAGGGCTTGTTCCCGCTCTGCAACATTGGCTTCTATATCATACAAATCACTGCCTGTAAGCACACCGGCTTGAATCAAATTTTGGGTGCGCTCGTATTCTGCTTTTGTCAATTCCAACTGATACCGCTGTACCTGCTCCAACTCCCGATTGAACATGATTTGCAAATAGGCATTTGCTACAAACAAGCTGGTGTTGTCCTTGATGTCATCCAATTGATATTGTCGCGCCAAAACATTTAGATTGGCACGATAGAGTTGATTGAAATTCTGACGCCCATTAAATAGGGTAACTCCGGCACTGGCTCCCAAAGAGGAGAATTGCGTCGTTAAATTCTCTATCAAACCATTGGTGATGTTTTGACTCAATCCATTGTTCCAAATGTGTTGGGATTGAACGTTCAGATTGGGTAAAAAAGCTTGCTTGGCCACCCATTGGTCATTGCGCGCATTGTCAATGTCCAACTCTGTTTGTTTAATATTAATGTTTTTTTCTAGTGCCATTCGGACACATTCTTCCAGCGTATAATTTTTCTTTTGAGCACTGAGTGTGAGTGTGGATAAAACCGTTACGATTAAAATGAATTTTTTCATAGAATTTTAAGTAGGATCAATTACTATTTCGTTTCTTCTTCTTCCTTGTCCTCCCCTATTTTGGTGGATTCGGTTTTATTCCAAACTTTGATGTTATCCGCTTTGGAAAGACCCGAAAGAATTTCAACATTAATTCCATCGGAGATTCCAATTTCAATGTCTCTACGCTCAAACTTTTGTTCTTCCAACTGAATTTCGACATAAGGTTTTTCAGTTTTACGATCAAATTGAAGTAACGCTTCCGGTATGGCCAACACACTATCCTTTTTTTCTAAAACCAAAGAGGCATTGGCACTATAGCCAGCCCGAATATATATGGATTGATCTAAAATCACATCTGCTTCAATGATGAATTGAACAGCTCCCTGTTCTTCATTTCCTTTAGGAGCTATAAACTTTAATTTTGCTTCAAATTTCTTCTCTTCTAAGGCCCCTAACGTAACTTCTAAAGGCATTCCAACCCGGAGTTTGGCTACTTCTGCCTCATCCACTTTTCCTTCAAAAATCATTTTGTTTAGATCTGCAATGGTTGCAATACTTGTACCAGCATTGAACGTATTACTCTCAATCACTTGGTCGCCTTCTTCAACCGGAATCTCCAAGACTGTTCCTGCCACCGTGGCCCGTATGTTGGTATTGGCTGTGGTGGATCCTCCAGCAGAACCCAAGCGGATGATTTGCAAATCGCTAGTGGCATTGGACACATCCTGTTTGGCTTGAGAAAAGCGCAATTCTGCGTTTTCAAATTCTTGTTTAGAAATGATCTCTTTGGCAAATAAATCTTTGTTTCGATTGTAATCGATTCGAGCGTTTTCTAAAACAATTTTGGCATTGGCCAAGCGCCCTTTGGCACTGTTCAAACTCTGTTCGTTGGGCACCACTTTGACTTTGGCCAAAAGATCCCCGTTTTCTACCAAGGCCCCTTCTTCCACATAAAGTTTTTCAATGATTCCCGAAATTTGAGGCTTAATTTCTACTTCATCCTCTGGAATTACTTTTCCAGTAACCACTGTTTTTCGCTCAATATTGGTAGTGATTGGATTTTGAACTTCGTATTCAATCACCGATTTGTTATTGGTTTTGATAAAATAGGCTGCTGCAAACAATACTCCTATGATGAGTAATGCAATGCCGAGGTACTTAATTATTTTCATTTTGAATTTGGATATAAAATTATTCTTCTCTTAATGCGTCTATAGGTTTTATGCTCACGGCGCGTTGTGCCGGAATGAGTCCAATGAGTGTCCCCAAAAAAACCATAATAAAAAGGGCACTCAAAACAAATGGTATGGGTACGGTGGGATTGGTATAGGGAAAATCAGTCATGTCTTGCGTAAACATATTTATCCCAAACAAAACCAAAGCACCAAGGACAATTCCCATAATGCCTGCAATGGTTGTTAAGAAAACCGACTCCAACACAATTTGGTTGCGCACTTCGGACGGAGTGGCTCCCAAGGCGCGTCGAACCCCTAATTCTTTGGTGCGTTCCTTGACCGAAATTAACAAGATATTACCGATGCCAATCACTCCAGCGATGATGGTGGCGATTCCAACAATTAGAGAGAGTAAGGTCATCCCTTTTGAAAAACCGACAATTTTATTGAAAACTTCTCCTAAGTTAAATCCACCAATGGCACGCTCATCTTCGGGGGCAACCGTATGTATTTTCTTTAGCGTTTGCTTAATTTCTTTTTCAACGGCTACCACATCCACATCATCAAAGGCAGCTATGGTAAACCAATCTACATTATTGCCCGTATTGTAAAGCTTTCGGAAAGTGGTAAAGGGAATGAAAATATCGCCATCACTTTCAAAACCACCCCCTGGAACGTATTTATGAACCCCGATTACTTGAAAATAAATATTGTCAATGCGAACATATTGCCCCACCGGCTCCTCGTCTTTTTTGAAGAGTTCTTTTTGGGTGCGTTCACCAATAACACAAACTTTTCGATTCAGTCGAATGTCTTCATCGTTGATGAAACGACCCTTTTCATAAATTTTTTTGGTGGCAATTTTGGTATAGACCGGATAATCTCCATATACATTGTAATTGCTCGACTTGTTATTTCTCGTAACGGTTGGAGCTGCTCCACCAAAAACACCTTTTGCATTTCTGGGGGCGATGTATTGAATTTCGGGAACGCGCTGTTTTAATTTTTCAATATCCGTTATTTTTAAATCAATTCTTCTGCCGATTTTAAATCCTTCATAGGGAATACTGGTGCGTTGCGCCCAAATAAACATGGAATTCATCGCAATATTTTCGAATTGTCTTTCAAAACCATTGTCCAGCCCTTTGGCCGCTCCAGAAAGAGCGATATAGATAAATATCCCCCAGAGGACACCAATGACGGTAATGACGGTACGTGTTTTATTTTTGGAGATGGAACCAAAAATTTCCTGCCAAGTGTCTCGGTCAAAAAGTACTTTTAAACTATTCATCGCGGAGGGCTACTATGGGTTTAATACTAGAGGCTCTTTTGGCGGGAATATAGCCCGCGATAGCACCAAAAATGATCAGGATAATGGTAGCGGCTGTAGCAGTTCCCATATCGATATAGGGGTTTTTGATAAAAAATTCTTCCAACTGCACCCCAATACTTTTAAGAACAAAAACACCAAAAATCAACCCGAAATAACCGGAAATTGCTGTAATGAAAATCGATTCCTGAAGAATCATTTGAATGACGGATCGGGGCGTAGCCCCCAAAGCTTTTCTGATGCCGAGTTCTTTTGTTCGCTCTTTGACGACAAAAACCATTATGTTCGAAATCCCAATAATTCCCGCGATAAGCGTTCCTAGGCCTACAAAGCTCACAATCAACTGCAAAACAACCGCAAACTGTTGACTTTGTTTGAGATCACTGGTTCGGTTCTGAATATAAATTCCATTGGGATCAGTAGGATCAATATTTTTTTTATCTCTTAAAAACTGATTTAACTCTTTTTCAAAAGCCATTGCCCCTGCATAGCCCAACTCTTTTCTGAAAGTCACTACGATTTGTCCCACTTTGTCATTGCTTTTTTCAAGCTGCTGTCGGGTGGTATAGGGCATGTAGATAAAACGTTCTTCATTATCGCCGCCTTCGTCTTGAAAAACGCCTATGACTTTAAAAGCACTCGTTCCCATTTCAACATACTTACCGATCGGGTCCTCCGTTCCAAAAAGATCTTTGGCAACCAGTCTTCCGATGACCACATTTTTACGTTTTTCTGTCAAGTCTTTTTCGTTGAGATAGCGTCCCTTCATAATAATGCTTTTCTCAACAAACTGATTCCCGGGGGCTACCCCTCGGGCTGCATAGCTATTGCTCTCATTTTTATAACTTACCTGAGCACTGCGCGTAATTCTTGGGGTGACGTATTCCAAATAAAACGGGAAATCTTTCTTGATGTCTTCAAGATCCTCATTTTCAAACTCAATGATTCTGTTGGCCTTAAATCCGCGATAGGGCTTGGAAGTTCTTCCAGGATATAGAAAAATGGCATTGCTTGCATCGTCGATAAAAAATTCTTGAAACGTATTTTTAAGTCCATTTCCCAAGCCAAAAAGAAGCACAAAAATAAAGATCCCTAGGGCAACGGTAAAGCCGGACAAAAAGGTGCGCAGCTTGTTTTTTCGTATGGTTTCAAAAATTTCACGCCAAGTATCTTTACTAAACATGCTTTGAGGCTAAAATTTGATCAATTTTTTCGTCTTTAACGATAACTCCGTCTTTCAGCGTAACCACACGTTTGCACATTTTAGCGATGTCCAACTCGTGAGTAACCACCAATATTGTTTTTCCTTCTTCATTGATTTGCTGGATTAATTCCATCACCTCATAAGAGGTTTTGGTATCCAAGGCACCCGTGGGTTCGTCTGCCAAAAGCACTTTGGGTTGGGAGGCCATGGCACGCGCAATGGCTACCCGTTGTTTTTGACCACCGGAAAGCTCACTGGGTAGGTGGGTCGCCCAATCTTTTAATCCTACTTTTTCCAAATAATTGAGAGCGGATTCTTGACGCTCTTTTCTTGAAACTCCTTGATAATACAAAGGCAAAGAAACATTTTCAAGAGCTGTTTTGTAATTGATCAGATTGAAGGATTGAAAAACAAAACCCAAAAATTGATTCCGATATTTTGCAGCTTTGGTTTCATTAAGGTTTTTAATGGGAACATTGTCTAAAATATAATCTCCCTCATCCGCATTGTCCAACATCCCTAAAATATTGAGTAAGGTGGATTTTCCGGAACCCGAAGAACCCATAATCGCAACCAATTCACCTTCTTCCACATTAAAATTTATCCCTTTCAATACATGAAGGGATGAATTTCCCATTTTATACGATTTATGAAGATTCTGAATCTTAATCATTGGTTAGACGATATTTATATAGAAGACAAAGATAGTTTATTAAAAAGGGTACTAGAGTATAAACTGCAAAAAACAGAAAAAGTTACATTAGTGAGGGTTATTTTTTTAACATTCGAAACACCTTCCAACCCACAAAGCCCACCAACAAATAGGGCAATGCCATCAAATACAAGATGCCGTTGTTGATCCCCTTTGCTGTTGCTTGACCTTCTTCTGATTCTAGGACTGCTCTACACATCGAACATTGCGCATAGAAAACATCTACCCACAAAAATGAAATGACAAAAAACAATAAGACGGTTTTTTTAGACATAATATGGTGCGATCATCAAATAAACGACAACTCCGGTCACGGCGATGTAGAGCCATATCGGAAAAGTGTACCGAGCGATTTTTTTATGTTCGGCAAACAAGCGAGAAGCAGCACGAACATAAGTAATCAATACCATGGGGATGATTCCTATGGAAAGAAAAATATGACTGATCAGAATTACGTAGTAAAAAATTTTGATGGCTCCTGTACCCCCATAAGGCGTTGAATCACTGGTCATGTGATAGGCGACATACATCACTAAAAACATAACCGAAAGTCCTATGGCTAACTTCATCAATCGTTCATGGAGTATGATGTTCTTTTTTCGAATGGCAATATATGCGATCATTAAGATCAAGGCCGTGAAACCGTTAATGGTGGCATAAATCGGTGGGAGCATCCGAAGTGGTTCTACGTTGGGAATCCGAATGCTAAACAATACCGCCACCACGATAGGAATTACAACGGAAATAATGATAATCCATTTTTTATACTTCACTTCTTTTGAATCTACTACTTTATTCATTCCTCTAATAATAATTTTATATCCTCAATCAACCAATCTACTTCTTGTACTTGTTTGTCCTCTTCATCCAAACCCATATAATAGACAATGGGATTGTTGAATTGATCCGTTCGGGAGCGGATGAAACCATCCTTATCGATTAATGCAAAATACCCTTGATGTTCAAAGCCACCTTCAATCTTTGGATTGACTGCAGCAAAGATATTAAAGCCTCGGTTGGCCAGCTCATAAATCGAGGTTTTTTCACCCTGTAAAAAATGCCAATGGGGTGAAAAAACACCGTAATCATCGGCATATTCTTTTAATACCGTTGGAGTATCGTGTTCGGGATCAATGCTAAAAGAAGCGATTCCAAAATCTTGACGATTTCCATATACCGTTTCAATGCGCTTCATGTTTTTGTTCATAATGGGGCAAATACTGGGGCAACTGGTAAAGAAAAACTCAGCAACATAAACTTTCCCTTTATAGTCCTCATTGGAAATCAACAAACTGTCTTGATTGATAAAAAGGAAATCGGGTACTTTTTTGGCTTCGCCATTAATCTTAATATAACTTAAAGGTTGTGCTGAACGCGCTCTATTGTCATGAACCAAATCGTTGTTAGAAATGCGATGAATAATTTTTGGAATAAAGAAAACTCCGAAAATCAGTAGGATGAGCAACAGACCAAAATATTTTTTTTTAAACATGAATTATTTTTTACGATCTGTATTATAAATCTTGAGTGCCAATCGATACTCCGCTAGAATAACTTTGACATCGTCTATCATTTTCTTGTTGATCTCCGCTACCGAACGTGCATCAAAACCATAAAGCGTTCCTTGGTCTTCATCATCGTTTCTGCCGCGTAGTTTGCCTTCTTTGTCAATAATAAAAACATAGGGAGAAGCCCCTTTGGTATCGAGTGTTAAAGGAGTTTTTAAACTGGCAAAATGATTTTGAATAGTCGAGGATTGCGAAGTCAAGAAATTCCATTTGGACAAGTCTATTCCAGTGCCCTCCTGTAAGGCGTTTTTTAACGCCGCCACTTGGTCTTCAATGCCTTGCTCTACTAATACCACAAATTGAAAATCTTCAAATTCGGCAAAACGTTTGTATATTTTTTCGTTGAGATTAAAAGCTTCGGCTTGTTTGAGCGAAAGATCATTGCCCCAATAACAAAGGATGGTAATATGATCCTCGAGTTGAATGTTTTTGTTTTCGATACTTGTGAAACTCGCCAAGGATTGAACACCCACGGTCAAAACGGGAAGCTTTGCGAAATTATTTACCCCTGAGGCAAAGAATAAATAGACCACCAAAGGAAAGATGAACAAAAGACTTAATACAATTTTTTTCTGGATCGAAGATTTCATAACAAAAAAAAGCAGTTGTAAAACTGCTTTATTATTTTAAGAATTTAAAAATTCCAACTCACAATTCCGTTCCTCATGACCTCGAAAATATAGTCGGCTTCGAGGATTAAAATAAAAGCAAGATAAGGAATAAGAATAATCAGCGGAAGGACAATGGCATTTTTGAGCCCTGAACGTTCATCCCGTATGTGCATAAAATCCCATGCAATATAATATGCTTTGACGATGGTCAACAAGATGAAAATCCAGTTGAGTAATTTCATACTTAAAAAATCTTGTAATAAAAATTCCGGACGAATAATCCCCAGGGCTACTTCAAAAGTAGTTACAATCGATAGGAAAATTAAGACCCCCCAAATTTTTTGAACATTAGACTTAAACTTTAATAAGCCTCTAAAAATTTCTAATTTATGTGCGTCTGCTGCCATGTTTTATTTCTTAATAAGTTTATACGAGATAGAAAAAGGTGAATACAAAGACCCAAACCAAATCTACAAAGTGCCAGTACAATCCAACTTTTTCAACCATTTCATAGTGACCTCTGCGTTCGTAGGTGCCTAAAATGACATTAAAAAAGATGATGACATTGATGACGACTCCTGAAAAAACGTGAAATCCGTGAAATCCGGTGATAAAGAAGAAAAAGTCTGCAAACAATCGGTTACCGTATTCATTACGTATCAAATTTGCCCCTTCCACTACTAATTGTGCTTCTTCAATTTTCTCTAAAGAAGCAGCGCGAGACAAATCGATCTTTTGATCATTTTCATTCAGCTGTTGGGTACGTATTACTAGATTTGGATTGGCTTCAAAGCCCGCTTTTACTTCTGCTAATGTAACGGTAGTCAACGCCTTTTCGTCTTGATACCAAATTCCATTGCTGGATTGGTGGGTTGTTCTTTCGGAGGCTATGGAAGTTGCAAAATCACGGATAGAAGCTCTCTTGCCTGTTTGTGCATCCACAAATTGAAGGATTTGACCGCCTTTGGTTTCAACCGCTCCGTATTCTCCTCTGATGAAATTGGACCATTCCCATGCTTGAGACCCAACGAAAATGGCTCCACCAATGATGGTCAACAACATATAAAAAGTTACTTTGGCTTTTTGCATGTGATGTCCTGCATCTACAGCCAACACCATGGTTACCGAGGAAAAAATCAAAATAAATGTCATCAACGCCACATAATACATGGGAGCATCTACACCGTGTAAAAATGGAAAGTGGGTAAAAACCTGATCCGCAATAGGCCAAGAATCGATGAACTTAAACCTTGAAAATCCGTAGGAAACTAAAAAGGCAGAAAAAGTGAGCGCATCCGATACGATAAAAAACCACATCATCATTTTGCCATAACTGGCATTGAGAGGTTTATTACCGCCTCCCCATACTTGGGTTTCGTCAGCAGCAGAATGGGTAGTTACTTCCATAGTGTCAAATTAAAATCGGTACAAATTTAATTATTTTTAACGGTAGAACGAAACGAATAAAAATAAATATAACCAAAGAAAATCCAGAAAATGCCAAAAGGTCAACGCCAGCTCAAAGCCAAGGGTGTTTTCGGGCTTGAATTTGTTTTTCCAAGTGTTATAAAAAACCCAAGAAACTGAACAAATTCCTGCAACCAAGTGCAATAAATGGAGCAAGACCAGCACATACAAAAAAGAAGTGGTGATGGAGCTTTGCGCTCCCGTGAAATAATAACCCTGGTCAATGATGGCTTGAAATCCTTGAAACTGAAAATAAATAAATAGTAGCGCCAAGGCAAAAGTTGCCCCTAAAAGGCCTAAACTGCGCGTCTTATTTTGTTGCTTTAGGCTTTTAAAGGATAGAAAAAAGGTTGCACTGCTGAGCAACATGAGCAGGGTACTGATGGTGAATGCCGTTGGCAATTCAATTTGTTGAATCCAGTCCGTTCGTGAACTACTTACCACATAGGCACTGGTGAGTCCCGCAAAGGTCATGCTCATGCTGATCATGCCAAACCAAAGCATCATTTTTTTTGCGCGTTGGTGTTTTGCTGCTAAAGAATTATCTGTGTTCATTGGATGAATATTTTATCAAGTACATATATTAATTGAAGTAAACTTATGTGTAAAATACTGATTCGCATTAATTTGAGCGCAGCAGCCTCCGTTTTTTGTTGCATCAGTTGAATGGCTCCGTAAATCAAAAATAAGCCCAGCGCAAAGATGGCCATTGCACCGGGTAGGGACAAGGTCAACAAACCCGTAAATTTAAATACCGGTAGAATAGAAATTATGAGTGTCCAAAGAGAATAAAATACAATTTGAAAAGCAGTGGCTTGGTCTCGGGCTCCCGTGGGTAACATTTTAAAACCCGCGCGTTGGTAGTCCTCATGCAACAACCATGCAATGGCCCAAAAATGCGGAAACTGCCAAAAGAACTGGATCATAAATAATACTCCAGGTTCAATACCAAATCGACCCGTAGCAGCCACCCAGCCCAACATAAAAGGAATGGCTCCTGGGAACGCTCCCACAAAAACAGACAGGGATGTTTTTCTTTTTAATGGCGTGTATATGCAAGTGTATACAAATATTGAAAATGCTCCAAAATAAGCCGTCCTTTCATTGATCACAGCTAAACTTATCAAGCCCATGATGGTCAATAGTACTCCAATAAAAATTGCAGTTGCGTCCTTCATTCGCCCCGATGGAAGCGGTCTGTTTTGGGTGCGCAACATCAATTTGTCCAAATCTTTTTCAATCCATTGATTAAAAGCATTGGAAGCTCCCACCATGGCGTATCCGCCAAAAAACAACAGCAAAAGATTCGTGGAGGAAACCTGTTCCGCTGCTAAAAAATAACCCGCTATGGAGGAGATAACCACACTGATGGACAACCTAAATTTAGTCAGTTGTAAGACATCTTTAATGTATTGTTGTACCGTTAAAGTATGAGTCTTTTCTATGTGGTGCATCCCTTGCATAAATGGGTGCAAAGATAGTTTAGAAAATACCAATCAACAACCTTTGGCAGGGAAAATAGAACACCCTAAACTCATTTAAGGAAATACTCTAAATTTCAAATATTTTTCTACAAAAAAATCCCGAAACTTTTGATTTCGGGATTGGACTTATAAAAATTAGTTTTCTATTGTAATCGAAACGTAATCGGAATACTAAACGGTACTCGAACGGCTCTTCCCCTTTGCTTGCCGGGGGTCATTTGCGGTAATTTCGAAATGATTCGATGGGCTTCTTGCTCCAGATTTTTATCCGGACCCCGCATTTTGATTTCCGATATTGAACCGTCTTTACCTATGATAAAGTTGACATAAACACGCCCTTGAATTCCCATTTCTTGGGCAATTTCGGGATAACGAAAATTATTTTTAATGTGTTTATTCATTTGCTTTTGAAAGCAATCTCTACGATCTGATTTTTTCACATTCTCACAACCGGGGAAAATAGGCACATCTTCAATGACGGCAAAAGGCACATTGACTTTCTCTTCCACATCTTCCACTTCCACTTCCTCCACCTCAATAATTTCATCTTTACTTGTTTCCGTAGATTCAATTAGGGTTTCCTCCACTTCTTCTTCATCCTCCACTACTTCAATCACTTCGGGTGCTGCAGGCGGTGGGGGTGGCGGTGGGGGTGTTTTAAGCTGCTCGGTAATTGGAATTTCTTCATCGTCTTCCACATCGACATTGAGGGCTTCATAATCGTAATTGCTTTTTTCATAGCTTTTCCATTCTATGGCACGCCATGTTAAAAAAAGAATTAATGCCAAGCCAATAACAAAATAAAGTTTACTGTCTTTGCTGTGATTTACTTTTGGATTTTTTTTGATTTCCATAGATTTGAGGTTTAAAGAGGTTTCCAAAATACAAATTTTTCAATAACCTCAAAGGATAGCCCAAAAATTTAACAAAAAAACCCCAAGGGGATCACCCTTGGGATTTCAATTTTAGCTATCGGAAAACCTTTATTGTAAACGGAAGTAAATCGGAATACTCATCAGCACACGAACAGCTTTCCCCTGTTGTTTTCCAGGGGTCATCTGCGGTAATTTTGAAATGATTCGAAGGGCTTCTTGCTCCAGATTTTTATCCGGACCCCGCATTTTGATTTCCGATATTGAACCGTCTTTACCTATGATAAAGTTGACATAAACACGCCCTTGTATTCCCAATTGGGAGGCAATCTCGGGATAACGAAAATTCTTACGTATATGCTTATTCATTTGTTCTTGAAAACAATTTCTTCGTTCCGATTTTTTGACTTTTTCACAACCGGGAAAAACAGGAACTTCCTCGATTACAATAAAAGGAACTTCCGGGGTATCATCTATTTTTTCTACTTTGACATGCTTCACATCAACAATATCATCAAAATCAAAATCGGTGACATTGAAGATGTCTTCTGCTTGATCGTCATCGTTTTTAATGATTTCAATATCTTTTGGATCTACAGCCAGAGGCAATTCCGGGGGAAGTTCCTTAATGTGTTTGGTAATCGGAATTTTATCCTCATCACTTGAAATGATGTTGAAAGATTCAAACTTGTAGGGATGCTCTTGGGTTTTCCATTCCAGAGCACGCCAAGTAATAAATAAAATTAAAGCAAGACCAATCACAAAATAGAGTTGGCTGTCCTTGTTTAAATTGGCTTTGGGGTTCTTTTTGTTTTCCATGACTTGAGGTTTTGTGTTTCTAAAAGAAAAACAAACATCCCGCCACAAGCCGAAAAGAACTGTTAAAATATATCCAAAAAAAATCCTAAAGTTTTGAACTTTAGGATTTTAGTTTGTTTTATAAAATTAGTGTAAGCTATTGCAAACGGAATGTAATCGGGATACTAAAGGGCACACGAACGGGTCTTCCTCTTTGTTTACCTGGGGTCATTTGAGGCAACTTGGAAACAATACGTTCCGCTTCCTTTTCCAAATTCTTGTCTGGTCCACGCATTCTGATGTTGGTGATTTGACCGTCTTTGGCAATGATAAAGTTTACATATACCCGCCCCTGAATTCCCATTTCTTGGGCGATTTCAGGATAACGGAAATTCTTACGAATGTGTTTATTCATTTGTTCCTGAAAACAATCTCTGCGTTCGGATTTTTTTACTTTCTCGCAACCTGGAAAAATCGGTACGTCTTCAATTACGGCAAAAGGAACATCAACATCCTCAAATTCTTCTTCGATTTCTACTTCTTCCACTTCCACGATTTCGTCTTCGTCAGTTTCGGTAGATTCAATCACGGTTTCTTCCACTTCCTCTTCATCCTCAACGACTTCAATAATTTCTGGTGCTGGCGGTGGCGGTGGCGGTGGTGGGGGTGTTTTTATTTGTTCCGTAATTGGAATTTCTTCATCATCATCTTCCTCTACGTTGAGTGCTTCATAATCATAAAGACTTTTTTCGTATGATTTCCACTCAATGGCTTGCCATGTGAAAAAAAGGATAAGGGCCAATCCGATCACAAAATACAGACTACTGTTTTTGGAAAGATCTACTTTTGGATTTTTTTTGGGTTGCATAATTTAGTCACTATATAATAAAGGCTAAACTAAAAAAAAATATAAACAAAACAACTATTTCCCTCTTGAAACCTAAGAATTTTTAAAAAAAATAAAATAGTCCAAAACCAATCCTTGTCCTTGAAGCAGCGTTAAAGGAATTTTGGAAGCTAGAAGTTCCATGAAAAGTGTATTGCAAAAACCAACATTTAGGTGGGTTTTAATCCTTTTTAGAATAATTTTTGAGAAACAGTTTGAGTCGAAAATAAGTCTATAAAAATGAGCTAATTTTCAACAAATTAAAGCCTTCGGAAAGCTTCAAATTTATAGTACAACTATGCACTAGGCTCCAGTGATGAGCCCTTGATAGGCGGCAGCATCCAAAAGATCTTCTAGCTCCGTAGGATCGGCAACTTTAATTCGAATCATCCAGCCATCGCCAAAAGGATCGTCGTTTACAATCTCAGGATTGGCTTCTAAGGCTTCATTTACAGCAATGACCTCCCCACCGATGGGCATAAAAAGATCGGATACCGTTTTTACGGCCTCTACCGTTCCAAAAACAGCTTCTTTTTCAACGGTTTCCCCTAAAGTTTCAATTTCAACATAAACAATGTCGCCCAATTCGCCTTGTGCAAAATCGGTAATTCCTACGGTGATTTCATCGCCTTCCACTCGAATCCACTCGTGATCCTTGGTATATTTTAATGTTTCTGGAATATTCATAGCTGCGTGCTTTAAAGCACAAATATATCAGAATTCAAGAAAAAATAGTACGCTTAGTTCCCAAAGTTATAACGAAGTGAAAATCCGGAACGCACACTGGTTTGTGGGAAGGCGGTGGAAATGGCAAATTCAGAGAAAAAATGATCGTAGAAAAAGTTACAGGTGAGGTTTCTGGAGATGGCATAGTCCGCAGTGACTTTGAGTGAAATCAGTTTTTGTCCAGCCGTTACTTGATTGTTGTCGTATTCCAAGTTTCGCAATACTGTAATGTTGTTGCGGTATGAAAAATCAGCTTTTATATTTAAATCTCCCTTTAAAATCACTTTTCGACCTCCAAAATTGGTGTTAAAACGCAAATCTTTTACGCGATAACCCATCCCCACCACATATTCGTCGCCATTGGATTCCGTAATTAAATTATTATCCAAACTCAATGAAAGTGATCGCTCTTTGCGCAATTCGGCAAGTACTTTCAAGGAATTGTGAAACTCCATATCCAGTCGCATCAGTGGATTAAACTGCTCCATCAAGGTAACGTTGGCATAGAGCTTTTCAGGAATAAAATTGTCCAATCGATCGCGCTTTTCGGGCTGGGTTGCATCAAAGTTAAAATTCGTTTGGAAATTGTTTAAGGTGTAGGCAGCTCGATAGGCGTGATTGAGTGCAAAACGTTTAAAAATCTTGGATAAAGCCTTACTTTCAGTCAATCCCGTATATTTTATTGTCCAGTTGGGCAAAGGGGTTCCTGGTATGGGATTCAATTTTATTTTCCCCGGAGCCACACCTGTGTAGGCCGACAAAAATGAATACAACAATACGGATTGCTGATCTTTGCCAAATCCCAATGGATAGCCTTCCTCACTGGTTCCTATGTTCCCAAATGCACTTGCCCCTGCCAAGCGTTCTGCAATAATGGGACGGTTGTTTCTAAAGTCTTCAAAATTGTCACTCGTGCTGCCTTTAATGCTTTGAAAGGCAGTTTTAATGAGCACCGTTGACATTCCAAAATTTCCAAACAAGCTGGTGTTTTGCGGAAGATATTCTTGATTGTCGACAAAGTAGTTTTCCAGGATGTTTTCCGAATAATTGCGGTCGGCATTTAAATCTACAATGAGCCCATTGAGAGGTGTCCACTGCGCAGAAACTTTAAAAAGACTGTTTTGCAATTGCGTAAACGGTTGGTTAAAGTTGGGAAATCCTGTCAACCAGCCTTGACGCGCAGCATAGTAGCGAACATCCGCCTGACTGCCCAAGGTGTACCCCAAGGTAGGTTGTAAACCTCCTGCAAATCCCACCGAAGGCAGATAACCCGGCAGTACACTCCCGTTGTTTTCGGAATAACTAAACTGCACCCTTTTTATGGTCGAAAATAAATCCACCACGCTGGTCAGTCCTTTTTTTAGTGCTGCATTCTTTTTTGCTGTAGAATCTGACTTGCTCAATGTTCTTTGACGGGGATTGTTTCTAGCCCGTTTATTTTTTAATCCCAAAGCAGCATACAAGCGGTCAAATGAAACAGAACCATTCAGTGTTTTGGTATTATTGTTTTGAATCGTATTGACTACCCCCAAAGGAATACCATTATCGCTCTTTACGAGGGCAAGGGCTTCCGGTCCTCTTTGCCAATTGAAGTTTCCTGTATAATTATAGCTCGCATCTATAAAACTGAGGATGGGGATATATTGTGTGGGTAACTTATAATTGAGGGAAAGGGATTGGAAATGATTGTTGGGCTCCCCACCTCTAAACAAGCTTTGCCACAAGACTTGCTGATTCGGAATGGAATTGCCTTGCACCTCTTGATTTTCTCCAATATCACGAATGATATTACTGGTTGCCGCATTAAAATTCAAACGCAAAGATCGCGTCAAATTATGTGACAAATTGTATTCGTAGTCAAACAAAAAATTTCGTTGCTGCAAACTAGGGCTCGTCCGCTGCAAATTACTATCCACTCCCTCAAGATACACTTGTCTGAATTTCTGATTGTTCAAAGAGCGATCAATAGCACTGTTCAAAGCAATCGAACTGGGCAACAGATTGAAATTTAATTGTTGCAGCCATTGCCAGTATTTCTTACGACTAAAGAATTTTATTTTCTTAAAAGGCTCTATCGTAAGGGGTTGAAATGAATATCCATAATTGGCTCCAACAATCAGATTGAGTTCTTCAAGGTTTTCGATTTCGTAGTCCCGATGGGATAATTCGTTATAAGTGTAAGAAAAATCAAAGTTTTCCGGGCTGTAAAAATGCTGTTTTCCTTCTCCCGTACTGATTTTCCGCACTCCAATCAAATTCACGCTTTTGCGTTGAGTATAATCAATCGCTTGATCGCGTATGGAATCCCGTTGGGATTTCCGATCGGAATTAGCCAAGCGGTCTTTGAGTTTTAGGTCCAGATAAAACGGATCGTATTTTGGGGTGATTAAAGTTTCTCCGTTAGAATAATTCAGTGGAATTTGCAATCCCCAAGATTCGGGTGTCAATTGTCCTAAATTGACATTGGTCACCATATCGTATTGTAACATTTCCTCTTGGGTTCGCTCATTGGGCGTTTGGTCTATGGCACCAAAACCAACAGAGGAATACCGTCCTGTGGCAGAGAAGGTGGCAAAATCGGCCATATTTGCATCCAATGCACCAATGGCTGCCCATCCTCCCCTACTATCAATTCCTGAGATCCGCAATTCGTTGAACCAAACCTCTCCGCATAGGGTTTCTCCCAATTGGGTGGATGGGTTTTTCACCCCTATCATCATGTTTTTTATAGCTCCCAAGGATGGATTTCCCTTAATCGAAAACTTGTATTTTTTATCTCCGGGCAGGGAACTGATGGGAGAAAATTCTTCTATGGAATTAAGGTCTTCGTCAAAATAGAGCACCTTTCCATAACCGAGCGCACTTAATGCTTTGGCTTTTAAGCGCGTTAAAAACTCAATGGGTACTTCAAGCGCATTAGCATCGGGAATCCACACTTCTTCAGGGCTCAAACGGTTGGACATTTCCTCGGTGTATTCCGTGGGTTTAAGTGGAATTTCAATTTGATAATAATTGTCCTGAAGGTCCGTTCCCAATCGAACAAAGGCGACCATGCGCTTGTCAAATTCATCAGCTACACCCTCCCCGGGTAAAGGGGCGTTTCCGGGTAATGACTCAGCATGGATAAACATTCTCAATTTCTCATATTGACGCATGTCCAAATTGATATTTTTATATATCCCCCGAGCATCAGAAGGCTGGAGATCACAAACTCTGAACGATAATGATTGCTCGTTCTGCCGAACAATGGTGTTGCTGTTGTTGATCAACTCACGACGAATATCGGGTGGTAAAACATAATTGATAGGAATGCGATTTTCGTTTTCTAAAATATTTACGGTACTGATGTCCACCGTTGTATTGGCATTAGCAAGCACCTCTTCATTCAGCGATTTGTTATACCGTCGCCAATCACCACGAACTAAATCCAGTGTTCCGAATCGAAATACTACTTCTTGATCAAATCCGGTAAGCAACATTCGCATAAAGCGGATGGAACGCAAATCCTCAATGGCATTGATGGCATCAAAATAGGTGCCGAAAGAAGTGTTTTCGTAATAACTCTTTTGAATGGGTATTTTAAATTGTATCCAACGGGTACTAATTTCATCACCATTGGGTGCCTGAACTTTAACATTTTCGCGAACATCGGTAATGAAAGGATGATTCCCTACCGTCATCCCTTTTTGGATGGGTACCCGATATTCAAAATAACTGTCGATGGTGTTCATACTCTGATCCCGGTTGATGTCTTCCGTGTCCGGTTCCGTAGTATTTCCACGATTGGTATCCGTAAACTCCAAGGGAGTATTGTTTTGAGTTCCGTTATAATTTTTATAACGATCAATGACCCCTCCCTCAGCCTGAGAATAGAACACATAATTGTCGCCGGCGGGATCGTTGGCAGGACCGTTTTTGTAAATCAGCGCCTCCTCTTCATCGGTCAAACCATCCAAACCGACATCTTGTAGCGCACGATCCTCTGCTACGGTATTAAATGCATAAACCAAAGATTGTGAAGCGGGTGTTTTTCCCCACTCGGTTTCATAAACGGGATTTAAATCCGAGGCTCCAGGCAGTCCGTTTTCAAATTGTTTTCTTCCGTCTTTAAGGATGTCTTCTGAAATATTCCCTAAGTGAAACACCAATTCCCCCAAGCTGGGGTCGGCGGTTTCCAAGTCCGAAAAAGTGTCCAACAACCAAAACTCTATGAACTCCACGTTGGCTTGTTCAAAATTCGTCGCATTGATGGGGCGCATAATCCCTCCCCAATGTTCTTTTTTATTGCGATCAAATTCATTTTGCGTGGCATTGTTATACGGTCCTTTTTCTTCTGGGAAATAGGCCAAATCCAGAGTGTTCTGTACACTGGTAGTTCCTTGAACCAAATCCTGCTCTGGAAAAATTTCTTGAATTCGTATTCTACGTGTGGTGTTTAAAGAAATATCATCGTTATTGATTCCCGGAGGCGGATTGTTTCCATAAAAAATTGTGTCTATGGAATACCACGCCAATTTGGATCGCCCTACCCCACTGGAAATTCCTTCCTCTCCTGCCCCCGGCACTTCATTGACCGGAACACTGGAAAGATTCCAAGCATTGAATCCTCGAATATCAATACTGGTTTGTGCTCCCTCAAAATCATCTATATACACATTGGTTTCACCATTCAAGGCGGTATTTTTTGGATTATTGGCCGTTAGGTTGGCCACTTCACCACGAAACGACAACAGCGAGGGAACATTGGATTTGATGGTCGGAATTTTGTTTATCATTCGGGTGAAAAAGGGAATTTCGGTAGAAAAATTCGCATTAAAACCCACCATGGTATTGTTCACCGGTTCCGTACCGTAATTGGCTTTTTGAGTGAGTGGATTTTCACTCAAATTAATCATCGTAGCACCAAAATACACCTTTTCGTTGACTTGATGCAATACATTTATCCCCGAAAAACGTTTGTTTTGTTGATTGAAAAAAGAATTGTTTTCCACTGAAATTTTGATGGGAACGTTAGAGGCTTTTAAGCCTTCATCCAAAATTTTAACCCGTCCAATCTCATAATTTACTGTATAATCCAATCCTTCCTGCAACAAACGTCCACCGGCGGTGACACGAACCGAGCCGCGAGGTACATTGAAGGCCCCAATGGGAATTCCATCGCCTCCCTCCGACTTATATCTTCCTTTCAGTTGGAATTTATTTTTCTCTGAAGCCTCCAAAGCAGCAGCTTTTGTCAAATTGTACATCTCTCTAAAAACATAGCGTTTTTGGTTGGCATTATATGAGTTTTGCTGATCGTAAGTTTCTTTGGCAGACTTGGGATCATCCAAAAGCTCAAAAAGAAAAGATCCGAAAGGCTCTACTTTTGGAAAAATAATGCGACCATATTTGGGATCAATAGTGATGCCCGGAACAAAATCAAAAAAACCATCACCCTCGGGCACCAGATCACTATAGGCATTCAAGCGATCCAATTTCATGGTGTTCAGCAAGATTTGATTGTTCAAAGCTTCCGGCCAAATTTCATTTTCTACGGGAGTTAAATAATTGATGGGAGAAGGGTCGGTATAGAGGATGCTCAAACGAAAATCTTCTTCGGAAAGCTGATAGGCACCCGTATTATAGATGTTTTTCATCATCAAATCCCAAACGGGTTGACGCACATCGGTCACGCTACTTTTCAATAATTTTACAATCAAATTGTTGTTTTGCACCACCGGACGTTGTTGTATTTGTTGCCCCTGTGGTCCTTGAACAAGGGTAGTGCCCGGAACATCACCATTGGCAAATTCTCCAACTTGATACACTTTTCCTCTGTAAGTATACTGATAGGCAATCCCCAAAATCTCGTCGTTACTCAGACGTTGATTTAATGAAATATATCCCAATTGGGGATGAAAACTAAATTCCTGCGAATTCAATTTGCGGGCGCTTTCCAATACAGCGTAATCAAATCCTTCGGACACTTTGGGACTATAGCTTCCAAATCCTTTGCTAATTCCTGCAATATCTCGAATATCTTTGGTGAGGAGTCCTTCAAAACCAATGGCTTCAGGATCCAAAACATTGACCGCATTACTCGGCGGGATTTGGGTGCCGGTTTCTTTAAAAAAATTGGGGACAAAATCATCCAAACGCGTTTTTTCGGGATTGGACTCTCCCAAATCTTGTAAGGCTACAATATTTCTGACGTTTTGCGTTTGATTCCCCCGATTGGTTACCCAAACCTCTAAACGAGTAATTTGAACAGGAGAGTTGATATAGGGATAAGTCTCCAAAAAGGCATCGTAATTATCTCTAAAATACTGACTGATGAAAAAGTGTCTGTCTTCTTCATAATCCAAGGCATAGACAGTAAAATTTTGCAATGTCCCTCCGCCTTGAGTGGTGATGTTTTGTGATTGCGAACGTTGTTCAGAGAAAACCCCCGAAATGGTGGTTTTTCCAAATTTCAAATCCGCCCGAACCCCAAAGAGACTTTGAGCACCCTGAATCAAATTACTATTGATCGGCATACTGATATTTCCAATATCAATATTTTGAAGGATTGCATCTTCAGTGATTTTTCCTTTTAAATAATCGGCTACACGATTGGTTACTTGGGTGGAACTGTTGGGCAGTTGATTAACTTGATTTTTGAGGTTATCAATTTTTTGTTTGGCCTGTTCCAAAGTGTTTTTGGCCTGACCGACTTGGCTTTGAACCTCGCCAAACGTATTTTTCACTTGTCCCGCTTTTTCCTGCAACTGCTCCACACGAGAACCCAAACTCCCTGGTAGGATGGAACCTACTTCATCCAGTTTTGGTGGGTTGAATTGAATTTTAACTAAATTTTGAAAATCAAAAGTAGACTCTGTATCGTAGTTGGCCGTAATTTGTAAACGCTCTCCAATTTTCCCCAACAAACTCAAACTGATCCGCTGATCAAAATCAAAATTAAAGGTTCTCCGGTTACGTGGAGAAGCATTGGGATTGTCGTTTTTTTGGTAGCGTGCGCCCAAATCAATTCCAATCGACCCCTGAGGCGAAATATCAATGGCATTACTCCCAAAAATGGTTTGAAAAAACTTGTTGTTGACATAAACCTCCGGCAAAAGATTTTTTTGACTCTCTTCTATGTTTTTACCCTTTCCACTTAATGCTATAACTTTTTCTTGAAAATAGGATTTCATTTGTTCCTTTAAGACCAAGGCTTCAAATTCTTTTACCGTAAGTACCAGTGGGGTATTGATGGGATAGCCGTCAATTTCTTCTGAAAAAATATACCGCTCCGTAATGGGATCATATACATATTTGGAGACAATACTTTCTAATTGGGGCAGCTGAATTTTGCCCAAATCCGCTTCTTGTTGAGCAAATAAAGAACTGCCGAACAACACGATACCAAAAAAAATGATTAAGGTGCGTTTGGGGTAAGTGAAGTAATTATAAAATTTAATTTTGTTCAATAAATCATAATTTATTCAGTGCCAGCTTTATAAGTCCCTCAACAGAACTTTCGGGTTGGCTCTGAATCGCGTTATCGATCACTTTTTCTGCCTGACGTCTTGGATAGCCAAGAACCTCTAATGCTGATAACGCTTCTTCTTTGATTGTATTGTTTTTAAATGTGGGAATTTCTTCACTTTCGAACAGATTCATCATCTTATCTTTTAATTCGATAATCAATCGTTGAGCAGTTTTTAATCCGATTCCTTTGATGGATTTGATGGTGACCAAATCCTCCGTAACGATGGCACGCTGAATTTGATCGGGTTCTAAGGAGGACAACATCGTTCTTGCGATACTAGCTCCTATTCCGGAAACAGAAAGTAATAAGCGAAAAACCGAACGTTCCAAAGGGGTGAAAAAACCGTACAAGGTGTGCGCATCTTCTCGAATTTGAAGATGGGTGAACAACTTGATCTGTTCCTCATCGCCCAGTTGAGAATAGGTGTGCAATGAAATATTTACAGCATAGCCCACCCCGTTGCAATCAATAACCACTGCCGTAGGATTCTTTTCTATCAGGCGACCACTCAGTTGTGTAATCATAATTATTTATTTTTGGATTGGGCGTCAATAATTGCTACCGCAGCCATATTGACAATTTCTTCAACAGAAGCCCCCAATTGTAGTATGTGAATGGGTTCTGTCAATCCCATCAAAATAGGACCAATGGAAAGTGCTGCATTTAATTCTTTTATCAATTTATAGGTAATATTGGCCGCATCTAAATTTGGAAAGATCAACACATTGACATTTTTTTTGCTAAGCCTTGAAAAGGGAAATCCTTTTTCCAACATTTCCTTGTTTAGAGCGAAATCGGATTGAATCGGACCATCCACGGTGAGTTCCGGAGCCACACGATGCAACAAGGCAACTGCTTCACTCACTTTTTTGGCTTGCGGAAACTTGGAAGACCCGAAGTTAGAAAACGACAACATGGCCATGGTTGGAGAAAAACCAAACATTTCTGCGGTTTGAGCAGTCAATTGAGCAATTTTGGCCAATTCTTTCGCATCAGGATCTACATTGATTGTTGTATCGGATAAAAAGATAGGACCGCGTTTGGTCAACATTAAGTTGGTGGCTGCCACTTTTTTTACTCCCGGAGCTTTTTTGGCAATTTCCAAAATGGGTTTGACCACAGAAGGATAATTTCTAGAATAGCCCGACAACATTGCATCGGCATCTCCATTCTTAATCATCATTGCTCCAAAATAGTTTCGCTGCAACATCATCCGTTCCCCATCATAGAAGGTATATCCTTTGCGTTTTTGTTCCTGCCAAAACAACTCTGCATAATTTTTCCGTTGGGCTTCATGGGTATCGACCTTGGGATCGATGATCGTTACATCCGCATCAAAATGGATGGCTTGCATGAGGTCTTTAATTACCTCTTCATCCCCCAAAAGGATCGGAATGGCAATCCCTTCTTCGCTGACAATTTGTGCTGCTTTTAAAACATCGAGATGGTCGGCTTCGGCAAAAACCAAACGTTTTGGGTCACTTTTAGCACGATCGTGTAGCAAACGCACCATTTTTTGATTGCTCCCCAAACGGGCTTCTAAGGTTTCAATATATTGTTCCCAGTTCTCAATGGGTTGTGTCGCCACTCCGGACTCCATGGCTGCTTTTGCTACTGCGGGTGGTATTTTGGCAATCAAACGCGGATCGAAAGGTTTTGGAATAATGTATTCTCTACCAAAGCTCAAGCGCGTTTCGTCATACACCACATTGACCAACTCTGGAACCGATTCTTTGGCCAATTCTGACAAGGCCTTCACAGCAGCCATTTTCATGGCTTCGTTGATTTTGTTGGCGCGAACATCCAAAGCTCCTCTAAAAATAAAAGGGAACCCCAGTACATTGTTGACTTGATTGGGATGATCCGATCTTCCTGTGGCCATAATCACGTCTTCACGCGTGCTGATGGCAAGGTCGTATTCAATTTCTGGATCGGGGTTGGCCATCGCAAAAACAATAGGGTTTTTGGCCATGGAAAGCAGCATGTCGGGAGTGAAAATATTCGCTTGCGAAAGCCCTATAAACACATCAGCTCCTTGGATGGATTCTTCCAGAGTATGAACATTTTGATCGGTGGCAAACAAGGCCTTTTCCGGAGAAAGTTGACTGCGATCCGAACGAATCACACCCTTGCTGTCAATCATGATGATGTTTTCTTTTTTTGCTCCAAAAGCTTGATAGAGTTTGGTGCAAGATATCGCTGCAGCTCCGGCACCGGAAACGATGATTTGGACGTCCTCTATTTTCTTTTCTGCCAATTCTAGTGCATTGATCAAGGCGGCACAAGAAATTATGGCGGTACCGTGTTGGTCGTCGTGCATCACCGGAATATTCAATTCCTCTTTCAAACGTCGCTCAATTTCAAAGGCCTCGGGAGATTTAATATCTTCCAGATTTATTCCTCCAAAAGTAGGGGCTATCGCCTTTACGGCATCGATGAATTTCTGCGGGTCTTTTTCGTTGATTTCAATATCGAAAACATCGATGTCTGCAAAGATTTTAAACAACAAAGCTTTTCCTTCCATCACCGGCTTTGAAGCTTCTGGGCCAATGTCTCCCAGACCCAAAACTGCCGTTCCATTGGAAATAACAGCTACCAAATTTCCTTTGTTGGTGTATTTGTATACATCACTGACCTGCTTTTGAATTTCCAAACACGGAATGGCTACGCCCGGAGAATAGGCCAATGCCAAATCGCGTTGTGTCCGATAACTTTTTGTAGGAACCACGGCAATTTTTCCCGGTGTGGGTTTGGCGTGATAATCGAGTGCCGCATTGCGTTGTTGGTCGTTTTGCATAGAGATTATTGAGTTACTTTAATTTGAGTTTCGCTGAGATTTTCTCTTTAATCCTCGTTCTTAGGCGAAGTAATAAAGAGTGTAAAAATACCTCCTATTATAAGAAATACACCTGCCAAGCGGATGATATTAATCGGATTTTGTCCCAATAAATCATACACAAAATATTGCACCGAAAAGATTTGTATAATCATTGGGATAACAATGAACATGTTGAAAATCCCCATATACACTCCCGTTTTATCACTGGGAATGGAAGACGCTAAGATTTGATAAGGCATAGCCATCATGGACGCCCACGTAATTCCAAGTCCAAAAGCAAAAAGATAAATTGTAGATACCGTAACCCCACTCCCAATAGGCAGCGTGAATAATACATCGGTATCATTTAAATAAGGCATAATTAAGAGGGCTGCACCTCCTAGTAGCAGACTAAAAAAATGCAGTCGTTTTGCCCCAAATTTTCGCGCAATGGGAATTAAGGCAAAGGCAACCATAAAACAGATAATGTTGTAGGTACCGTTCAAGTTTCCTGTTAACAACTGTGCTTGATTAAAAAAGGAAGTGTTCTGATCCAAAGTGTCATACAGCGATAAAGACAAGGCAGACGTCAGGTATTGCCAATAACAAAACATGGCATACCAAGGAAAAAACATAACAGGAATGAGCTGAACCATGGGTTTGGGCATCTCTTTCATAGCACCATAAATCTCTTTTACGGTGGTTACGATCAAATTGCCCTCTTTTTTTCTTTTTTTGAGCGCTTCGAGCTCTTCTGGTGTCGGGGGATATTCCGAGGTGGTTAGTACACTCACCAAAATAGTTCCAATAGAAGCTACAGCACCGATTCCAAAAGCCCAATAGGTAGAAACTGGAATTCCGTTGTCCATTTTATCACTCAATGCCAAAATACCAAAAGAAACTAAAATAGCCGGTGTGAAATTGGCCATCGTTGTACCCAGACCTGTGAAAAAACTTTGCACTAAAAATCCAAAGGAATATTGCTTTTCGGGGAGTTTGTCAGATATAAAGGCGCGATAGGGTTCCAAAGCAATATTATTGGCCGCATCCAAAATCCACAACAAACTGGCAGCCATCCAAATACTACTAGAATAAGGCATAATCAGCAAGCCGATACTCGCAATGAGGGCACCGACAAGAAAAAAGGGTTTTCTTCTACCAAATCGCGGCGACCAAGTACCATCACTAATGGCACCAATGATGGGCTGAACAATCAGACCGGTGATGGGTCCTGCCAACCACAACAAAGGAAGTTCCGATTCAGAGGCCCCCAAATATTTGTAGATGGCACTCATATTACTTTGTTGCAATCCAAAACTAAATTGAACTCCGAAAAAACCGAAGTTCATGGTCATGATTTGCCAGAAGGAGAGCTTTTTTTTCTGCATAATTATTTTTTAGCGATGGAGGGAGCCTCTACGGGTCCCATTAACGTTTGAATTTTTTCAACAATATATGCTCCGACTTGCTGTCCTTGAGCAACGCCTTCTTCTATAGCCATCAAATAGTGTATCCCTCCATAAAGTCGAGAAATGGCGGCTTCTTCAGAAGCGTGAATAAACGATTTGTAAGAACGTTCCGGCAGCCCATAAGCCATCTCGGTGGTGTCCACAAAAGAAAAATCATCCCCATAAATATCCGTTAAGGCAATAGCGGCAGCACGAGAAATCACAGAGTGACCACTGGTGTATTCGGGGAAAGGAGGGGTTTGTAACAACGGCAACCACTCTTCGTTATAGTATTCATTGATGAGTGTTTCTGGACGCACCACCAGCGTTTTCCATTTCTGATCCCAGCAACTGATGAATGCATCAAAAAGTGCTATGGTCACATTGGTGTAGGCGTTGATGGTCTCGTCAAACGTACTTTTGGCTTGGCGACTGGCTATGGAGGTAATTCCAATCCAATGTCCACCGGGCGTGATTTTTTTGGTGGCAAACATGGCATGCCCTCGGTGATGGGTTACGTAAGGATTGCAATCCCAAAACTTGGCAATTTCTTTTTGTTCTTCATTTAATTGATTTCCAATTTCAAAAACTTGCTGTAATTGCAATTGAAAAGGACTTCCTTTTTTTAGATCGAAGGGTAAAGGTGGTTTGGGCTCAAATTGATTGGAAGATTCCAAAACGAGGGTGCGGATTTCCTTCCAATGCGGTTCAATTCCATCCATATAATCGGGTGGGGTGGGTTTCCAATACTGATCTTCCTCTTGTATGGTGTATTTTGGAAACGTACGCGTTTGGTTATACTTGTCTTTTCCTGCCCATGCCATTATATGGCTTGCCACTTGTTCACCATAGGCTTGCGAGGCTTTTAAAATACGTTTGGGAACCCCAATTTCTTTCATTTGTTCTAAAAAGGCATTTTGGAATTTTTCCATTTTGTCTTCAGAAAAAATTAAGGTTTTTCCGGCGTGATTAAAGGCAAACAAAGCCGCCAAATGCGCTTCAACATCTATATTCTCAGAGGTAGGAATTAGAGTTAAATCGGGTACTTGCCCTTTTAAAGATGCATATTTATCGGGTCTGGCTTGTGCCATGATTTCATAGGCCGCAATGGTGGGATAGAGATAAACACGAGAAGCAACCGGAGGCGAAAAAATATCATAAACAATGATGTCAGACAGATTTTGCATGGCCGCTTGAAATAATTCAGGATCTTCCAGTTTGGCTTTGTAAGAGGTGTCTTCGGGACCACAACCTGAGAGGGTAAGCAACAAAATGAAAAGAAAAAATAAGACTCTTTGCATGGGTAAATGTTTTTTGAGGTTGAGTAAAAATACAAAACTATTTTTGGTCAACAGAATTTATTTAATATTAGGTTTTTGTTTTAATAAATAAGCAAAATCGTTATTGGTTGCAACCACCAAATCGCCATTGTCCAATCTTCGGATTTCTCGTCCCAAGGTGCCGTGCGGCAAAGGGAGTGGAAGGGTGGTGGTAAATTGGAGACGTTGCGGATCAAAATCGCGCAATTCGCCTCCGGGATTGGCTTGCATCATTCCCAATTCAACGACATAACTTTTTGTATTTCCTACAAAGTAAACCGTTCCATCCTCTGGATTCACGGCGATATCTTCTATGGTGCTTTGCTGGGCAAACTTGGGCAATGGGACGCCTTTAAATTGATTTCCGTCATTTAAAAACAACATGGAACGCAGCTCTTTTAATTCCTTGATTTGAAGAATCGTTTCAGGAGCTTTTCCCACCACAGCTGTGATGTCGCTGACGGTTGAAAAGTCTTTATAGGCCGGAAAACGCTTCTTGACTATTGGAAGCTGCTGCGCTAATTTGTCTTTGGAGACAAAGGGAACTTGGCTTCCGAAAAAGGGATAAAAAATGATGGGATCGACTTGCTGATTTTCATCAAAATCATCGAGATAGAGGGTTACCGGGCTTTCTGAATTGGGTTTCCATTTAAAGTTTTCTCCTACATTTCCAGCAATGATATCCAAAAATCCATTTTGGTCAAAATCAAAAAAGGCAACGGTGTTCCACAGACCTTGGGTGTGCTGTAATCCATAGTTTGCGGTTTGATTTTCAAAGCCTTTTCCTTGCTGATTGATCAAAACCGTGATGGGCATCCAATCGCCAACGAGAACCAAATCAAGAAAACCATCATTGTTTAAATCTACCCAAGCGCTGTCGGTGAGCATTCCAAATTGTTCCTTGATCAAAATTTTCATGGCACGTCCCTGATCATTTTTGATAATAAAACTCCGAGGGGTTAAACCATAGGCTCCGGTGATGGACCGGCTTCCTACAAAATAATCTTGAATTCCATCGTTGTCAAAATCGGCGATGGCCACCGTTCCCGTATGGGTTTGCGGAAGTGAAATGGGAGCCCGGGTAAATAGGCCTTTTCCATTATTTACATAAATGCGATCTTCATAACTATTGTCCGGAGAAATCACCGTGTTTCCTCCACTGCCCACATACAGGTCTAAATCCCCATCACGATCAATATCTATGGAAGCTACGGCTATGTCTTCAAAATTGCGATCGATTTCAAAAGCGGGCTGATAAAGATTTTTAAAATCCCCTTTTTTGGAACCCAACAATATCGCTGAAGGTTGTGCTTTTGCACCCCCCAGAAAAAGATCGTCGATACCATCTCCGTTAAAATCCGCTTGCAGCAAAGTGGGTCCTTCCGTGGAAAGTAATTCGGGAATCAGTTGCTCTTTTTCGTAATCGAAATAGGAGTTTTCTATATGTTTAAACGGCAACACACTCAGCGAATATGATGATCCTGAGTGTTGCTGGGTGACTTGTGTACCTTCGGGCTTGCGTTGCACTTCCATTCTTGCGGCATTCAATTGAGAAAGTCTTTGCAGCTTCCCGTCCGGCCAAACCACTTGAACCGAATCTACGGAAAGATGTGGAACTCCAAAATGCAGCAAATGGGTGGAGGAAGATTGAAAGCCTTTGGTGCTTTGGTACTCAGAAAAATATTTTTTCCCTTCGGCAAAAAGCGTCACTTTGGTTCCATTGGTGATAGGATGGGTGGAATTTCCTTTCAACAATAGTTGCGTAGCTCCTTTATTTTCCAATTTATTTTCAAAAATCTGCGCAGGTTGATTGATATTGTTGACGATTAAATCCAAATCTCCATCGTTGTCTAAATCACTGTAGGCTGCTCCGGTAGAATAGCCGGGAGTTCCCATAAAGGCGTTGGACAATTTTGAAAAATTTAAATCCCCCTCATTGCGAAACAAAAGGTTTGGGATTTTTAGGGTCGGCATTTCTGCTATAATTTGACGGCGTAAATCATCTTGTTTGGATTGTTCAAAAGCGGTAAAATTTATTCCACTTAAATAATTGATATAGTCCAAATCATTGGGGCGTTTGACAATTCCATTGGGAATAAAAATGTCGTTCTTGGCATCGTTGTCAAAATCCGCCAACAACACCCCCCAGCTCCAGTCTGTGGCATAGGTTTCCGTCATCAGTGCCAAATCGACAAAAGTGTCATTTCCGTTGTTGACTTGCAAATGGTTTCGAGCCAACTGGGCTTCAAATCCATAGCGATCTTTGATTTGACTGATCTTGTCGGAATCTTCTCCGCCGGACTTTAAGAACACCTCAGCGTCATAGGGCATCATGTCGGTGGTGAAAATATCCAAGCGACCATCGTTGTTCATGTCCGCCATATCGACCCCCATGGTGAAACGAGTGGTATGATTGACCAAAGATTTGCTGGATTCGGTAAAACTTCCGTTTTTATTATTTAAATAGATATAATCGTTTTCGTGAAAGTCATTTCCGATATATATATCGGACCAGCCGTCGTTGTTGATGTCTGCCACCCGAATGGCCAAACCATAGCCCAATGGACTGCTATAAATCCCGGCTTGTTGGGTGACTTCGACAAATTTTCCGTTTTCGGCCAATTGGTTTTCATAAAAACGATCGCCGGCCAAAGAATCTTGTTCTGAGCGTTTGGTAATTGATCCATAACTGCGAACCGAGTGGATGTTGTGGTTGAGCAGATATATATCTAAATCACCGTCCAAATCATAATCCAAAAAAGCGGCTTGGGTAGAAAATCCGGAGAAATCCAAACCGTATTGTTCGGAAACTTCCGTAAAGGTCAAATCCCCATTATTGAGGTATAAGAGATTATGGGCTTGAAGCGAGTTAAAACGCCCGTTTTTGCTGACATAAATATCTAACAACCCATCGTTGTTGACATCTTCCATGGTCACCCCGTTCGACCAAGAAGCCTCCTGAAGCAAACCTGCACTTTCGGAAATGTCTTGGAACTTCATTCCGCCTTGATTGAGATACAAGCGATCCGGCAATTGATTGGCGGAAAAATACAAATCTTCCCAACCGTCATTATTGATGTCTCCCACGGCAACACCTCCACCATTGTAATAATAGAGATATTCCACAATATTGAGATCGGGTTGATAATTTAAGGTATTTTGAAAATCAATTCCACTTTCTGCGGCACTCAGCGCTTCCATAGAAAAATAGGGATTTACTAGGGGAGCTGGCGCTTTTGGCGCTTCACAAGAAACAAAGATAGAAATGAGGGCTAACAGAAAAACGCGATAGATTGATTTCATTATTTGTGTTTAAAAATGCTTACAGCAGCATTGGTTCGAAACACGAAAATTTCATCATTTATGATTTTGATATCTCTTATTTCTCCTTTCACTGTGAATCCTTTGCTGTTTTTCGTTGCCGAAAGTACTCCTTTTTGATTTTCTAAATAGACCCCATAGGTGGCGTCATAGATTCCTACTTCGGGTTTTACCCGAAACAAGTTTCCTCCCAAAAATAAATCGTTATCCCCATCCCCGTCGGCATCTTGATCTGCAATGGCATAGATGGGACTCAATTGCGCCTCTTGTGGGAGGTCGATTTTGGTAAATGAAAAATTTCCTTCATTGATAAAAATGGCCGAGCTTAAGGTATTGACCGTTAAAATCTCAACGCCCTCCATTTCTTCTGGGGTAAATATCTGATGAATGTCTGCATTTTTAAATCGTTGATAATTGGGAAATTTTTTCTTTAAACTTTTAATTTGATCAATCAGGTTGTGGCGCAGCGCATAAGGCAAATCGCGATCTTCCTCATTGGTGAAAGTCAAAATTCCTTCCACCGAACCGTTTCGATCAAAATCGTTCAAATAGAGTTTGATCGGGTGCGTGGCAGTAGCCCTAAAACGGGAGTTCTGACCATGGTTCCCGGCTACAATATCCAAATCACCATCTTGGTCGATGTCCACCAAATGTAATTTGTTCCACCAGCCTTTTTCTTGAATCAAAGGATTTTGATCCAAGCGGGAGAATTTTCCCGCTTCGTTTTGGAACAGCTCTAGCCCCATAAACTCTCCACTGATCATTAAATCTTGATCCCCATCCTGATCCCAATCTTGAAAAACAGCATCGGTAATCATCCCCCGATTTTTTAATTCCGGAGCAAGGCTGGCCGTTTGGTCTTCAAATTGACCTGCGCCATTATTAATTAAAAGATAACCCGATCCGGCTTGACCATAGCTGCCAATTTTGATTCGTTCGCCTATAAACAAATCTTGATCCCCATCCTGATCGATGTCTGCTGCAATGGCCACACCCGTGCTGATACGATCTTGATCGTTGGGAAATTTTTGCTCCGAAAGGGTAAAATTTCCTTTGCCATCATTGAAGAACAACCGATCAAAGAGCAGATCTGAGTAAGGGCTTAACTCGACACTACCCGAACTGAGGAATACATCCAAATCCCCATCGCCGTCTGCATCAAACAATAAGGTCTCAGTATTTTCAGCCTCTTTAAGGCGTTCAAATTCAGTGGGATTAGATTTTTGAAAAGTTCCATCCGAACTTCCAAAATATACTACTGTAGTTTCTCCTTTGGATCCGGGGATGACAATATCCTCGATACCATCGCCGTTGAGATCCCCAGCTCCGGTAACGGGACCCTCATTGCTACACATGTGATAGGTCAGTCGCTCCCGATGAAAATCGACAAAGTCTGCTTCCTTTTGAATATAATCCAACTGAGGGTCTTGGACTTCTGTAAAAAAGAGGCTGGAATCGGAGGAATTCTTCTGAGGCATCCGTTGGGCGGCAGCTTCTTCTATAACAACAGTTTGATCGGCAGCAACATTGGACAGATGGGTTTCTTTTCCCAAAGGCCAAAGTACTCGGATATCCACTTTTTCAGTGGTTCCCAAACCGATATTGATGCGTGGATCAACACTGGATTGAAAGCCCCGTGCAGGTTGTTGTTCAAAAAACAAGGTGTCTTGTTCTGTTTTAACCCACAGTTGTGCACCAACCCCAAAACGGTTTTGATTTTCTCCCATGAGTTCAATTTTTAAGTAATGCGCCGTTGAAGTTTCCAAAGTGTTTTCATAAACAAAGGCTTCCATATTGACATTGTTGACCACCAAATCGAGATCACCATCATTATCCAAATCGGCATAGGCAGAACCGTTGGAAAAACTAGGGGTATTCAATCCCAAATCGGGAGCCAATTCAAATTTAAAATTCCCTTTATTTAAAAAAGCGTGATTGTCCACTTTTTCTGAAGGAATAATATCGATCAATTTTTGAAAGTCCACTTTACTTTTGCTCACCATGGAACTCGCCACTTCTTCATTGGAAATATACTGAAGGTAATCCTGATCGGTTAAATCTTTATAGATTCCATTGGAAACAAAAAGGTCTTTTAACCCATCGTTATTCATATCGAAAAACAAGGCTCCCCAGCTCCAATCGGAAGCTTCCACCCCGGCCAATCTTCCCACTTCACTAAAGGTGGCATTGGTATTGTTGCGATGCAGCATATTTCTTGTAAACTGATGGTGGTAGCCATTCTTGACACTGTACTGATAGCGATTCCAATTTTCAAACGTGGTAACACTTTTCAATCGATCATAGCGCGAAGGGAGCATTTCGGTAACAAAAATATCGTTGTAGCCATCATTGTCTAAGTCGCCCATGTCGGCGCCCATGGAAGCCCCGCTGATGGATTTCATTTGCTCGGTCAATTCTTCTTTAAAAGTCCCGTTACGCTGATTGATATATAAATAGTCGCGTTCGAAAAAATCGTTGGAAATAAAAATATCTTCCCAGCCATCATTATTCACGTCACCCACAGTAACCCCCAATCCAAAACCAATAACACTTCCAAAAATTCCAGAGGCTTCACTCACGTCAACAAAGAAGCCGTTGTCGTTTCGCATCAACTTATCGCCCCCCAAACCGTCTCTTTTGGGGCGTTCGTTTCTGCGTAAATCAAAACTTCCAATCGCTTGATAGGAGTTGTTGAGCAGATATACATCCAAGTCCCCGTCTTTGTCGTAGTCGAAAAAAACGGCATGGGTAGAAAACCCCTGATCTGCCAAACCAAATTGAGCCGCTTGCTCCTTAAAAGTGCCATCTCCCTGATTGATGAAAAATTCATTTTCCTTGCTGTCGCCCTTAACATCGCCCGAGTTACAAACATAAATATCCAACCAACCATCGGCATTGATATCCACCATGGTGACCCCAGTTGACCAAGCTTTGTTACCGGCTACGCCAGCAGTTTCTGTTATTCTTTCAAAGGTAAAATCCCCTTTATTTAAATAGAGTTCATTCGGTTTTTGATTGGCCGAAAAATACACATCCACCCAGCCGTCATTATTGATATCACCTACGGCTACGCCTCCCCCATTGTAAAAATTTCGATATTTATAGACATTAAAATCATCGGAATAACTCAGGTCGTTGGAAAAGGCAATTCCTGTTGCTTCGGCACTTTTTAATTCGAAAGGAGTCCGTTTTTCTGTACCGCACTTAAGCAATAAAAAACTCAACACTAGTACGAAGGTTAAAATGGAAAATCGATGCTTCATGGGGGGCTAGTTATTTTCGTTTAAATCGTCTATTTTTACAGCAACATCGCGCGTATCGATGGGATAGACTCTGAATCTTCGGTCGCCATCAATTTTGACATAAACCCGTGGGATGGAATCGGAATCTAGATCAAAAGGCGTAAATGCATTTCCGGGAAACCATTTGCTTAGTGAATCCAATACTTTGGGCAGTAGCTTATCGGCATGGTATTCTTGGCTCCAAATACTCCACAAGCGATGGGAAAACTTGGCGTCCAAGCCTTTCACTTTGTTGTCTTTATTAAAAACCCCTTGGAATTCTATGTAAAAATCATTTTTACCATCCATTTCGGTAGTGTCAGTATAGTTATGTTTCAACAAATGATAGGACCTCCCTTGCGTAATTATCCTGTCGTGGTTTAAATCCCAGCATTTTTTAAAATACACTTCTTTGGATTCCCCAAGTCTTAAATCAAAAAAAACAGAGTCAATTTTAACGTTTCTTGCCAATTCTTGATCCACCCATTTGTCATACTCGGATTGACATCCCAGCAGACTAAAAATCAGCACAAAAAGAAAAACGTTTTGGACTACCAAAAAAGTTGGATTACACTTTTTCATTTAATTTTTAAGTTGAACCGCTTTGAGCGTATCATTGTTTACGCCAATTAAGAGATTTTTTGAACGTTGCAAATTTACAACTTCTAACTTTCTTATTTGTCCCTTGACATTCAAACTTTTAGGCGCACTCCATTGCACTTTTTGATCTTTTATGGCGTACTCCAATTCCCAGCCTTTGGAAGCATCATAACGCCCAAATTGGGGCTTGACGAGATATTGATTCCCACCCAAAAACAAACGCCCACCCGAAGCTGTCTCGTTTTGAATTCCTGTTATGGCATAGACCGATGAATACTGGATTTCATCGGGTAATGCAAGCGTCACAAACCCCTCATCAGTGTTCAAAAATGCACAGCTTTTCAGTTCATCCAAGGTCAGCATTAGGGAGGCATTGAGAACTTCTTGAGGGAGTAATTTGGACATTGGAATTTTGGAATAGTCCTCGTATTTGACCATTTGTTTTTTAAGCCCTGGTAATTGCGCAATCAACTCGTCTTTGTCGACTATGGGATAATATTGATCGCCAATGGGCATGCAAAAGAGTTGCTCGGAATCACCGTTTTGGTCAAAGTCATTAAGATACATCCGCATCTTGGGTTTGAAAAAAGAGTTCTCTCCCAAATTTCCGGCCACGATGTCCAAGCGACCATCTTGATTTACATCTTCCACATACACACTCGTCCATAGACCCCGCGTATGCTCCAAGCCGTATTGTTGGGTTTGGTTTTCCCAGGTCCCTTTTTGATTGATTAAGACCGTGATGGGCATCCACTCTCCCACTAAAATTAAATCTTGCCAACCGTCTTTATTGAGATCGGCTGCCACGGCATCGGTGATCATCCCAATATTTTCAAAAGCAGGCTGCTGTGCTTGTTGAAAAGTATTGTCTTTTTGATTTAAATAGAGCCTACCGGAGGCGGGATAGCCATATAAGGCTAACTTAAAACGCTCTGCCAAAAAAACATCTTGAAAACCGTCTTGATTAAAATCGGCAACTGCCACTGCTGCCGAGGAAAAATGGGTTTCAAAATCAAAGGCTTGGGTTTGTTTCGAAAATTGACCTTTTCCATTATTAAGGTAGTAGCGATCGTCCACTTCGGTGGAATAGGTCGAAAACGCTCTTCCTCCACTGGTCACCAATAAATCTAGGTCGCCGTCGTTATCACCATCAAAAAACACGGCATCCGTATCTTCATTGCGTTGATCGACTTGGAAAGGCAAGCTCGTTTTGCTAAAATCGTTTCCTTCCGAAATAAATAGTGCCCCCGGCTGCAATTTGGCCCCTCCAACAAAGAAATCCGAGCTGCCATCGCCATTCAAATCGGCGGTCGCCAAAGCGGGTCCTTCGTTATGGTACATTTGCGGAATCAAGCGTTCCCGATTAAAATCAATCCATTGATTTTCCTTGTGTACAAAATCGAGTGACTTTGCCTTTTGCACAGGGGGAGTTGCTTTTTTTAACTGTATTTCTTGGACACTTTCTTCAGGCTGCAAAAGTTCATGCCATTGATTGGTTGAAAGGTTTTTGTACAAACTAGTCGCTCCATTGGGCCATAAAACCACCGTACTGTCGATATTTTTTTGAGCCCCTACGCCAATATGAATTCGATTGGAAACAGAAGATTCAAAACCTCGGGAAGGAAATTGCTCCCGCATCGCTTTTTTTCCATTTCCGTAAAACAAAAGAACTTTGGCACCCACAGCAAAAGTATTTTTTTCTTTGGCTTTTAAACTTAAATTTAAACTTCTTGCGTTGAGTGTATCGGTCGTGTTTTTATAAACAAAAGCGGGCATATTGACATTGTTGACCACCAAATCCAAATCGCCGTCATTGTCCAAATCGCCATAGGCATTTCCGTTACTAAAACTGGGGGTGTCCAAGCCCCAATCGGTAGTGACTGTTTCAAATTGAAAATTTCCGGTATTTCTAAAAGCAACGTTAGGAACCGCCTTGGAGGGCATGATGTCTATCAGTTTGGACAAGGCATTTTGCTTGTCCGACATGATCGTCTTTACCTGCTCTTCATTGGCCATATACGCCAAATAATCTCGATCCAGGAGGTCTTTATAAATCCCATTGGCAACAAAAATATCATTCAACCCATCATTGTCCATATCAAAAATCAAGGAAGCCCAACTCCACTCGGTGGCTGCCACGCCGGCCCATCGACTGACTTCAAAAAAACCGGAAGCTCCCATATTGCGTTGGAGTGCGTTTCTAGGGAATTGGTGATAATATCCATTTCGAAGCATGAGTGCATATTTGTCCCACGAATCAAATTTGGCTTTGGTTTTTTGACGTTCCAAGGTAGCGGGAAGCATTTCGGTAACAAACAAGTCGGGCAGTTGGTCGTTGTTTAAGTCGGCGGCATCAGCACCCATGGCTCCCATGGCGGTTGCTTCAAATTGATCTTCCAAAACTTCTACAAAAGTGCCGCCTTGGTTGTAATACAAATAGTCCCGCTCAAAAAAATCGTTGGAGATGTATAAATCGGGCAATCGATCTTCGTTAAAATCACTTAAAGTAATTCCCAAACCAAATCCAATGGCACTGCTATAAATATTTTTTTCTTGGGTGACATCAACAAAACTTCCGTTGCGGTTTTCGAAAAACTTATTGCCCTCTCCATTGGCATCTGGAATTTCGCGTTGGTCTTTGATCAAATCATATCCTCCTACAGAACGCAAAGAATTGTTGAGTACATAACAATCCAAATCCCCATCTTGGTCGGCATCAAAAAATGCTGCGTGTACGGACAAACCAACCACGTCTAGCCCGTAAGCTTTGGAGGCTTCCTTAAACTGCAAATTTCCTTGGTTGATGAAAAGCTCATTATGGCGGTTGTTTCCCTCGGGTTTGCCCGATTTACAAACATAGAGATCGAGTAAACCATCGCCGTTTACATCGGCAAAGGTAGCTCCCGTGGACCAAACATTTTTACAGGCTACACCGGCTTTTTCTGTAATGTCTTCAAATTCCCAATTTCCCTTGTTTAAAAACAATTTGTTATCCACCAAATTGCCTGTAAAATAAACATCTATCAAGCCATCATTGTTGATGTCTCCCAAGGCTACTCCGGCACCGTTGTAAAAATTGCGATAGGTATATGGGTTGAAATCGGGGGTATAACTTAGGGAATTATCAAAACGCAGCGCGGTTTGCTCGAGTAAGACAAATCGTGTTTGTTTCTTAGGGGAACAGCTCAGAAATAGCAAAGAAGAAAGTAAACTTAAAACAGCTGTTTTCATCGCTGTAAAGTTAAAAAAAAAGGGCAACGAATAGTTGCCCTTTTAGAGATATTAGTTGGGTTACAAATTAGTACCCAGGATTCTGTTTTAATGATCCACTACTCGATGTAATTGCTTCGGTAGGAATCGGCATTAAAGTTCTGAAAGATTCTGAAGCTCCTTTTTCAAACCAAGATTCTCCAAATTTTCCAAAACGAATCAAATCCGTACGTCTTTTTGACTCTTGATAGAACTCACGTCCACGCTCTGCCAAAAACTCAGCAGCATCAATCGAGCTGTAAGCCGATACTTTGGCACGCGTACGAATCACGTTCACATCATTCAATGCCAAGGACCAATCCCCTGCTGCACGAGCGGTTGCTTCTGCACGGTTCATATACATCTCTGTCAATCGGAAAATAGGGAAGTCATTACTCTTCTCATTTCTCTCAAACTGTGCATGACTGAATTTGTACATACGCGCTCCACTCTGACGAATTGAGTTCGGTGCCAATTCGTTGATCTCTGGCGAATAGCTCAACAATAAGTTCTTTGTACCATCTGCGTTGAAATCATCCGCTGCCCAGTCACTCAATGGTGTTCCTGCATAAGAATACTGCTGTCCTACTAGGAAGTTTGATTTCTTACGAATATCTCCATCTTCATAAGACTCATAAAACGCTTGAAGGGTTTGATACCCGTTCCATGGCTGTGAATCAAAGTTGAATGAAAACTGTGAAGGCTGGTGAAGTCCCATCATGTGGAAGTTCATCCCACCTCCTGTTACACCGTCAAAAGGCACAGTGAAGATTGTCTCTGGGTTGTCTTGGTTGTTGGGTGCAAACATCGCAGGATAGCCTACCAATTCGTCCGGATCTGTTGCCACACCGGGACGCTTGGCCAAGTTCTTCACTTTTACTGATTCATCTGTCAAAACATAAGGACCGTTGTCGATCACCCATGAGGCAGCATCCGCTGATTCTTGCCAACGCGCTGTTCCTGTGTATACCTCAGCATTCAAATACAGTCTAGACAATAAAGCCACAGCTGCATATTGATTGATACGGTATTTCTTTGGACTGGTTGTCAAATCACTGTTGGTTAAATCCATAGAAGCAGAAACTGCTGACACTCCAAGTGCCGCCAATACTTCGCTTTCTATAAAGTTAAACACCTCTTGACGAGAAGCCTGTGGTGCATCTTGTCCAGGAGAAGTTACAATCTTAACGTTTCCGAAAAGATCGATCAATCTCCAATAGAAAAATGCACGCAACACTCGCAACTGAGCTGTCTCATTAGCTGTTATGCCTGATTTCGCTAGGGTGTTGTTCACCTCTGTAATGGAATTATAAGCAGTATTCCAAGTGTTTGTCAATGGTTCACTCGCAGCAGTATAGGTGTGACGGTGCATCTCTATCCAGATCCCTCCATCATACCAGTCTCCTCCTTTTTGTCCTACTTGCATCTCATCGGAAGAAACGGTTTGAACGGACCAATAATTATTGTGTCCTGCTGTTCCTCCTCTTAGTTTTTCAAAGGCAGCACCAATTTGATCCTGCACGGCTTGGTTGGAACCATCCGTTTGACTCAAGTCCACGGATACCCCGGGAACAGTCAAGTCACCTGTAAAATCTCCTACTAATTCCTCTTCTAAATCTGTACAGGAAATAACCACTGCACAAGTCGATAGAATAGCAAAAAATGATCTTTTAATATTCTTCATAGTATTTGTTGATTTCATCATTATTAAAAGTTTATGTTTAATCCTAAAGTAACTGTTCTAGAAGAAAAATAGTTGGTTCTTCTGTCGATACCAGGAGCCAAAACATCCCCTTGTCCGCCGGGGCCGCCGTTGGATCCTTGATCTACTAAAGCAGGTTCGGGATCCGTACCCGTATAGTTTGTAATTACAAAAGCATTCTGAACGTTGGCAGAAAGCTGCGCTCCTGAAATAAATGAACCTTCTGCAATGTTAAAGTTGTAGGCTACCGTAAGGTTATCCAACTTAAAGAAGTCGGCTTTCTCTACATACAATGAACTAAACTGAGCTGCTGTCAATTCTGGAATTGCTGAACTCGTATTTACAAAGTTGTAAGACGACTGACTCGCAATTCTTGGCTCGTAAAACGCTCTGAAAGTGTTTACCAAACTGTGTCCGAAAGCACCTCTAAAGAAAGCGTTTACTGACCAGTTGCCAAAGCTTAGGTTGTTTGACCATCCCATTTCCAAAGTAGGAACACCGTTTCCAGCAGCTTCGAAATCTGCATCCGCATCGTTCCACTTGTCTTGTGCAGCAACCACTTGTCCGTCGCCGTTGATGTCAGCAAAAACGGGTGATCCGTTTGCTCCCACCGATTGAAAACGAGGCGCCCAAATTTGTCCAATCACTTCGCCAGGACGTACAAGCACCATGTTGGTACTGTTCTGTCCAGGAGAACCGAGGTTGGCACGAATATCTCCATTTTCTAATACATACTCTTCCAAGATGGTTTTGTATGAAGAAAGGTTGATACTGGTTTGGTAGTTGTCGTTTACTTCATAGCCTAGGTTCAATTCAATCCCTTGGGTATTGATCTTTCCTGAGTTTTCAAATCGTCTGTCAAAACCATAAGTAGCAATATCTACTCTGGTTTCTAAAATAAAGTCAGAGATGTCACGGGTGTACAAATCAAGCGTCGCATTGAATTTGCCTTGTGCAAACTCAACTCCTAAGTTGGTTTCTGCTTTTGACTCCCATTTCAAATCGGGGTTAGCAGCACGTGCTTGAGAAGTGTTTCCTGTACCTCCTGAATCATATCCAAAGTTGTAGATTACTTGAGAAAGTCCTGTAGGACCGGGTAAAGACCCTGTTTCTCCGTATCCTAAACGGATTTTGAAGGTGTCAAAGTCTGTACCAGCATATTTGTTAATGTCAGCACCCACACCAAAGGCTGGGAAGAATCCCCATTTGTTTCCGTCTCCTAGTTTGGTGGAACCTTCTTGACGAACAGAAGCGTTTACATAAATCGCATCGTCAATCACCATATTCAAACGACCAAAGAAGGCGATGATTTTGTTATCAGGACCTTTGTAACTGTTGGCCGTGATAAATCCAGCATTTTGTAAATCCTGAGATGCATCGATATTGTCGCTAAAATCTAGTACATCACTTGGGAAATCTCCTAAACCAAAGTTTCTGTTTTTGAAGTTATCTTGTTGAAAAGAGTAACCACCCGTAAGGTTTAGGTTAAATCCTGTAAAACTTTTGTTATAGGTTCCGTAGATTTCATACAACTTGAATGAGTAACGTGTATTCTCGAAAGAAGCAGATCCTCTTCGAGTTGGACTTAATGCGTTACCATCCAAAAGCGCAGTAACAGGAACATATTTTCTGTTGTCGTTTTTAGACGTTTGATTCGCTGCTCTAAAATAAACACTTAAATCATCGGTTAATGAATAATCCAATGCCATGTTGTAGTTTAACTCGATACGCTCACCATCCCAAATGTGTTGCTCTGCGATGGATACAGGGTTGTAACTATCAAAAAGACCAAAGGTTTCAAAGTAACCTCCAATAACATCTCCAGAATTACCGGGGAAAAATTCAGATCCGGCAGTGTAAATAGGAGCGGTTGGGTTAAATAAAGTAGCATACTTCATGACCAAAGGATTCCCAAACTGAGATTGTCTTTGTGTGAAAGACGCATTGAAACTGATTTTCAATTTATCGTTGAGTGCTTTCGTTGTGATGTTGGCTCTTGAGTTAAATTGCTCAAATCCGGTATTGTTGACAATCCCTTCTTTTGTTCTGCTGTTGGCTGAAATACGATAAGTGGTATTTCCAAAACCTCCAGAGGCAGAAATGTTGTGAATTTGAGATAATGCATTTCTTGTTACAGCATCTGTCCAGTCGGTGTCACCACCCAAGTCAGAACCACCTGCAGCTTTAAATTCATCAGCAGTCATCACATCAATACGGTTTAAAATGCTTGAACTGGCCAATTGACCGTTGTAGTTCAATGTCATTTTTCCAGATTGACCGGATTTGGTAGTAACAATGATTACCCCACTCGATCCTCGTGAACCGTAGATCGCAGCGGCAGAACCATCTTTCAATACGTTGATGGAATCAATATCATTGGGGTCAACGTTGTCTAACGAAGCACCAATAACACCATCCACAACCACTAAAGGAGAAACGTTGGCACCTACAGTAGAAAGTCCTCTTAAACGAATCGTTCCGGCTGAGTTTGGATTACCTCCTTTGTTATAAACACTAAGACCAGCTACTTTACCTTGCAGTAATTGCGCAGCATCATTGATCGGTCCTTTGTTAAATTCTTCTGCGGTGATTTTGACAACTGCAGAAGTAATCTCTTTTTCGTTCTGAGTACCATAACCTGTTACAATTACTTCATCAAGTTCATTACTAGCCTCCAAAGAAACAGTGATGTTTTGATCTGCACTTGAAATGGTTACTTCCTGAGATGAAAACCCTACAAACGAAATTTCAAGGACATCACCTACATTGGCATTGATGGTGAAATTACCATCAAAATCTGTACTTGTTCCTTGACTCGTTCCCTTTACAACAACTGCTGCCCCAGGTAGTGGTCCGTCTTCACTAGTGACAAGTCCACTTACACTCTGAGCAAAACCCGCCGTTGCAAGAAGCAAAAAAATACTGCTAAACAGTACCTTAGAAAAAGTTTTTTTCATTTTTTGTTTGTTTATAATTATAGTTAATAATAAATAGTTCATTCCATAAGGAATACTTGAAGGGCAAAAATATTAATATTTTCTTAACATATGAAATTCTTTAAAAGAATTTAATTTATGTGTATAGAAAAGTTCTTAAAAAAACAACTCCCTTTTAGCTGCGTTAAAACCCGAAAAGACTGAATCGGTAAAACTTTTAAGCCATTCCAAAACATCCTTTCCATAGAGAAAAAGAATTTGTCATTTTATTAAACAAAAGCTTTGAAATATTTTGTAGGCAATAGTTTGTACTACTGGAATTTATAATTGTAGGTCAAGGAAACCAAAGTTCCTTTAAGCACATTAATCTCATATGCACCTAAAGGACTACCTCCAAAAACATCTCCATTCAGACTCCCTTCGCGTTGGGTAAAATAGATGTTATACGGATTTTTTCTACTGTATACATTATATAAGGTAAACACCCAATCGCTTTTGAAGCGTTTGCTTGGGTCTTTACTGTAGGCAATCTTCCATGAAAAATCTAAGCGATGATAGGTGGGAAGTCGGGAATTGTTGCGTTCCAAGAAAATAGGTATGGTCTGATTGTCTTGCTCAAAAATTCCATTCGCAATAGAATAGGGTCTTCCCGTTTGGGCAGTAAAGGTAAAATTAAAAGAATTGTAGGCATCCCCCTCAAAGTTGATATTTGCATTGACCGTGTGGGGTCGATCAAAATCGGAAGTAAACCAATTGTTGTTGTTGATTCGATTTTGAAGTTCCGCTTCATTGGTTTTAAGCAAACTTCTGGAATAGGTATAATTGAAGAAGCCATTGATTTTTCCTAACGATTTTCGGGCACTCACCTCTACACCGTAGGTTTTCCCATCTGCTTGGGTTATTTCACGTTCTAGAAAATCTGCTAAAAAGAAATTGGCTCCGGGTTTAAAAGTCAAATTATTTTCCGTGTCTCGGTAGTAGCCCTCCACACCAAATTCATAATTGTCGTTGTCAAAATCTATATAATACCCCAATCCATAAGTATCATTTTTCTGAGGCAGGATATAGCGATCCGACATTTTCCAGCGGGAAGTGGGCAAAGGCGTAGCAGTATTGTAGATGTTTTGTACATATTGGTGCAAACGCGCGTAACTCATCTTGAGCGAGCTGTTTTCGCCCAACAGATAGCGAGCACCCAAGCGAGGTTCCAAATTATTATATGACACCACTTCGGCTCCATCGGCAAAATCAACGACATCCGTGCGGTTTCCATTGGTGTCGTATGTTGCTTGTTGATAGGGCCCTTGTAACTGATAAAAGGTTTGCCGCAAACCCGCAGAAACAGAAAGGCTTTCAAAAGGATTCCAATTCAGGTTGGTGAAGGCAGAAATTTCAAGACTTTTTTCGATCCCCAAGCTGACCGGGTTGATACTGTTGCCTACTCCCGGGTCTAAACTTCCGGGATTGATGGTGTTTGCATTCCATTGCGCACCGACATAAAAATCCAATTTTTCGGAGCGTTGATCGGCAAATTCCAATTGGTTGCTCCAGTTTTGAATCCGCGAATCAAAAGTAATGACATTGTCACTGTCTGCTTCGGGAAAAAGATTTTTGGGTCGATAGCTACTAGAAATTACTTTGGCCGTTAAACTGGTGGTGTTTTCGAAGGTATGCAACCATCTGAACGTATGATTGGAGGTTACAAAGTCATATTGATTGGCAGCCGCATTGATGTTTTCAATATTGGTGATTAAATCCAATTGATAAAAATCGTTGGTATTAAAATACGTATAAGAGACTTGATTATTGGCATTGGGCAAAAACATCAATTTGGTTGTACTGTCTATAAAATTTGCCTTAGTGTTTTTTAGTCGAGGAATTAAAAGGGGAAAAAGAAAATCGGTGAAGCCAGCACGACCTCCGGTCAATAAAAAGAGTTTGTCTTTTATCAAAGGAGTGGTGAGCGTCAAGCGACTGGAAATCAACCCAATACCTCCTTCAACCGTAGTTTTATCGGTAAGGGGTGATTTTACTTTTACATCCACCACCGAAGCAATTCGACCTCCATAACGCGCGGGAATATTGGCTTGATATACATTTACTCCCGAAATCACATCGGGGGTAAAAACTGAAATTAATCCGAAAAGATGGGTGGGGTTAAAAACCGGGGCAGATTCAAACAACATCAAATTTTGATCTAAAGAACCCCCTCGGATCGATATCCCGTTACTCACATCACCCGAACTGTTCACTCCGGCCATCATCGTCATACTTCGCAAAACATCAAATTCTCCCAACGGAGTGGGCAATTTTATTAAGTCCCGAGCGGAGACTTCCAAAACTCCCATTTGAGGGGTTTCTACATTTTTGTTACGCCTTCTTGCTAAAACAATAATTTCTGACAGCGTTTCCTCCGCCGGACTTAGAGAAATATTCAGCTCCGTGTTCTTAGTCAAAACAACTTCTTGTGCTTGATTCCCATAACCCAAGTACTGTATGCTGATTTGATAGGTGTCGGGTTTTAATTTTTTACTAAAAACCCCATTCATATTCGTTATCCCTCCGCAGGCGCAGGGATTTATTAAAATATTGACGTCTTGTAACGGCAATTGGGTTTCTGTGTCCGTCACGATGATGGTCAATACTTGATCTTGTGCCTGTATATAGGACATACTTACAAAAAGGATGAAGAAAGTGAACGCTAGACGAGACCGTATTTTTGTTTTATTCATTTTCCCAGTTTAAGGGTTGTACAGCGGTTCTGTATCTGCTTTCCTCACAGGGAGCGTCGTAGGTGAGCGGTGCCGGAAGCGGTGCGCCATACAATTCAGGCTGCAATAAATTTGTAGTTCGAATGATGTTCTCAAAAATTTGATCTCTAGCAATTGAAACCGACCGCGTACTGCCCGAAGCGACCGTAAAACGACCCAACACAGCCTCTTCTGAATCATCGGCATTGTATAGGTTTCCAATCAAAGCCGAGGGTAAAGGTGCATTTAAACTGCTGTTGTTATTCACAACATCTTTGACGGTTTTGTAATATTTATGAGCACTTTCCGTAATGTTCAACTGCAGCACTTCGACCAAAACTTTGGACTTTCCATATAAAGGAACATTGGCCACTACAAGATTTTTAACATCCTTGCCATTGGTGAAGGTATCATCAAAAATAGAGATGCCTTCATTATAGCGAATCTTCCAACAGGGCACGGAGCAGCTGTAGGTGTAATAATCTAAAGCTCGGCGATTGTTGGCCACCGAAACACATTCTCCAAAGCGCAAAACCCCATCAAAACAAATGGCACAGTAGGCCTCAGGTTCAAAGGTCCTGTATTGATAGTAATAATAATTTTCGATTTCTTGGGGATCTTGAAAGTCTATCCGCACCTCGTGTCCGGGTATGTACACATTTTTGATTTCGTCGTATTCCAATTCTTTTTTATAGGTGTAATCAATGGATTGAATACTGACAGAAATGGGCGCTTTCTCGGGTGTAGATTTAAAGGTTTTTCCCCCGGGAAGGGTTGCCTCTATATACCATTCGGAAGCTTCTTGAATAACAAAATCAAAAGGAGCGACATACTGACTTTCCGATTCCTCTAGTGACAAGCGGGTTCCACTTGCCTCATTGATCAATGCTACCCTACTGCCCGAAACAAAGCGTGATTTGTACACCCCATAATCCAAATAGCTGGTTCGTATCGATACAAAAGTATTCCCTGGAATGGTGGAGGCAATCCCGTCAATAATTACCAAATCTTCGATATAATCAAACTCTGGTGCCACCGGATCGATACACGAGCCAAACAATACTATAAATACCCCTAACAAGGTTGAATTTTTGAGCCGCATTAAAAAAGTTGAAGATAAAGTCAGTGAACGCTTATGTTTTAAAGGAGTATGAAATTAATATAGTTTTAATGAGTGAAGGTAGTATTAATTCCAATGAACCGACTTAAAAATTTAAATTAAATTATCGGGAAGGGTTTTTTGAGGATTTTATTGGGAATTGGGAAATAAAAAAGAGGCGTGATTTAAAATACGCCCCTTTTAAAATTAATTTTAGTTTAGTTTTTAATAACCTGGATTTTGTTTTAAAGTCCCGTTACTCGATGTAATTGCTTCGGTAGGAATCGGCATTAAAGTTCTGAAAGATTCTGAAGCTCCTTTTTCAAACCACATTACGGGCTTCCCTTTCACAAAGAGTGGGCCTTTATCTGTGCAGAAAACAGTATAGAAAACGGTAAAATGAATGCTGAAATCCTATTGAAATCGGCACCTGAAATTGATGGCTTATTTACCATTACAGACCTTGCTGCCGTGGGAGCCATCAGTTATTTTAAAGAACAAGGACGGCGGATCCCCAAAGATATCGCCGTGATTGGATTTAGCAATTGGGCCATTGCACCCCTAGTTACTCCCACCCTAAGCAGTGTGGAACAAAACGGCTATCTGATGGGGCTGAAAGTTGTTGAATTATTTTTTAAAGCTCTAGAAAAAAGTAATGAAAATGAAGAACCCCCAATTTATGAATCGGCGATTATCCCTTCTCAATTGATTATTCGGGACTCTTCTTTGCGGATAAAAAACTGATGTTGCGTTGGAGTCCTTCGTATTTGGCGCGTTTTACAGCACTTTTTTGAAATAATTTTCCGAACACCTCCTCGGTCATTTCTTCCCAATCCTTTTGGGTTAAATCGAGCAGATCGGGATGGGGATCCAACTTGGGCTCTGTGTGTGGGGTGGCAAAACGATTCCAAGGACAGACGCTTTGACAGACGTCACAACCAAAGACCCATTGCTCCATCTTTGTTTGAAATTCTTCCGGAATCGCCTCTTTTAATTCTATGGTTAAATAGGAAATACATTTGCTTCCATCTATTTGGTAGGGTGCTATAAGAGCTTCTGTAGGGCAGGCGTCAATGCAAGCCGTACAACTGCCACAATGATCGGCTACCGGGAGGTCGTATTCCAATTCCAAATCAATGATGAGTTCGGCAATAAAGAAAAAAGAGCCTACTTTTTTGGAGATCAGATTGGTGTTTTTTCCCATCCAACCCAAACCACTTTTGGCTGCCCAAGCCTTGTCCATCACCGGTGCCGAATCCACAAAAACACGCCCCCCTACTTCCCCAATCTCTTGGTGAATAAAGGTCATCAACTGTTTGAGTTTGTCCTTAATAACCAAATGATAGTCCTGCCCATAAGCATAGGTTGAAATTTTAGGAGCGGTTTGATCCGTCTGTACTTTATCCGTATGGTAATTCAACAAGAGCGAAACGACGCTTTTGGCACCGGGCACCAAAACTCTAGGATCCAATCGTTTGTCAAAATGATTGGCCATATAGCCCATTTTCCCGTGGTGATTTTGATTGAGCCATTGTTCCAAACGCGGTGCTTCAGCCTCTAAAAAATCGGCTTTAGAAATCCCACAGGACATAAAGCCCAAGGTTTTTGCTTGTGCTTTGATTTTTGAACTGTATTCGCTGGATTTTAACACCTTAGGTGGTTTCGTATCAAAGGGTTAAAATAAGCCCTCTTGATTATTTTTAATCCTCCCTAAATGTTGATACGCTCGGGCAGTAACTTCTCTTCCTCTGGGCGTTCGCATGATAAATCCCTGCTGAATTAAAAAAGGTTCATAGACCTCTTCTATGGTTTCGGCGTTTTCAGAAACGGCAGTAGCGAGGGTCGTTATCCCCACGGGACCGCCTTTAAATTTATCAATGAGGGTCGTTAGAATTTTGTTGTCCATTTCATCCAATCCATGGGCATCTACCTGTAGGGCTTTTAGCGCATATTGAGTAATTTTCATGTCGATGGAACCATTGCCTTTAATCTGCGCAAAATCTCTTACTCTGCGTAAAAGAGCATTGGAAATACGTGGCGTCCCACGACTTCTTCCCGCAATCTCAATGGCGGCATCCAAATCGATGGGAACGTTGAGAATTTCAGAACTCCGCTCAACTATAGTTGCCAAAAGTTCCGTTGAATAGTATTCTAATCGATTGCTGATACCAAAACGAGCCCGCATGGGTGCCGTGAGCAATCCGGAACGTGTGGTAGCCCCCACCAAGGTAAAGGGCTCTAGGTTGATTTGAACCGATCGTGCGTTGGGCCCCGATTCGATCATGATATCTATTTTATAATCCTCCATGGCAGAATAGAGATATTCCTCTACGATGGGGCTTAAACGATGAATTTCATCAATAAACAGTATGTCTCTGGCTTGTAAATTGGTCAACAAACCCGCCAAATCTCCGGGTTTGTCCAAAACGGGTCCCGAAGTGAGTTTTATTCCTACCTGAAGTTCGTTGGCCAAAATATGCGCAAGGGTGGTTTTTCCCAAACCGGGAGGACCGTGAAAAAGGGTGTGATCCAATGCTTCATCACGTTGCTTGGCCGCTGCTACAAAAACCTTTAAATTTTCTAAGATTGCATCCTGCCCGGCAAAATCGTCAAAACTCAGCGGTCGCAAGGCGCGATCGATGTCTTGTTCTTCGGGAGAAAAACGCTCTTTTTCAGGATCTAAATGCTCATTCATCCTTTCAAAGATACTTCATTCTAAACAAAAAATGCTTACTTAAGGATATGTTCTGTCCCCAAACGGTCTTTTTAGAACTTATTTTTAGACCTATAGAATATTGGATTGAAGGAGATCGTGGGGCGCAAATCAAACTTAAAAAGCAAGCTTGGAATACCGAGAAGATTTTGAAGAAACTGGCGAAATGGAGTATTTATTTTATTATATCGTTTGTTATTTCTAATGTTTTTTTGGCCTATCTGATCGGTTCTGATGAACTGTTGCAATATATTATTACCCCCAAAGAACACCTTAAAACCTTATTGATTTTACTCTGCTTTACCGCTGTTTTCTATTGGGTTTTTGCATGGTTTAGAGAGCAGGTTTGTATCATCGCCTGTCCTTATGGAAGATTGCAGGGCGTACTCTTGGACAGACATTCCATCGTGGTGGCCTATGACCACAAAAGGGGAGAAAAAGAAGTAGGTCGTGCTAAATTCAATAAAAGAGAAGATCGTGCTGCCAGTGGAAAGGGCGATTGTATTGATTGTAACCAATATGTCCATGTCTGCCCTACAGGAATAGACATCCGCAACGGAACCCAATTGGAATGTGTTAATTGTACGGCCTGTATGGATGTATGTGACGAAATAATGACCTCTGTAAAACTGCCTAAAAAATTAATCCGCTATGCTTCCGAAGATCAAATCGAATTGGGCAAACCTTTCCGATTTAGTGCTCGTCTAAAAGGTTATACGGCAGTATTGCTGGTACTTATCGCTGTTTTTGTGGGTTTGATCCTCACCCGAACCACCATTGAAGCAACCTCTTGCGGCTGCCCGGCCAACTGTACACCGTTAATGAGGAAAGCAATACCATACGAAATGTATATACCTATAAAATAATCAATAAAAGCAGTTTGGATTACAATCAAATTGAAATGCGTTTATTGAATCAGCAGGGCACTTTATTCACGGCGGATCATCAAGGGATACAATTGAAAGCGGAAGCTATTCAGGACGGCACTTTTTTTATAGAACTGCCCCGATCAGAATGGGTGGGTAAAAAATTAAAAATAAAAGTTGGTTTTTTTAGTAATAACCAACTCATCGAACAAACAACTACACAATTTTTAGGACCGCGTTCCTATCGCTAAAACCAACTTTATGAAAATTAACTGGGGAACTGGCATTATCATATCCTTTATTTTATTTGCCGGATTTATAGGATATTTGGCTATTAGAATTCAAACCCATCCCGATTACGAACACGATTTAGTGGTTAAAAACTACTATGAAGAAGAACTCCACTACAATCAAAAACGACAAGCACAATCCAACGCCTCCTATTGGTCGGCGAATTTGCAGCTAGAAAAAGCTACGGAATATTTGAACGTCTTTGAACTTCCATCAAATCAAGACATAAAAATCAAAGGCTACTGTCCTTCGGATTCGAAAAAAGATTTTTACCTAAGCCAGAAAACCGATTCGATGGGTGTCCTTCGACTGTCCCATCGGAACTTTATCCAAGGGAATTGGACCATCACCTTCTTTTGGACAGCAGCAGATCAGGAGTTTGAAATTGTAACCCCCTATTATCACTAAACCATGGGTGCAGCATTTCTTTTGGGTTTGGCGGGGAGCCTCCATTGTGTCCTGATGTGTGGCCCCTTGATGTTGATGCTCGCCTCAAGTAAAAAAACGGCTTTCCTAAAACATCATTTGATCTATCACAGCGGTCGGCTTTTAATGTATCTATTATTGGGTTTTGCCGCCAGTATGGTAGGTATGGGGTTCACCCTCGCGGGAGCCCATCAGGTTTTGGCCATTGCTCTGGGTGTGCTGGTCGTTTTGGTGGGACTGGGTCAATTGCTCCACCAACAACGTCGATTTAAAATTCCGGGTTTGGATCAATTTTCGGAACTACTTTTAATAAAATACAATCGATTAAAAAGCCCCAATGTCTTTATCAAAGGTGCTGTCAATGGACTTTTACCTTGTGGTTTGGTCTATGTTGCCTTAGCCGGAGCAGTGCTGACGAAATCTGCTGTAGAAGGTGTTTTCTATATGCTCGCCTTTGGGTTTGGAACCACTCCACTACTGTTGTTTATCATTTTCTTTGGTCCTTTACAGCAGAAAATAAGAGGCTTGGCGTTTCAAAAAGTACTTCCTTGGGTTACCCTTATTTTTGGGCTTTGGATCTTGATTCGAGGGCTGGGACTCGGAATACCGTTTTGGTCTCCCAAACCCGAAATGATGAATGTTCAAACAGAAATGCATCAGCATTAAATATTTTTAAATCAAATAAATGGCTCCAAAAAATTAGGATAACGTATGCCCATAAAAAAAACCTTATTCTCAAAAAGTGAATAAGGCTTTTTCGTTTATAAATAAAACTGTTTTAATGCTGCAGCTCCTCTTCTCCTTCTTTTAGGGGAATATGCTGTGGAATAAAATCTTCATCATGACCTGGTTTGGAATAGTCATAGGCCCAACGGTGTACATGAGGAATTGCTCCTTCCCAGTTTCCGTGAATGTGCTTGATGGGAGCTGTCCACTCCAAAGTGTTTGATCTCCATGGATTTTGTTCGGTTTTCTTACCGTAGAACATACTGTGGATAAAGTTGTAAAGGAAAACCAATTGCGCCGCTCCAGCAATAAGTGCGAAAATCGTAATCAACACATTGATGTCCGCTAAATCGTCAAAGTAAGGGAAAGCCGTGTTGGTATAGTAACGACGGGGTAAACCGGCCATTCCAATAAAGTGCATCGGGAAGAAAACCCCATAGGCACATACGGCGGTCACCCAAAAGTGAACATAGCCTAAGTTTTTATTCAACATACGTCCAAACATTTTGGGGAACCAGTGATAAACTCCTGCAAAGAGGCCATATAGGGCAGAAATACCCATAACCAAGTGGAAGTGTGCCACAACAAAATAGGTGTCGTGAACGTTGATGTCCAACGTACTGTCTCCTAAAATAATTCCGGTCAATCCTCCTGTAATGAATGTAGAAACCAAACCGATGGAAAACAACATGGCAGGGTTGAGTTGCAAATTCCCTTTCCACAGGGTGGTGATGTAGTTAAAAGCTTTTACTGCCGAAGGAATCGCAATCAAAAGGGTGGTAAAAGTAAATACAGAACCTAAGAAAGGATTCATTCCAGAGATAAACATATGGTGTCCCCATACAATGGTGGACAAAAATGCAATCGCCAGAATTGAGGCAACCATGGCTCGATATCCAAAAATGGGTTTCCGCGCATGGGTTGCAATAACTTCAGAAGTAATTCCTAAAGCCGGTAAAAGTACGATGTACACCTCTGGGTGCCCGAGGAACCAAAACAAGTGTTCGTAGAGTACGGGAGATCCACCTTGGTAGTGCAATACTTCACCTTGAATGAAAATATCGGACAAGAAGAAAGAAGTACCAAAACTACGATCCATGATCAACAACAAGGCTGCGGATAATAGCACGGGGAAAGAAACCACCCCAATAATAGCCGTTACAAAAAACGCCCAAATGGTTAATGGCAAACGAGTCATACTCATCCCTTTGGTTCTGAGGTTGATGACCGTAACGATATAATTCAATGATCCCAAAAGTGAAGAAGCAATGAAAATAGCCATAGAAACCAACCACAAGGTCATTCCGGTTCCAGAACCGGGTTGTGCTTGCGGTAATGCACTCAAAGGGGGATAGATGGTCCAACCTGCCGCTGCGGGTCCTGCCTCTACAAAAAGAGAAATCACCATGATGACACTGGAAAGGAAAAACAACCAAAAAGAGATCATGTTCAATAGTCCAGAAGCCATATCACGAGCACCAATCTGCAATGGAATCAAGAGGTTACTAAAGGTTCCACTCAATCCGGCGGTGAGTACAAAAAAGACCATAATGGTACCGTGAATGGTTACCAATGCCAAATAAACATTGGGATCCATGACACCGTTGGGTGCCCATTTTCCCAGAAGGACTTCGAAAATCCCAAAAGGTTGCTCCGGCCAAGCCAGTTGTAAACGGAATAAAAGCGACATCGCAATTCCGATAATTCCCATGAAAAGACCTGTAATTAAATACTGTTTAGAGATCATTTTATGATCCTGACTAAAAATGTATTTCGTTACAAAGGTTTCTTTGTGATGATGTCCGTGATCCTCCTCGTGTTCGTGCGCTACTGCTGTTGACATATCTTAAATTTAATAATTATTAGTTATTGAATGACCTCAACAAAGGTTTGTTGTTCTGCCATCCATTTTTCAAATGCTTCGGGTTCTTCTACAATAATCTTCATCTGCATATTGTAATGCGATGCACCACATATTTTATTGCAAAGTAATAAATAATCAAAAGAATAAGGTTCGAGTGCTTCTTCGCCATTGGCAACAAGTGCTTTACTATTTTCTACTCGAATAGCATTAATCTTCTTGACCTTTGCAATCATATCCGGAGTTTGACGCATTTGCGCTGTTGTCAAATTAGGCGTAAAGGCAAATTCCGTAATCATTCCGGGCACACAATTCATTTGTGCTCTAAAATGGGGCATATAGGCCGAGTGCAATACATCTTGCGAACGCATTTTAAAAATGACTTCTCGCCCTACAGGCAAATGCAGCTCCTGAACGACCACATCATCCAAACCATTTGGATCAGTCGCATCGATACCTACTAAATTTTTTCCTTCAAAATCTTGTAAAAAACGGACATTGGCATCTCCCAAAACACCATCTTCTCCGGCATATCTGGCTTTCCAATTGAACTGCTGTGCGTATAGCTCAACTACGAGGGCATCTTCATTTTCCTCAACGGTCATGATGTCCGTCCAAGTGTATAAACCATAGAGAATTAATCCCGCAAGCACGATGACAGGAATTACAGTCCACAGCATCTCCAGCTTGTCGTTATCGGCATAGAAAAGTGCTTTTTTCCCTTTTTCGCCACGGTATTTATAGGAGAAATAATGTAATAACGCTTGGGTAATGGTTTGTACAAAAAAGATAATAGCAAAGGATATCCACATCAAATTGTCATAATCACCACCGTGCTCTGAAGCTGCGTCCGGAAGCAATACATCGCTATATGCCCAAAAGGAAAAAATGGTAATGCCATAAATAAAAATCAAAAAGGCAAACATCAGTTTTCCATTCAAGTTGTTATCCTTGTCGGTAGCCACTTGGGTATTGGGAGTCTTAGCCTGAGAAAGTTCAAAAATCTTTGAAATCTGCCAAATTGCAATGGCCACTAAAACTAAAACCGTAAATATCAATAAGGTCGTCATCTATTGCTTCTGTTATATATTATTAATAATGAAAACGTTCACTTTCACCCATATAAGGATCTCCTTTTGCCAATAACGGTGCTTTGGTTAGTTCCGTAAATACAATGAATAAGAACAACCCAAGGAAGAATAAAAAGCCTCCAATTTCAGCCACACCGATAAACCATTGGTCTCCAACGGCTGAGGGCATAATCATGTTAAACACATCCATATAATGTCCCAAAACGATAACAATACCGGCCATCACTATAAAATAGTTGATGCGTTTGTAATCACTGTTCATCAAAACTAATATTGGGAAAATAAAATTCATCACAAGCATCCCAAAGAAGGGAAGGTTGTAATCTTCAATTCGCGTGATAAAATAAGTTACTTCTTCCGGTATGTTGGAATACCAAATCAACATAAACTGTGAGAACCACAAATAGGTCCAAAAAATGCTGATCCCAAACATAAACTTACCCAAATCATGAATATGGCTGTCGTTGACAAATTCCAAATAACCTTTGGATTTGAGGTAAATGGTGACCAACGCAATAACGGTAATTCCGGTAACGAACATGCTGGCAAATACATACCATCCAAAAAGCGTGCTGAACCAATGGGGGTCGATAGACATCACCCAATCCCAAGACATGATTGATTCCGTAACAATATAAAATACTAAAAACGCAGCCGAAATTCGAAAGTTTTTTTTGTGATTCGAGATGTCAGTAGCCTCGTCTTGAGCCAGGGAGAATTTTCTTGAAAAATAACGGTACAAGCTCCAACCTGTGAGGAAAATGAACGCGCGTATCATGAAAAAAGGTAGGTTTAAAAAGCCTGTTTTTCCGGCAATCAAAGGATCGTGCGCCACAACTTCGGGATCCATCCAAATAAAGAGGTGGTTAAAATGAAATCCTGACAGAGCCAAAATAACAATAACAATCAATCCACCAGGAAGTAGATAGGCCGTAATACCTTCCATGACCCGGTAGAGTACGGGCGACCAACCGGCTTGGGCTGCTCGCTGAATGGCGTAAAAAGCCAAAACTCCAAGGGAGATCATAAAAAAGAAAAATGCTGCTACATACAAGGCTGCCCAAGGTTTGTTGCTCAGCTGATGATACAAGTGCTCATCGTGGCTGGCATCGTCGTGGGCGCTTTCCTGTGAGGCTGCTGCATGATCATCAGTGGCATGCGCATCGGTGGTCGCATGAGCTTCTGCCGGTGCAGCACTGTGTTCGTTACCATGACCGTCGCCATGAGCATCCGCCACCATGGCTTTTGCTTCTTCAACAGAGTGGGGGGCGGTTAAAAAACCGTAAGTAAGCCCTAGGAAACCTACCACCATAAGGGTGATTGCGAAAATTCTGAGTTTATTTGGAAAGGTATACATCATTCGATTTCCTTAATATTATTTAACTAGATTACTTCTCAACGCCATGACGTGTTGTGCAATTTGCCAACGCTCTTCGGCATTCACTTGTCCGGCATGAGAGCCCATTGCATTTTTACCGTACATCAAAACATGATAAATGCTTCCGGGAGTAATTTCTCTATCTGCATAGCTGGGAACTCCCAAGAATTTTTCACGTGTCATTAAAATCCCTTGACCATCGCCTTTAGCGCCATGACAAACGGTACAGTAGATATCGTACAATACTTTTCCGTTAGCTTTATGCGCTGCTGTTTCCGCTATAGGGGATACCGCATTGGCTTTGGCCGCTTCATAGCCTTCATTAGTGTCGGGATAATCATATGGTTGCCATCCTCGAGCAATACTTCCTACAGCAGGAATTTGAGCTTCTATACCATTGGCAAAAGCATCGGAATCCGCATAAGTTTCATAGCCTATAGGCTCATACATATTAGGGAAATATTGATAGTTGGGTGCCGAAGGATTAAAGCATGACTGCATGGCGAGTACCAATAACATTCCCAATAAAAAGGTAACTTTTTTCATTTATTCTGACTTTTCAACAACGGTTATATCAATCGCTCCCGATTTTTTTAAAAGACTGGTCAACGCTTTTTCATTGTCATGAACCGTAATGGCTACTAAAAATTTATCATCCGTAGTTAAGGGATTTGGATTTTCGGCTTTCTTAAACGGCCATAGTTTACTGCGCATATAAAAGGTAATCACCATTAGGTGGGCTGCAAAAAATACAGTCATTTCAAACATGATTGGAACAAAAGCGGGCATGTTTTCCAAATAAGAAAAACTGGGCTTTCCTCCAATGTTTTGCGGCCAATCTTCGATCATGATGAAATTCATCATGGTGATGGCAACCGCCAAACCAATACAACCGTAGATAAAAGCCATAATGGCGATTCGGGTATCGGCAAGACCCAGAGCCTTGTCCAGTCCGTGGACAGGAAAAGGGGTATAGACTTCATCAATTTCATGCTTTTCGGCACGAATTGTTTTGACTGCGCTCAAAAGCACGTCGTCATCGTCGTAAAGTGCGTGGACTACTTGATCACTCATTTGGCGTCTCTTAATTTTTTATACTTTTCTCCTGATGCTTTCAAAATTGTTTTTACTTCTGCTTGGGCAATAACCGGGAAGGTTCTTGCGTATAATAGGAACAACACAAAGAAGAATCCAATAGTTCCGATGAAAATCCCAATATCGACAAAACTAGGAGAGAACATCGTCCAAGAAGAAGGTAAATAATCTCGGTGTAAGGAGGTTACAATAATTACAAATCGTTCAAACCACATTCCAATGTTTACCACTATGGAAATAATAAAGGAGAACATGATGCTGGTTCGTAATTTTTTAAACCACATAAATTGTGGCGAAAACACATTACAGGTCATCATTGACCAATACGCCCACCAGTAAGGACCAGTAGCTCGGTTTAAGAATGCGTATTGTTCGTATTCCACTCCTGAATACCAAGCGATAAACAACTCGGTAATGTAGGCCACCCCGACAATAGAACCGGTAATCATGATGACAATGTTCATCAATTCAATATGTTGTACCGTAATATAGTTTTCCAAGCGGGATACCTTTCGCATGATAATCAACAAGGTGTTTACCATGGCAAAACCAGAGAAGATCGCTCCTGCGACAAAATAGGGGGGGAAAATTGTAGTGTGCCAACCGGGAATTACGGAAGTGGCAAAGTCAAACGATACAATGGTGTGTACAGAAAGTACCAAAGGAGTGGCCAAACCGGCCAAAACCAATGAAACTTCTTCAAAACGCTGCCAATCTTTGGCACGTCCACTCCATCCAAAGCTCAATAAACTGTATATTTTTTTCTGAAAAGGTAAAACCGCACGATCGCGAATCATCGCAAAATCGGGGAGTAAGCCAGTCCACCAGAAAACTAAGGAAACGGAGAGGTAGGTAGAGATCGCAAAAACGTCCCATAAAAGTGGTGAATTAAAATTTACCCATAGGGAGCCAAATGCATTGGGAATGGGAAGTACCCAATACGCCAACCAAGGACGTCCCATGTGAATAATGGGGAACAATCCAGCTTGGATTACCGAGAAAATGGTCATGGCTTCCGCAGAGCGGTTGATGGCCATTCTCCATTTTTGACGGAAAAGAAGAAGAACCGCAGAAATCAATGTTCCGGCATGTCCAATTCCAACCCACCAAACGAAGTTGGTAATATCCCACGCCCAACCCACGGTTTTGTTAAGTCCCCAGGTTCCAATCCCGGTAGAAATCGTGTAAATAATACAACCTATACCCCAAAGCAAAGCTGTCAAAGCGATGCTGAATACAATCCACCATTGCTTGTTGGCATTTCCTTCAACAGGAGCGGCAACATCAACAGTAACATCGTGATAGGATTTATCTCCGGTTACTAAGGGTTTTCTGATAGGTGCTTCGTAATGCGAGGCCATACGCTACTTTATTATATAATTATTTTAAACGTTTCTCACTTTGGTTTGATACATCACATTGGGTTTTGTTCCAACGCTTTCCAAAAGGTGATACATCCGATCATTCTCTTTTAAAGCAGCAACTTTGCTGTCTTTGTCATTAATGTCGCCAAAGGTCATCGCTCCGTTGCTACATGCTGCAGAACAAGCGGTTTGGAAAGCTCCATCGGTGATGGTTGCTCCTTTTAACTTGGCATCCAAAATGGTTTTTTGAGTTTTTTGGATACACATAGAACATTTCTCCATGACACCACGAGAACGAACAACTACATCTGGATTTAAAACCATACGACCTAGATCGTTGTTCATATGATAATCAAACTCATCATTTTTGTTGTACAAGAACCAGTTGAAACGACGTACTTTATAGGGACAGTTATTGGCACAATAACGGGTTCCAACACATCTGTTGTATGCCATGTGATTTTGTCCTTGTCTTCCGTGGGAAGTTGCCGCTACGGGACATACCGTCTCACAGGGAGCGTGGTTACAATGCTGACACATGACCGGCTGGAAAGTCACTTGAGGATTTTCGGAGGCTTGCTCCATTTGTCCAAAAGTAGAAAGAGAATCTCCAATACCTGATATACCGTCTTTGGTGGCTACATCGGCTTCAAAGGTCGATTCTGAAGAATAATAGCGATCGATGCGTAACCAGTGCATATCTCTAGACTTGCGTACTTCTGCTTTTCCTACTACAGGTACATTGTTTTCGGAATGGCAAGCAATCACACAGGCGCCACAACCGGTACAGGCATTCAAATCGATGGAAAGATTGAAATGATGCCCAATAGAGCGATCAAATTCTTGCCACATATCCACTTCGGGAGAGGTGACATCTACTTCCATGTGGTTCTTAGAAACCTGTGGAATAGCATTCCAATATTTTTTGTCTTTTGTGTTGAATACTTCTAAGGTGGTTTCCTTCACAATATCCCCTCGTCCCATAAGGGTGTTGTGCAACTGTACACAAGCAAATTCGTGGAAGCCATCCGCCAAGGCAACCGTTACAGGCTGCACATCACGTCCTTCTTGGTAGAATAAATAGGCATTAACACCAACTTGCATTTCTTCTTGCAGACCTAAAGTTTTTCCATAACCCAAAGCCAAACCAACAGATCCAGGTGCTTGACCCGGTTGAATGACGACGGGAACTTTTAATGTATGTTCGCCCACCGTAACATTGGCATAGCTACCATTTAGAGCACCGTTGGCAACATTTACGTTTTTCAAGCCCAAAGCCTTAGCATCGGCAGCAGAAACGGTAAGATAGTTGTCCCAAGCCACTCGAGTGATAGGATCAGGGAATTCTTGTAACCAAGGGTTGTTGGCTTGAGTTCCGTCTCCCATACCGGTTTTGGTATATAGGGTTAATTCTAAACCAGAAGCCGAAGCCTGTGCCAAAGCTGTGGTTGCGGCACTCAAATCATTTTCTATATACGCAGTTGATGCAACACTGTTCGTGCTGAAGTATCCATCGTGAAGAACCGCATTCCAAGAGTTTCCTCCCAAGATGTTTTCTGTCCAATGCGATTTTATCGCTTCGTAATAGTTGGCGTTACTGCCGGACCACATCAACAATGCATCTTGAAATTGCAAGGTGTCAAATAAGGGTCGAATGGTGGGCTGCGCCAAAGCGAAGTGTCCTTGTTTAAATTCAAAGTCACCCCAAGCTTCCAAATAATGGGGCACGGCCGCAATGTATTGACTGGCTAATGCCGTCTCGTCTTCTTTCAAAGCGAATGCCACAGTAAGGTCTAATTTTTTGATTCCCTCGGCAAAGGCTGCTCCTTCAGGAATTTGAAATACAGGGTTCACGCCTACAGTGATCAATCCGCCTAAAGTTCCCGCTGCAACAGCATCGATAATCTCCCCAAATTCTGATCCTCTCTCTTGACGAATCAAGCGGGGTTGAGCAACATCCATGACTTGGCTTCCCAAGTGATGATTGATGGCCAAAACCAATTGTTGGGCACCTTTATCCTGTATCCCTGAAACTACTACTCCTCCACTGCCTGCTGCTTTCAATGCCGCAACAGCTGCTTCAAGATGTTGTTGGTGATTATCGGAAAGATTCCCACTCACGGCATTACCGGTGAGTGCCGCATACAAATGCGCTAAAATATTTTTTTGAGCCGCTGGAGTGGCAGGAACGCGCACATCCGCAGCGGCACCACTCAAAGTCATGTTAGCCTCAAACTGATAGTGTTTGGACATGGTGGCTTTTCCGTGATGTTTGTGAGGTACACGAGTGGCTGAATAGCCAGAATCATAACCTCCCCCTTGCCAATCGCCTAGGAAATCAGCACCCACAGCAACAATGACTTTTGCTTTGCTGAAATCGTAATCGGCCAAGGCGCGTTGTCCATAAGTCGCTTCAAAAGCATCGACCGCATCGTAGGCAGCAACAGAGTCAAAATATACGTGTCGCACATTGGGATATTGTGCAATAAATCCTTCAATAATTTTTGAGGTGGTGGGACTTGCAAACGTCTGAGTAACCAAAGCTACGGGTTTTCCGGTAGCAGCTAAGGCTTTTAATTTCGCCCCAACTTGAAGGTGAAAATCCGACCAGGTTACGTCTTGACCATTGGCTCTTGGTCCTTGGATGCGTTTGGTATCGTACAAAGAAAGTACAGAAGCATGAACGCGTGCATTGGCGCCTCCCAATGCAGGAGCGTCAGGATTGTTTTCTACTTTGACAGGTCTTCCTTCACGTGTTTTGATTAAAACACTTCCAAAGTCAAAACCATCTCCAATCGCCGTTGCGTAATAGTTGGCAACACCCGGACGAATTTGCTCGGGTTGTACCACATAAGGCACCGATTTAATCACGGGACCTTCACAGGCCGCTAGGGTTGCTGCAGCAGTACTAAATCCAACGTATTTCAAAAAGTCCCTTCTAGAAGTACTACTCTCTTCTAAGGTTTTTTCATCACTGAGGAAGTCCACAGGAAGCTTGGAAGCAAATTCATTGTCCTCCAATTTTTTAACTTCCACATTATTCGGATCTATTTGATCAATGTTCTTCCAGTATGTTTTGTTTGATGCCATGAGCTTCTCTTAATCGCTTTTTTTAATAGTGACATTTACCACATTCCAGTCCACCCATTTGGGCAACTGTTAATTTTTCTACGCCGTATTTTTTGGAAAGTGCCTCGTGAATTTTGGCATAATAGGCATTGTTTTCCAACTTGACATTGGTTTCTCGGTGACAGTTGATACACCAGCCCATGGTCAAAGGAGAATATTGATAC